>Ga0080004_1064103_pt1 | contig 36002 bp, 43 predicted proteins | sample WasSprMetagenome_FD_69207 | JGI IMG/M metagenome (GOLD analysis project Ga0080004, IMG submission 69207) | Sulfidic aquatic microbial communities from Washburn Spring, Yellowstone National Park, USA - WS (SPADES assembly) (version 2) | ecosystem: Environmental > Aquatic > Thermal springs > Hot...
CCCGTAAACGAGGGTGAATATCTTGCCGTCCCGGTTTTCCCTTGTGCCGCAAAAGCCGCGTTGCCCTGGGGATAGAACGCAGCGCCGCGCGCAAGTTAGGCACCGGGCCTTCCCTCCGGGAAGTTTTTCCTGGAGGAGGGCCTCGCGGACCCAGGGCTCCATAAATCCTCCCGGGGATAGATTACCCGGCCGGCCTCCACGCGGGCGAATGGCGAAAGTTCATGTTCAGCAACTTTGCCGAGATCCAAAATGTGGAGGACGCGATGGGCATGGGCCAAAAGCCAATCGGAGAGGAGGCGGCGATGGCAGCGCCACCAAAACCTCTCCGCACATAGCACCGCCGTTCTTTTCTTTTTTGCAAGCTCAAGGAGCTTCTCCACGCCTTTTTGAAATTCCTCGGTCAGCATGTGGTCCGCAAAATTGCGGAAGCCGGGGCTATCCCAAGCCGTATTGGGCGAAGATTCTCCCAGCCCCTTTTTGCGGTACCCGCCGAGCTCCTTTCCCAGCCACACGTACTCAATCCCCTCTTTCGCCAGACCGGCTTTTAGGTTTTCTTGGGAGAAGTGGGGATAGCGGCGCGAGGAGGGAAATGCGCGGATATCCGCCACAACTTCGATTCCGTAGGTGCGAAGAAGATCAAGGAATTCTGGCCAAGGGCGATTCGAGTGTCCCAGGGTATAAATCTCCACGAGCGAACCTTAACCTTTTGGTTGGCAAAGTGCAGGGAAAAGGGTAGGATTGAAAAAGGCGGAGCGTAGCGCAGCCTGGCAGCGCGCTGGCATGGGGGGCCAGAGGTCACCGGTTCAAATCCGGTCGCTCCGACCAGTTACTTTTTCGGCAGAGTGAACTCCTCCAGAATTCCAAGCTCAGGGACGATTTCACCGGCGCGGAGCCTTGCCACCTTCGTGACCCGGACCTTGAGCCCAGTTTCGTCCGCCCGCACCACCACGTAGAAGTAATGCTCGTTGTCCCCGAAAACCGAGCCCTCGAGGCGGGTAGGTGAGAGGGGGTAAAGGTTCGCCCCGCCTCCACCTACGACGAGATAGGTTACACCGTTCCGCACGATCCGCTCGTAATTGTGTGCGTGTCCGCTGAGGACAAGATCCACGCCGAGCTCAACAAAGACGGGATGCCAGAGCTTCTGCAGGCCTTCGGACCCCGGTCCATAGGTAGCATCCGAAGAAAAGACCGGGTGGTGGAAGATCACAATTTTGTAGGGTTCAGGTCCGGAGAGGTTCTGCCGCGCCCAATCCAATTGCTCCCGATAATCCTGGGGTGTCTTGGCGTTGGAATCAAGGCCTACAACCACCACATCCCCCCAATGCAGGGCCCACCAGCGTTTCCCAAGTCGCCCTCCCCCAGGCGGAAGCGCGAAGTGCTGATAATAGCTGAGGCTATCCCGTTCATGGTTTCCCAAAACCGGAATCAGGGGAGCCCACCGCAGAATCGGTTCCATGGAGGTGAAGAAGAATCGCCAATGTTCATGGATGGGCGTTTCCACAAGGTCGCCGCAATGTAAAACGAAGTGGAACGCAACTCCGTCACAGGCCATGGCCTCTGCCACTTTTTGTACTCGGTTTGTTCCTGTCCATTGCCATTGGGTATCTGAGATCACCGCGAAGGTCACGGGTTCACCCGGCCCTGGGGCTGTGCGAAAAGTCCCAATGGGTGTCTCTTCGCCGGTTGGGAAGATAAGCTTATACACGTACCACGTGCTTGGCTCGAGATTTTCTAATTTCACGTGCACGATCTCCCGCTCGTCGGAGCTTTGCGGGGCATACGATATGGAAAACGGAAGTTCACCGGTCATTCGGTACAGGGAAAGAGGCCCATAGCGGATGGTCGCGGCCGCAGGCGGTGAGGAGACCCAGCTTAGGGTAATGCTCGTGCGCTCCGGTGCCCCTGTCCAAGGACCATAGACAAGAGGCGAGCTTAAAGCTAGGGTTCCAAAGAGCAAAACGCCAAAAAAGCGAAGGAAAAGGCGCCTCATTTTTCCTCCTCAAGAATTTGAATCTGTTCGGGGAAGAGGACAACGATGCGGGGGCCGCCGGAGAGGCTGTCCCACTGGAGCTCGCCCGTTACGGCGACTTTCTTCCCGATGAGATTGCTTTCCAATAAGGATTGCCACCAGACCTGGGTGCACGGACTGGGCTGGAGGACAGCGTGAAACCCGTAGCGGCTTTGGGCCGCCCAAAGGGACCAGCCCTCTCTCCCTTGCCCCACGCGGGAAACCTCAAATACGACCGTCACTCCCTCTAGAACATACTTGAGGGGGTTACCCTCCACCTCCCACAGGGGAAGGGGCTCAGGATACTTCCCCCAGAGGTTTTTCTTCTCTCTTTGGGCAAAGGTCAGAGCTTCCAGAAAGCGGCAATAATACTTTTCTCGGTCCGGGAAATAGACGAGAAGGCGAGCTAACCCTTCTTTCAACAACGCCTCATTGACCATGAGGAAACCCTCCGGCGTTTCCACCCAAAGGTAGGCCAAAAGGCGGCTATGGACATCGCGAAATTCCCAGGGACTCAATTCCACGTAAACGGTTTTCCCCATGGTTAGCTTTCGGAAATAAGTCGTAGCCTCTTCGGAGAAAGGTTCGCCGACTTCCGGGGTGTTGATGCCCAAAAGGCGTACGGTCTCATAGGTGAGAATCCCGGCGGGCGGTGTTCCCACGATTCGGATTTGCGCGGTGTCCCCGTCCATCCACCGGACGATGCGCGCAGGGAAAGTCCCCTCCGGCTGGGCCAAAGCAGGGATGACGAAAAACGCGAAAGCTACAAGAAAAGCTCCTCTTTTCATGACCACCTCCTACCGCTCATAGTGTACGCGGCGCTGCACCACGGTGAGCTGGAAAAGGGAGAGAAGGAAAATGATGGCGAAAAGGATTACGGAGGCCGCGGAGGCCAGCCCATAATGCCCGGAGTCGAAGGCCTTGGTGAAAACATAGTAAACGATCGTGAGGCCGGACTTCTGGGGACCAGGCCCCTGAAGCAAGATCAAGACCTCCTCGAAAATTTTGAATGCGCCGATCATAGAGATGATGAAAACGAAGAAGATCTGAGGGGTAAGCAAAGGCAAAGTGATACGCCGCCACACCTGAAAGCCGCTTGCCCCATCCACTCGCGCCGCTTCGTAATACTCTCGGTCAATCCCCTGCATTCCGGCAAGGAGTATGAGGGCTTGATATCCCACAAACCGCCAAACGTTCATGATAATGAGTGCAGGAAGGACCAAGCGTGCATCGTTCAGCCAATCCAGCAAATTCACCCTCATCCCAAAGAGCCCCGTAACTGAGGATAAAACATAATTCAAGAGGCCGAAGTTCTTGTCGTAAATCCACTGCCAGACCATGGTAATCGCCACCACCGGGGTGATATACGGCAAAAAGTTCACGAGGCGGAAGATGGGGCGGCCGAATACGGCCTGGTTCAAAAGCGTAGCGATGAGAAGGGCCAAAAAGAGAGTAGTAGGGACGCTCACGCCCACATAAATTGCCGTATTTTTCAGGGCCTTGGCGAAATCCGGATCGGAAAGGGCCTGTCGGAAATTGGCCCAGCCCGCAGGGCTAAAGGCCCACTGCGTCTTCGCTTGGTAAACGTTGAGGACCTCGCCTTCCTTGACCACGATGTATTCTTGGTTTGTCTTTTCCTCTTTGATTACCCAGCGGTCCGTCTGCCGAAGGCGTACCCAAAGGTCCGTTCCGGCTCCGCGTTTCTCCAAAACGGAGGCGAGCTCCTCAGGAATGCGGCCGCGCCGCAAAAGGGAAATCCAGGTATCAAGATCCTTGTCCAGGGTGTAAATAACCTGGCCGGGAACAGTGCGGGTCCGAATATCATAAGCGCTGTAAACGAAGGCGTTGATGAACGGGTAAAACGTGAAAACGCCCAAAATCAAAAGGGTTGGGAAAAGGTAAACGTAGGCCTCGAAGGTCTCGGCCCAGAATTTCTTGCTTTTGAGGTGACGTGGTATAGCCATGCTTAAAAAGGCGGGGGAGGTCCACCCTCCCCCGCCCTTCCCTTTTTACTGGCCGATGATGCTTGCTATCTCGGCGGCCAGCGCGTCCATGATGTTCTTCGGGGTGTCTTGGCCTTTAAGAAGGAGCTCCCAATAGGTGATGAGGACGTTGCGGATGTCCATGTACTTGGGGTGGAGAAGCTGGCCAAAACCGCCCGCAAGGAGCTGGTCTGTCATCACTTTCTGCTCGGGCTTCTGGGCGATGTACTCCTGCCAAGCTTTCCCGAAGATCGCCGTCCGCGTTACCGGGAGGTAGCCGGTTTTCTGGGCCCAATAGACGATGTTGTCCTCGCGGAGGAGGAACTCGATGAGTTTTGCTGCTGCCTGGATTTGCGCTTTGGTCTGGTTGACGCCGAAAATGGCGAGGTTTGTGCCCTGGATCATGGCAGCGCAGTTCTTATAGCACGGGATGGGCGTCACAGCGAGAGGCACCCCCGCGACCCTGGCCGCGTCCATGTTGTACGGGTAGCCCGCGGAGGTATCAATCCACATCCCGATGGTCAGCCCCTTCTTGATCGCGTCCGAAATGTAGGCGCTTTGGATAAGCGCGTATTTTGCTACTCGGGCCGCGAACTCCGCCGCTTCCAGTCCCGCTTCGTTGTTAATGGTCACCGTCTTCCAGTCCTCGGAGAGGATGGAGCCGCCGGCCTGAGCGAGGAAGGTGAGGAAGATCTCAGGGTTCGGGGGCCGGAAGGCCGTGCCGTAAATGCCCTTCTCCTCGTCCTTCCCGATCTTGGCCACGATCTCCTCGAACTCCGCCCAGGTCTTGGGCGGGTTGGGGATGAGATCCGGCCTGTAGTAGAGAACCAGGATGGACTTATTGAACGGCACGGTCACGACCCGGCCGTCGAAGATCTGGCTGAACTGCGGGAGGATGTCGGAAAGGACTGCCTCAGAGACAAAAAGATCGAGGTCTACCAAGGCATCCAGCCACTGTGTGGTCCAGTTTTCATATTGTTGCGCAATGGTTGGGGGCTGCCCGGCCGCTACCGCCGCGGTCAATTTCTGCTGAAGCGCACTGTAGCCTCCCTGGTAGACAAGATCCACGACGATACCAGGGTTTTCCTGTTGGAACTTCTGGATGAGGTAGGCCAAGGCCTCGCCGTGGGCTCCGGTCATGGCGTGCCAGAAGCTGATCGTCACCTGGCCGAAGGCCAAAACGCCGAAAACCAGCACCACAAAAAGCGTTAAGCGTTTCATTCCGCCACCTCCTTTTTAACTTTTTCCTAAGCCAGTTTTAGCCTGCCCCAAAAGTTTTTCCCCTCTCTCACCCCCTTTTTAGCGCAGCCCCGTGCGGGCTACGCCTTGGATGAACTGTTTTTGCGCAACGAGGAAGAGGATGAGCACAGGGACGATAGCCATGGTGGCTGCCGCCATGAGGCGGGGGTAGTCCGTCCCAATGTCCATCATGAAGTACCGTAACCCAACGGGCACGGTTCTGAGGTGGACTTTATCCGTCATGATGATAACCCAAAGGAAAGCGTTCCAGGAACCCACGAACTTGAAAAGAGCTACAGTGGCAATGCCGGGGCGAACTTGAGGAACCGCGATTTGCATAATGTACCGCACGCGCGAGCAGCCATCGAGCCGGGCGGAATCCCAAAACTCATCGGGAATGGTGCGGAAAAACTGGCGCAAAAGGAAGACGCCGAACACGGACACTATCCAGGGAATGATGAGCGCCCAATAGGTGTTGTACCAACCCAATCGGTTGATCAGAACAAAACTGGGAACGAGGAGCATCTGGCCCGGGATCATCAGGGTCCCCAAAAGGAGGTTGAAAAGGACGCTTTTGCCAAAAAAGTTCATTTTGGCAAAGGCGTAAGCCGCAAAGATTGTCGTGATCACTTCGCCGATCGTTGTCGTAATCGCGATCAAGAAAGAGTTAAAGAAGTAGCGGCCGAAGGGGGCAGCATTCCAAGCTGAGGGATAGTTTTCCCAGTGCGCAGGATTCGGAATCCAAACGGGCGGGATGCGCAAAGCCTGATAGATGTCCTTTAAGGAAGTCGTGACCATCCAGAAAAACGGCATGGCCATAACGACCACTGTGAAGAGGAGGGCCAAATACACAAAGGAGAGCCAGAGGAAGCGGCGAACTACATATACGCGTGAACTCCGCCTCGAACCCATGCGGCGCTGTACTTTACCCCGGATGCGGAAAGGAGACAAGCTTCTTTGGGTTTCGGAAAAGAAGAGCTACAATGGCTGCGTATGGCGGGAAGGCTCGAGGTCATTACCGGGCCGATGTTCGCTGGAAAAACGGAGGAGCTTCTCCGTCGGGTGGAGCGCGCCCGCATCGCGAAAAAGAGCGTTCTCCTTTTTAAGCCGGAGATCGATGTCCGCTATGCCAAGGAAGCCGTGGTCACCCACAATGGCCGAAGCCTCCCTTGTCTTCTCCTTCCCCTAACCGTTTCGTGGTCAAGGTTTTTGGAACTGGTCCCCGAGGCGCACTTTCGGAACACGGAAGTTTTCGCTTTTGACGAGGCCCACTTCTTTGGCCCGGAATTTCCCCATCTCTGCGAGTCCTTGGTGGCCCAAGGGAAACGGGTCATTGTAGCGGGCTTAGATCTGAACTTCCGGGGAGAGCCGTTCGGCCCTATGCCCATCCTTTTGGCTCTGGCGGACGAGGTGGTGAAGCTCTCCGCCGTATGCACGGTTTGTGGTGCTCCGGCCACGCGCTCCCAGCGCCTTGTGGACGGAAAGCCCGCGACCGCGGGCCCCGAGATCCTCATCGGCGGCCTAGAGTCCTACGAACCCCGCTGCCGCGACCACTTCCTTTCGCCGTGAGCTCCAACCCTGCCCTCTCTCTTCAAAGGGTAACCGCTGGGTACACGACGCCGCGGGGGAAGCTTCTTGTCCTGGACGGGATTTCTTTTGCCGTTCAAAATGGGGAGTGGATCAGCGTGGTTGGTCCTTCAGGGTGTGGGAAAACCACGCTTCTGCGCGTTTGCGCGGGGCTTCTCCCCCCATGGTCCGGAACGGTCCAGGTTTTCGGCGGCTCGCCCCGGGGAAAAACCTCGTATATGCCCCAGGGCGATTCCCTTCTTCCCTGGCGTACTGCCTTGGGAAACATCCTCGCCGCCCTGGAAGTGGATGGCCGACCCACGGCCGAGGCCGTAAATCGGGCCCGGGAATGCTTAACCCAGTTTGGTTTGGGAGGATTCGAGAGGAGTTATCCCTTTGAGCTTTCGGGTGGGATGAGGCAGCGGGTCGCTCTTCTTCGCGCTTTTTGGGCACAAAGGGAGATCCTCCTCCTCGATGAGCCCCTTGGGGCCCTGGACGCCTTAACGCGCGCGGAGCTTCAGGATTGGCTTTTCTCCGTTTGGAAAAGCCTAAGAAAAACCGTGGTGCTTGTCACCCACGATGTCGAGGAAGCGCTTCTCCTTTCGGATCGGATATTTGTCCTTTCGGCGCGGCCCGCGAAAGTGATCGCGGAATTCTCTGTGGCCAAGGAGCGGCCGCGAGCCCGAACGGATCCCCAAATCCAGAGCTTGCGAGAGGAGATCCTTTGGGCTCTCCAAAAAGCCAAAAGCCATGAGAAAGTTTCGTAACCGAATCCTGACGGCTTTCGTGGTGGTCCTTGTCCTCGGGCTTTGGGAAAGCGGTGTACGCCTTTTCCGCCTTCCTCCCTATGTTCTTCCTGCGCCAAGCCTCGTTTTCCTCACGTTTTTCCGCGATTTTGGGCTTCTTCTGTATCACGCGGAGGTGACCATTTTGGAAGTCGGGCTTGGGCTGGGCATCGGCGCACTTTTGGGGATCTTTGTAGCGATCCTCGCTTTTTACGCTGCGCCCGTGGGGCAGGCGTTGAAGCCCTTCCTCGTGGGCTCTCAGGTGATCCCCGTGTTCGCGGTTGCTCCCCTTTTGGTACTTTGGTTTGGCTTTGGGATCTGGCCCAAAGTAGCGGTTGCGGCCATGATCGTGTTTTTTCCGGTAGCCGTAAATCTTCTAGATGGCCTGCGCTCTCTTGGTCCCGAGCTCGTGGAGGTCTTCCAGGCCTTGGGGGCCTCCGAGCGCAAAATTTTTCGCCTGGTACGGGCCCCTGCAGCTTTGCCCTTTTTTCTCTCTGGCCTTCGCGTCGGCGCGACCTTGGCGTTGGTGGGTGCCACAGTCGGTGAGTGGGTGGGCGCCAGCCGGGGCTTGGGTTACCTCATGGTGCAAGCCAACGCCCGCCTCCGCTTGGATCGGGTGTTCGCGGCCATCCTCTTCCTTACCCTTTTGGGTTTGGGCCTCTTTTGGTTCCTGGGCCTTCTGGAACGTCTCCTTTTGCCCCGCCGGTACAATTTAGGGCTATGAGGTGGGTCGTACTATCCCTTGCGTTTGGCGTTGTGGGTTTAGGCGCAGGATCCATCCAGATCATCCTGGATTTTTATCCCAACCCTAACCATATTCCGCTTTATGTCGCCCAGGAACTGGGCTTCTTTGCGGCCGAGGGGGTAGAGGTGGAAATCCTTGTGCCCTCCGATCCCAGCGCTCCAGCGAAGCTCGTGGCCACAAAGACGGTGGAAGTTGGGCTTACTCCCCAAATGAACTTTTTCATCGCCCGCGATGAGGGCCTTCCCCTCGTGGCCATCGGCGCGCTCATCGATGGCGCCCTGGGCGGCCTTCTCAGCCTCCAGGAGTACGGGGTCAACGATTTGCGCGATCTGCGGGGTCGGCGCATCGGTTATTCCTTGGAGCCCCTGGAACCTGTCCTTTGGCGCACCATGATGGCCGCAGTAGGGGTCGCGCCCGACGAATTTGAGCTCGTGTACACGGGAATGAGCACGGTTCCCGCCCTTCTCACAAGGGCTGTGGATGCCATCGGGGCCTTTCGCAACTACGAGCTTTTGGCTGTCGAGCTTTTGGGCTACCACCCGATTTTCTTCCCCCAAGAGGCTTACGGAGTGCCCAACACGTACGAGCTTCTGTTCGTCACCCATCCCGATTTCCTTTTGGAAAAGGGAAGCGAAATAAAAGCTGTTTTGCGGGCGGTGGCCAAAGGCATTGAATTTGCCCGCGCGAATCCTGAGGAGGCCTTTTCCATCTTCGTGCGGGTTTTTCCGGAGCTGAACGATGAGCTCAATCGAAGAAGCTTTGCGGTCACCTTGCCTCTTTACGCTACGGGTGTGCGCCACGATGACCAAGCCCGTTGGGAAACGATGCAAGCCTTTCTTGTGGCAACCGGGATGATTCGGAGCGCCCTTCCCCTTGAGGAGCTCTACACCCTCGCTTTGCTTCCTTAGGCTCGTTTTTCTCCCTCTTTTGGGTACGCTTTAGGGCGAAACGGGGGCAACAAGGAGGCGGACTTGCGTATCGTTTTTGCTTTTTTGGTAGCTTGCGTGTCTTTCTTTAGCTTTGCGGGGCCGCAGCTTGCGGGCCGGGTGGAAAGGGTCATGGATGGCACGGCCATCGCTGTGCGGATCGAGAACGTCCTTGCGCCCTTGTCCGGCTTTTCTTCGGGAAACCTCCTCCAGGTGAGGTATGTCGGCGTGGGTTTCTCCAAAGCGGATGCGGAAAAAGCTTACGCTTTGAACTCCCTTCTTGTCGGCGGAAAACAAGTTTTTCTGGAACTGGAGGAAAAGGTCCACTCGGAGGACGGTTCTCTTCTCGCTTATGCTTTCTTGGATGGCGAAGGCTGGCTCATGGTGAACGCTATCCTCTTGACGGCACCCGTTTTCTCCTTCGTTCCCACACCGGGGGCGAACCGCTACGACTCTATTCTTGCGTATTTTGACCGCGTTCCCTCCACCTCGATTTTGGTCTGCCCGGTCCTCTACTCCTGGAGTGAGGCCGGAAAGCATGTGGGTGAAAGGGCCTGTGTGGAAGGGCCGGTGGCCAGTGTGGGAACGAGCCGCGGCGGCGATGTGTTTATCAACCTCGGAAAGCCCTATCCCGACCCCAATCGGTTCACGCTCTTCATCCCTGCCCGCCACGTGGGGAAATTCGAGGCCATGTTTGGTTCGCGCTTTTGGACCAACCTCTTGGGCCGTACCCTTCGAGCGCTTGGGGATATCCGGCTTTACCAAGGGGTTCCAGAGATCGAGCTCTCCGATCCTCTGAACCTTTCTATCCCTTGAGGAGTTCCAGGAGGATTTGGGCCAGGCGTTTGGGGTCCGCCCGTCCTTGGGAGCGCTTCATCGCCTGGCCCACCAAAAACCCGAGGGCTTGAGTTTTCCCTGCGCGGAAGTCCTCGACCGCTTGGGGATGGCTTTCCAAAGTTTCCCGGGCGATGGCCCAGAGGGCGTCCTCCTCGCGGAGCACCGTATCTTCTGCGGTTCGGATCAGTTCAGGAATTCGGCCTTTTCCCGAAGCCGCGATTTCCAAAAATTCTTTGGCCTTCGGCCGAGGAAGGAAGCCCTCTTCCACTTTTCGGATGAGCAAAACAAGATCCTCCGCGGGGATCGGCGGTTCTTCGTCCGTCCAATAGGGCCAGAGTTCGGAAAGGACCCAGCCCACCGCGGCTTTGGGGTTGGGGACAGCTTTGGCCACCTCCTCAAAATAGTCTGCCCGGAGGGGATCGGAAAGGAGGGCCTCGGCTTCCCGTTCTGGCACGCCGTATTCCCGCTGCCACCTCAGGGCCCGCTCCCAGGGAAGCTCGGGCATTTCCGCGCGAATCCGCTCCAGCCATTCGGGAAGGACCACCAAGGGGACCAAGTCCGGGTCCGGAAAATATCGGTAGTCGTGGGCTTCCTCTTTCGTGCGCTGGATCACCAGTTCGTTTCGGCCCTCATCCCATCCGAACGTCACTTGCTCTACGGTGTCCCCCCTACCCAGCCTCTCTTTTTGGTATTCCAGGGCCGCGGCTAAGGCGCGCTCGACCGCGCGGAAAGAGTTCAAGTTTTTGATCTCCGTTTTCGTCCCAAGTTTTCCTTCCCGGGCGAGGGAAACGTTGGCGTCGCAGCGGAGCTCGCCCTTTTCCATGTCTGCATTGGATACCCGCAAGTGCCGTAAAAGCGTCCTCAGCGCTCTGAGAAACTCGCGCGCCTCCCTGGGCGAGCGCAAATCCGGTTCCGTGACGATTTCCACAAGCGGAACCCCACAGCGGTTGAAGTCGATGAGGGTTCCAGCTTCGGTATGGATGAGTTTTCCCGCGTCCTCCTCGATGTGGAGTTCCCGAATGCGCACCGTACGAGGCTCCCCATCCACCTTGAAGGTTAGGCTTCCTCCCCAAGCGAGGGGCGCATCCCTTTGGGTGATCTGGTAACCTTTGGGGAGGTCTGGGTAAAAATAATTTTTGCGGTCGAACTGGGAGACGCGCTGGACTTGTGAGCCCAAAGCCAGTGCCACGCGCAGGGCCAGCTCCACTGCCTTTTTATTCAAAACCGGAAGAGCGCCGGGCAAGCCCAAACATACCGGACACGTGAGGGAATTCGGGGGAGCGGCGAAATAATCCGCCCGGCACGGGCAAAATAGCTTCGTGCGTGTGAGGAGTTGCACGTGGATCTCTAGCCCAATGACCGGTTCCATCGCCCGAGTATACCGGGTTGAGGATAATCCGACCTTTTGGTAGGATTTTTCTGCCATGTCCGTTCTGGAAGTTCGTGACCTTCACGTTCAGGTTGGGGACAAGCTTATCCTCAAGGGTGTGGATTTGATCTTGGAAAAAGGGAAAATTCACGCCCTCATGGGCCCAAATGGCTCGGGGAAAAGCTCTTTGGCGTTGGCTTTGGCCGGCCACCCCGCGTATCGGATCGTTCGGGGAGAAGTTTTTCTCGATGGGCAGGATCTTTTGCCCCGCCCCCCTCATGAGCGGGCCAAAGCGGGGCTGTTCGTGGCGTTTCAGTACCCGCCGGAGGTGGAAGGGGTAAAGCTCCTGGAATTTATGCGCTTGGCGTGCGGGGTGCGGGGACAAGGCTTCTGCGAATTCCAAAAGCATTTTCCTTTGGCCCTTTCGCGCCTGCGTCTTGAGGATTTCCGCGACCGCGAGCTTAATGTGGGCTTCTCCGGCGGAGAGAAGAAGAGGGCTGAACTCCTTCAGCTTTACCTTTTGCGGCCGAAGGCAGCCCTTTTGGACGAGCCGGATTCCGGAGTGGATGTGGATGCCCTGCGCCTCATTGCGGAAGTCATCGGCGAGATGGCCGCCTTCGGTATCGCCGTGCTCCTCATCTCCCACTATCCCCGTCTTTTGGACCTCCTTCCGGTGGAGAGGGTCTACGTGCTTCTGGACGGCCGAATTGTGGAGGAGGGCGGCCCCGCGCTCGCCCAGCGCATCGAAACGGAAGGATTCGAGGTGGTCCGAGGATGAAGCGCCTAGCTTCCGCTTGCCTGGATCGGGAGTTCGTGGAGGCTCTTTCCTATGAGAAGAACGAGCCGGCCTGGATGCGTGCGCACCGGCTCCGCTGCCTTTCGGTCTTTGAGAAACTCCCCATGCCGAAATTCGGGCCCGATCTTTCCGAGCTGGACCTGGGCGATCTCACGTACTACGCCCGGCCGGTGGAGCCGGTAAGCCGCTGGGAGGATCTTCCCGAAGAGCTCAAAAAGACCTTCCAGGCGTTGGGGCTTCCCGAAGCGGAACAGAGGGCCTTGGCCGGGGTGGGCGCCCAGGTGGATTCCGAGGAGGTCTACCGTTCCCTCTTGGAAAGCTTGCGCCAAAAGGGCGTGATCTTTACGAGCATGGAGAAGGCTGTGCGGGAATACCCCTGGATCCAGGAATACTTCATGAAGGTTATCCCGCCCGAGGACAACAAATTTGCGGCCCTGCACGGCGCGGTGTGGAGCGGCGGAACCTTCATTTGGGTTCCCGAGGGGGTTGAGGTGGAAATCCCCCTCCAGGCCTACTACCGCATCCAGACGGAAGGGGTGGGCCAATTCGAACACACCCTGATCATCGCCGAGCCCGGAAGTTCCCTGCACTATATCGAGGGTTGTTCCGCTCCCCGCTATAGCCGGATGAGCCTCCATTCCGGCATGGTGGAAATCATCGCCAAGGAAGGGGCGCGGGTGCGGTTCACCACCATCCAAAACTGGTCCAAAAACGGGTACAACCTCAATAACAAGCGTGCCTGGGCCTACGCCGGGGCCAGCGTGGACTGGGTTTCCGGATCCCTGGGAAGCAAGGTCACCATGCTTTACCCCACCACCGTTCTTTTGGGAAAAGGCGCGCGGACGGAAAACCTCTCCTTCACCTTTGCCCAGGAAGGGATGTGGTTGGACACAGGCGCGCGGGCCATCCATCGGGCTCCGGACACCTCCGCCCGTCTGGTCTCGCGCTCGGTGGTCCAAGGCCGGGCCATGTCCGTTTTCCGGGGAACGGTTTACGTTTCCCCGGAGGCCCGCGGGGCAAAAGCCCACGTGGAGTGCTTGACCCTCCTCCTTTCCCCGGAGGCCAAGACGGAAACCATTCCAGTTCTGCGCGCGGAGAACGACGAGGTGGAGCTTGGGCACGAAGCCACGGTGGGCCGCGTTTCCCAAGAGCAGCTCTTCTACCTCGTGTCTAGGGGTTTAGATGAGTCCCAGGCCTTGAGCCTCCTGGTGAACGGCTTTGTCTCGCCCATCCTCAAAGAGATCCCCTTGGAATACGCGGTGGAGCTGCGCCGCCTTTTGGAAATGAGTTTTGAGAAAGCCACCGGATGATGGACCCGCGCCGAGTTCGCCAGGATTTCCCCGTCTTCCTCCACCGCGGGGATCCCCATCCCTTGGTGTATCTCGACTCCGCGGCGACCAGCCAAAAGCCCATCCAGGTGATTGAGGCCGAAGCCCGCTTTTATCGGGAATGGAACGCCAATGTTCGGCGGGGAATCTATCGGCTTGCCTACGAAGCCACCCAACGCTACGAGGAGGCCAGGGCCAAAATCGCGGGGTTTATCGGAGCAAAACCCGACGAGGTGATCTTCACCCGGGGAACCACGGAGGCCTTGAACCTCGCGGCTTTTTGCCTTGGGGAAACGCGCATCCACTGGGGCGATCGCATTTTGATTACGGAGATGGAACACCACGCGAATCTCCTTCCTTGGCAGGTCCTCGCGCAAAGGAAGGGCGCGGAACTTTTGGCAGTGGGCATCGATTCCGAGGGCCGGCTGGATCTTGAGGATTTCCGCAAAAAGCTAAATGCGAAAACGAAGGTGGTAGCGCTGGCTCACGTTTCCAATGTGTTGGGCACGATTAACCCGGTGGCGGAGATCGCCGAGGCCGCGCACAGGATCGGCGCGATCGTTGTGGTGGATGCCGCGCAATCTGTGCCCCATATGCCCCTGAACGTGGCCGAGCTTGGGTGCGATATCCTTGCGTTCTCCGGCCACAAGATGCTTGGACCCACAGGGATTGGGGTTTTATGGGCGAAAAGCGCTCTTCTTGAGGAATTTCCGCCGTTTTTGGTGGGTGGGGAGATGATCCGGGAGGTCTGGATCGAGCGGGCAACTTGGGCGGATCCGCCGGCCAAGTTTGAAGCGGGTACTCCGCCCATCGCCCAGGCCATCGGTTTGGCCGCGGCTGTGGATTACCTTCAGGCGCTAGGAATGAGCGCGGTCTTCTCCCACGGCCAAAGGCTCACCGGGCTCGCCCTCGAAGGCCTTCTGCGCCGAGATTTTGTGGAAATATATGGCCCCAAATCCCAAGAAGAGCGTGGGGCCCTCGTGGCCTTTAATTTCAAGGGTATCCATCCCCATGATGTGGCCACCCTCCTCGATCAGGAGGGGGTCTGTATCCGCGCAGGGCATCACTGTGCGCAGCCGCTCCACCGGCGCTTGGGGATCCCCGCCTCTTGCCGGGCTTCGTTTTACGTGTACAACACCGAGGAAGAAGTGGAGATTTTCCTTTCCGCCCTGGATCGGGTTTGGGGAGTCATGGGATGAGCCCATACGAGGAGATCATCCTGGATCATTGGAAGAACCCCCGCAACAAGGGTCGCCTTCCCCATCCGGACCTGGTGGGAGTGGAAGTGAACCCCCTTTGCGGGGATGCGGTGAGACTGGAGCTAAGCGTGGCCGATGGGAAAGTGAAGGAAGTGCGTTTCGATGGGCAAGGCTGCGCCATCTCCCAGGCTGCGGCCTCGCTCCTTACGGAGCTCATCCAAGGCCGCTCTTTGGAGGAGCTTCGGAAAATGTCCGAGAAGGAGCTCCTTTCCGCCCTCGGTGAGGTGATCGAAACGCGAAAGAATTGCGCGCTTTTGCCCCTTAGGGCTTTACGACGAGCGCTGGCCCCAAAGGCTTAACGGCGCTTTCTTTTTGCGCTTGCCCGGCGCGCCTTTTTTGTGGTCCTTGCGCGCTTCGCGCTTTTCCGGACTCTCTTCGGCGGTGTCTCGGGAACGGGTTGGGCGACGGCGATGACATCCGCAAGCGTCTTCTCCCCAAGCGCGTTGAGGAACTTCCCTTCCAATTCCTTCCAAAATGGGTAAGTGGGGCAGCTCTCGTCCACCGCGGTGAGGTTGCGCTGAACCCGGCCGAGGGCCAAGACGGGCGACTTCTCCAAAATTCCCATGAGGTCGCGAATTTTGATGTTCTGCGGATCCTTTACCAGGCGGAACCCGCCGACCCGCCCTTTCTGCGCCTCCACAAATCCTTTGGCCCGGAGATCCAAAAGGATGCGGCGAAGGAAGGGTTCGCTTACCCCGATTTTCCGCGCGAGCTCCCAAACTGCGCTTCGGCGCTCGGGCAAAAGGGCAAGCTCATATAGGGCACGCACTCCGTTCGCTAATCGCGCTCCTACCAGCATGGCACCTCCCTCTCGTTTTTAAGCTCGCCGATAATAACGGGAAGAGCCCGAAGCTGTCAAAAATGACAGTTTTTGGGAGCGCCGGTCCTCTCCTGCAAAACCCGGGAGCGGAGTTGGCCGCATCCCGCTTGGATTCGAATTCCCCGCGAGCGGCGCACCGTCACATCGATATTGTGCGCCAAAAGCTCCCGGCGAAAGAGCTCCACCTGGCCCTCATCAGGACGCCGAAAGGGAAGCCCAGGAGCAGGGTTAAAGGGGATGAGGTTCACGTGCGCCAATTTTCCCCGCAAAAGGGCAGCGAGCTTTCGCGCGTGCTTCAGGCTATCGTTTACCCCTCCCAAAAGGACGTATTCGAAGGTGACGCGGCGGCCGGTGCCCACGCTATAGGCTTCCGCGGCGGAAAGCACCTGCGCGATCGGCCAATGGGCCGCGAGGGGCACGAGCTCCTTCCGCAGCTCATCGTCGGGGGCATGAAGGGAAATGGCGAGGTTGAATTGCCTTCCTTCCTGAGCGAGTCGCAGAATTCCCGGGACAACGCCTACGGTGGAGAGGGTGATGCGGCGCGCTCCTAATCCGAACCCGCGGGGATCATTGAGGTTCAACAGGGCTTTGAGGGTGGCCTCGTAATTGAGGAGCGGCTCGCCCATCCCCATCACGACCACATGGGTCACCCGCTCCCCTTTTTCCTTGAGGCTTCGGGCGAAGTACAAAACTTGGCCCGCGATTTCTCCCGCGGAAAGGTTCCGGACAAAGCCCATCTGGCCTGTGGCGCAAAATGTGCAGCCCACAGGGCAGCCCACTTGGGTGGAAATGCACACGGTACGCCGGTCCTCCTCCCGGATGAGCACGGCCTCAATGCTCGTTTCGTCCGCAAGCCCAAGGAGAACTTTTTCCGTTCCTTCGTCGTCGCTCTGCCGGGCCAAAACGGAAAAAGGATCCAAGAGAAAGCGCTCGGAGAGGCTCTCTCTCAGCGCCGCGGGGAGATTGGTCATCACGGCGAAATCCGTGGCGAGGTGTTTCCAAACCCACTCCCAAACCTGGCGAGCCCGATACGCCGGCTCTCCCAGGCTTTCCAACTCCGTTTGCAGTTCTTCCAAAGAGAGGTCCAAAAGGAGCCGCTTTTCCATCGGGAGATTATCTGCGCGGCTAGGAAAATGGGCACCCTTTGGGTAACCTTCCGGCCGTATGGGCGATCTTCTCATTCGCGGCGGAGAAGTGATTACTTCGCGTAAAACCGGCTTGGCCTCGGTGTATGTCCGGGACGGGAAAATCTCTCAAGTGGGGAAATTCTCCAAAGCCGCCAAGGAAGTTGTGGATGCGTCGGGGCTTTTGGTTTTGCCTGGAGCGATCGATGCCCACGTACATTTCGCCTTGCCTGTGGCGGGGACACGCTCTGCGGACGATTTTCTGAGCGGGTCTTTGGCAGCCGCGGCAGGCGGGGTCACCTGCTTCATCGATTTCACCCTGGGAAGCCCGGAAACTCCCCTTCCGGAAGCAGTGGAAAAGCGCCTGGCCCAAGCGCGGGAATCCGTCGTGGACTTTAGCCTCCACGTGGAGATGATCGGCTGGCAAAAGGAGCGCGTTTCCGAAATCCACGCCGTAAAAGGCCTCGGCCTTCGCTCCTTCAAGTTTTATCTGGCCTACTCGGAGTCCGGACGGAGGACGGACTTGGGCACGCTTTTTGCGGCCATGCAGGCCATTCGGGAAATTGGGGGCGTGGCCATGGTTCATGCCGAGGCCGATGAGCTCGTGGATCCCAAAGCCGGGCCGTTTCCTTGGGCGCGACCGAGCCTGAGCGAGGAAGTGGCCATTATGGAGGTGGGGTTACTTTCCCGTGAGAGCGGTTGCCCCGCGTACATTGCGCACATCTCTTCCGGCCAAGGATTCCAAGCCCTGCTCCGCAGCCGCCGGATGGGCGCGCCCATCGTCGGGGAAACCTGCCCCCACTACCTCGTGTTGGACGATTCCGTCTACGCCCGGCCCGATGGGCACCTTTTCTCCGTTACCCCGCCCTTGCGCACAAAAGAGGACCAACGTGCTCTTTGGGAGGGGCTCAAAAACCGGGTCTTCCAAGCGGTGGCCACGGATCATTGCCCTTTCACCCGGGCCCAAAAGGATCCTTTCAAGGACGAGCCCAGCCGCCTTCCTTCAGGGCTGCCCGGAGTGGAAACCCTTTTGCCCCTCCTTTACCACTTCGGGGTCGCTCAAGGGGAGCTTCGCCGGGAGGACCTGGCCTGGTATTTGGCGGAGGGGCCCGCGCGGGCCTTTGGCCTTTGGCCAAGGAAAGGGGCGATACGCCCGGGTGCGGATGCGGACATCGTTCTGCTCGATCCCAAGGGATCTTGGAAGGTTGAGGCGAAAAATCTCCACATGGCGACGGATTTCTCTCCCTACGAAGGTTGGGTTTTGCAGGGGAAAATCGTTGGGGTCCTTTCCCGCGGCGAGTGGGTCTATCGGGACGGCGAAATTTTGGGGAAACCCGGGCGGGGGGTGTTCATCCCCTGGCAGGAATGAGCCTGGTCCTGATCCGAGGAGCTGGCGATATCGGCACCGCCGTGGGAATCCTGCTTTATTCTTTGGGGCACAAAATCGTGTACACGGAACTCCCTCGGCCCCATACCCTCCGCTGGGTGGTGGCTTTCTCGGAGGCCGTGTACCGCAAAACTTGGGAAGTCCAGGGGATTCGCAGCCGTTTTACCTCCTCGCCGAAGGAGGCGCGGGAGATCGCGGAGGGAGGGGAGATCGCGGTCCTCGCGCCGGAGGGCCAAGCCGTCTCCGTGCTTCGGCCGGATGTGCTCGTGGATGCCCGCATGGCCAAAAAGAACCTGGGCACAAGGATCGAGGAGGCGCCGCTGGTGATCGGACTTGGGCCGGGTTTCCAAGCGGGAGTGGATTGCCACTTCGTCATCGAAACCCTGGATGGCCTGAATCTCGGCCGCGTAATCCGGGAAGGAGAGGCTGAACCCCCTACCCATCTTCCCTGCGCGGTGGAAGGGATCGGGGAAGAACGGGTGGTCCGGGCTCCCAGATCCGGCGAGTTCCGCGCCCTCCGCACCATCGGCGATCTGGTGGAGGCCGGCGAGCTTGTGGCGGAAATCCATAAGACTCCGGTTTTGGCTCCCATTCGGGGCGTTATCCGGGGCATCCTCCATAGCGGCCTTTGGGTCTCCCAAGGGATGAAAGTGGTGGAAATCGATCCTCGAGGCGATCCCTCAATCCCCTTCAAAATTTCCGAGCGCTCCCTCCGGATTGCCTCCGGCGTAGCGGAGGCTTTGCGCCTCAGCGCGCTTTCCAAGCGGCTTTGATTTCCCCAAAAAACAGGGTGTGGAGGTTGCCCTGCGGGTAATACTTTTCCCGCACCTCTTGGGAAAGGATTTCCTCAGGGGCGAGATCCACTTTTCCAATCACGCGACATTCGTAAATGAGGTCGCAATCCACTAAGACGGGGATGGGAACTTCTTTCCCCATTTCGTAGCGCAACCCAAGTTCCTTGAATTTATCCACATCCCGGCCGGACTTCTCCCCGCAGAATTCCAGTTCCTTCCGCATCTTCCCCAAAGGCACATTTACCGTGAACGCTTGAGAGTGGACGAGGCAGGAGTGGGTATACCGGGAAGGCCGAACGAGCACAAGAAAAACGGGCCGATACCAAACCGTTCCCAAGAGACCCCAGCCGATGGTCATGGCATTGGGCCTTCCGTTTTTGTCCACGGAAACCAAAAAACCTCCTCCGGAATGGAACTGCTTTTGGACTTGAGCGAATCCCACCCACGGTTCAATTCTCCTAAACCGCTTATCCCACTCGCTCATACTGCCGCCTCCACGCCGCTCTCTCAAAAGGACTTGGGTAATAAGCCGCGAGGATCCCGCCGCCTATGAATTCCCGGAGGATGGAGGTGGCGGGCACCTCCTCTCCCGGATAGGGCTTAAACCACCGCAGAATCCCCAAAAGGCGCTCGGCCTCGAGCCGCAGGCGGGGATGGCGCACCTGCAAAAGGAGGGGCTCCGCCCGGGAGCGCAAGACGTTCCATTCGTAGACCAAAGCGGAGTTGAACATCACGTCGGCCTGGCCCTGGTAGGGGAAGATGAAGCGTTTTTCCCCGCGGCGCACGTTGCCCCAAAGCCCGAGCGTCTGCTCGGCGCTATAGCCGCGAAAAGCTGCATCGCGTACGATCCGCCGAATGAGCCGGGTATCCGTCGTGGAAATCCTCACGTGATCATCTAGGTTCAGCTGGGTTAGGGCCGAAACGTAAATGCGGAAAACCGTTCCTCGATAATCCCCCGGCAAAACGAGAGGGTTTAAGCAATGCAAGCCCTCTACGAGCACGAGGGCCTCCGTATCCAGCCGCAGTTTCAGCCCCGTTTTCCGCTGCCCTGTGGGGAAGTCGAAGTAGGGGAGGGTGACCTCTTTTCCGGAAAGGAGGTCCTCCATTTGGGCGTGGAAAAAGGGGAGGTCTACAGCGGAGATATCGTCGAAATCCGTAAGGCCCCGGCGGGCCATCTCCTCGCGGGGAAGGAAATAGTCGTCCAGCGAAATGGGATAAGGTCGAAGCCCCAAGGCCAAAAGCTGGATGGCCAGCCTTTTTGTGAACGTGGTCTTCCCCGAGGAAGAGGGGCCAGCGATGAGGACGATTTTGGGGAGGCGTTCGGCGATGGTCTCGGCGATTTGGGCAATCCGCTGCTCGTGCAGCGCCTCAGAAACGAGGATCACTTCGGTCATCCGGCCCGTGCGGATGGCTTCGTTCACGGTCCAAACGTCGTACACGCCCAAAAGCTCGAGCCACTTCCCGTATTCCTCGAAGACTTGCCAAAGGGGCTGATAGTCCTCAACCGGCGCGAGCTCGGTGGGCTTTTCTCTTCGGGGAAATTGTAGGATGAAACCGTCGTGGTACGGATGCAGGCGGAAATACCGGAGGTATCCCGTGGAAGGGACCATGGGCCCGAAGAGGTATTCCCGGAAGTTTCCAAGCCGGTAAAGCGGGATTTGCCCAGGGTCCTCGGCTAAAAGGAGCTCGGCTTTTCTTTGCAGCCCTTGGCTTTGGAGGATCCGCGCGGCTTCCGCGGCCGGAAGGATGTCCTTTTCGATGGGGATGTCCTTTTCCACCCACGCGCGCATGAGGCTTTCGAGACGTGCGAGCTCTTCGGAGGAGAAGGGGGGCCGGCCCGTAATGCGGCAGTAGTACCCGCCAAAAGGGACGGAGTGATCGATGATGAGCCTGGCTTTCGGGAAAAGCTCAAAGGCCGCGGCGGCAAGAAGAAAGCTTAGGGAGCGCGTGTAAATTCGGATCCCTTCGGAGTCGGTCATGAAGATCGGCCGGATTTCCGCATCGCGCCGAAGCGGCTCGGAAAGCTCCCAAAGCTCGCCGTCCACTAAAGCCGCGACCGCGGGGACGGTGGGATCGGGATAGGCCGCGGCCACGAACTCGCTTAACTTCGTCCCCACTGGTCCTTCCAGGATCCGGCCATCGGGAAAAACGGCCTGGACGGTTTCCCGAGGTTTTCCGAGTCGGATCGTGGCCATGGGGCGAAATTATACGCCCAACACCTCCTTGACCGCCGCGCGATAGGCCGCGAAGTCCGCCGCGGAGAAGAGGACGAACCTCACTTCCCGAATCTTTCCAGGGTTCTCCAAAAGGAGATCCCGGACGGCACGGATGGCCACTTGCGCGGCCTTTTCCACCGGATAGCCGTAGGCCCCTGTGGAGATACTGGGAAAAGCGATGGTTTGAATGTCCCTTTCCAGAGCGAGCCTCAAGGAGGACCGGTAAGCTTTAGCCAAAAGCTCCGGCTCCCCTTGGTTTCCGCCGCGCCAAATGGGGCCGACGGTGTGGATGACATACCGGGCCGGGAGCTTTCCGCCTGGGGTGAGGACGGCCTCCCCCGTGGGGAGGGGACCGCGCTCCCTCCGGATTCTTGCGGCTTCTTCCGTGACCTCGGGACCGCCGGCGCGGTGAATGGCCCCCGAGACCCCGCCGCCTGGGGTAAGGTCAGGGTTCGCTGCGTTCACAATGGCCTCCACCTCCTGCTTCGTAATGTCCCCCTGCACCAAAACGAGCTTGGTTTCCCCCACTTTCGTCTCAAACCTTTCCATCCTCCTCACCTCTTGCGAGCTCAAAAATCTTCTTTGCCGCACCCAAAGCTGCTTTGGCCCGCCTTTCCCCCACCCTTTCCCTGGGCGGTGGAAGGCCCGGCTCTCCCATTTCCACGGTGATGCGATCCAGCCTGGGAAGTTCCCGCAGGCTCAGGAAGCGCAGATCGCGCCTGACAGCGCGTGCCCAAAGCCTGGGAATATCCTCCTCCGCGATCGCCTCCGGGTCCTCTCCGGTTTTCACAAGGAAGGCAAAGAGGCTCCGCCAAGCGCTTGTCAGGGCGATTTCCAAAGCCCAGTCGAAAAAGCCCTTTTCGGCAAGGAGCTCAGCCGCCCGGAGGTCATGCTCCGCCTGCTTTAGGTATCGGTCTGCCTCTTTGCGGCGTTCCTCCTCTTTCCAAGGGAGGCCCGCGCCGGCGCGGAGCTCATCGAACATTTCTTCGTCGGAAAAGCCGAAGCGGTGGGCAAGTTCATGGAAAACGGTGCGCCGGATTTGGTCCCGGAGCTCCTCTTCGGTCTGGCACCACTCCTCCAAGGGCCGGCGAAAAAGCACAATCCTCCCCGGAAAATCCCGCGGATTGTCGGTCTCTAAAATGGACGGGCCCTCGTAGAGGCCAAAGGGGTAGTTGGGAGGTTTGAGGCCCAATTCCAGCATGATTTCGTCATCCGGGTAGTCCTCTACCTGGATTTCCAGGCCCCGCAAATACTTTGCGAAGTCCGGCGGAAGCTCGGAAAGCGCTTCTCTAACAAGCTCGGAAAACCTTTCCTCTCCCACCCTTACCGCCATCCCAAAATTTTAACAGATCTTCACAAGCGGTACGAACATTTTATTTAACTCCATTTTTTAGCAAAAACAAGCCCGCCAAAATTTGGCGGGCTTGCCGTCGAAAAGTCAACTGCTTGCTCCTATTTTTGCCCGTCTATCCAAATCGGAAATATGGTCTGATGCTCTCGGGCTTCAAGTCCGTACCCGCCGGCTAAAATTATTAGTGAATTTGAAAAGGTTATACTGGTACTTTTCACGGCTTCTTCACTAATTTCTACAGGTATCTCGCTTGGCTGAACAGCAGCAATAGCCTTGACTGTCTCTTGGCGAAGAACTGCTGGCGTTTCATAAGGACCGTAGTCTATCCAAACATAGTTTACACGGTTAGAGCCCTCTGATCGCCAGGCGGCGACAAAAGCAGTACTTATATATGCCGAATTGGGAGGGAGCTCTTCTGCCCTCTTCCGTATGTTTCGGGCGATCTGCGTCAAAAGAGGATGATCTTTCAACTTAACAAGAAATTCCTTGGCTTTTTCGGCGTCAAGCCTTTCTGTAATGACCACAGCAATCACATTTAAGCCCCATGCTCCCTTGTTATTTGGCCACTCAGGGTCCTTTCTTACTTCGTCTAACGTTTTGCTGGCCCAATCTAGAAGTTCGTGTTTTGGTTCGTTTGCATAGTTGACAATAGCCACATCAACCACTGGTCGATGATGGATTGGCTGCTTTGGATCCACTTGATTGGCTTTTTCGTCGGGATCAGGCAACAGCCCTTTATCACGTCTATAGACAACACGCACTTCAGTAAGACCAGCGACCGATACCCCTTCAGCAAACCAGTTCAGTCTTCCCGCTTCTTTGAGGTGAGCACCTAAACGCAAAAGGTGAGGAACGAAACTGTTTCTAGTGGCGCAGCGCTCCTCAAGCGATGCAGTATTGTGAAGAAGGGTCCCGTAGCACACGGCTAGCGCTGCAAAGGCAAGGGCCTCAACACGACGTTGGTTACCAAGTTCAAGTATTGCGCCATCAAGCAAACTACTAATCAGATCTACCCATTCCGCTCTTGCCGCTTTTGGATCCTGCACTCCCGGAAAAGGAGGAAGCTTGTTCTCATCTATTAAGTCTATCCATCGGTTCAACATATCTTTTATAGCCCAAACGGTCATAGCTATGAATAGTTTTTCCTCTTGAGTCGGGTACTTGTTAAACTTTATTGTTGCATGTTGTCCTTTACCTTCTACCCAAGCTTTCACAAACCGCGCGCCTCCCTTAAAAGATGCATAATCAACCAAAGCCCCAAGAAGATAATCCAGAAGTTTTGTTGTCGCCCATGAGACAACTATTGCCCCAATTTCTTCGATTACTTTGGGAGCTAGTTCCGGTTGAGTTTCTTGGAGGTATTTCTTCCATTGCCGGGCCAAGGCCCGAATAAACGTTATCCGACGTTCAGGCGCGGGTTCTAACTCAAAACGAGCAAACAACCGCTCCAAAGCCTCAAGGCCGTGGGGGCGCAGCGCTTCATAGGTTTCTTCGAACTTTCCTTGCTCATCACCTTCTGCAAGCCGCAAAAAAAGGAGGCCAAGGTCAGAAAAACTCATTCCCAAGAGATCCTCAAAGATTCCGACCATTCCCAAGGCTGGAACAACAAAGTAGTCGCTTTCTGTGAGTTCGCAAGCCTTTTCATAATGTACTTGGACATCGGCAAAAGATAGTTGGGAAAAACCAAGAAATGCGAGTTTTATTTCTTTTTGAGTATGTGCTGCTCCAAGTGTAATGGGTAATCCGTATTGCACTGCAAGATTGTAAGCCTAAATTGTCAATTCTGCGTCGGTTTTGAATTGCAAAAGTATGTTATCAGCAGGAACATTAATGAGGTCCCAGCAGAACACAGTTAAACTGCGTTCTTCTTGTAAAGGTATCTTAGGGAATGGGAGCGGACCCCTCCTTGTTTGCGCAGCCGGCACAAACTGCGAAAATCCCCCTTGTCCAGTATCTCCAGTGAGATGTTCTCCGGTATCCCTACGGGTATAGAATGCAAAATCTCGAAGATTCGGAAATGCGCGGGGTTTTTCGCCGCCACTGATGATGGTATACATCGGTGTGCCCATACGTGTAACTCCTGGATTGACATCTCGGACTGGAAAACCCGGCCAGAAATCTGTCGTCGATGGCAAAAGCACAAGCGTTTCAAGATCCAATAAAACCTCGTTGTCTTTAACTGCCAGCGCTTTGGCTAAAGCCACATAGACTTCCACATTTGGATCCAAAGCCATAACTCCCACTTGTCCTGAGTTATGAGACGCTGGTGGAGCTGCAGCAACGATAATATGAATGTCATAGCTTGTTTCGTCCAGCATTGCTCCGGCTGCTCCTACCACCTTTCCGTGTGTTTGTAGCCATTGTTCGAACTTTCGAAAGCGCTCATTTTTGCGAAGCTGATGAAGAATGTCTCCTGCACCGCGGAAAGCTTTTTCACCATCTGGGTAAATATGCAGCGTCTTCTCTCCCTGGTCGACCACTCCGAAGGCCCACGAGCCCTGATGTAGACCAATATAGATAAGGTGCGCCAGTCCTGAGACCGAAGTAGGAGTCCTATCATTAGGAGGGAACAATTCGTTAGAGGGAACAATGGCGCGGAAGATCACAAGGAAGCCGCGCTCGTATTGAAGTATGACCACTGGGTCTTCCAGAAGCATATAACCCCGCGCTTCAAGTTTGGCACGTATTCCCTTAGTGACCGGGTCAGCCAACGCCTGAGCTTTGAGCTTTTCTTTTTGGGGGTTGTGATGTCTTCAGCCATAGGTGCGTATCGGGTTGTGTTTTGGTAAAAATGCTCTTTAGGGGTAAACATGCATCCTCCTAAAGAGACTCCGATGGCCAACACCGCTATCCGCAATACCCATAACTTCATGGCGCCTCCCTTGGTTTTCATATAATTCCTTAAAAGGGGGATGGCAAGAGCCCACTTGCTGGAGAGAGGCGAAGAGAGCGACATTTGTCCTTGGCCCCAAAATCTGCGAAGATAATAAAGTGAAAACTATGCGCGTAGGGTATATCCAGTTCGCCCCAAAGTTTGGCGAGAAAAAGAGGAATTTGGAGAGAGTTACGGAGCTTCTTGTCGGAAAGGACGCGGAGCTTTGGGTCCTTCCAGAGCTTTGCACAACAGGTTATCAGTTCACAAGCAAAGAAGAACTGGCCGAGCTCGCCGAACCTGTTCCTTATGGCCCCAGCATCCAAGCCTTTTTGAAACTAGCCTGCGAGAAGGGGACGTATATCATCGCCGGCTTTGCCGAAGAAGACCGCGGAAATTTCTATAACTCCGCGATCCTTGTAGGACCAAAAGGTGTACTTGCCCGCTACCGCAAAGTGCACTTGTTCTTTCACGAAAAACACTGGTTTACGCCGGGAAACCATCCGTTCACGGTGGTGAAGGTCAGCAAAATTCCTGTGGGCATTCTCATTTGCTATGACCACATGTTTCCCGAAGCAGCGAGGATTTTGGCTTTGAAAGGCGCCTTAATTATTGCTCATCCCGCCAATTTCGTGATCCCCGGTCTTGGACAACTCACCATGCGCGTGAGGGCCCTGGAGAACCGGGTTTTTACCATCACCGCGAACCGCGTGGGCACGGAGGCCCGCGCCGAACCCCCGCTCACGTTCACCGGCATGTCCCAGATCGTCTCGCCCAAAGGGGAGGTTTTGGCTCTCGCCGGAAAGGAAACAGAAGAGGTGGGGATTGTCGAAATTAATCCCGCGGAAGCGGAGGATAAGTACCTTACTCCCCTAAACCACCTCTTTTTCGACCGGCGTCCGGAGTTCTACCGCGAGCTTTTGGAGGGGTAGAATTCGCCGGAGGTGGTTATGGCTTTATTCAAAGTGGCCACCTACAACTGCAACTCCATCCGGAGCCGCCTTCTTTTGGTGCTTTCCTGGCTTTCCCGGGAAAAGCCGGACGTCCTTTGCCTTCAGGAAACGAAGACGCCCGATACGGAATTTCCCGCGGACGCCTTTCAGGAGGCGGGCTACCACGTGGTTTTTCGGGGATATAAAGGCCAGGCGGGCGTAGCGGTGGCCACAAAAGAAGAGCCGAAAGAGGTGCGCTTCGGCCTGGACGGGGATCCCAAGGACGAGGACCGCCTGATCGCCCTCAAAGTCCGGGGGATTCCCATCGTGAACACATACGTTCCCCAGGGCCAATCCGTGGATTCGCCCATGTTCCAGTACAAGTTGGAATGGCTGAGGCGCCTACGGGAATTCTTCGCCCGCCATTACTCGCCCGCGGAGCCCCTTCTTTGGTGCGGGGATTTCAACGTGGCGCCCGAGGAAATCGATGTCCATAGCCCCGACAAGCTCCGCAACCACGTGGATTTCCACCCGCTCGTGCGGCAAGCCCTGGAGGAGATCCGCCAATGGGGGTTTGTGGACGTGTTCCGAAAACACCACCCCAACGAACCTGGGCAGTACACGTTTTGGGATTACCGGGTTCCCCGGGCCCTCGAGAGGAATTTGGGCTGGCGGGTGGACCACATTTGGGCCACGCGCCCCTTGGCGGAAAGGTCCGTGCGGGCGTGGATCGATCGCGAGGCGCGCCGGGCGGAGAAGCCCTCCGACCACACCTTCCTCGTTGCCGAATTCGACTTATAGCTCACGAAGGAGCACCCAATATCTTCGGCCGGGGCCACGATGAAAATAAAGTTCGAAAACGCGGCCATCCTTCGTGCGCACCTTGTACCAGTCCCGATGTCTTCTTCGCCACCAGGACCGCTGGAAATCCAGTTCTCTGCGAAATTCCAAGACCTCCACGATTCGGTATTCCTTTCCCTCCCAGCGGAATCCCACCGGCGGGCCAGGCCTCTCCGCAAAGAACACCTCCACCTCCGCATCGATGAAGCGGCCTCCCATGCCACCGGAAGTTTAGGCTATCTTTGGTGGACCATGGAATTCGCCCCATATCTCCTTCGGCCGGCCCTATTTACGGAGCTTCCCCCAAGGTGGGAAGAAATCTTCGGCCGCATGGCCCCATTAGCTGTGGAAATTGGGTTTGGAAACGGAGAATTTCTTGCGGAAATGGCAAAAATCCACGCGGACTGGAATTGGGTGGGGTTTGAGACGAGCCTTACCTGCATGGTGAAAGCGGGAAGGAAGCTCGCCCAAAGCGGGATAAGGAACGCGCGCCTCGCCCTTTTGGATGGGAAATTCGGGCTTCGGGAGCTTTTCCAGGACGGGAGCGTGGCCCAGGTCTATGTCAATTTTCCCTGTCCCTGGCCGAAAAGCCGGCATGCGGAGCGGCGTCTGGTGGATGAGGGTTTTGCCCAGACTTTGGCCGCGGTGCTCGCCCCAAAAGGCGAGTTTCATCTCGTCACCGACGCCCTTTGGTACGCGCAAGAGGCTGGCCGAAAACTTTCCGAGGCCGGCCTTGAGGTCAGGGGGCCTTTTCCCCTTTCCGAAGGGGGGCCGGGGACGCGCTATGAGCGGAAATGGCGTTCCCGTGGGCTTTCCATTTGGGGCCTGGTCGCCTCCTCGCAAAACCCGGGTAAAGTTGGGCGCATCGCCGAGGGAGCTATGCCGCACGCCAAGGTGCCGGTGAAGTTCTGCCCCGAGAGGATCCGCGCCCTTTCCGGACTCAAGGAGACCTGGCCCGAGGGCGCATTCGTGGTGAAGGAAATCTTTCTTTCGCCGGATGGAAACACCGCGCTCCTTCGCACGTTTTCCTCCGATCGCGGTTTTTCCCAGCACTTCTTCATCGTCGTTTCCGAACACGACGAGGGCCTTTTGGTTCAGCTCGATAGCGCAACTGTCCCCTTCCGGACGCCCGCGGTGAAGCGCGCGGTTTTTTCCGTAGCCAAGGCCTTGGAGACGGGATGATCCTTTTCATCGCTCTCTTTTTTTCTTTGGCTTCCGCCGGGGAAGTGGGCCTGCGCCTGGAGGGGCCCGAAGCCACAGGAAGCCTTTGGATTTCCGAGGCCTGGGAAATCCTCTTTTTCCAATTCACCAGCCGAGCAGAGCTTTCCCTTTTCCCCCTGGGCTTCCGAATGGCAAGCCTAAAGCTGGGCGCAAGCTCGGGACCTTTTTTAAGCTCCCTGGAACTGAACGCCTCGGGAACGGGTCGAATCGATCTTTTTTTGAGTGGAATGGCAAAGGGAACTGTCCGCATGGGGGATTTCACGGTTTTGGCGCAAATAGGGACAAAATCGGGTTGGGCTGGGGTCAATCTTGCACCAAGCGCGATCTTTTTGGCTTGGGGAATGCTTGGGATCGAGAAAGGCGACTTTTCCGGAGAGGTCTTTCTGAGCGGGCCTTCCCCTTGGGAGCCCAGTTTGAAGCTGCGTTATGGCCCGCTTTCCTTCGCGCTTTCTCGTTCGACCTCTTTAGAGATCTCCGCGGACAGGGCGCCTTGGGCGCTTTCCTCTTCGTTCCAGATTTGGCCGAAGATTTCGCAAACACAGACGCTCATATACTCCCAAGGAGGAAAAAGCTTTCGGGCTTGGCTTGGGAGCGCGGGGAATTTTGGGTTAAGGGTCAGCGTTTCCCAAAGGGATTGGGCTGCTTCCGCATCCTTTCTTTTCGTTTGGGGGCGGATGACGCAGCTTGGGGTTGAGGTTACGAAGACTTTCTAAAGGCGCGGAAAGTGCAAGGGCAAGGCAGCCGCGCCCAAAAGGCCCACGTCATCCCCAAGCTTTGTGAGCTCCACCTTGGGCTGCACGCGGCTTAGGGAATTCAAGGCCGCCACGACCTTTGGCCCCAGGAACCCCCAAGAGGCGGTGAAGCCACCGCCCAAAATGATCATTTCTGGCTCCAGAAGTTCCGCGGCAATGGCGAGGGCCTGCCCCATGGCTTTGCATGCCTCTTCCACGAGGTTCAAAAACGGGGCCTCTCCTTTTTGGGCGCGCTCGATGATCTCTTCAGCGGGAATTCGCTCGCCGAGGAGTTCGAAGGCCCGGTCGCTTAGCCCTGCGCCGCCGGCCAAGGCCTCGAGGCATCCGATTTTCCCGCAGCGGCAGCGCGGGCCATCCGGGCGGATGGGAATATGTCCAATTTCCCCGGCCTGCCCCGTCGCACCCCACACCACTTCCCCTCCCGCCACAATCCCTCCGCCGATGCCGGTGGACCAGGTCACATAGAGGAAATTTTGGGCTTTCCAGCCGAAGACGAGCTCTCCTAGGGCGGCACAGTTCGCGTCGTTTCCCAGGAAAACAGGGCAGCCGAACGCAGCGCGGAGCTCCTCCACCACGTTTACGCCGTTCCAATGGGGGAGATTTGGGGCGTGAAGGATGAGGCCGCGCCGCATGTCCATGGGAGCAGGCGCCCCCACCCCGATGGCCTCCGGCCTTTCCCAGCCCACCTCTTGGAGGATCTGGCCGATGGCCGCGCGCAGCTCCGGCAACCCGCGGGTGGGAAAAATTCGGCGGGCCAAAATTTTTCCAGCGAGAACTGCCCCCACCCTTGTCCTTGTCCCACCGATGTCTACGCCGATCAGCCTTTCCACGGGCGCGATGTTAACAAAGCCCTGCGGGGCGTTACAATTTTGCGCAATGCGCGCGGTCGATGTGATCGAAAAGAAAAGGGACGGAAACGAACTCAGTCCCGAGGAAATTCGGTGGTTTGTCCACGGCTACGTAGCGGGAAAGATCCCGGATTACCAGATGGCCGCGTTCCTCATGGCGGTGTACTTCCGGGGGATGAGCGAGGAGGAGACGGTGGCCCTCACCCAGGCCATGGTGGAAAGCGGCGAGAGGATCGACCTTTCCTCGGTTCCCGGCATCAAAGTGGACAAGCACTCCACCGGAGGGGTGGGCGATACTGTGACCTTGGTCCTGGTACCCCTTATGGCCGCTTCCGGGCTGGTCATGGCCAAGCTTTCCGGTCGGGCTTTGGGCCATACCGGCGGCACCATTGATAAGTTCGAATCGATTCCGGGCGTGCGGACCGAGCTCTCCCTTTCGGAGATTGTGGAGCAGGCCAAGAGGGTGGGCGCGGTGATCGCGGACCACACCGCGGAGCTCGTTCCGGCCGATAGGATGATCTATGAGCTCCGGGACGTGACCGGCACCGTCCCCTCCCTCCCCCTCATCGCCGCCTCCGTTCTTTCCAAAAAGATCGCGGGTGGAGCGGATGTCATCGTTTTGGATGTGAAATGCGGGGATGGCGCATTTATGCGCACTTTCCCCGAGGCCAAGAGGCTTGCGGAGACCCTCGTTCGCGTGGGAAATAAGCTGGGGAAGAAATTTGCGGCCCTCATCACCGCCATGGATCAGCCCTTGGGCCGAATGGCCGGGAATGCCCTGGAGGTGAAGCAAGCCATCGCGGTCCTGCGGGGCGAAGGACCCGCGGATCTCCGGGAAGTGGTGTTGGCCTTAGGGGCTGAGCTCCTTGTCCTTTCCGGGGAGGAGAAGACCCCGGAGGGCGGGAAGGAAAGGCTTTTGCGGCTGATCGAGAGCGGAAAAGCTTGGGAGAAATTCCGGGAGCTCGTGGCCGCGCAGGGCGGCGACCTTCGCGCCGTGGAGAATCCGGACCTCCTCCCCCAAGCCGAAGAGGTGGTGGAAGTCCAAGCGGAAAAAAGCGGGTACGTCCAGAGGATTTCGGCCCGGGCGGTGGGGGTGGCCGCGGGGCTTTTGGGCGCCGGCCGGGAAGTGAAGGGGCAAAAAGTCCATCCCGAAGCCGGGGTGGAACTCTTGGCCAAAGTGGGCGATCCCGTAAGCCAAGGCGACCCTCTGGCCCGCCTGCATGTGGGTCGGCCGGACCGGGTTCGGGAGGCGGAGAAGCTTTTGCGGGAGGCTTTCCTCATCGGCCCGGAAAAACCCAGGCCTCAGCCTCTTATCCTCGACCGAATCGTTTAAAATTTTGGCTAGGAGGTGGTCTATGGCCTACGTGACGAAAAAAGAGCTCATCGACAAGATCAAGCCGCTCCTTTCCGAACTGGCCATGGTTCGGGAGGAGCTGGAGTCCGCGTTCGAACGGGTTTCTGACCTCATCGAAAAGATCGAGGACGCTGTGGAAGAGGCGGAGGATAAGGACTAGGGAAAACCTTTGTCCCCTGGGCGCCGCCCGCGCGGCGCCCTTTTCTTTTGTGGAAAAGCGTAGGGTTTTTGGTGAGAGCATGGTGCTCCTGGGGCAAGCGAGCAGCGGTTTTTCCTGGGATTCGCTTTTGAGCTTCCTTCAGTCCGCGGCGATCCTCCTTGGGCAAGGTCTGGTTCGGCTCGTGAATTACTTCCTTCCCGCAAACCGCGCCCTCGGCGAGGATTTTGTGGGCCCTTTGGGCTACCTCGGCCTTTTGACCTTAGTCCTTGTGATCTTCAACCTCATCGCGGCCGCGCGGAAGGTGATTTGGCTCCTTGTGGTCATCGGCTGGGCCCTCATGGTTTTGCGCATCGTCCTTTTCGCTTTGGGGATTCAATAGCCGAGCCCTCGGCGGATCATATTGGCCGCGGCGTAAAGGAGCACAAGGGCGAAGAGCCGGCGAAGGGTGCGCTGGGGCAGGCGCACGGCCAAAGCCGGCCCCAATTGTCCGCCCACGAGAATCCCCGCCGCCAACGGCAGGGCGAGCTCCCAATGCGTCCTCCCGGCCAGGGAGTGGAGGGCCGTGGCGAGGGCCGCGGTGGGAACCATCACCAATAGGCTCGCCGCGACCGCGGAAACCATGGGAAGTCCAAGCCAAAGAAGCGCGGGGACCATGATGACGCCACCGCCAATTCCGAACAGGCTTCCCGCCGTGCCCGCCGCCAGGCCCACCAAAAGCCCCCAGAGGGCTAAGAAGCGCTTTCCGGATCCCTTTTGGACCAATTCCTTTGGCTCTTTTCCCAAAAGGAGCGCGGTGGCCGGATAAAGGAGGAAAATCCCGAAAACCAAAGCGAGGGCTCCCGAAGAGATTTTCCCTGCGAGAAAAGCGCCGAGATAACTTCCTCCCAAAGCCCCGGGAATTAGGGCCAGACCCACCATTCCCGGGTTCTTTCGGCGCAGGAGGTACCCCAAAAACCCGGAAATCCCCGTGGCCAAGACTCCCACAATGCTTGTTCCCGTGGCCTCCTGGGCGGTGGTTACAAGGTCGCCCAAAAGCAAAAGGGGCACCATGAAGATCCCGCCCCCAATCCCAAGCAAAGAGCCGAGAAGCCCGACACCAACGCCGGAAAGGATCAACAAAAAGTAAAGCATGGGCGCAGATTTTAGCCGAAAGCTTGGGTTGACAAGTCAAAACGGTCGTCCTAAACTTCGCCGGCCATCCCAAGTAGGATGGCTAAAAGGGGGTGGTCGTGATGCTGCTTAAGGAGAAGAAGCCTAAGCAGCCGGGCCAGCCTGAGCAGCCGGGGAAACCCACGAAGTGAGGGCCAACATGCCCCGGGCGAATTGCCCGGTTTGTGGGGCAGAGCTCCGTCTGAGTAAGACGGAGGCGGTTTTTGGGCGGCGTATAACCTGCCCGGAGTGCGGAGCCGTCCTGGAAGTGGTGGAAGAGGACCCCCTGGAACTCGAGGAGGTCCTCGATTTTCAGGACGACTTCGACGAGGAGGAGTTCTAAGGGGCGAGGAAACTCGCCCCTTTTTCTTTTTGTGGGCCGCCAAGAAAAAATCCGAAAGATCGTACAGGCTCGCCTGGGGAGCATTGTGGCCGTGTGTGTGAATTTTGAAAACCCGCATAACTGTTCGGCCATCCTCCGCACGTGCGAAGCTTTAGGGATCCTCGAGGTATTCGTGATCGAGGAGGATTTTCCTTTTCGGTTTTCGCCGAAAGTGACCCAAGGCGCAGAGCAATGGGTTCAGGTGCGGCGCTTCCGCCGGGCTGAGCCGGCGTTTCAGGAGCTGAGGGCGCGCGGATTCCGAATTTTTGCGGCCACGCCCCACGGGGATTTGACTTTGGAGGAGCTTCCCGTGGATGCTCCTTTAGCCTTGGTGTTCGGAAACGAAAACGTGGGATTGAGTCCGGAAGTTTTGGGTCAATGCGACGGAACGTTTCGCATCCCGATGTTTGGTTTTACGGAGTCGCTCAACGTTTCTGTGGCCGCTGGGATCGCCCTCTATTTTGTGGCTTCTGCCCGCCGCCGACTTTTGGGTAGGCCAGGCGACCTATCCCCTTCCGCCCAAGCCGCTTTTTTAGCTGCTTATTTACGGGACAAAGTTCCCAACTCTGGGACTTGACTCGGGGGGGGGGCGGGACCCATAAAATAAGTGGTCGCCATCCAAGGAGAAGGAGGTGATGAAGGATGGCGACTTGGAAGAAGGTCGTTTTGGTAGGGCTTGCAGCTGTGGTTGGTTGGGTTCCAACAATTGCCCAATTGAGTTATGCCCAAGAGATCCAAGTTCAAGGAGCTTCAGCAGTACTGCCTGACGGCGATGAGCTCCCCGATGAAGAGCTTGTTAGTGTAGAGGGTGAGGTTGATCTATTAACTATTGCTGCTGCAGCTGTTGCCGGAGCAGGACTTGGTGCCGCAGGTGATTTATTTGTGCAGGGTGTTGAAATAGCAGCGGGACAAAGAGAAAGCATTGATTGGGTGCAGGTTGGTAAAGCTGCAGGGATTGGGGCTGTTACAGGAGCTGTGGGAGAAGCGACAGGATTAACTAAGATAGTTCGTTCGGCTATGGTAACCGGCGCCCGGTGGGCAGTGCGAGCTGCTCAAGCCACATCCGCGGCGGCGGTATCTTTCGGTACCCGAGCTTATGGGTTCCTCTGCGAGGTTCACGCAACCCTTCACCATTATGTCACCGAACCTGTTGTTAATTTCTTTAAAAGATTAGTAGGGAAGTAGGTAAAAAACATGAAGGGCTATTGGGATGGGGTTCTCTGGGTTGTGTCCGTCCTCTTGGTTGCAATACCCCTTGCAAGATTCATAGACAAACTCATTAAATACGGCTCATTAAGGGCTGCCTTTGAAGCTTGGGAATTGAGAGATTGGAGATGGGTGCTCGTATTTCTGGGGACTGTTATCCTTTTTGGTTTGGCCTTTGGATGGGTGCCTGTTCGATTTATTTGGTCTAGACGCCGGAAATAGGGCGCCTAAAAAGGATGAAATATTTTTGACGTTTGCTTCAGGGATAAAGTTCCCAATTCGGGGACTTGACTCGGGGGTGGGCGGGACCGATAAAATAGTGGTCGCCATCCAAGGAGAAGGAGGTGATTGAAGGATGGCGACTGTGGGTAAAGCGGCTTTGGTAGTCCTTGTGGGTGTGATTGGTTCGATGTCGATTCTATCCTATGTTAGCTATGCGCAAACCGTTTCAGACTTGCCTCAAGTACTTCCGGCTGGAGAGGAGCTCCCAAATGAAAAGTTATTAGAAGTCGAGGGTGAGCAAGCAGTTTCAGTAATAGTAGGTGCTGGCCTTGGCGGTTTGGCTGATTTGGCTGAGCAAGGATATGAAATTTTAAGAGGATGACGCGAAAGAATAGATTGGAGTCGTGTAGGTGCAGCAACCGCAGAGGGGGCCGCGATTGGATTTATAGGGTACTTTTTGAGTCCAACAATTGCAAAATTAGACAAACTTGTTAACCTTTGGGTTAAGAGAACGTATAGTGAAGCTGTGACTTTCGTGAGTACCGAAGTGGTATCTCCTGCGCGCGATTTTATATTCAACAAAGCGATACCTGCTGTTAGCGCTTTTATAAACGACACATTGGCATCTGCTTTTTCTAAGGCTTTTCATTGGATTGTTGATAAAATTAAGCGATAATGGAAAACAGAAATCTACCAACCAAGAATCGGGTTAAGCTTTGGTTAATACGTTCTTTTTGGTTTGCTGGACTCTTTCCGCTACTACAAATAGTTTGGAGTGTTTGTGAAACCCGCTCGCTTCAGAAAGGTTTTCAGCTATGGCTCTCGCGCTACGGAGACGATCTATGGGTTTATGTACTCATTGTAATTTTTGTATCGCTAGCGGGTTGGGGGTTATTCACATGGTTAGAAGCGCGCCTAGAAGCACGAATGAAAAAGCGCAAAAATCAAGAAGTTTTGTAGCAAGTGCAAGGCAAAAGTTATAGTTGTTATTTTTTCGGGCAGAGTTTATGATTTAAAGGCAATAGTCATGAAGTGGCGGTTGCCATTTATGAAAGAAGGTGATGAAGGATGGCGACCTGGAAGAAGGTGGTTGTGGTGGCCTTGGCGGTTGTAGTGTTGGTTTTGCCGGTATTTGCCCAGGTGACCGTGGCAGAGGAGGTCCAATCGGTGCTGCCGGCAGGGGAGGAGCTACTGGATACTGAACTGCTTGGTGCAGAAGGCGAAGTGGCTCCTATTCTCGTAGCGCTTTTGAACGCGAGTATAGCTGGAGGAGGTGCTGCAGGCGGGTACTCAGTTGGCTGTTGTACCAGCCTAGACCCGGGCGAGAAGGCCGCAGCCATTGCGGCCATTAGCGCTGCTAGTACCATTCTCATTTGGCTTTGCGACCATTATCTTCTTTCTGACCGTTAGTAGAGGGGGGATTATATGACTGTAGTGGCAGGAATTGCAGGGGGCCTTCTTGGTACGTGCATTTATCTCGTTTTGTTTGGGGGATTGTCAGGGCTACGAAGGGGTGTAGGCCTTATTGTTTG
>Ga0080004_1140372_pt1 | contig 35988 bp, 31 predicted proteins | sample WasSprMetagenome_FD_69207 | JGI IMG/M metagenome (GOLD analysis project Ga0080004, IMG submission 69207) | Sulfidic aquatic microbial communities from Washburn Spring, Yellowstone National Park, USA - WS (SPADES assembly) (version 2) | ecosystem: Environmental > Aquatic > Thermal springs > Hot...
AAGCCCAGCCAGCCTTCGCGCCGGCCGTGCAGGTCCACCCACGCCGCGGCGCGCCGCCACCAGGACGCCCGGGCCACGTGCTCCGAAACGGGAAGGGAGGAGAATGTCCGATCCATGGAGCCGCTACCTCCTTTCGGCGCCGGCGAGCTGGCGCCGGCCGCGCAGGATCAGATAGCGCCTCAGCAATCCGATGGCCTGCGAGGGGGCCACGTTCGAGGGGCACACCTCCACACACTCCATCACCGAGTGACAGCGCCAGGCGCCGTGGGCATCGCCGGCCAGCGCGCACAGGGACTGGATATCCCGGCCGCGCGGCTCTTCCAACAGGCGCTTGATCATCGCCAGCGGCGACGGCCCCAGGTACGCGCTGTCGCTCCCCACCACGGGACAGGCGGACATGCACAGCCCGCATTCGATGCAGTCCTCGAAGCGGGTGCCCTCTTCACTGCCGGCGGTCAGCTCATCCTTCCGCACATAGGGCGCCTGGATGGCCGCCATGCGATCCATCAGCGGCTTCACATCCACCACCAGATCGCCCACCCAGGGGAAATTCCGCAGAGGCTCCAGCGTCACCGTGGCGCCTTCCGGAAACTCGGCAATGGGCGTCAGGCACATCAGCCGCTCACGCCCGTTGACGCGCACGCCGCACAGCCCGCAGGAGGCGTGATGGCAGGCGTGCCGGAACAGCAGGGTCGGGTCCTGGGTCGCCCAGACCTTCTGCACGGCATCCAGGATATTCAGATGCTCATCCACGGAGACCTGATATGTCTGGTAGGTCGCCGGCCGGCCAGGGCCGCCGCGTACAATGCGTAGGTTGAGCGTCCGCACGATATCCCTCCGAATCCCAGAGTTCCGCCTCAAACGTAAAACGCGTGGTACGGCAGTAGCGGCACTTCCCGCGTGCGGCAGGGGGTGGTGATGCCCGTCGCCTCGTTGATGACATCGCCCATGACCTCGGCCATCAGACGCGAGGTAGTGGTCTTCCCGCCGATGATGGAGAACAGCCCCGGTGCGCCGTCGCCGGCGTGATTGAAGCAGGAAAAGCCGCGGGTGATGCCGCGCGCGCCGGGGTCCGCCGCCACCAGTTGGCTGGATTCGCGTAGCAGTGGGCGTGCCGCGGCCGAAATGCCGCGCAGAGGAGCACTGCGGAATCCCGGGATGAACTCCTCGCCGGCCGCCAGCATGGCCTCCACCTGCTCGGGCGGGATGGCGATGTAGTCCGGGTTCTCCACCGGCCAGGAGGTGGTGCCCACCACCGAGTTGCGCCGCTGGGGCACGATGATGCCGCCGTCGCAGGGCGGGCAGAGCCGGTTGATGACACGCCGCACCCACCGCCGGCCCACCGCGACCATCGTGCCGGCCACCGGCAGGACGGCAATATCCACGTGCGCCATGGCGCCGATGCGCCCCGCCCAGGGGCCGGCGGCATTCACCACCAGGTCCGCCCCAATGGCATACTCGCGCCCGTCGCGCCGATCGCGCACCTTTACCCCGCCCACCGAGCGCCCGTTCCAGAGCAGGTCTATCACCTCGGTATAGGTGTGCACGACCGCGCCGTGCTGTTTGGCGGTGGCCAGGAACGCCAGCGTGAAGTGGAACGGGTCGAAGACGCCGTCCTGCACCTTCACCGCCGCCAGGATGCGCGGATTGAGGTTGGGTTCCAGGCGCAGGGCCTCTTGGACCGGTATCTCCTCCGCCGGCACGCCGGCCTGGGCGCACGCCTCGAGGAACGCGTCTTTGTAGGATAGGTCTTCCTCGTTCAGCGCCACGAACAACCCGCCGTTCAGCTCCAGGATACCGGGCATCAGCTTGCGCATCAGCGCGTTATCCTCGGCGCACTCGCGCGCCGCCGGCGGGTCGTTCAGCACATAGCGCGCCCCGGAGTGCAGTAAGCCGTGATTGCGCCCTGTGGTCTCACAGGCCACTTCGCCCCGCTCGACCACCGTCACGCGGTAGCCGCGCAGGGTCAGGTCGTGGGCGACGGCGGCTCCGGTGGAGCCGGCGCCGATGATGACCGCATGCAGTGTCATGGGACCTCCCGCGCCAACGCGAACTGCCGCCTATTATAGCCGGGAAAGCGCCTGGTCCAAATCGGCAATGATGTCATTGGGGTCTTCCAGACCCACCGACAGGCGGATGAGGCCGTCGTCAATGCCGGCGGCGGCGCGCTCCTCCGGCGTCATGTGCTCATGGGTGATGGTCGCCGGGTGCATGCAGATGGTGCGGCTGGTGCCAAAGGTCACCGCATGGATGATGAGCTGGAAGCTGTCGATGACCTTGGCCGCGCCGGCGATGCCGCCCGGCACCACGAACGAGAGCAGGCCTCCCTGCGCCTTCGCCTGGCGCTTGGCCAGCTCGTGCTGAGGGTGATCCGGCAGGCCGGGATAATTCACCCAGCGCACCTTGGGGTGATCGTGCAGGAACTCCGCCACCTTCTGGGCGTTGGAGCTGTGTCGCTCCATGCGCAGGGAAAGCGTCTCCAGATACTGCAGGGTCAGCCAGGAGGACAACGGGTCCATAATGGAGCCGACGAATTCCGTGGTGTTCCAGCGGATATCCTCGCACAGGTCCTCCGGCCCGACGATGGCGCCGCCGATGACCGTGGCGTTGCCGGAGAGGAACTTGGTGATGGAGAGCAGGACAATGTCAGCGCCCAGCTCCATGGGCTTCTGCAGTGCCGCCGTCAAGGTGGTGTTATCCACCAGCAGGGGCACCCCGTGCGCATGGGCGACATCCGCCACCGCCTGGATATCGGTCACGAACAGGCACGGGTTGCTGGGCGTCTCCACCCATACCAGCTTGGTGCGTTTGTCAATCTGCTCGGCCCAGGAATCGGGGTTGGCGGGGTCCTTGACGAAGCGAAACTCCACGTGGCAGCGCTCGGGGAAGATGCTGGAAGCCTGCTTGTATCCCTCGCCGAAGGTATTGAGGGTGGTGACCACGTTGTCGCCCGGCCGAGCAATGGTGAAGATAAGGTTGAAGAGCGCCTGAGAGCCGGAGCCGGCCAGCACGGCACTTTCCCCGCCCTCCAGAGAGGCCAGCCGCTCTTCCAGCACCGCCGCCGTCGGGGTCTTGGTGCGGCCGTACACCGGGTACGGGATCTTGTCAAAGCGCTCGTACGGGAAGGTCATGGACTGGATAATGGGGACAGTGAACGTATTGAACTTGCCCATATCCTTGAGCGGCCGAAAGCCGGCGTGCAGGGCGCGCGTGTCGAACCCCAGATGGGCGTCCGGCCGCCGATGCTTCGGCGCCTTGGGATCATAGACCCACGGCTTGCGCATGAAAAACAGTTCTTCCTGGCTCATTCTGGTTCTCCTCCGTGCGTTCGTTGAAAACGAGCTTTTCTATGGTTGATCCTGCCGCCGGCCTCATGCACTGCGGCGGATCACCGGATGAATGGCCTGCAGGGTATCGGCCGGCAGATGGCAGTAGATGACATGATCCATGCTCATGCGGCGCGCCGGCGGCTCCTCCCGCTCGCAAATCTCCCCCAGCTTGTACGGACAGCGCGTGTGGAAGCGACAGCCGGCCGGCGGGTTCACCGGGCTGGGAATCTCCCCGCTCAAGCGGACAAACTCCTGTTTCAACGTCGGGTCCGGCCGCGGCACCGCCGCCAGCAGTGCGGCCGTATACGGATGGCTGGGCGGCGAGAAGATCTCCTCCACCTGGCCGTACTCGACGATCTTCCCCAGATACATCACCGCCACATAGTCGGAGAAAAAGCGCACACTGCTCAGGTCATGCGAGATCAGGATCATCGCCGTCTGGAACTGCTGTTGGATCTCCTGCAGGAGCATCAGCACCGCCGCCTGCACCGAGACATCCAGCGCGGACACCGGCTCATCACAGATGACCATCTTGGGGTTGGAGGCAATGGCGCGGGCAATGCCCACGCGCTGTTTCTCCCCACCGGAGAGCTGTCGAGGCAGACGGTGGTAATAGGTTTCGTTGAGCTTCACCGCCTCCAGCAGTTGCACCACCCGGCCGTAGACCTCGTTCGCCGGCACCACCCGGAAGCGCTTCAGCGACATGGCGATCTGATCGCCCACGGTATAGGAGGGGTTCAGCGTCCCGTCTGGATTCTGAAACACCATCTGCAGGTGGCGGATCACCTCGCGCCGGCGGCGCTCCACCGGCTCGTCCGAGATGTCAATCCCCAGGAACTCCATCTTGCCGCCCGTGGGTGTCTCCAGGCCGACGATGGTGCGCGCCAGGGAACTCTTCCCACATCCGGACTCCCCCACGATGCCCAGGGTATAGCCGCAGTCCACCGAGAGGCTGACCCCATCCACCGCGTGCACATAGCGCCGTTTCTCCAGGCCGATGAGACTGCGCACCGTGGTAAAGGGGACGGGGTAATAGGTGCGCACATCTTCGACCTTGAGTATCGGCTCCTCGCTCTCCGGCTTGGCGCAGACATAGGTGCTCGACTTCGCCGGCTTCTTGGTCCACAGCGGGTTCTCCAGCCATTCGCGCGCCCGCCAGCACCGGGCGAAGTGGCCCGGCGCGATCTCCTGGAAAGAGGGCCGGCCGGCGGAGCACTCGGGAACGGCATACTCACAGCGCGGCGCAAAGATACAGCCGGCCGGCACCTCGGCCGGCGAGGGCACGCGCCCCGGGATGGGATGCAGTTCGCGCGTGCCGCGCGGCGCATCCACATCCGGCAGACAGCGCATCAGCCCGACCGTGTAGGGGTGGAGCGGATGGGTGTAAATCTGCTCGGTGGAGGCCAGCTCCACCAGCTCGCCGGCGTACATCACGCCCACCTTATCCGCCACCCGCGCGATGACGCCCAGGTTATGGCTGATATACAGCGTGGCCGTGCGGAACTTCTCCTGAAGCTCCGCCACCAGGTCCAGCACCGCCGCCTCCACCGTCACATCCAGCGCCGTGGTCGGCTCATCCATGATGAGCAGTTCCGGCTGGTTGAGCATGGCCATGGCGATGCAGACGCGCTGTTGCTGGCCGCCGGAGAGCTGATGCGGGTAGCGGGCGAGGATGCTCTCCGGTTCCGGCATATAGACGTCCTGGAGGGCCTTGATGCACCGCTGGCGGATCTCCTCCGCCGGCAGGTCCGTATGGGCGGCCAGCGCCTCGGCCAACTGCCGGCCGATGCGCATGGTCGGATTCAAGGAGGACATCGGCTCCTGATAGACCATGGCGATATGGGCGCCGCGTAGCTTCCGCAGGGTCTTCTCGTCCAGGCTCTGCATGTCCTGCCCTTTGAAGATGATGCGCCCGTTGGTGATGCGGCCGTTCCTGCCCAGGAATCCGACCAGGGAATAGGCCACGGTGCTCTTGCCACAGCCCGATTCCCCCACCAGCCCCAGGTTTTCCCCAGGCATGATCTCGAAGCTCACATCCCGCACCGCCTGGATGTATCCCTTGCGGGTCTTATAGGCAATGGCCAGGTTCTGCACAGAAAGGATCGGGTCTTCCTTCATGGGTCTTTCTTCCCGTGATGTGATAGCGGATGCGCCGGCCCCTTACTGATACCGCATCGTCTCCTCGCGCAGGCCATCCGCGAACAGGTTCAGCCCCACCACCAGCGTGACGATGGCCACCGTCGCTGACAGCACCGGCCAGACGTTGGTGGTCATGAACTTATGTCCCTCCTGCACCATGCCGCCCCAATCGGGAGTGGGCGGCGGCAGGCCCAGGCCCAGGAAGCCCAGTGTCCCGATGTAGAAGGCGGCATACCCGATGCGCAGGAGTAAGTCCACGATCAGCGGGCCGCGGCAGTTGGGGAGTATCTCCCGGAACATGATTTGGACGGGGCGGTCACCCCGCAGGCGCGCCGCGGCAACGTACTCGCGGGTGCGGATGTCCAGCGTCAGAGCGCGGATGAGGCGCGCGATGCCCGGCGCGCCGCCGATGGCGATGGCGATGACCACGTTGACCGGGGACGCGCCCACCGCGGAGATGATGATCATGTACAAGAGGATGGTGGGGAAAGCCATGATGGAGTCGAGGATGCGCATCACAAGCTCGTCCACCCAGCCGCCGAAGTAGCCGGCCGGCAGTCCCAACACCATGCCCAGCAGGAACGCCACCCCCACCGAGATGGGCGCCAGCAGAAGGATGGTCCGGGCGCCAAAGGCCACGCGCGCCCACACATCCCGCCCCAGATGGTCCGTACCCAGGATGTGCTGGGCAGAGGGGCCTTTATTGATGTTCTTATAGTCCTGTTCATAGGGCGTATAGTGGGTCAGGTACGGCGCGAAGGCGGCGATGAAGACCCAGATCAGCACAATGACCAGCCCTAACACAGCCGTCGGGGAGGCAAAGATCAGCCCCACACTTTCTTTGAACCGCCGCCAGCGCAGTTGCGCCGGCGTAATGCGTATCATGGTGCTGTCAACAGCCATGCTCCTCTCCCCCTCACGCGTAGCGCACGCGAGGATTCAGGAACGAGTAGATGATATCCGCGATCAACTGGGTGCCCACCGCCAGCAGGATCAAGAACATGGAGGCGGCTTCAATGGCATAGACATCTTTATACAGCGCGGCGTTGAGGATAAAGTTCCCCAGGCCGGGATACCCGAACACTGACTCGACCACCACCAGACCGCCGATGAGCCAGTTCACATGCAGCATGATCACGGTGATGGGCGCCAGCAGGGAGTTGCGCAGGACGTGCCGCAGGACCACCTGGGTGCGGGTCAGACCCTTCAGGATGGCGGTGCGGACGTAGTTGCTCTGCACCACTTCCACGACGCTGGCGCGGGTAATGCGCAGGATATAGCCCATTTCGACCAGGCTGGCGGTCAGCACCGGCAGGATGAGCATCTTGGGATTATCCAGGATGGCGGTCGAGGAGGCGAAAACCGTCGCGCCGGGCAGGATTTTGAGCCACAGGCTGAAGATCATGATGAGGAAGATACCTGTGGCAAAGTCCGGCGAGGCGGCGGTCACCAGGCCGAACAGGGAGATGATGCGGTCCGCCGGCTTGCCCTCGTTCAGGCCGGCCAGCAGGCCCAACAGCAGACCCATGGGCATGGAGACCAGGAACGCCAACGCCGCCAGGATGCCCGAGTTCTTCAGCCGGCTGGCGATCAGCTCGCTCACCGGCGCGCGATAGCGCAGGGAGATGCCGGCATCCCCTCGCAGAAGCCCCTTGGTCAGGGGGATGTAATCCACCGGCGCATTCTCGAACTTGCGCCACCCGGAATACTCGTAGCGGTACTCGACACTGCCCTGTCCCTTGACCCACAGCACGGCGCGGTTGGCGTTATCCACGCCCCAGAAATACTGGACCCCATTCTCATCCGTCTTCCAGGCGCCCTCGTCCGGCACCCCGACGGTGGAGCCATCCGGCTGACGGGTATACTTGTACAACTGGCCGTCCTGGATGCCCCAACGCACCAGGCTCCCATCCTCATCCACAGCCCACCACTGGCGGAAGCGTTCTACGGTGCCCTGCTGGATGACGATCTCTTTTAGAGGCCGGCCAATCTTGCGCTCTGCCTGCCAGTCAGAACCGAACAGCCAGGAGATATAGCGGATCGCCACCGGCCGGTCCAGCCCCAACTGGTTTTCCATGGACTTTTCCTGTTCCGGGGTGGCATAGGCACCCAGGATATTGCGGGCGACGTTGCCCGGCGCGATCTCGACCACCGCGAAGATGATGATCGAGACCACCAACATGGTGATCACCATGGTGAACAGACGGCGGATGATGTACCTTGCCATGCAGACCTTTCCTCTGTGTGGTTGGCGCGCACAGCGCTTCGCCGCCCCCTCCCCATCCGCTCCTGGCACTCATAACCTGGTGCCAGGAGCGGATATGGAAAGGGGAAAGAAGATGAGGAGGCGTTTCACGCTAGCGAGAAGTGCGGTTGATCCGCTCCTGTTCGCGCTCCACAATCTTGTGGATATCGCGCTGGATGTCGGCCGGCAGAGGCTCCGGCGTATGGCTCTCCAGGATGCGGTCGATCTCCTGCGCGGCGCGCCCTTCCATGGTCGGCCGGCCCTTCGCCTCCCACGATGCGAAATCGCCCTTCTCCAGCAGTTTGCCGTAGAACGGCTCGCGGAAGTGGCGGAAGGTGTGCTCGTGGTTCAGGTAGTTGCCGGTCGGGCCCAGCTCATCAATCACGTCCAGGGCCAGCGTCTCATCGTTCACCAGCACGCCGGCCGTCGCCGCCCGCAGGAAGCCCAGCCAGTCATTGGCCATGACCATGATCTGCAGGGAACCCTGCAGGCCGGAATCCATGAAGCCCACGTCATGCACGATGTTGGCGCCGTGGAGGAGCGCCGTCATCAGGCTCAACACCACCTCGCCGCCGGCCTGCTGGTCCAGCACCTTGGCATCGGTGGAGCCACCCAACCCGAACACCGGCAGGTTGTAGTACTTGCCCATGCTGGTGGGCACGCCCTGCTCATCGGCCAGCACATAGTTGCCCACCATGGTCTTCAGGTTGTACGGGCCGCCGTTCCAGCCGGGCACGGCGACAGGCACGCCTTCCCGCACGAGCTGAGACAGCACCACACCCAGGAGGATGCCGGCGTTCATGGAGGCCATACAGCCGGCCGTGGTGACCGGGGAGTTGACCCCGCCGGCGTTCAGCGGGATCCAGAGCAGAGGCAGTCCCTTCTCCGCCAGATACATGCACTTCTGCAGGGCTTCCTGGTTGATGATCATCCCCGAGGTGACGTTGATGTAGCAGGTGGCGAAGGGGCGCCGCTGGAAGCTCTCGGCACCGCCGGCGATGATCTCGCACATCTCGACCGCCGCCTTCGTCCCCTCGAAGTCCGGCGTGACGAAGACGATGGGCTTGGTGGTGTTGTTCAACATCACTTCCATCTGATAGCGGTCGTAGATGCGCTGGTCCACATCCTCCGGCAGGAACATGGACATGACAAAGTCGATCTCGGGCAGGGCATCCTGGACGATGGCGGCATCCCGCACGTCGGAGAGTTTGGGCCGGCGGCGCTGGCCGGTGCGGTGATCGAGGATGTTCAGGCAGTCCGAGCCGCCGCCGAAGTACGAGTTGTATCCCCAGGCGCGGATGGCCACCTTGCCGTTGCGGTCATACAGCGTCATGCGCTTGGGGGCGGTCTCCAGGGCCCAATTCACCAGATGCTCGGGCACGCGCACACGGATGCCGTCCACCTTGGCGCCGGCCTTGGCCAGGATCTCACGCGCCTTCTCATCGTGAACGTCGACGCCCGTCCGTTCCAGGATTTCCAGGGTTGCGACGTGGATTTTCTCACATTCTTGCTGGCCCATGCGGGCATAATGGGCACTCGTCATGCTCAAGCCATGTGTTTCGATCATCGTATCTCCCTCACGCGGGGTAACTGGAACACAAACGAATGGACCTTACCCCATTATTATACAACATTTCTTCTGATTCTGGACAGAATGGTAGGGGCGGGACTGCCCCGCCCCTACCACCGCAGGCTGGTCCCAGATTACGCTTCCTTCCAGGTCTCGTAGTAGACAGCGAACTCTTCCGGCGAAGGCGGCACATCGTGCACCTTCTTGCTGTGGATGGTCCACACGTTCATGAAGAACGGGGTGCAGATGGAGCCGCGCTCCTTCTGGATGGTCTCCAGCTTGCACATGATCTCGCGGCGCTTTTCCAGGTCCAGCGTGCGCATGGCTTCCTGGAGAAGCTGTTCGAACTCGGCGTCCACCCAGCGGCTCTCGTTCCAGGGCACGGGCTTGCCGTCGCGGCTGATGTAGGCCAGCGGCAGGGTCATGATGGCCAGCGGCCGGTGCGCCCACCAGGTGACGCTCATGTTCCACTCGGTCCAGCCATCCCAGAACTGGGACGCCGGCATGGTGTTGAGGGTGATGCGGAAGCCCGCCGGCGCCGCATCTTCCTTGAGCGCCTGGGCATAGGCCATGGTCTCGGGCCAGTCGCTCACCACCGTCAGGGTCACGTCCAGGCCATCGGGATAGCCGGCCTCCGCCAGGAGCGCCTTAGCCTTCTCGGGATCATAGGGGAAGGGATCCACCGGGCAATACTCGGGATGCGCCGGCGCGACGTGGCTGTCGTTGCCGATGGTGCCCTCGCCCATCAGTGCCAGCGCCAGGATCTTCTCGCGATTGTGGCAGTACTTGAGCGCCAGGCGCACGCGGTTGTCGGTCCAGGGCTCCTGGTCGACGCGCACGCGCAGGACACGCGTAGCCGAGGTCGGGGTCGAGATGATGACGAAGTTCGGGTCGTCCCGGACGCCCTGCCAGACGGTCACCGGCGGTTCGATCACGGTGTCCACCTCGCCGGTCTTGAGGGCGGACAGGCCGGCGGTCGGGTCCTCGCCGAGCTGGACCATGATGATCTCGTCCAGGTACGGCAGGGGTTTGCCATCCTTGCCGTTGCGCCAGTACCCCTCGCGGCGCACCAGCCGGCAGCGCTCGCCCGGCACATACTCGGCCATGGTGAACGCACCGGTGCCGATAGGCTGGCGGGTGATGTCGCCCTCGAACTCCTTGGGCACGATCATGGCGCCGTAATGATACAGGTCGTACGGCACGGTGATGGACGGGTTCTTCAGGTGGAGCACGACGGTGTAGTCATCCACCTTTTCCACGCCGGAGGCATCCAGATAGCTCATCTGGCCCAGCAGGGACGAACCGACGTTGACATCCAGCCACTGGTTGAAGTTGAAGACGACATCGTCGGCGGTCAGTTCCTTGGCGTTGTTGAACTTAATGCCCTTGCGCAGGTTGAGCTTCCAGGTCATCAGGTCATCGCTGGCTTCCCACGACTCGAGCAGGTAGGGATGGGCAATGCCTTTGGCATCAATGTAGGTCAGGTACTCGAAGACGTGGCGCCAGGGATGCGACTGGCTGACCAGGGAGAAGCGGGCCGGATGGTCCACGCGCTCCACGCGGGTGGAGGCCTTCAGGGTGCCGCCGCGCACGGGCATTTCCGCCGCCGGCGTGGGCGTCGCCGCCGGCGCGCTGGTGGCGGTCGGCGGGACCGGCGTCGCCGTCGCGGCCGGGGCGCTGGTGGCCGGCGCCGGCGTGGCCGTTTCCTTCGGCGCACAGGACGCCAGGGCCGCCGCGCTCATCGCCGACATGCCCAACAACGTCGAGATGCGGATGAACTCACGCCGCGAGATGCGGCCCTTGCGCAGTTGCTCCTGCGCCTCCTGGATGATGGGATGCAGTTTTTTCTCGCTCATCGGATCCTCCTTTCCTGGATGCGAGAAGATGTATGGAAACCTGAGGGGTGAGCTGACGAAGGGAAGATCACTGCAACGCAACGAACAGGGATTGTCGAGGGGAGGCCAGTAAGGGGCCTTACGGCATTCCGGACGCCGGCCGGCCAGGAAATGGCCCGTGCTTCGCCCGCATGGGGAACGCTGTGAGGGATCGGCCATTGTGCACTTGACATCAGCCGGCGGCAGTTCCGGTGCCCCATTGTCTCCTCTGCATCATCCAGACTTCTTGGACCGGCCTGTATGGGCATGCAGACCCCCCGCCGGGCAAGGTGTGCGGCGGAGAGCAGTATATATTTCCGCACGCCCATTTGATATATCAGATTATACACCCAATGTGTGATACTGTCAAATTGATATGTCCCATACTTCTTCTAGGCGTGTCAAGTTGCATTTTGCAAGCGTTATGCTATAATTTTCAGGAAAGCCAGCGGGAGGGGGCCATGGTCGTTACAGAGCAAACTGCCACCACGATTAAGTACAAGATTTACAAAGAAATCCGACGCTCCATCATCATGCAACATTTGCGCCCCGGCGAACGCCTTTCCGTGGAAGACCTCGCCCGCCAGTACGGCACCAGCATCACCCCGGTGCGCGAGGCCCTGCAGATGCTGGACCAGGAAGGCCTGGTGACCATCAAGCCGCGCTCCGGCTATTTCGTCACCCGCCTGACGCTGAAGCAGTTGCGCGACCTGCTGGAACTGCGCGGCATCCTGGAGCTGGCCTCCGTGGAGCGGGCCGCCCAGCGCATCACCCCCGAACAGCTTGCCCGCCTGGAAAGGGTGCACGCCGGCTACACCGGCGATGACGAGGAATCGTACGACCGCTACACCGACGAGAACCGCGAGTTTCATTACCTGATTGCCGAGGCCGCCGGCAACGAGGAACTGGCCAACCTCCTGCGCCACATCCATGAGCGCCTGGCCCGCTATATGGTGATGCGGCGCGGCGGCCAGTCCCAGCTTCACACCCACGCACGCATTCTGGATGCCCTGCGCCGGCACGATGTCGCCGCCGCCCGCCAGGCCATGTGGGAGGAAATCACCGAAACGCGCGACGCCATCCTGGAAAGGGTGATCCAGGAAGAATCATCCGCCTGGCAGTTGCAGTCCTGACAGAGGAGCAGACCATGTACACCCTTCGACGTGTCGCAGTGGGTTCCGCCTTCAAAGTCATGGCGGTATTGAGCGGGCTGATCTTCGCTGTGGTGGGGTTCTTCGCCGTGTTTCTGCCGGGGATCTTCGGCTTCGGCATCTGGAGCATGATGGCCGATCATCCCCGCCGCTTCCCGTTCGGGGCCGGCCTGGGCATCCTCGGCTCCATCCTGCTCTATTTCTTGGGGATCATCGTGTACGCCGTTATAGGCGGGGGGGTAGGCGCCATCTACGCCGCGGTGTACAACCTGGTCGCCGGCATCACCGGCGGCCTGGAAGTGGAGCTGGGGCGGGAGGAGGAATAGCCGGCACTGCACGCGCCGGCCACCCCTCCTCGTGCCTGGTAGCTCATCCCAGATACTTCTTCAGATCCACCCATTCATAGCTGACGCGGTCGGTGTACTCGCGCCGGCCTTTATGCAGTGTCGCATCCACGCCGATCTTGGTATGGACCCCGCGCGTATCTGCCGTGGGGTCCATCTCGTGCCCCTGCGCACCCGGCACCAGGAACACATCTTGCCCCCAATCCACGCGCGTGGTCAGTGCCCACATCACATCCGCCGGATCATAAATGTTGATATCCGGGTCCACCACAATGCACCATTTGATGTTGACATGGGCGGTGAAGGCCGCCAGCGCCACGTTCTTCGGCTCCCCCGGGTTATCCTTGTCAATGGCCACGATGGCGGTGAAACCGTTGCCGTAAGGCGGGATGTGCAGGCCGGTCACCCGCTTGCTGACGTGCTGGACGTAAGAGAGGAGGAGCGGCTCACGCGGCAGGACGTTGCCCAGATAGACATGCTCATCCCAACCGGGAATGATGGTCTGGAAGATGGGGTTATCGCGCCAGCAGACGGCGGTGACGTAGAAGACCGGGCTTTCCCAGATGTCGCCGAAGTAGCCGTGGAACTCTGCCAGGGGGCCTTCGCCGGCGCGCTCACCCGGCGCCAAATAGCCCTCGATGACGATCTCGGCCTCGGCGGGGATGTCCAGGTCCACCGTCACGCCCCGCGTCACCTTCACGCCCTCGCCGCGGATGGCGCCGGCGATGCGCAGTTCATCATCGTCATAGCGCGCGCCGGCGGCGATCATGATGGCCGGGTCCAGCCCGATGGCCACGGCGATCTCCAGCCGCTCCCCGCGCGCCTCCTGCACATCCAGGAACTGCCGCACATGACGCCATTCGTTCAGGTTGAAGCCGAAGACGCGCGGCCCCTTCACCTGCATGCGGTTGTAGGACAGGTTGCCCCGGCCGGAGATGGGGTCCTTGGAGACCACCACGCCGCCGGTGATGAACGGTCCTCCGTCGCCGCGCGCGTGCACCGGGATCGGCAGGGTGCGCACGTCCACCTCATCGCCCACGCGCACATTGGCCTTCCAGGGCGCATCCTCCACCCGCACCGGCGGAATGCCGTTGATGGGGTCCAGGGCGCGCTGCATGACCTGCACGACCTCATGCTTCTTGCACCCGAGCGCCAGCGCGGCGCGCGTCTGACTTGCCACCGCGGAGGTGAAAATCGGCCAGGGACTGCCGACGACGTTCTCGAACAGGGGCGCCGGCCCGGACTCCCGCATCAGCGTCGCCGCCACATCCGCCAGCTCGTACTCCAGCGAGACCGGTTTGCGGATGCGCACCAGTTGGCCGGCCTCCTCCAGCACCTCTAAAAACGACCGCAGGTCATGGATACGCGTCATATGACCCCCCTTTCTCTCGCGCTCAGCGGTATATCCCACATTCATTCACCAGTTCCAGCGCAAAACGATAGGTCTCCAGCCGGGTGCCCGGCGGCAGGGAATGATCGGAGTGGAAGATATACCCGCCGCCGGCCATGGCCGCCGGCACCTTTTCCATTATCTCCCGCCGCAGGCCGTCCAGGTCATTGGCCTGGAACAGGCGCGCGTCGATGTTTCCGATGAAGGCCAGCCTATCGCCGTACTCCTTCTTGAGCGGCCGGATGTCCATGCCGGCTTTCACCTCCAGCGGGTGCAGGCAGTCCATGCCGGCCTCGATCAGCAACGGGATGGCCTGGCGCACATCCCCGTCGCTGTGGTATATCACCTGACAGCCGTAGCGGTGGCCCAAATCGGCCAGCCGGCGGTGGAACGGCATCAGCACCTCGCGGTACACCCGCGGTGAGAAGAACAGCCCGTGATTGTAGGCGATATCGCCGAAGATCCAAAGCCCATCCGGCCGCAGTCCATGTCCCCACAGATCCTCAAACGCATCCTCGACGAGACGCACATCTGCCTCATACATATCGCGCAACCAGTCCGGGTCGGTCACCAGCGCCATGAGCTGTGCTTCCGGGCCGATCTTGTGCCAGGTGCACTCAAAGGGGTCCAGCACGGAGAGGACGACATAGCGGCCCTGCCGGCGCAGATGCTGATAGCGCTCCTCCAATGCCGGCCAGTCCATGCGCGACGGGCGGTACTCCAGGAGCGGCTTGTATTCCTCCCAGCTTTTCCTGTCCTGGATGAGGAAGCCCAGCAAGCCCGGCGTCGCCTGGTGATTGGTATACTCTTTCGTCAGCGTGCCCCACTCGTCGGTGATGAGGCGATAACCAGGGCCTTCTTCCTTGATTTCGGTGGGAAGCAGGAAGGACTGCGAGAACCAGAACATGCCCATATCCAGGCCGAAATAGTCCTCGGCCGAGGTATCCGCCGGCATACCCTGCGCATGGAACTCTTGCTCCGTCTCCCACCAAAAGGATTCGAAGATACCGACCCGATCCGCCGGCTGGTGATCTATCAGCAAACGAATACGCTCCTGCCCGGTCATCACTTCCTCCAATTACTCCCAGCCGAGGCGCCGGCGCAGATGCCGCAGGGCGGACTCCGCCTCTTCCAGCAGTGCCGGCTCGTCTATGACCAGCACCCTGCCCTCCTCCATCAGGATGCGGCCGTCCACGATAACCGTATCCACATCGCTCCCATGGGTGCACAGCGTCAGGGCCGAATCCAGGTCGTGTACCGGCACGGCGCGCGCATGGCGGAGATTGACAAGGATGATATCCGCCGGCGCGCCTTCCTGCACCGTCCGGCCGTCGGTAATGAGCCGCAGGGCCTGGGCCGGCGGCAGGAGCGTGGGGTCCAGGTTCGCCACGCGCGCCAGCCCCACCGCTACCTTCAGCGTCTCCCAGATGTCCTGGGTGTCGTTGCTGGCCGGCCCATCCGTCCCCAGCAGGACGCGCACGCCCTTGCGTAGAAAATCGGCCACCGGTGCGATCCCCGATCCCAGCACCATGTTGCTCACAGGGCAGTGCACCACGGTGGCCCCCCGCTCCGCCAGCCGTTGCTTCTCGCCCTCTTCCAGCCAGACGGCATGCACCACCTGGGTGCGCTGGTCCAGGACGCCGATGCTTTCCAGCCAGTCCACCGGCCGCCGGCCGAACAGCTCCAGCGTCATCTCCACCTCTTCCTGGGTCTCCGCCACATGGATATGGGTGGGCGCCCCAAACTCGCCGGCCAGCGCGTGGGTCTTCTGCATCGTGTCCACGGAACAGCGCCAGGTGCTGATAGGGCCGTTGGCGATTTCCAGCCGGCCGGGTTGATGCCATTCGCGGTACAGCCGCCGCAAGTCGTCGAGAATCGCATCCGCCGGCTCCGGGTTGGCGCCCATATCCGCCCAGGAGCGCGCCAGGGTCATGCGCAGTCCAACCGTCTGCGCGGCCCGGCAGACCGCGTCGGTGAACGCCGGCCCCCGTACCACCTTATGATGCTGGACCACATGGGTCACGCCGCAGTGCAGGTTCTCCACCAGCCCCACCAGGGCGGCCAGCCGCATCTCTTCCGGAGTCAGGGCGCTCTGCAGAGGCCAGATCAGCTCCTTCAGCCACTGCACCAGCGGCCGGCCGCCGGCCAGCCCACGCATCAGCACCTGGCTGAAATGCGTATGGGCGTTGATAACGCCGGGGAGCACCGCCTTGCCGCGCGCCGAAAGGACCCTGCCGGCCGCCTCCGCCAGCGCCGGCGGCGGATCGCCTGCGCCGGCCGCGCGCACCTTCCCCTGCTCCAGGTACACGTAGCCCGGCTTCCACCAGCCCTCTGGGGCAAGCACGGCGCCGTCACGGATCAATATCCCGCCGGCGCTCCCCCTCTCGACACCGCCGATGCTCATGTCAGGGACCGCCCTCCATCCACGAAGTACACACTGCCCGTGGCGAAATCGCACTCGATCAGGAACTCGATCAGCCGGGCGACATCCAGGGGCGAGCCTACCGTCTTGAGCAGGGACTTCTCCTCGGCCCAGCGGCGCTTCTCCGGCGGCGCATTATCCGGCAGGAGGATGGTGCCGGGGGCGATAGCGTTGACCCGCACCGCCGGCGCTAATTCCACCGCCATGGACTTCGTCAGGGACCACAGGCCGGCCTTGCTGGCCGCGTGATGGGCATACTCCGGCCACGTCTGGAAGGCCGAGAGGTCCGTGATGTTGATAATCACGCCCCTGCCCTGCCGGAGCATATGCGGCGCCACCAACTGCGAGCAGATAAAGGGGCCCTTCAGGTTCACGTCCATGGCCAGGTCCCAATCCTCCTCGCGAATCTGCAGGAACGGCGCCCTCAGCCAGACCGAGGCATTGTTGATCAGCACGTCAATGCGCCCGAAGCGTTCGATGGTCGCGTCCACAAAGGCCCGCACCTGGTCGGACTGGGTCACGTTCACCTGCATGGCCAGGGCCTGCACGCCGTGCGACTCGATCTCTGCCTTGGTTTCCTCCCACTCGTGCGCCTGGTTGTAGCTGAAGGCGATATGAGCGCCTTTGCCGGCCAGGTACAGCGCGATATGCTTCCCGACCCGCTTGGCACCGCCGGTAATCATAACGACAGAATCGCGTATTTCCACCGTATTTCCTCCTTAACTATGGTTCCCTCTCAATCGAGCACAGTGAGGACAAAGGGACGCTCCACCAGCGCCTTGACGCGCTGGAGGAAGCGGGCCGCCGGCGCGCCGTCCGTCAGACGATGATCGAAGGACAGGCTCAACGTCATCATCTGGCGCGCTACGATACTGCCCCCCGCATCCACCGCCGGCCGCAGGGAGATAGCTCCCACGCTCAAGATGGCCGCCTCCGGCGGGTTGATGATGGCGGAAAAGTCGCGAATCCCATACACCCCCAGGTTGGTGATGGTAAAGGTGCCCCCCGTCAGCTCGTCCGGCAGACTGCGGCCCTCCAGCGCCCGCTGGACCAGCTCCCGCAACTGCCGCTCGATGGTCAGCAGGTTCATCTGCTCCACATGGTGCAGGACCGGCACCATCAGGCCGCGTTCGGTGTCCACCGCCAGGCCGATGTGGATGGATTTGACGCGCTCGATGCCGGCCGGCGTGAAGCGGGCGTTCATATACGGATGCTCCTGCAGTGCCCGCGCCACCAGCTTGATGAGCAGGGTGTTGAACGAGATTTTCTCCCCCAGCTCTTCGATCAACTGCTGGCGGGCGCTGACCAGATTGGTGGCATCCACGTCAATGTTCAGCGTGACCTGGGGCCGTTCCCGCCAGGCGGCAGAAAGGCGCTCGGCGATGATGGCGCGCAGTCCGGTGAGCGGGATGAGTTCGACCTCCTCCTCGAGCGACGCCGGCGGGGTGGGCACAGCCCTGGCCTCCAGCACGCGCTCCACATCCTCCCGCAGGATGCGGCCGGCGGGGCCGCTCCCCACGATCTGCCCCAGATCCACCCCCTCCTCTTCCGCCAGCTTGCGGGCGGCCGGCGTGGCGCGCGGCGCGGGCGCGGCGGCAGGCCGGGCCGGCGCAGGGATATCCCGCGCCACGATCATGCCGCGCGGGCCGGTGCCCTGGATGTCCATCAGCTCGACGCCGGCCTCGCGGGCCAACCGGCGGGCCTTTGGCGTAGCGCGCACCCGTTCCGCCGGCGCCTGTGCTCCAGCGGCCGGCGCTGGCCCTGCAGAGGGCTGGGCCAGGACGACGGCAATGGGCGTCTTCACCGGCACGGTCTGGCCGGCCGGCACCAGGATGTGCAGGAAGCCGCTGGCCGGCGACTCGATTTCCAGCACCGATTTCTCGCTCTCCAGGGTGAAGAGAGTCTCCCCTTTCTCCACCCGGGCGCCCTCTTCTTTGTGCCATTTCACCAGCTTGGCCTCGGTCATCGTCAAGCCAAGCTTCGGCATGAGGATGGTATAGCCCGCTTCACTGCTCATGTGCTGTCGCACCTCGTTCATATGCACGATAGTAGGCGATATAGCGCAGTCCGTAGGGGTCTTTGCCGGCCAGGAAGTCGGCGGCGCGCACCACCGGCAAGAGCTGTGGCGTGGTCGGGTCCACCAGGGCCGCGTCCAACCCCCAGGGGATGGCGGCGGCCAGATATGCCAGGTCCACCGATGTCCCATGGGGCATGCCGAAGCCGGCATTCCCGATCCCCAGTATCGTGGCGACCCCCAGCTCTTCATGCAGGGCCTGCAGTGTCCGCAGGGTGACCGCCATGGACCCCGGCTCGGCAGAGGACGCCAGGCATATGGCGTCTATGATGATGTCCTCGCGGGGAATACCGTAGCGGCCGGCGGTCTCGACGATCACCCGCGCCTCTTCCAACCTGCCTTCCACCGTGCGCGGCAGTCCGTGGCGATGGCCGATGGGCATGCCCACGACAGCGGCGCCGTAGCGCACGGCGATGGGCAGTAGGGTTTCCAGCGAATCCCGTTCGGCGGTGACCGAGTTGATGAGGGCTTTGTACGGCCGGAGGGCTTTCAGCGCGGCCTCCAGTGCGGCCGGATGGCGTGAATCCAGGGAGATCGGACAGCCCAGGGCCTCATGAACGGCCGCCGCCAGGCGGGGAAGCCACTGCACTTCGTCCACTTCGGGATGGGTCAGCAGGATGTCGGCCATGTCCACGCCGGCCCGATGGCCTCGTTCGGCCAGTTCCAGCAGGGTATCCAGCCGGCCTTCCCGCAGTTCGGCCAGCGCCTCCGGCCGCTGATCCATCAGACGGACCTGGTCATTGATCAGCACCGTCGGATGCCCTGGCCCAATATGCAGTTCGCCGCTGCGCGACGTCAAGACGGTCACTGCCCAAAGATCTCCTTGACCTTCGCCAGCGCGGCCTCTTCCGATTGGGATGGATAGAATTCCATGCCGATGAGGCCGTCGTACCCCAGCCGGCGAAGCGTCCTGGCGATGTTCCAGAAGTTGATCTCGCCAGTGCCCGGCTCCTGGCGGGTGGGCACATCGCCGATGTGCACTGTGGGGTACAGGCCGTGATAGGCTTCCAGGCCGTAGATGAGGTTGCCGGCGGTGCGCTGTTGGTGATAGCAGTCGAACGACATGCGCAGTTGCGGGTGATTGAAGCGCCGCACGATGTTCGCCACCTGGTCATGGGTGTGGATGAAGACCCCGCCGTGGATGTGGAACGTGTTCAGCGCCTCGAACCACAGGGTGATGTTCGTCTTCTCCACCATCTCCAGGATTTTCTCCAACCCATCGAGCAGGTTGACGTACATCTCCCCTGGGGAATAGTCCTTGGTCAGAGGGGCGATCCATTCTTCCCCATTGGGACGCACCTCCACCTGATTGGAGAAGATGAATAGATGGGGGATTTCATAGCGCTGGGCCATCTCTAGGGTTTCCGCCCAGGCATCCAGACAGCGGGGATGGTCGTTGGCGTCCACAAGGTTGCCCAACTGGCCATCGAAGGTGGAGTTGATGATACATCCATGGCGCTGGCACTCGGCATAGATATCGGCCATGGGACGCTCGCGCCAGAGCCAGACATCGAGCCGGCGGATGCCCAGCGCCGCAAAGCGCTCCACCCGCTCCACAATGGGCACATCACGGAACCAGAAATCCATATAGCCGGTGAATTCCACTTTTCCGCTCCTTTACGTCACGCTTTTGCGCCGGCCGTCAGGAACCGCACCGCCGCCAGAATATCCTCTACCCCGGGCAGGACCTCTTCCTCCAGCACAGGGCTGTATGGGATGGGCACATTCTTCGCCGCGACCCGCACAATCGGCCCATCCAGATATTCCACCGCCTCTTCCGCCAGCACTGCCGCGATCTCCGCGCCCGGGCCGGCGCGCTTGTGCGCCTCATGGACGATCACCACCCGGCCGGTCTTTGCCAGAGATCGGATCAAAGCCTCCTTGTCCAGCGGCACCAGGGTGCGGGGGTCAATCACCTCTGCCTCAATGCCCTCCTGCGCTAAGGCATCCGCCGCCGCCAGGGCCTTCGCCAGCATGCCACCGATGGCGATGATGGTGACATCGCGGCCAGGGCGCACGACATTCGCCGCGCCGAACGGCACCGTGAAGTCCGGGTCCTCCGGCACGGGTCCCCGCACCGCGTACAGCATCTTGTGCTCGAAGAAGAGAACCGGATCCTCGCCGCGAAGGGCGGTTTTGAGCAGGCCCTTGGCGTCCGCCGGCGTGGCCGGCACGGCGATCTTCAGCCCCGGCACGTTCATGAACCAGGACTCCGGGCTTTGAGAGTGCTGTGCCGCGGCCGAACCGGGCGCGCCGGTGGTCACGCGGATGGTCAAGGGGACTTTCGCCTTGCCGCCGCTCATATAGCGCGCCTTGGCGGCCTGGTTGACGATCTGATCGCCGGCGCACATCAGGAAATCGCCGAACATGATCTCCACCACCGGCCGCATGCCCATCATCGCCGCGCCCAGCCCCCCGCCGACGATGGCGCTCTCGCTGATGGGGGTGTCCCGCACGCGGTCGGGGCCAAACTCCTCATACAGGCCGGCGGTCACACCGAACACCCCGCCGAATACCCCCACATCCTCGCCCATGATGAACACCGACGGGTCGCGGTGCATCTCCTCACGCAGTGCTTCGCGAATGGCTTCGGCAAATGTGATCTCTCTCATTCCCGCACCTCAGAACACCAGGCCGTTATGGGTATCGCCGTACACGCCCAGCAGAGCTTCCTCCGCCTTCGGGATGGGCGCGGACTTGGCGAATTCCACCGCTTCGTCCAATTGGCGGAGGACGTCTTGATGAACCTTGTCCAGGGTCTGCTCGTCGAAGATGCCGGCCTCCAACAGGCGCCGGCGGAAGAGCACCACCGGGTCGCGCGCTTTCCAGTACTCCATTTCCTCCTGGGTGCGGTAGACCATCGGGTCGCCCTCGTAATGTCCCCGCTGACGGTAGGTCTTGCCCTCGATGAAGGTCGGCCCCAGGCCGGCGCGCGCCCGTTCCGCCGCCATGCGCACCGCTTCATAAACCGCCAGGACATCGTTGCCGTCCACAATGACGCCCGGGAAGCCGTATCCCGCGGCGCGCGCCGCCAGGTCGGCGATAGGGGCCTGTTTATGCTGGGGGGTGCCTTCGCCGTACAGGTTGTTCTCGCACATGAAGATGACTGGGAGCTTCCAGAGGCCGGCCATGTTGGCCGCTTCATGGAACGCGCCCTGATTGACCGCTCCGTCGCCGAAAAAGGCCAGCGCCACGCGCTTCTCCCCCCGCAGGTGGAAGGCAAGGCCGGCGCCGACGGCAATAGGGATGCCGCCGGCGACGATGCCGTTGGCGCCGAGGATGCCCAGGTCAAAGTCGGCGATGTGGAGGGAGCCGCCGCGGCCCAGGCAGTAGCCGGTGGAGCGGCCGGCGAGCTCCGCCATCATATAGCGGGGATCGCCGCCCTTGCCGATGAGATGCCCATGCCCGCGATGGGTGCTGGTGATCACATCCGCCGGCGCCAGGGCCAGGCAGGCGCCCACCGCGGTGGCTTCCTGTCCCACGCAGGGGTGGATGAAGCCGGGGATCAGGCCGTTGCGGCGTTCCTCGATGGCGCGCAGTTCGAACTCGCGCACCAGGGTCATGCGGCGGAACATCTCCAACAACAGCGAAGGGTCATAGGCGGAAAGGGGTTGAGCGGACAGTGTCTGGAGCATTTCAGCATGATGTTCGGACATGCATCACCTCGCAGTAGGCCGGCACAGCAGGATGCTGAACGGAGCTGGGAACAGCCACCCTTCTATATGCAATTCTATCACAAATGAGAGGATTTGTCAACTCAGAGTAAACGAGGGAAATTGTCCATGCGCGCAGGGGCAGGGCCGGCCGCGCATGTTCCCGCCGGTCGAACAACGGCGGGAACCCCGCTGACGTGAGGCCCCGTTCCAAAGGTGTGAGCGTCCACACCCCCGTCTCCTCCTCCGCAGGCGCCTTCCTCACAACCTCTATGGACGCCCCCTGTGCGAGGAAATTTGACAGATCGCTGAAGTCGTATACAATGTTGAATACGTATTCATCTATTCGCTGTCCAGGCGCATAGGAGGTAACGCGAAATGAAGCTCATCCGCCGGCAGGACGTTCCCCTACGGCCGCTCCCCGGTCGTGCCATTCAGTTGGTTGTCGGTCAGCAAGGTGCCGCCTCCCCCAGCAATTTGATCACCATGGGATTCGCCCGCTATGCCGCAGAGTATGGACCGATGAGTCCCCACCGGCATGCGGAAGAGGTGGTAGTGGTTCTGGAATCCGAACACGGGTACGTCAGATTCGGAGGGTTCGGGGATCAACCGGACGAATTAGGGGAGCGTATCCCGCTCGAGCCGGATATGATCCTGCACTTTCCCGAAAACGAATGGCATGTCTTTGAGTATGACGAGGGTGGCTCTATCACCATCGCCTTCTTCTATCCCAGCGCGAGCGTATACGCCGGACAAATCTCCAAATAACAGATTGGGGCTTGTCAGAAATAGAAGGTTGACCTGGGAGGTTTGATCCCAGGCCAACCTTTATCTCCTATCGCTGGGGAAAGGATTTGCGGAAAGCGGTGACGCGATCGGCCGCTAACTTGGCCAGCCCTACTCCATCGGCCAACACCATCAGCATCTGATAGCCACGTTGGTACAGATTTTCCGCCTGCTCCCAGCTCGTGCAGGTAGTCGCCAATACCTTGCCGGCCCTCAATACCCTCTCCTCAGCCCTCGCAATGGCGGACTGTACCTCCGGATGGCCCGGGTTGGCAAAATACCCCATAGAGGTTGCAAGGTCCATCGGGCCGATGAAAACGCCATCCAGCCCCTCCACGCCGAGTATTTCCGGCAGATTGGCAATGGCTTCTAGGGTCTCAACGGCGATCAGGACCAGGAGCTCCTCGTTCGCACGGGAGAGGTAATGGGAGATATCCTGGCCGAACCTTACGGCTCTGGGACTGCCGGCCACCCCCCGAATGCCCTGCGGGGGATACTTGCACGCGCGCACGGCCGCCTCTGCTTCCGCGGCGGTATTGACATACGGGAACAGAATGCCATATGCGCCCGCATCCAGAATGCGCTTGGCGACCACAAAATCGTTCCAAGGCGCCCGCACCAGCGGCACACATTCTGTCCCACTGATGGCCTGGCATTGGCTGATGAGAGTCATGATGTCCCCAGGTCCATGTTCCATATCAATCATCAACCAATCGAAGCCGGCCCGTGCCAGGATCTCGGCGGTGAGCGGACTGCCCAACTGTGCCCAGGCTCCCAGGGTCTTTTTCCCCTCGCGCAGGAGCTGTTTCAGGGGATTGGCGAATGGTCGGTTCATGGGCAGGTACGTGTCTCCTTACTCTGCAGGATCAGGGGATGCCGTTGCCGGCTGATGGCGCGCCAGGAATATCTGTTTCAGCACATGCAGTTCGTTGAAGTAGGTCCATTCCTCTGCAATCTTGCCATCCCGGATAATATGCTGGGTCAGGCCCCAGATATGGATGCGTGCCCCGGTCGGAGGGCCATATATCCCATGCCCCAGATGGGTGCCCGGCAGGCTCCAGCGCAGGGAGGTGCGGATGGAGCCATCCTCTTCCTCATTCCAAAAGAGTTGGTCCACAAAGAAGCGGGCGTCGGGGAACGCCGCCAGAAGCGATAGTACAAATGCCACATACTCCTGTTGACCGTACAGCTCCCTGCCGGAGCACAAATGGCCGATATATCCTTCTGCGTAATATTCCCGGACCTTGTTCAACAGGCGCCAGTTCCAAATTTCGTGGGTGCTGCGCCGGATAAGATCTTCCACATCAAATTCGGGAGTCTCTTTGGGGGGCAAGACTTCCGGCGGCAGTTGCCCAATCCCCCTTTCAATCTCACCGTGGGGTTGGGGAGGGCGAGGGTTTTGGGCGTCGCGCAGAGCCAAACTCGCCACTGTCTCTTTCAGATCGAGGCCAAGCTGGCGGATGACCTCGATGTCATCACGCAGTAGCCATTCCTCACAAATGCGGTTCTCTTTCACCAAGCATAGTGCGATGCCGCGCCAGACCACTTTTCTGCCGGTCGGGGGGCCATACACACTATACCCCGTGTTGTGGGCGACGTTGGTGATGAGATGGGAGGTGAAAAAGCCGGCCTCATCGTCCCCGGTCCACACCACCGCATCGGCATATAGTTTTCGATCCGGGAAGGCCGCCAGCGTGCTGAGCGTATCGGCCACCACCTGATCCCGGCCATATGTGGTTCCATCTGCCCCATGGACAATACAGTTATGCAGATAGTGGGTGTAAATCAATCCCACACCTTTTTCCTCCCAGATAGCGTGGGTGCACCGGACGATATAATCCACGATGTCGGAATATTGTTCTTCGAAACCGCGCATAGATTGCCCTTTCTCTGGGGAAGGGGCCAGCAGTTTGGTGATATCCTGGTGCTTGATCTTTTTCGGCGGCATCCTTGGCCTCCTTTATGGAGTAAATATGGAGTAAGGAGTAAATAGGAACGGACCCGGGGATTATGAGTTCGCAAGCTCCTCTGGTGGGGAGAGGGGGTATTTCCCAAAACGCTGGGCTGACTCGAAGAGGGATACGACGTTCGCCGGCGGCACATCGAAGCTGATGTTATGGCATGGCGCCAGGATGTATCCGCCTCCCCGCCCCAAATCATAGATGCGCCGGGCCACTTCTCTGGCAATGCTGTCTGGATCCCCCTTAGGCAACACCTGCTGGACATCGATCCCGCCATGAAAGACGATCCGATCTCCAAATTCTTCTTTTAGCGAGAAGGTATCCTCAAATCCTTTCACGACGGTCTGAATGGGGTTGAGAATATCCACCCCAATTTCGATCAGGTCCGGAATCAATGGACGGATCGCCCCATCACAGTGCATCAAGACTTTCGCATCGGTCTCGCTCTTGATAGCCTCAATCCACGCTTTCAGGTACGGTTTGATGAAGGAGCGAAACATGTGGGGAGAGATCAGCAGTGATTCCTGGGTCCCCATGTCATCGGTGATGACCACCACCTGCACGAACTTGCCGACGGCCCGCATGTACCGGCGGTACATCTCCTGGATGAGCTCCGAGATTCGGTGGAGAAGCGCATGCGCCAGGTCGGGATGCAGGGCAAAGTCCAGGAAGATTTTATCATAACCCCGCAATTGTGCCGCAATCTGCAGGACGCCCACTTTGATGCCATCTGCCCCGATCACATAATCCGTGTTTTCGTACCAGTGACGGGCTTGTTCGGCCAGGCCGGCAAACATGGCCGGCTGGTCCGGGTCGGGCCAGTCAAAGTGCGTGATATCGGATATGCTCAGGTCTTCCTTGCCCAAGGGGTGGCCGGCCATAAAGTAATACTGCCCTCGCCCCGTCCACTTGAAAGGGGTGTGCCACATGTCCAAATATCCCGGCTCGCCGTCCAAGTCGATGTCCTGCACGCCCACCCAATGGGGGACAAGCCAGCGGAAGTCCAGGCCCAACCGCTGACACAGGCGCTCTGGTATCACAATGTTCTGCGCCATGCGGTCAAGGATGACAGGCTCCTCAGGCAGTAACGGGTCGGCCAGGTATTCGCGCAAACGCTGATAGGCAAGGCGATGAAAGGAGCCAATGTGTTTTCCAAAATCCACCAGGACCCTTTCGGGTTCCTGGTGCGCACAGGTTTTCGCAAATGCTTCGCGCCGGTTCATGATAATTCCTCAACGTAGGGAATTCCCAGTCTTCTCAGCCGCTCTTGGGTTGGCCTCCCCTCACTGTCCCAGCCGCGCAGTGAGTAGTACAGTGGGAGCATTACGCTCATATCTGGCAAGGCGCCGGCAGATGTGCCCGTCGGTCGGGGTTCTTGAGTGAATCTTGCCGGTAGGCGGTCATCCTTCGCTGTGACCCCCAGACGAACGTTGATCAGCCGCTTCAACTGGAAGAGCCGGTCGCCAGTCTCCAGGACATCTTGTGTGGACCAATCCCAGCCGAGCGCTGCATTGACCAGGGCGGTCAACCGTTCAGGGCCGAGGGAACCTTTGATCATGAACTTGCACAGCCCCAGCGGATTGAACACGCCGGCGTAGTTCTGGTAATCATAGCACAGTTTGACGTTCGCTTCGCTCGATTCGTGTCGCGGTACCGGTGCGGAATAACCCAGATCAGGATGTTTCACGCCGTAGCCGTTCCAATATGTGGCGGCTTCCAGGTGACAGGCCCCTCGCACCCCGGTGGCATAATTGACCGCCATGCTGAAAAACGCCCGGGGGTCATGGTATGCGACCTCTAATCCCTTCACATGGATGGCGTACTGCTCCGCGCCTTTGCCGATGCGGCGAGCCGCCTCGCGCACTCCGCCGGCAAGTATCGCTCCCAGGCCCTGGCGGTGTGCGATCTGATGAATCATGTCCAGCATGGCGTCCGCGTTCCCAAAGCGGAGCTCGATGCCGCCCGTGTCTTCCAGGGAAAGTATCCCGCGCTCGAACAGCTCCATACCGAAAGCGATCACAGCCGAAGTGGAAATGGTGTCGAGGCCGTAGCGGTTGCACAGAGAATTCGCCAAGGCGACTGCCTCAAAGCTGCTTACGTAGCACATTCCGCCGAAGCCGGCGATCGTCTCGTATTCCACCCCTTCACCGCGCGGCACGCGATAGGGGCCTTCCTGAATTTCGATCTCCTTTCCGCACCCGATCGGGCAGGCGAAACAATGGGTGCGCTTTTGGAGATACTTGGGATAGAAGGTCTGGCCGGCCAGGTTTTTCACCTCCGGCCAATTCCCGAGCGTCCAATTGCGTATGGGGAAATCGCCGTATTCTTCGCTGACCATGACGCCGCCGGCGGTCCCCATCATGGTCATCGGCAAGAGAGATTCCTTGAGAAACTGGGTCTGACGCTTCACCTCTTCTCGCAGCCGTTGAGGGTCGGGATACGTGGGCCGCTGGTCGCCCCGCACCACAATCGCCTTCAGGTTCTTGCTGCCCATGAGCGCGCCCATCCCTCCACGCGCCGCAGCGCGCACATAGTGGGGTGGGCCGACCATGACGCCGGCGATGGTGACCAGGTTCTCGCCAGCGATGCCAATGCCGGCAATTTGTGCCTGGCGGTCCGTCTCGTTGAGAAGCGCCTCTCCCGCCTCAAACCAGTCCTTGCCCCACAGATGGGAGGCGTCGCAAAAATGAACCTCTCCCGATCTCCCATCGATCCATATGTACATTGGGTGCGCTGCGCGGCCCGTGATAATGATGCCATCATAGCCGGCCGCCCGCAGTTCCGCCCCCCAATGATGCCCGACGTTGGACTCGTTCCAGATGTGTGTCTCCGGAGACCGCCCGCACCATGAGGTTCGGCAGGCGGTCGGCACCATGGACCCTGTCAGCAAACCGTTCATCACGATCAACGGGGATGCCGGGTCCAAGGGATGGAGAGATGGATCCATCTCCTCGTAATAGATCTTGGCCGCAAGCCCGGAACCCAACAGCCACTTCCGGACATCGTCCTCGGCGATTGTCTGCACCGTGTGAGATGGTGTGGTCAGGTCTATCCGCAGCAGTTTCCCTGCATAGACGGTCATTTCCGTGTCCCCTCCTAAGTCTTTCAGCCGGCCTACAGCCTCTCAACCTTTCGAGAGCACTAACGGCGTGACATGTGTCAATTCGCAGACGTGGCACAGTTCTGCCACATAGTTTCCTGCCACCCCAGAGATATGATTCGCGCCAAATTCGGCGATGAGGCGGTCAAAATCGGCCTCCAGGTGTACGAAGGCGGTGGGAAGCTGATGGGAACCTCGCGCTTCCACGAAGGCTTTGTACTGCTCCTCAGGAGGAGTGATGGCCTCGCCGGCCAGGATTGCCATGTAATACTCCCCCTTGCACCGGAACAGCCGCGCCAGGGTGACCGGTCCGGGGGCCATCTGGAAATACGTGATGGCCCCGCCTCCGGGACGGATGGAGGGGAGCAGTTCGATCTGCGCCAGATTCTCCGCCGGCTCGGCAGAACGGTGTGCGTACCAGGAACACATCGCGCCGCAGTTGGGGATGTACAGAGTGTGGGTTTGGTCATCCAGGAAGCTGACATCCCCAAAGAAAGGAGGTGTGCCGCCCGAAACCAGCTTCAGGATATGCATGGTCAGCGCGCCGTCGGCGTCCGCTTCACAGGCCATGGCGACCGGCTCTTTGGGGCCGGCGGCATCATACGGACTGGGGATGAACGCCGCTGAAATACACTGCGGCACGTAGTGATTGCTCAGGTCCGGCATACATTTTACCGCGATGAAGTCAAGCCGTTTCTCCTGGATGATCTGCTGGGTTGCCAGATAACAGCGGACCTGGAAGTTCAGCTTCTCCCATGTTAACCCTTTCGTGTTCAGATCAGCTCTCTTCACCTTCCCGGTTAACCATTCCACCATCGGATGGGCCTGTTCCGGGGACAGGTCATTCGCCCGTCTGATGATCTCGAGCTGGTCAATGTGTTCCGTGTCGATTCCGAACATCCTCCTCCACTGCATGGGATCGAATGAGCCTGTGTCAATCCCCAGACTTCGTCCGCCGAACAGCCCGAAGACACTGCCCTGCAGCCGTCTGACCGCGTATGCGGCCCGGATGAACGGGAGCAATTTGCCGGCCAGGTGCGGGCTGTGGAAGTCCTCGCGCACGCGCAGATGGGGATAGCCGATCTGATCCAGCGCGCCGGCCGCGCCCAGCAATCCGACCGTCCCATGTGTGGCAGGGCTTTTATTGGACAGCAGAACCGTTGGCAGTCCCAGCCTCTGAACCGCATATACCACGAGATTGGGTTCCGTCCAACAGGGGACATGGGCGACCAATACATCAGCCTTCGCGGATGCGAGGGCGTCGGCCTGCTGTTCGATCTCCTCGCGAGAACGCGCTACTGACTCAAAGGCGATGAGCTCGACCGGTTGGCGTTGGAAAAAGGCAATGGCTTCGGCATGCAGGGGCTCGGTAAGCCGGCGGAATACCTTTTCCCATTCGTGGGGCCGTTCGTCGCCAATCGTGATGAACCCTACGCGCGGTTGTGACATCGTCACTTCTCCATATGGCGGGGAAATCCCTGGATCGAACGACCCCCGTCCGGGAAGACCGTCTGGCCGACGAAATAGCCGGCGTCGTCGCTGGCCATGAAGAGCACCACTCGGGCGATCTGCTCGCAGGAGGCAATGTACCCGATGGGCAAGCGATCCATCAGCACAGCCATTTTCTCGGGAGTGTGTACGACCCGCTCCATCAGCTCCGTCATCACAGGCCCAGGGGCTACAGCATTGACCCGGATGCCGTACGGGATCAGCGCCAGGGCCATGGCCTTGGTAAGCTGTGTCACCCCACCTTTTGCCGCGCAGTACGGGATCTGGTCCGCCAGCGCCAATTGGGCCATGACTGAGGACAGGTTGACGATGACGCCAGGTTTCTGCTGCGCGACCATCACGCGTGCGGCCGCTTGGCTCACCAAGAACGTGCCCTTCAGGTCTACAGCGATGACCCAGTCCCAATCTTCTTCCGTGGTGTCAAAGAAGTTGGCGCTGTGGTTGACGCCGGCATTATTGACCACGATATCAATGGTCCCGTAGTGCTCGACCGTGCGAGCGATCATGGCATCCACATCGGCCTTTTTACTGACATCGCATTGGACGAAGATCGCATCTCCGCCGGCGCGCCGGATATCCTGCACAACGGCCTCGCCCAGCTCCACGGTGCGGCCAACCGCTACTACCCTGGCGCCTTCTTTGGCAAATTCCCGCGCACAGGCGGCGCCGATCCCCCGCGTCGCGCCGGTAACGATGGCCACTTTGCCCTCGAACCTTCTCATGTTCATATCCATTTCGCTTCCTCAGATGTGTCGTGGTTCAGTGTAACCCCGATTTTGCGTTGTATGGTACCGTCATTTTACGGGTGGTTTCACGCCCACCGGCCACCGTGTCATGATGTCATTGATCAGCTCCACGATGTAATCGACAGTCCGGGTCACCAGCTTCTCGCCCTTTTCGCGGGTGGCTTTGGTCGGATCGCCGATGACGCCGTTCTTCAGCTCCAAGTACTCTGGCCGCGCGAATGTGCCTTCGAAATGGTACATCATGCCCGGCCGCGGGGTCATGCCCGGGGCGATGATCCACTTGCGGTCGATCAGCGGTGTCCCTCCGCCAGGCTCCGCTTTGCTCATATCAATGTACTGTGGATAGAGGAACAGGCCGACAGATGTCTCGGCTTCATCGGCGTGCCACATGTAGTCTTCCAGGACGTCCTTATTGTCGCGCAGGAAATCATACCAGTGCAGAGAGAGGGTGAAGTAGCCCTCCAACCCCAGTTTATGCACGGCAACAAGGGTGGTGCTGACCTGGCCGTGCGCGGAGAGGATGATGAATTTGTTGTAGCCGGCGACGGCCGCCCCGCGAATGATGTCTACCAACAGCGCGATGTGCGTCTCGTAACTGAGCGGGATCGTCCCGGGCATATGCCAGTGATGATACGGGTGAGAACCGTACATGGGACATGGTAACAGCATGGCGTTGCTCTTTTTCGCCACCAGTTCGGCCATGCCGATAGCGTTGAAAGCATCCACCCCGCAGGGGCTGTGGGGGCCGTGCTGTTCAATGGCGCCAATAGGCAGAATGGCCAGGTCACAAACTTCTTTTGCCCACCGACACACCTCAGTGTACGGCAGTTCTTGCCACCACAAAAACGTTCGTTCCGCCATGGTAGTTTCCTCCTGAGAGATTAGTACTGTTACTCGAGAGAGGGCGCGACGCCCAGCTCTGACCCAAGCTCCAGCAGTTCGCGATACAACCCCGCCGGCAGAGGAATGCCCTGCCTGCGGCGAGCCTGCTCCATGCGATGTTCCAGTTCACCAGGGATCAGCATCTCCTTGCTCTCATCCCACATCGGCGTGGACTTGATCTGTTCGATGAATGCCCGCATGCGATCCTGCAGTTCCTGACGCGGCATCACCAGTTCTGTCTTCCATGCCATGAAGAAATGGCCCGTCAGGCTCGGGTCGTCGGGGTATTTGTACATGCCCCGTAAGCCGTTCAAAAACGCGCCGCCCGTCAGCACGCCGCAGAAAATGTCCACCACATACGCCAATCCTAGCCCTTTGTACCCGCCCACGGGCAGGAGAAAGCCCTTGAAAGCCTCGGCAGGGTCGTCGGTGGGCCGGCCCTGGCTGTCGGTGGCCCAGTCCAACGGGATTTTTTCCCCTTTCTGGCTGGCCAGCAGGAGTTTCCCGCCGGCCACCACCGAAAGGGAGATATCCAGCACAAAGGGAAACTCGCCAAAGGTGGGAAAGGCAATGGCAATCGGGTTGTTGCCGACTACGGGGCGGCTAGCGCCTGGCGCCACCATATTCGGCGCCACATTGGTAGTGGCGAGCCCGGCCATATCCCTCTCTGTGGCCATGCGGGCGTAGAGCGCCGCGGCCCCGAAGTGATTGCTCCGAAACGCGCCCACCGCCCCGACCCCATACCGGTCTGCCAATTCCATGGCGCGGGTCATCGCGGTGCGCGCCACCACTGGGCCGGCGCCGTCATCCCCATCCCATATCTCAAAGGCCAGATCTCCGCGCGCTTTGTGGATATGGGGCGTGGGGTTGATGGCGCCCTTGCGGAGCCTGTCCACATACATCTTGGTGCGCAGAACGCCATGGGAGTCAATGCCCCACAGGTTGGCCTGCACCAGCGACCAGGCGAAGAAGCGGGCATCGTCAAGAGGCATGCCGGCCCGGTGGAACAGTTGTGTGGTAAACTCCAAGAGCGCTTCGGGATTCACAACCCTTTGTTCATCGGTCATGGACGGGTCAGGCTCCTGATCAATTTGCGCAGTGATCGGGTCAAGGTCTACAGGCTTTGTTCATATGTCTTTGGCGCCCTGCTTTGCTACCTGTTGCTGAAGTCGGTCGAACAGGTCCACTCCCATCTGGAGAAACAGGTCGGGCAAGTCAATGAACACCCAATTCTGGACCAGGCGGTCGCCCTTCCGCCGCCACCAGTCCGCCACCCGCATCCCCACCTTCACCCCAGTGGCCGGCACCCCTAAATACTCGCCCAGGTGGGTAGCACGGACGCTGGGCCAACCCGTGGACGCCACAAAATGCCCCTCGGCAAAGCGGGCCACATGATTGCCCCCCTTGCGGTCCGGGAAAGCACGCAGGAAGGGCGTCTGATGGTTGCGCTCGTACTCGGCCCGGTTCCGCGAACTCCCGATGCCCACCGGCCCGTACCAATGCATCTCCGGCGACCAGTACGCAAGCTGATCCATCTTCGAAAAGTCCACACCGTCAAACTTGCCCAGCCCCTGGATCATCGCCTCCACCAGCGCCAGGCTCTGCCGCGATTCGGCGTCATCCTGGGGGGCGAGCAGGACCCCATCCTCCTCGAAGGGACGGGGCCAGCACGTCTCATCCCCCGGGCTGGGAGGAAGCACCCGGTAGCCGGCCTGCCGCATGACGTCCACCAGGTCCAACAGTACGTAATCCTCCACGATCAGCCCATCCTCCACCGCACAGAACTCGCCAAAACGGATCGAGGTCGGGAGACCAGTGGAGGGAATGCCGACCCACGGCCTGGCAAAGGTGCCCAGGAACTGCCCCATGCCGCAGACCCACTGTTTGCCGCCGAAAGACCCGCCCATGAAGATATACACATCCCTCCGCACGTCGGGGAAGGATTGGCGCAGTGGGTACCACCAATTTCCCAGCACCATATCCCGGCCGGCCAGGTGATTGAACGGATGAAACCCCAGCCAACTGACCTCCTCCGCCACGTATTCCTTCAAGAGCGTGGGCAGGAGATGAGCCGGCGAATCATCCAGACGCTTCCAGAATTCCCACACCCTGAGCTTGTTCTGCTGAGTGATGGGTTCCGTCATGGGTTCAGCTCCTATCATCCGATTTGGGTGTCCTCAATATGCCGGCGACCTTCACCGGCAACTTGTACACGGAAGTAGACGCGGTGATGTAGATGCTGGTGAGTTCCTCGTCACCCCAGCACAGGTTGGCGGTTTGCTCAGGCATGCGTATGATACCCAAACACTCACCCTGCGCATCGAACACGTGAATGCCCCCGGGCCCACAACAATAGAGATGCCCCTGCGAATCCAGCTTCATGCCATCCGGTACCCCAGGGCCTTCTCCCCGCACCGATGCCCACACCTTTCCGTGCGCCAATCTCCCGTCGTCGAGTACGTCGAACCTCCATATTTGTCCTCGGGCGGAATCGCTGACGAATAATGCTCGCTCATCCGCTGAGAAGCATAGGCCGTTAGGTTGCTCCAATTCGGTGGACACCGCCTGCAGATGCCCCGTTTCTGGTTCGAGCAGGAAAACGGCCTGGAACGGGAGCTGTTGGGGGCGCGGCCGGCCGAAGCGGGTCGGCCGGCGCCCAAAGTTGGGGTCCGTGAAATAAACCTTGCCGTCGGAGCACACGACGATGTCATTGGGGCTGTTTAACTCCATGCCCTGAAAATGGGACGCAAGCACCGTCAGCGTCCCATCGGGCTCTTCGCGCACCACGCGACTGGTGGCATGTTCACAGGTCAGCAGGCGTCCCTGGAGATCGTAGGCATTCCCATTGGCCAGGTTGCTGGGCCGGCGGTACACCCTCAGCCCCATCTCCCTGCTCCATTGATACATCGTATCCCCAGGAATATCGCTGAATACCAGGCTGTGTGATCGGGGATGCCAAACCGGCCCTTCGGTGAACTCGAACCCCCTCGCAATGATTTGGAGTTCCACCCCAGGGTCAATCATGTCATATATCGTTTCTTTCCGCACTTCCAGGAACAGCTTCAACGGTCTATTTCCCCCTGACTTGCTGTTGAAGTCGGTCGAACAGGTCCACTCCCATCTGGAGGAACAGGTCGGGCAAGTCGATGAACACCCAATTCTGGACCAGGCGGTCGCCCTTGCACCTCTTTGGTAACCTCGACGACCTGCGGGGTGGGCGCGGCGCATGCGGCCAGCAAGCCCAGGACCACGAACACGGACAACAGAGCGAACAGCTTTTTCATCTTTTTCCTCCCTCTTCTAGAAATCGAGAATCACGGTAACGTCGAACCCAGTTTATGCATACGTATTCATTAATGTTGCAACCGCATCACCTCCTTTCTGTCACCTTTGCCGCCGCTCTAGTCGGTGAGGAGATTGCCCAGGCGCGCGGAGGAGCGGACGATCAATGAGGGGGAGATAAAACGCACGATACGCTCTTCGGTCACCCTGCCAATGGCTTCCAATAACACGTCCAGCGTGACATCGACCATGCGGTCGATGGGCTGGTGGACGGTGGTGAGCTGGTAGTTTGGCCAAGCGGCCATGGGGATGTCATCGAACCCGATAATGGAGAGGTCTTCGGGAACCCGCAGGTTCATCTCGTAACGTGCGGCATCCATCGTCGCCATAGCCATCAGATCATTGGCGCAGAAGATAGCATCCGGGGGAGGCTGAAGGCGGAGAAGCTCCTGTGCCGCCTGGTAACCGGATTCATAGGTGTAGTCGCCGCCGGCACGCGCATATAGGCTCATGCCCCGTTCATTCAGTCGCTCCGTAAATCCCATTTCGCGGTCCCGGTTGGTGGAGCTCCCTGGCTCGCCGGCGATATACGCGATGCGGGAATGGCCGGCATCGAGCAGGGCATCGGCCACCATACGCCCGCCGGCGACGTTGTCACAGCAGACGGCATGAACCTTTGTATCCAGCGAATAGCGGTTGAACAGCACCACCGGCGTTCCCAGGCGAGCACATTCATCCGCCAACTGGGATGACAACAGCGCGGAAGTGATAATAATGCCATCCACCTGATACTGCAGGGCCATTGGAAGCACTTCTTCCAGCTCCGCGCCGTTCTGGACATTCAGTAGTAGGGTCCAGTACCCCAGTCCCTGGAGCCTGGACGTAAATTCCTGCAGGAGGCGAGCATAGAAGGGATTCATAAAGCGAATGAGGACGATGCCGATGATCCGCGTGGACCGCTGGTTCAAACTGCGAGCGATCGCATTCGGGCGGTAGCCCAGTTTCCTTGCAGCGGCCAGCACCCGGGCACGCGTTTCCGGGGAGACATTGGTGGCGGCGGAGAAGACGCGGGACACTGTGGCTTGGGAGACGCCGGCAAGCTGCGCCACCTCTACCGAGGAGACAGAGCCCTTTCGTTTCCTGTATTTCTCGCGCATCGTTGATCTCATAAATATATCGCTGATTTCCAAGCCGACTTGATTGTATACGCATTCAATATACAAACATCTCTGAATTTTGTCAAGCCTAAGCACTGATCTTCCAAGACTCAAAGTTCTAATAGAAAAGGTAGGGTGAGCAAGCTCAGGCCGTAATCTGGCATGGCGGCCACCTTGCGTCGGGCACTCGGGATCGAGGGGGCCACGACCAGGCGGCGCAGAAGATTGAGGGCTGCATTCCGAATCCCGCTCCATCCGGCCCCGATCTTTCGCCCATGCAGGCGGTCTTCATCCATCGTCACATCTCGCACGTAGAAAACCCCATTCTCAATCCCCCACTTCCCTCGCAGCAAGGCCGCTGCCTGGGGAGCGCT
>Ga0080004_1178742_pt1 | contig 35880 bp, 38 predicted proteins | sample WasSprMetagenome_FD_69207 | JGI IMG/M metagenome (GOLD analysis project Ga0080004, IMG submission 69207) | Sulfidic aquatic microbial communities from Washburn Spring, Yellowstone National Park, USA - WS (SPADES assembly) (version 2) | ecosystem: Environmental > Aquatic > Thermal springs > Hot...
TAATTGATGTGAGGGCGCAAAACGTGGGCAACGCCTTGAAAACGGCCGGAAGACTGGGGCAACATTGCCGAACCACCTGGGGCAACTGCTGTCCCGGAAAGTTTCCACTTATACCCCAAAAAGTGGGAGCTTTTCGACAGCTTTAAATGACTTCTGCTGGAAAAAGGCCTCAAAAAGGGCTGCTTTTCAAAAGGTATGAATAAAAGTGGGAGTTTTTAGCGCGGTGAAATGCTGTTTGATGCGTGCTGAAGCGTTGAAATTTTGATGATTTGGGGCGTGCGGTTTTACAAGTTCTTGAAAATTGTGGCGCTCGGCGATTTTCAAAAACCATCTCAACATTGAGAAAGTCACGTATTTGGCTTAGAATCGAGTTTACGTTTTTTCGTGATTGAATATTTGTCGGGTATATACGCAAATGTTATATGTTCATTGCTCGCAAACCCTTAAGCTACTGGTGAGCTTATGGAGGTTTGGGAGTTAATTCCTCCAAAGAGGGAGCACATTGAGAAGTTGATGGGGTTGGCTAGAGATAACGAAAACTGCCGGAGAAACGTTAGCGTAGAAGACTGGAAATACCTTGAAGCCTTGTTGCAGGCTGAGTGGGATGAGATTAGAAGCCCTGCTGTTTTGGAGAGGCTTAACCCCGTGATTAAGACAATCTTAAAATGTTTGATTGAGAAAGGTTCGGCTAGAAAGGTTTTGGATCTCATTAACTTGGACTGCGAATCCATGAAGAAGCTGGTTAGGCAGGCTAGCAGCTGCCAAAGATTTTTAAAGCCTTGGGAACGCAGGAGTTTACGCTTAGATAAGTTGGATAGAGCTTTGCTTAAGGCCTTGATGGACGCTTTTGAAGAAGGCTGCATTGAAAAGGTTAAAAGCCCAGTCCTGCTCGACGCGTTGGCTCCTGTAGTGGAGAAGCTGTTAAGGGTTGTAGGCAAAGCCTTCAAGGGTGTAGTTGCGGCGGTGCGTGGAGTCAAGGAGGTTGGTGAGGAGTTAGTTAAGGCTGTTATATCGCTGAGGCTTCCCTCAGCTTACATTCTGGTGAAGCAGGCCGCTGTAAGGATAAGCCAGATTGCCGAAACTTGGGGCAACCGCATGGCGAAAATGTGGCCTGAAGACGCAGGCTTCATCCGGTACTTGTTAATGATGATGTCATATAAGGAAAACTTTCCAGGCGCCGCAACAGCGTAAAAACACAATAAGACGGTCGGATACCAACGGCTTTAGCGCGCGCGCGCGAGGTATTGGCCGACGAAGACTGATTTCATTAGAGAGGCTGTTGTAGAGAAGCTTGAACGGTTCAAGAAAAAGCCTAAGGAAAAGCAAAAACCCCGTGCTGTTGCACAATGATAGTTGAAGCTCCGAAAACCCTTGCATGGCGCGACGTTGTGAATGTTTTAGCCACGATATTCGACTTTGAGCTCTCACGTGAAGAGCCTCATGTTCCACTTTTCGACATCGTTCCAAGCTCTAAGGTCCACATGCGAAAAGGCAGAGTGCACGTCGTAGTCCAGGTCAGGTCAGATGGTGCAACATGCGTTGACTTGCATGAAGACGTCGGGAAGAGCCCCCATCACAAAGTATTAAGGCAGACGAGGAGGCTCAACACTTTGTCGAAGCAATTGAGTAGAGCCTTGGTGAAGCTTGAGGAAATTTATGGGGGCAAAAGCGGCTCGATAAAGCTGTATAGTAGGAAATCATACATTATCCCGCCAGGCTGCCCCTTCTACACGATTTGCCCAAACTTCAACGAGGAAAGCCACATGTGCACATACGGCCTTGCAAATCGCACGTTCTGCCGTGAATACTGCATGCTTAAACAGGAGTTCAAAACCTAACGGCCTTTAAGGTTCAAGTGGGATTTTGGCTGAAGATAAGAAGGCCTGGAAGGTCATTTTTAAGGCTGTGCAGCAGACGCTTCAGGACGTGGGCTTAAGCGGAGCCCTTGCAAACAAGGCTGCAAACGCGGAAGTTAAGGCTATAGCGGCCGTGGAGGACCTCTTCACAGTTTTCGATGAGCTCAGCGATGCTGGAAGGCCTGACGTGGCTGGAACGCTTTGGGCAGAGTTCTACGCTTCGCTGCTCCTTGACATGCCTAAAGAGGACAGAAGGAAATTTTTGAAGGTAGTTCTGAAAATGGCTGACGAAATGGAAAAGTTTCTAGAGGAAATTGAAGCTGAGGAAGAAGGCTCCCGTTAGAAGCACGTCAGTCCGGATTGCGATGGAGAATCGTCGTTGAACAAAACAGGCGTTGTTAAGGCGTTAACGCTCCTGCTTTCGATTGCTGTAGTGTTTGCGCCCATCGTTTACGCGCTAAACAAGTACGAATGGAACATTCAAGCCTTGGTTACGCCCTCCTACAGTCCACCCAAAGTAGACTTCCACATGGAACCTTCACGCGTCAAGTTTGAAAGTGGGCAGCTCTTTGCGGCTTTCAAGCTTACCAATCTGGGAGAGGTTGAGGTGATGTTTGAGGGCTTAAACGCGACGGTCTACGGCCCCGACGGGGTGGCTTTAGCTCCAGCCACGCTGGATAAGGCTGTTCCTCTGCCCCCAAACTCCACAGAAACCCTCACCATGAAGGTCAACGTTGACGAAGCAGCCTTAAACAGGCTCATGTCCTACTTTATAGAAGGGCGAGACCACATAAACGTTGAAGTTGAGGGCGAGGCTTCAATACGTGTTTTCGGCTCAAAAGTCACGGCGCCCATATCAGCGTCGTTTGAAGTCAGCTTGGCAGATATTGGAAGATAAGCTGAGGCGGAAATTTTGGGAATAGTCAAAGCTCTCTCACTAAACTATAGGGTTAACCTGCTCGGGCTTGCATCAGCCCTTCTGCTCTTCTACACGGCTTTATCCAACAAGCCATGGTGGACGATGACCGGGGGAATGGAAGGCGAACGCACATTCTCGGCTGAGGTTTCACCCTTCAACATCGCAGTGGAGATCTTAGGCAAGCCCGCAACAGTGCCGATACTGCCATATCTAAACTTGGCCGCCAGGCTCAGCATCCTACTGGCAGCCGCCACAATCCTCATAGGCTCCTTGCTGGCTACGAAGCCATGGTCAAAACCCTTGATAAGCGTGAGAGGCCTCATATTACCAATACTTTTCCTAGCTGGGCTCTTCATTGGGTTGAGCCTTGCTGGATCGTATGTGGGTGTAAACCTCCCGCTAACCGGAGAATTTACCTTAGAATACGCGATCCATTACGGCGAGCTTAACATAGCCACAGAAACGCCGGCCGTAGCAACGCTCACGCCGGAATACTGGATTGCCTTAGCGGCTGGAATAATATCAGCGTTTGGGAAAGCCGTGCATGGTAAAATAGTGCAAGCTAGGCCGCCGCACAGTTAAATGGTGGATTGTAGGTTTGCCTGACCTGTTGACGCATTTCGCCGTAGCGTTTGCGCTTACATCTCCGTTTTTGGGAAGTAGGAAGGCTGTTCTAGCCGGGGTTATAGCTGTCCTCCCAGATTTAGATGTTTTCCTCCACGTTCACAGGTCCATAACCCACTCAGCAATAGTTCTGCTGGTTTTCGCTTTACCCGTCGCCTACCTAGCCCATAAGGGTGGCGTCGGACGGAGGACTTCAGCCTTAATGGTTGCGTCGCTGATAAGCGCGCGATAAGGAGATTGAAGACTCTGAATAAAAATGGCGTTGTAAAAGTCGTTGTGTGGTTGCTGTCATTTGTGGTGGTTGCGCCCGTCATATACGCCCTATAGGCGCGAAAATCGTGGTTGCCATTGAGTCCTCTTGATTTGATGTCTTTTTGCATATTTTCTTTACTTTACGCTTGGACCTTGTACAATATACCAGTTCTCGCGGTTGGCGTAAAACGGTCGCGCAAGGATGGTCGGCGTGGGGCTGAATTGCCAACACCGAAGAGGCTGCCAACAGTATCGATTATTGTTCCAGTGAAGGATGAGGAGAAGGTTGTTGGAAGACTTCTGGACGCCTTCTTAAGGGTTGATTACCCGCCTGAGAAGATGGAGGTTATAGTTGTTGAAGACGGCTCCACAGATAAAACTGTGCAGGTATGCATTGAATATGTTGAGCGTTATCCTGGCCGGGTGAAGCTTGTGCGCAAGCCGACATCCAACGGGAAGCCTTCAGCCCTAAACTTTGGGCTTAAGCATGCTAGGGGCGAGGTTATTGGGGTATTTGACGCGGACAGCGTTCCAGAACCGGACATTTTAAAGAGGGTTGCCGCTTACTTTGAGGGTTTGAAGGTGGAGGCTTTGCAGGGAAGAACGCTGTCGATCAACGCCGATGAGAACATGCTAACCAAGCTAATCTCCTACGAGGACGCCGTGAGGTATGAGGCGTACATTAGAGGCAAAGATGCTCTCGGCCTGTTTGTCCCTTTGACTGGAAGCTGCTATTTTGTTAGACGAAGCTTGCTTTTGGATGTTGGAGGATGGAACGATAACTGCCTTTCTGAAGATATGGAGCTGGCGGCTAAACTTTTGGAGAGGGGCGTCAAAATCAAGTATGCGGCTGACGTGCGGTGCTTGCAGGAGAACCCTTCAAGGCTGAAAACGCTGTTTAGGCAGAGGACAAGGTGGTTTAGGGGGTCGATGGAGGCCGCGCTCAAATATGGAAGGCTTCTCAGAAAACCTGACAAGAGGAGCGTCGACGCTGAACTGACTTTGGCAGGACCATTCATGTTCATACCATGCCTTCTAGGCTATCTGTTAGGCGCCTACTCCCTCATATCCCCGCTTCCACCAGGGGTAGCGTTGGGAATTTTGGCTCAGCTTTTCACATTAGCCAACACTGTTACCCTACTTCTCATAGGGGCGGCTCTAAGCTACGCTGTTAAGCCAAGGAGGAAAGCTAACCTCCTCTGGGCACCCTTCGTTTACGCCTACTGGATCGTTCAGACCGGTGTGGCTGTCTACGCGTTTGGACAAACACTTTTGAAGAGGCCGGTTAGATGGGAGAAGACGGAGAAAACAGGGGCTGTTGTTGCAGCTGCATGTGCGCGCAGATAATCTTAGAAGACTTAGTTTTTCCCATACTGGCCTTCGCAATACCGTTGGCTGTTAGGCTCATCCCCGAAGCTATTGCGTGGCCTTACCCCACCGGCTTCGACTCCCTCATGTATGTAAACGCCATGCTGGGAGGATACCCCTTCAAAAGCCCGCTCACGCTTGCTAAATCAGCGTGCTTCTTCTACCTGCTAGCTTGGGCTGCAAGCTTTCTAGCCGGCGACATGTTGGTGGCCATGAAGGTTCTTGGAGCGGCGATTTTCAGCGCCTTCTGCGGCTCACTGTACGTTTACGCCAGGGCTGCGCTTAATTGGAGCCGCCTAAAGTCGCTTGTGGTTTCTGTGCTTGCCGGATCCTACTTCGTTTCGCTTGCCATGTCTTGGCAAATGTACCGCATGACCTTGGGCTTCGCGTTTCTAACAGCCAGCCTGGCGGCTACAAGAATCAAGCGTTTCAAAGTTAGGGCTGCAGCCCTGACGGTCCTAAGCCTCCTAACCGTTTGGAGCCATGAAATCGCAGCTGTCACACTCTTCCTTTTGATGGCTGTCCTCTTCGCATCAGGGCGTGTGGAAAGGAAAAGCCTTGTTTTGGCTGCAGCTCCATCCATCCTGCTCTTCACATACCAGCTCTACAACCCAGCTGCTGGAGGGTTCTCCATACCAGTCTACGGCTTCCAATCAAACTCTCCCCTACAGTCAGCCCTTTACGTTTCAGGGTATCTGCCCTACGCCTTCCTCCCCATAGCGCCGCTCATACTGCTTGGGCTTGGCAGAGTTAAGAGCCTAGAAATGCTGAGCCTCGCCATCATATGCCTAGCGTTCATTTTCATGCCGGTTTACATACCTCAGTACTCAGGCCTCTGGTACAGGTGGGCTTTGATAATTGCGATTCCAGCCTTCTTCCACGCTGTTGAAGGCCTTGAAAGGCTTTGGAACTCTGGGAAAAGCCTAAACAGGAGGCTGAGGGTTGGAGGAGCGTTCGCCATAGCCGTGCTTGCGGTCAACTTCGCCATGACAGCCTGCTACGTGGCAAAACCGCCTGAAAGCCAGATCAAATACTTCGGCGAATGGAACAGCTATAAACAGTTCATCCCAACCTCCATGCTTCAGAACTCTGTTTCAGTACGCGATACAGGCTACATGGTTGAAGCCCTAAAGTGGGTTAAATCCAACCTCAACAACAATGAAACAGCCCTTGTGCTGCATGAGGCTGTGGACAACTGGGCCGGCATAGTTTTGGGGGAAAGCATTAAACATGTGAGGGTGAACGAGGCAGACATATCAAGCCCGGTTAGGCAGAACACTTCTAAAAGGCTTGTGGAAGCCGCTGAAATCGAGCATGCCATGGGGAAAAACGTCTACACGGTCTGGTGGGCTGACGGGAAAGGCTGGTACAACATGCCCACCCTACCAGGGTGCTTCGTGGAAATTATCCGCTTCGGAGACATAGCCGTATACCGATATGCCCCGCAAACCTAGAAGCGGAGCAGGCAGAATAACGCTCAAGGCTAAACAGTATGTTAGGGGGAACTGGGGAGCCCCCTTCATAATAGCCTTCATGGCCCTGCTCATAGTCTGTGCAGGAACACTCGCCTATGGGAATGAAGCCCTCGCAAACGAAGTTGCAGTTTACGCTTACTACTCGCTTGTGGCAGGCGTCGTCTTGCAGCTCGCCGCATTCATAAGGGACGAGCGTAGGAAAGGAAAGGCTGAGGCTAAGCCCGACTCACATGACTGCCAAAGCTGAGGATTTGGCTTCAGGAACCTTCTACTTGACGGTGATGCAGGCTTCCCAGTACGCTGCAGCCTTCGCCTTCTACGTCGTCGTCGCAAGGATTCTAAGCCCAAGCGAGGTTGGATCCTTCTCGCTGCTCCTGATGGTTTTGGCTGTTTTCAACACGCTTACGCTGCTAGCCCTCAACAATGCAGTGGTAAAGTACGTTTCAGAAAGCATGGGTGCAGGCGACGCTGAACGCGCTGCGTCGGCTTCAAAGAAGGCTTTCAGGCTTATAGTTGGCGTTTCGCTTCCAGCCTTAGCCGTTGGACTCTCATGCTCACCGATGCTATCCGCCTACACGGGAACAGGCCTCCCAGAAGTTTCAGCCATCCTAACATCAGCCTTCATACTGAACTTGACGAGTTATTACGGGGCTGTAATGTATGGGTTAAGCATGTTTAAGCACGTTAGCATCCAAAACATATTGTACGCTTTCTCCACCAGGATTATGGGGCTGTTCCTGGCTTTTGCAGGCTTAAGGGTTTTGGGTTTATCGTTGGGCTTCCTAGCGGGTTCAGCGGCAACGCTTCTCTATTCAGCAGCCGTTTTAAAGGGGAAGGTGAGAGCGAGTTCAAAAACAAGTTTCCCAACAGTGAAGCTTTTAAAGTTCGCCCTGCCAGTTTACGGGGCGAACGTGATAGGCCTAGTGCAATCCTGGCTTGACGTCTCCACACTGTCCAGCATAGCAGGCTTAAGCGTTGCCGGAACATACTATGTTGCAGTTTCAAGCGCGGCTCCCCTATCAGTACTTTGGGCGCCGCTTTCATCAGCTTTGCTTCCAACGCTTTCATGGATAAACGGCTCCGGAAGAAGAGGCGAAATTGCGGAGTTGCATAGGAAGTCCATTAGAATTGCAACGGCGATAATCCTCCCCCTAAGCGTAGCATTAGCCTCAGTTTCAAAAACAGCCCTCACAATAGCCTACGGCGGAAAATATGTGGAGGCAAGCCTCCCATTCGCCATACTAGCCTCATCATCCATTCTAACAGCCTACACCTCAATTTTAAGCGCTGAACTGCAGTCTGTTGGAAAAACTAAGCCCATATTTTTGGCTGGACTCACATCCACAGCAGTATACACCTTCATGCTTTCCGCAACTGTAAGCCGGCTTAGCCAGGTTGGCGCAGCCCTTTCCAGGGCTCTAATGGCAGCTGCTGGTTTCCTCATCCTCTACAGGAAGGCCGACGTCAAGGGGTTTGGAAACCTAAGGAGAAGCCTAGCAGCCTCAGCAGCCGTCGCGGCAGCACTAACACCAATAGAGCTTTTCCTAGAAACAGCCACCTACGTGAAAGCCTTGGCGGAGGCGGCAACACTTCTAATCGTGGCTTTCGCATGCTTCAAGCTCATCAAACCCTTAGAAAGTGATGAGATGAAAGTCGTTAAATCCATCGTCCCATGGAAGCCAAAGCAGCTAAACTCCAGTGTTCAGCGTTAGGGCAGAAGCCTTGAAGGTTTCAGTCATACTTCCAGCATATAAAGAAGAAAAAACCATTGAGGAGGCTATTAGAAAAGTTGACTGTGCGCTGAAGGGAACAGGGTTCAGCTATGAAATAATAGTTGTTGACGATGGAAGCCCAGACTCCACAAGCCTAAAGGCGTCCCAATGTGCGGTTAACAACAGCCATGTGAAGGTTATCAGACACGCAGCTAACATGGGGAAGGGCGCCGCAGTTAGAACAGGATTTTCACACTCAACAGGCGACTATGTCGCCTACATAGACAGCGATCTAGAGATAAGCCCTGAACCCCTCCAAACATATTTTAGGGCGCTTTCAAGCGCTGACATAGCCATCGGGTCAAAGTGGCACCCAAAATCGAAAGTTAAAACCCCATTTATTAGAAGGCTTTTAAGCATAGGCTTCTATGCTCTGGCAAAGTTGCTCATCGGTATAAAGGTGAGCGACACCCAAACGGGCTTGAAGGCGTTTAGAAGGGAAGCTTTAGAGAAGATTTTGAGAGCGCAGCTTGTTAAGCGATACGCGTTCGACGTGGAGCTGTTGGCCGTAGCATCCCTCTTAAACCTCAAAATAGTTGAGCTGCCTGTAAACATGGAGCTGAAGGCCAAGTTCAGCCCAACTGATGTTTTAAGGATGCTCGTGGAGTTGCTTGGAATAGCCTACAGATTAAGGATACTAAGATGGTACCAGAAGACCTTGGCTGGAGTATGTCAAAACAACTTGGCTATCGCGTAAAATATCACGTGGGCTTGGATCTTGGAAACTTTTAGAATTCTGATCTTTAATTGGTGTTGCTGGCTTAACCTGCTATGGGCGGGGCTGAAGTTTTCACTCGTGAAGTGGCTAAGACGTTGGTCAGCGCTGGGCACGAGGTTACATTATTTACTTCTAAATTTCCGAATTGTAAGGGGAGCAAGCTTTAGATGGGGGTTAGGGTTGTTAGGGCTGACGGTAGGTATTCGTTTACTGGAAGCCAAAAAGTGTTATAAGGATTATTTTTCAAGGGAAGGTTACAATGTTCTCATTAATGTGATTAACACAAGACCTTTTCTTACGCCGAGGTTCTAAAACAAAGAGTGGTCGAGTTGCCAGTAAACATCGAGTTGAAGGGCAAGTTTAGCTTCTTCAGAATCTTTAAATGCTAACAGAGCTGCTGGGAAAAGCCTACAGCTAAGGATTATCGAATGGTGCCAGAAAGGCATAGGAAAACCGTAACACAAAAACACTATTAATATTCAGCGCAAGTAAAATGGATAAGAATCCAATGGTATCGATAATAATCCCCTGCAGGGAAATAGACGATTACACGAAAGAATGCATTAACCATTGTAGAAAACTGAGGTATGACAATTATGAAGTGATAGTGCTTCCGGATAACTACGATGATTCAACCCAAACTATAAAAAAAGTGACAATTATTCCAACTGGAAATGCGACACCTGGCAGAAAAAGAAATGTGGGCATAAAGTATGCGAAGGGGGAGATATGCGCCTTCATAGACTCAGACGCAAGGCCTGAGAAGAATTGGCTGAAAAATGCGCTTCCCTACCTCAGCGACCCTGAAGTAGTAGCTGTAGGAGGACCAGGATTAACTCCACCAGAGGATTCACTAATGCAGAAGGCTTCAGGCTACATCTTATCATCATTCATGATGGGTGGATTATCAAACAGGTGTAGGAAATCGGGGAAGGCAAGAGAATCTGACGACATTCACTCATGCAATTTCATTGCAAGAAAATCCATAGTTGAAAAGGTAGGGTGGAACGAGAAGTATTGGCCTGGAGAAGATACTTTAATGTGTCTCGAAATAAAGAATTTGGGGAAAAGGATTATCGATGCACCTGACGTCATAGTATATCACCATCGTAAGCCACTATTTAGAGAACACTTAAAGCAGATTTCAAGATTCGGCTTACATAGAGGATTCTTCGCAAAAAAGTATCCGAAAAATTCATTGAAACTAACATACTTTATACCATCTTTTCTAGTATTGTTCCTAGTCCTCGGCGGAATAATCTCATATTTTTATTCAACATTCAGAATTCTATTCTTCGGCATACTTCTAGTTTACTTGGCACTAACATTTATTAATGCAGCTCTTTCAAGGGATATTAAGCTATTTTTCCCGGTATGGGTTGGAACAATATTAACCCACCTAACATACGGTATTTATTTTCTCGTAGGATTAACGAAGAGGGAACTTAAAAGGTAGCTTCGATGAAGATTTCAATATCATATCCTCCAATAGAAAGCGAAAAAGGCGTACCGCTTTTATCGCAAAATAGGCAGTTCCAATACTTTTCCGAACCAACATACATATATCCCATGGTTCCAGCCTACGCTGCAACTCTATTGAAGAATGAGGGTTATGAGGTAATATGGGATGATGCTATAGCTGAAGAGAAGAATTATACTCAATGGCTGAAAGAAGTTGAGAGGAATTCTCCAGATATTATGATGATCGAGACGAAGACCCCAGTCGTGAAAAAACATTGGAGGATCATAGAGGATGTTAAAAGGGTTAGCCCTGAAACAAAAATTGTGCTCGTTGGAGACCACGTTACAGCATTACCAGAAGAGTCTATGGAGAAAAGCAAAGTGGATTATGTTCTAACAGGTGGAGACTACGATTTCCTACTATTAAACCTAGTTCAATACTTAGATGGAAGAGTGAAGTCTCTTGAGCCTGGAATATGGTATAGGGAGAATGAGGAAGTAAAGAGTACTGGGAAATTTATACTTAACCATGACCTCAACTCCCTACCATTTATAGATAGAGAATTAACGAAGTGGTTTCTCTACGCTTACAAGAATGGAAACTTCAAGAGAACCCCTGGCACATATACAATGGTGGGTAGAGATTGTTGGTGGAGAAGAAGTGGGGGCTGCACGTTCTGTGCATGGAGTGTACTATATCCAACATTTAGGGCTAGAAAACCTGAGTTATTGGTTGACGAGATAGAGGGATTGGTTGAAAAATACAAGATAAGAGAGGTCTTTGATGATACTGGAACCTTTCCTGTTGGAACATGGTTAACAAAGTTTGCTAACTTGATGATTGAAAGGAAGTTGAATGAAAAGGTATACTTCAGTTGCAACATGCGCTTTGGAGCATTAAATGAAGAGGATTATCAATTGCTCAAAAAGGCGGGGTTTAGAATGCTTTTGTACGGCTTGGAGTCGGCTAGCCAGAAAACTCTAAACATGATAAACAAGGGGGTTACGGTGGAGAGGATGATGAAGGAAATCCGGTGGGCGTCTAAGGCAGGGTTGGAACCTCACGTAACGATAATGGTAGGCTATCCATGGGAGACGAGAGAAGATGCGTGGAATACGTTCAAACTGGCAAAATACTTCTTCGAAAAGGGATGGGCGAGGACCCTGCAGGTGACTGTGGTAATACCTTATCCGGGAACAAAGTTGTTTGAACAAGCTAAGAAAGAGGGTTGGCTTAAAACAGTGGATTGGGATGACTACGACATGAAAATGCCAGTCATGAAGACTCCTTTACCTGAAGAAGATGTTGAGCTTATGGCTAGAAGGATATATCAATTGTTCTTCACTCCCGGATACATAGTGCATAGAGTGCTTACAATAAGAAGCCTAGAAGACATGCAGTTCATATTAAGAGGGGTAAAGAAAGTCCTAGGTCACGTAAAAGATTTCTCCGTGGGAAAATGATGGTTATATATGGGTATTCCTAGAGAAAATTTTGATAGAAAAACCTCGATTTGGAATTTACCTTCCATAAGTGTAGTTATTCCAACTTACAATTCAGAGAAGTTCTTGCCGCTTTGCTTACAATCGATAAATGAGCAAGATTATCCAAAAGATAAACTTGAGATAATAGTCGTTGATGGTGGCTCAACCGACCATACAATTAATATTGCCAAAGAATTTGAAGTTGAAAAGATTTTACACAATCCTTTAAGAACGGGGGAAGCTGGCAAGGCTTTAGGTGTAAAAGTGGCAAAAAATGAAATTGTAGCTTTTATAGATTCAGATAACATTTTAGATGGAAAGGACTGGTTCAAGTGCATGGTTGAGCCCTTCGAAGATAGGGAAATTGTAGGGGCTGAACCTCTCTACTACTCCTACAGAAGAGAGGATGGATACATTACGAGGTATTGTGCTCTAATAGGGATGAACGATCCTCTTTGTTTATTTTTAGGAAATTATGATAGATACAGCTACCTTACCGGAAAATGGACTGAACTGAATGTAAAACAGGAAGATAAAGGAAACTATTTAAAGATTGAACTTAATGAAAAGGCTATTCCAACAATCGGTGCTAACGGCTTCCTAATAAGAAGGGAAATACTCAACGGTTGCTCAATTGGAGATTATCTGTTTGACATAGACATTATATATGAGCTTGTAAAACAGGGTTATAATAAGTTTGCAAAAGTGAAGATCGGCATCGTTCACATCTTCTCTGATAGCATTTTCACGTTTGTTAGAAAGCAAAAAAGGAGAATTAACGATTATATTCACTACAAAAGACTTGGGTTGAGAAAGTATCCTTGGTCCTTAATCAGAAGAAGTAAACTTTTTAAATTCATAATCTTCACTATATTTCTGCCAGCTCTACTAGCTCAGACGATAAAAGGATATGCAAAGAAACATGATGTTGCGTTTTTCTTTCACATTCCTGCGTGCTGGATTACATTACTAGTTTATACTATTGAGATAATGCGAGCGAAGAGCTTGTGAGTGTTCATCAATAGTTATTGGGAGGTAAAGATATGAGGATACTAATAACAGGTGGAGCGGGCTTAGTTGGTTCTGAATGCTGTAAGCTTTTTGCGGAAAAAGGGTGGAAAGTTATCAGCGTTGATAACTATATGCGAGGGAAGCTATTTGGTATGGAAGGCGATACGAAACAAACTATGATGTTGCTCTTAAAAGACTATGACATTGAGCATTATGAATTGGATATAAGAGATGAAAGGGTAATTCCGTTAATCAGGCGAGTAGATGCAGTAATACATACAGCGGCTCAACCTTCTCATCCTAAATCAATAGAAATCCCGATAGAGGATTTTCAAATAAATGCTTACGGAACGTTATTCCTCCTTGAAGCTTTAAGAAAGTATAATAAGGATGCTGTCTTCGTTTTCTGCTCTACAAATAAAGTATACGGTGACGTCCCAAATTATTTCTCTTATAAAAAAGTGGGGAAGAGATTTGAACCTGTTGATCCCTCTTTGTGGAATGGCTTTGATGAAACGCTAAGGATAGACAGATGCATGCATACGCCATTCGGCGTTTCTAAGGTTGCTGCAGATTTGTACACGCAAGAGTATGCTCGACTCTATGGCTTGAAAACAGGAGTTTTTAGGATGGGCTGTATCACTGGCGGTGTAGCCAAAGCTGTAGAAATGCACAACTGGGAGCCATATTTTGTAAAAAAGGCTTTAACTGGAGAAAAGTTAACGATATATGGATATGAGGGGTATCAGGTTCGAGATGTAATACATGCCAAAGATCTAGCAAAACTTTTCTATGAATTTATAAACAATCCAAGACCAGGTGAAGTTTATAATATCGGTGGTAGCAGAAGAAATTCCATCTCATTACTCGAGGCCATAGATTTGATAGAAAAGATAACTGGTAAGAGGTTAAAGTATGATTTTGGACCACCTAGAGAGGGAGATCACATTTGGTGGATCACCAACATTAGCAAAGTTAAGTCACATTACCCACACTGGGATGTGAACGTGGGTCTTGAGGAGATATTTAAAGAAATTTATGAATTCCTGACCGAGCATGGCCTCAATAAAATGTAACAGCTTAGTCGTAGAAGTGACACATCTTACTGAAATTTATGGCCCTGCACAGGCCTTAGAAAACTACTTGAAGCAGAATAGTAGCGAGTTCTTGATAATAGCGCATCCGCTTTCAACATCTTCTTTAAATTATTCCACATGTAAAACTTACGTTAATGGAGGTCTTCGAAGAACTACTCATTACAGAACTCTCAAATCTCCAGAGGTCATTTCTTACATACAACATTTCCTTCTAACACTTTATATCTTATTATTTAAGGTGAAAAGGAAAATAGGTATTTATATTGGAATCGATAACTTAAACGCCTTCACTGGTGTTTTGCTTAAAACTCTTGGCCTAGTAGATAAAGTGATTTTTTACGTTATTGACTATACTCCAATAAGATTTAAAAATAAAATCATTAATTCTCTCTACCATATCTTAAACGTCATTTGTGTCAAGCATACTAACTACGTCTGGAATGTATCCAAGCGCATAGCCAGTCTATGGAAGATGTTGGGAATAGATAATCGGAAAAACATCGTAGTACCCATAGGAGTGGAGCTTAAAAAAGTTAGAAATGTCCTCAAGAGTAGTTCTAGAAAGAACGTTTTGGTGTATGCAGGCCATATAACTAAATCAAAGGGCATTCAGCTTGCGATCGAAGCTATGGAAGAGGTTATCAGGTATTTTCCAGACGTTACATTAGAGATAATAGGCACAGGCCCATTCGAGAGGGAACTAAAGGAAATGGTCAAAAGAAAGAACCTAGAGAAATGGGTGAAATTTCTAGGGAGAATGAAGCATGACGAGTTAATGCGATACCTTCCCACTTGTGGAATTGCATTAGCGACCTACGAGCCAGATCCTAATAACATCACTTATTATGCTGACCCTACAAAACCTAAGGAATATCTTGCATGTGGATTGCCAGTAATAATCACTAAGGTGCCGTGGATCGCAAAGGAAATAGAGAAGGCGCCCATGGGCATTGCGATTAATTACGATAAATACGAACTCGTCAGCGCGGTTACCAAGCTTTTATCGGATGAGAGTTTTTACGAGAAGTGTAGGGAGAGTGCCATGGAATTTGCTTCTAAACTTGATTGGAACAAGATATTCGGCAAAGCTTTTACCAAGATCCAGCGGGAAGACTATGAATGACAAGGTCTTTGTTTATCAGAGGCAAGTGCCAAAGAAGATTTAAAATAGCTGTCGTTGCATCGGCGGCCTGAAACGTACTGAAACTAATAAGACTAATTAAGGATATAAACTTAAAAGTCTTTGGAAAAGTGTTGCTTGATGCCATCTATTAAAAACTACACAAAAATGAAAGAAGAGTACAACAAATGGCACTCTGAGACTATTAGCGAATATATTGATAAAAAGTTTTATGAATGGCTTAAGAGTCAAACAGAATTTACTTCGAAGGATGTTATACTTGATGTCGGATGTGGTAAAGGACATTGGCTTAACTTTCTTGAATACACAAGAGCATACCGTGTAGGCGTAGACATATCTTTGGTTGCGCTAAAAAAGGCAAAAAGATCTTCAAGTATCGATTACGTACTGGCGGACGCTGAAAATCTCCCTTTCAGAGAATCTTCGTTTGATAAGGTATTTTGTCTAGGTAGTTTAGAGCACTTTGTAAATCCTAAAAAGGGAGCTATGGAAATTAAAAGGGTATTAAAAAATCATGGAACTAGTTTAATATTCCTTCCTAATGCATATTTCTTAGGGCATATTTATCTAGTATACAAGACGGGTGAGCCCCCTGATGAGGGGGTCAATATTTCTCAGAAACATTTGCAACTAGAAGAGCATGGGAAAAGTTGTTAATTTCCGCTGGCTTTAGAATAGTTAAATTTATCAAATACAACCGAATTTCGAAAGTATCGCAAAAGGTATCTCCTCTTATTCGGATTTTATATAATCTATTCGTAGCTCCATTTGTGCCGATGAACCTCTCCTATGCATTTTTATTCATATGTACAAAGCCAGCAAAGAAACCTTATGAAGATAGCAATGATTAGTAATTTGCCTTCACGCATACGGATAGGGAGTCTATGCACAATAACGTTCTTGCTTATCAGCAGTTGCTTTACTTCGACTGAGAATCATGTATTTCCATTAAAAACGAAGTCTGTTTTAAATTCACTCATACATTTGAAGATCTCCTTAGTAAAATATCGTTCTTCAAAGACAATCTTTCTTATAACATTGCAATAGCCAGAAAAGAGAATGAGCAAAAAGAGATCGTTCATCATAGTGAAGGTGTTGATGGTGACTTTATTTAAGCAAGCCATTTCTATATTAAGGGCTTTCGGATTGAGAGAAGCGTTACGAAGAGCCACTTACTACTGGGCTTCAATTGTATTGCATTCGGAGAGACTATATCAGAAACCTATCATCGCCTGTATCGTTAACTACGCTAAAGACTATCCAACGTTCATCGATATAGGTGCATGTCGCGGTACCATTACTGTAGCAGTCTCTCATTTATTTGATCGTTGCATTGCTATTGAGCCTTTACCAGAAAACTTTTCGCAACTGCTTTCTAATGTGTTAGCTCATAAGGTTAAAAATTGCATATGTTTGCCTCTTGCGTTAGATGAAAAGCCAGGAGCTAAAACAATATATTATAGCCCGAGAAACACTGATACTGCAAGTCTTGTATCAGGCCTTTTGTCATGTGAAGCTTCGAAAGAAAAACTTGTTAAAACTGATACGTTAGATGAGGTTATTAAGAAAAATAATGTGAAGGAACCTTATCTTATAAAGATAGATGTCCAAGGGTATGAGTTTAAAGTATTTAAGGGAGGTAAAGAAACCTTAAGTAAGAAATGCCTAATTATTTCAGAGTTTTGGCCTTTTGGTTTAAAGTCTGCTGGCGACGATCCATTTCAATACATTGAGTTCATGAAGAAACTTGGATACCAGACGTATGAATTGCATGGGGCTTCTCTTAGTGCTTCGAAGCTTGCTCGCCTATGTAAGCTAGGTATTCATGATCCCTTTGTTGTGATGGATGTTCTTTTCATCAAAAATAGACTATAGACTACAAAATTTAGAGCATGTTGTTTAGAGGAGGAAGAAAAGTGAAGATAATATATATCGCAAATGGCAATGGTCTCTCAGATAAGGTTGGAGGAAGTCTTATCCGCACGATAAATATAGCAAAAAGACTAGAAGAGAAAGGATGTGAAATTCATTTTCTTACAACAATTGGCGGGTATAAAGCTTGTAAAAGGGAGGGCTTAACGAGCGTTAACTATCATATTCTTCCCGCTTCTCTGTGGAAAAAAGAGGAAACCAGCATGTTCGACAGATTTCTATCATATATCATCAGCACATTAGCCTCTATCTTCATAATCCCTCGATTGCCTAAAGTTAACGTCGTATACACTGATTCAGATAATTTCTGCGACACTATCCCAGCTATTCTTTACAAGTTAAAACATAAAGCAAAATGGATTGCGATGACTCACCACAGAATTATAGTTATTAAAAAAGACTTTAAGATTTTCATAATCACTTTTATTTCATTGAAAATGCAAGATTTTAGTTATAATTTATTTAAGAAATACGCTGACAAGATTTTGATACTCAAGACTGAGACGGGAAGAATGTTGAAAAAGATCTTAACTTCTAAGGGTATCAGCCCGCTGAAATTCGAATACACTTTGAATGGTGTCGATATGAAATTCATAGAATCCATCCCAGCGAGACAGAAGATATATGATGGATGTTTTTTGGGGGGATTAAGACCAAACAAAGGACTTTATGAAATCATTCCGATCTGGAAAAATGTTTGTGAAATGAAAAAGAACGCCATATTAATACTCATAGGACATATTGATCCAATCTACCTAAAAGAGCTGAAGAGACAGATTTCCAAAAATAAACTGGAACGAAACATCAAAATACACGGCTTTGTAAGCGATGAGAAAAAGAAGGTTGAATATTTAAAATCAAGCAAAGTATTTATTTTTCCGAGTCTGGAAGAAGGTTTCGGCATCGCGGCTTTAGAGGCGATGGCTTGCGGGCTTCCAGTTGTCGCCTGGGATTTACCTGTCTATCGTGAAGTTTTCCCGAAGGGAATGGTTAAAGTTCCTATAGGCGATGTCAAGAAATTTGCAGACGAAGTGTTAAGATTATTAAATGATCCAGAATTGTACGAAAAAATGAGTAATGAAGCAATCGAAACAGCATCAAAATATGACTGGGATAAGATTGCCGAGAAAGAATTGGAGTTATTTAAGAAGTTCACAGGTGCTGATCATGAATGAGGAAGTGTTAAAAATATTGGCGTTCTGTTTTATCGAGACATTTGTGTGGAAGTACACGCTGAGGAGCGAAAAATGCTAAAAGGCACGTTTTCTGCCCGCTATAAACACAATCACTTAACTAGGAAGTGTTGTCTAACGTATTTGCTAATATTTTTGACATATGTGGGTATATCGTTGTTCTTCTTTAGAGGTCTAATATTCTCAGAAGGAGTGGTGTTACGCTGTGATTGGCCAATACCGCCAAATATTAACCAAATCTGAATACTATGTACAACAATTTGTTCTGTTGGTCTCAAAGTTCCGATTTATTAGGCTGTCCGCAAAGGCTTTCTGACGTATCTTTTCGTGTTTTCTGCTATGCGCGCGCGCAAATATATAGGAAACAGTTTAAGCAGTCGGCACGGCAAGGGGTATGATGTGCGGGTTCATCCCAAATTACGAACCATATTATCAGCGGTAAATTCAGTTATAGGTTGTGGCTTATTTAAGATAAGTTTTAGTGTTACATATCTTTGCAATCTTAAATGTAAGAATTGTAACATTTGGTGTAAATATCAAGAGTCTCCAGAAAAGATCGCAGAAGAGCTAGAGCCAAATGAGTACATAAAAATATTCTCAAAGTTACCAAAATCCCTATCGATAATCGAATTTACGGGAGGAGAGCCATTTCTTAAGAAAGATTTTGATGAAATAATTATATGGGCTCTAAGGCTACTCAGACCCTACAGAATCTATATACCTACTAACGGATTTTTAACGAAAAGGATCGAGAACGTCGTTCGTAAAGTCCTGAGTTCGGATGAGTGGAAGAAATCTACTTCTGAATTGATCATAGGGACAAGCATCGATGGTTTTAAGGAAATTCACGACTATTTACGCGGGGTTCAGGGAGCCTACCATAGAGCTTGGAAAACTTTTGACACTTTATGGGAGATGTCTCAGACCGAGCCAAGGTTAAAGTGTTTTGTAAGCACTACATTATTCAATGATAATCTGAGAGGCGGAGAAGTCTTCAAATTCATTAGAGCATTGCAAAACAAACATATTCCTTACGGTTTAAACAATTGTAACTATTCTGAATACTATAACTTAAGGCAAAGCGAATGGTGTCGTCTTGATGCTCTCACTTTTATCAAGACCATCAAAAAAGAAATAATACCTAATTATGCCAGTAACATATCCTCGAAATATTATTGGTATAAAGCTATAGAGTTTCTAGAAAATCCCAGAAAGCTTGTTTTGCCATGTCCTGCTCTTAAAATGTTTTGTGCCGTCGATCCCTACGGAAATGTTTGGCCTTGCTTGATGTGGCCAAGGACAATTGCAAACTTAAGATATTATAATTATGATATTGAGGACCTTTACAGGGCAAATAGAGATGAAGTTGGAAAAATTGCGAGATTAATAAACGACAGAAGATGCCCAAATTGTTGGACCCCATGCACTTCAGGTCAGAGGATTCTCTACACGCTCCTAAGTAGACCTTGGAAATTACTAAACGATGTAGTAATAATGAGTATCATGGTAGATAGGTGAAAAGAGTGCGCACATCACCACGGTTATTTGCTTTCTTGATTTACACGGGCATTTCTGTATTTTTCTTCAGAAACCTAATACCCTCAGAAGGGGTGGTGTTACGCTGTGATTGGTCAATACCGCCAAACACAGATCAAATTCTGATGAAAATGCTAAATCAACTGTTCTGTTGGTCCTATGGTGCCAACCTATTTGGGAGTTCTCAACGCGTGGACAGCTTACCTTTCGAAGTTTTTTACTTCATAATTTCCTTCCTCTTGCATGCTGGTGGAGCTGTAATAAGTAAAGGTCTCTGCATATTAGTAGTTACATTAATGGGTTTCTCGATGTTTTGCTTGTGCAGATACATGGATATCCCCTATTACCTATCCCTTATTGCTGGTTTATTTTATATGTCAACTCCGATAGTATTTAATTACATTTGCTTGGGCTTTGTTTATAGGCTTCTTGCGTTTGGAATATTACCATTATACCTAATATTCACGGATAAATCTCTTAAACTTGGCGATAATGGAAATATCGTAATAGCAGGACTTTTAGCCTCAATAATGTATTTGGATTTGCCATCAATTGCTTTAGTGTGGTTGACTACTCTCATTCTCTCAGTATTGAACGTCATTTTAGGATTATATATAGGTTTTCTTAAGTTGCTTAAGACTGTTATTTTTATCGCATTAATTTCTTTCTCGTTGCACTTATACTGGATTTTACCTGCCGTTTATCAACTTATTGTAATTTCACCATCTACGGTTTTACCTGAACCTAGTTTACAAAGGATAATAGACATCAATAGTCGATTAAGTCCATTTAATATAATAAGAATGTGGGGTAGCACTTTCAATTACCAGTTTGAAACGGTATTCAATGAACAAATTGTGGCTATAACCGTTATACCAGCAATATTGGGATGTGTTTCGATCTTATTTTTACACAATAACTTCAGCAAAAAGAGGGCACAAATCACCTTTATTTTGTTCTCAGCGATTTTAATGTTAATTCCAATGATTATGTATTTCTTAAGATTTATCTTTGCGTGGAATTCTATTTTGTATTCTCAACGCGACGTTTCAAGATATCTGATCTTAGAAGCATTGGCCTATGGTCTTTTAATAAGCGTATTGTCCCAAAAAGTTGAAAATAGAGTTAAAAAGGCGGGAAGAATATTTGTTGTAGGAGCATTGTTGACTATTATAGTTCTAAATGCATATCCTTGGTTCCTAGGCGAGGTAACGGCTCCGAATAGATTTTTCTTTGATGTAAGGCTTAGCGCATTCAACCCTCCAAACGAGTATGAAACCGTTGAAAATCTCATTGCTAATGCTGATAGGGATCTCAAAGTTTTATGGCTTCCAACAGGTTCCCACTTGGTGTACGTTAAATATGACAAGAATTATAATGAGCCGTTCAAGAATATGGCTGATGTATGGGCATTGGCATCATCAAAGCCCGGTGGCTTCGCCTATACAGACGACTTTTCATCCCTAATTTTAAAAGCGTTGCTAAATCCTTCCATCAATAGAACTATCATTGAACGTATGCTTGGCATTTGCAGTGTTGATTCCATTGTTTTAAGGAAGCAGATGGTATGCGGAAGTATGGATGGGGACCTGCTATTTGAACTTTTGAATCAAAAGGGATTCAATGGTACACTAACATATGATGGTCAGTATGTAGCTGTGATGAAGGTTCCGCAACAAAATGTTTTACCGCATATATACTCATCCGATGCTCCCGTCCTGATTAATGGTTCCTTGAATAGCATTCTTCTTCATTTTGCATCCGAAAGTTACGATGCTGGGAAAAATGTTCTCTTTCTTGCAAATGAAGTACCAGAAGAAAGTTGGCGTCTCTTTAGAAGCCTAAACTATACAACCCTCTTGTACGAGAAATCAAAAATTATCAGCATTCCTGTCAAGAGCGGATTAGAAAAGCCGTTTAATTACAGTAATCTGATCGAAAATTCGGTTGAAGCTAGATACTATTTCGGGTGGAAGTCTGTCGTGAGGACGGATGGTAAGGAACCAGAAAGTACTTTAAGCTTTCCATCCCTTGAGGAGTGCCCGTACAAATTTCCATCGTTCAGTTTGGGACACTGGAGTGCTTTTAATTCAACGCTAATTTTCATCAAAACGGGTTCGCAACCAATGGCGATCAAAGAAATCTCAGAAAATGGGAACTTTGTTGAAGGCATTATTGGTGTTTGGTGGGAAACTGGATGGATGGGTATGGGGACACATCCTATAGAATTCCCAATCATAATCCCTGCGAATCAAAAGGCCATAATTCAAATAGGGCACATAGCCGAAGGTAACATAACCATAAACCTTCTAGAGTTAAATAGCTTAACAGAGTTAAATAAATATAAGTCCCAGATAGCGCCAACGATCACCTTCAAAAGAGTTAACCCGACGAAATACATCGTTCAAGTTGAAAACGCGTCAGCTCCTTTCTTTCTGGTATTTTCTGAATCTTACGATTCTCAATGGAAGGTGTACGCGGAAGACGCAATAGATGGACTTAACGAAGTTATCGCAGAATACCCTAACGTAAATGTTAAGGAAGCTAGACATGAGTGGTTCAAATTTACGCTTCAAGACATCGCTTACTTATTTAGAAAACCAGCCGTAAATGAAACTTACCACTTTATGGCTAACGGTTACGCTAATGCTTGGTACATTAATCCTAAAGAGATAGATAAGGATGGCGATGGTTGCTTCACGATAACGCTCTACTACCTACCTCAAAGCTTGTTCTATTTAGGGCTAATAATTTCAAGTTTAACATTCATTGTTTGCATAGGCTATTTACTCTATGATTGGAAGCGACAAAGAAAGGGTTCTAAATTGAAGCGTAGTCTGCCCTTAGACTGGCACGTTTGCAAGAAAGAAGTTGAAACGCTAAATCTAACGGAAGGTTCGAGGATCCTTGATGTTGGGAGCGGAGATGGAGAGAAAGCATCGTATGTGTTTTCTAAAACCAAAGGGGATTTAATTCTGTCTGATGTGGCGATCCATAAGTCTCATTCGAAAGCTAGTTTTGTGAATTGCGATGCGAGGAATCTTCCGTTCAAAGATAGCACCTTTGATGTTGTTACCTGTTTTCACGTCATAGAGCACATAGAAGATGGTCTAACCGTTTTGGAAGAAATTCATAGAGTTCTCAAAACGGGGGGATGGCTTCTTCTTGTTACGCCGAACGCGAAAAGATTTGAAACCATCTATTCTTCCTTGGTTAAAATGATTAAGAGAAGTCCTTACAAGTACCCGCTGAACCCGGACCACGTTTTCGAGTACTCTCTTCCCGACCTCGAATCTCTCATAAGAAAAAGCAAATTTAAAACCTATGAAATAAGGCCAATTTTCATGAGATTTTCGAGACTCTTAAAGAGTAAGAAATGCTGTAGCCAGTTTTTGGTTCGCGCCAGAAAAGACTAAAAAGCTTTGCTTGACTGAAAGCTGCTGCTTTAGTAGTGTAGTATTTAAAGTAGTGTCGTAAAAAGTAGACATAGCATTTACGCGCGCGCATGCGTGCATGTGTAGCTTTAGAATATGGGAATAGGAGTTATTGAAATTGATACCTGAGAAGGTTGTCGTTACTGCCGCTGGTCTTGGCACTAGGCTTCTCCCCATGAGTAAGGAGCTGCCTAAGGAGATGTTCCATATTCGTTAAAGGCGTTGATGGATTTGCCTTAAAGCCTCTTCTTCAGGCCCTTTTCGAGCAGCTTCACCTTTTCGGCTTTAGGGAGTTCTGCTTTGTTATCGGTCGGGGTAAAAGATCCGCGTGCGCCTTAAGCTCTCTATACCATTTCTTCATAATCTCTCCCGTAAGCTTCCTGTGCTCATCCATGGGCACGTGCCCAATAATCCTGTACTTCATGCATAAGATGCGTCTAGCCTCAGCGCTCGCGGGTCCTATAAGCATGTTCTGAAGGCGAATCTTCCCACCGCCCGAAGCACCCCCGCAGCCTTTCAAACTTCTCATGACCTTCTCGCCAACCAGCTTCGGCAACTCACCGCTTATGACGCTCCCTAAAACGTCGCTTACAAGATCACCACTCTGAATCCTTTTAATGGCCTCCCTGAAAACCTCCCTACTAGGCTTCATGTTAAGCTTATAAAATTCACACACAAACTCAGATTGCCTGGCAACTATGCCCCTGGGCTTCCTATGAACCCTCCCCTCCCCATCAACCCATACGCTCCCATTCTCGAACTGCCTCTTCAACCTGCAGATCTGATACCTGCTAATCCTCTCACCGAACCCAGCAAATAGGTATTCGAGCACACGCCTGCTTCCAAGTCTAGCCTCTCTCCTACGAACCCAAAGGTAATAGAGCTCCCTTACAATCCGATCCGCAGCCTTGGAATCCAATCGAACCATTTTCACCCAAAAAGGAAGAATGCGCCGATTAAAAGTGTTACTTCGAAGGGAAAGCGAGCCCTATCCGCAACAAACCTAGGCTTACCGTCTCAGCATTGGAAGGCGAAAATGAAATTGACGAAAATGAAAATTTAAATTGAAGATTCTGAAAAACATTTTTAGGGGATATTGTTGCCCAGGCGCCCGATATCGCCTCAAAAGAAACGTGAAATAATAAGGCTTTGGCTTGTCGGGCGTTTAACTTATGAGGAGATAAGGGAGAGGACTGGCGTATCTGTGGGAACAATATCAGGAACAATAAAAGAGTTTAAGAAGAAGGCTAATGAAATGTCCTTAGAAGAAGCTGCAAGAATCTTCGGCGTAAAAGATGAAGTTAGCGCCCTTCTGGATCTTTCAAACGATTTGAAGAGGAATGGTTTAACTCTGTATGAAGCTAGGCAGGGCGTTGCCTTGCTTAAGGATATGGCGAGCCTAGGCATTACAGAGGAAAATATTAAGCCACTACTTGAATTGTGCAGGAGGGTTTCTCAACCGAATTGCCAACCAGCCAAATATATCTCGTCGGCCTTAAGGCTTTTGAGGCTTGAAAAGGAAACAGGCATGGACTACAAAAAGCTTCTTGAAGATTACGAGGACAAACTGGCTGAGAGGGCTGGGTTTCTGGAGGAGATTGAAAAGCTGAAGGTGCAAATCGTCAGATTGATGGACGATATCGGGAAGCTTGAGGTTGAAAAGTCGAGGCTGGAGGGCGAGCTGGAAAGGTTCAAGTTAACGCTAAATGAAGCGGAAACTATAGCCAAGCTTAAGGCTGAATTTAAGCTCTATGGCATAGAACTCGAAGACCTGAACAGTTTAAGGCGTGTGATTGGAGAAGTTAAAGGGCTGAATTGCGACCCTAAGGCTATTGTTGAGATCATCGCCCAAATAGGTTCGCTGGCAAAGTGCGTTGAGGAGCTTGAGAAAACTAAAAGGAGCTTAATGGCAGAAATTGACAATTTAAGGAAGCTAAAGCAGAAGGTTCTTAGAGAATTCCCCGCACCGATCATCGAGAACCCGAATGGCAGCGTAGCAGCAGCTGTTCCGAGTAGAATTATTCAACGCAAAGATGGAACGGTCGAGATTGAATATTTAACCCCGACGGGAGATTTGGAATCATCAGCCTCAGGAATAGACAAAACCTTTAGCCTAAAATTTTTGAGTATCGTAAGGATATGTGAAGGCATGAAGGGCGTTATTCTTCACGGCGGGCATGGAACGAGGCTCAGGCCATTGACGCACACGGCCCTAAGCAGCTGATCCCCGTTGCCAATAAGCCCATTTCGCAGCATGTGCTCGAGGATCTTGTTGAAGCCGGCGTGAATGATGTCCATTGTGCTTGGAGACATCTATCCGGAGAATGTGAAGGAGTATTATGGCGATGGCAGTGCTTTTGGCGCAAGGATTACATACATATTTCAGCCTGAGCCCAAGGGCATAGCACATGCAGTAAGCCTATGCGAGGGCTTCATAGGTGGAAGTCCGTTCGTGGTCTATTTAGGTACAACCTGCTTAAAGGCGGAATCAGGGAGTTCCCCCTGAAGTTTGAAGGTCTGACGCCGACGCCATGATACTGCTTTGTGAGGTGAAAAACCCGAAAGATTCGGCGTGGCCAAGTTTGATGGGGAAACGCCCCATAGGCCTTGTGGAGAAGCCTAAAGAGCCCCCAAGCAACTACGCATTGACGGGCATATACTTTTTCAAGCCAATAATATTCGAGATGATAAGGCAGCTTAAGCCATCGTGGCGTGGAGAGCTTGAAATAACGGAGGCTATTCAAATGCTCATAGATAAGGGCTACAAAGTCGAGTACGACTTCGTGAGGGGATGGTGGAAGGACACGGGAACTCCTGAAGACATACTCGAAGCCAATAGGCTTGTCCTAGACGAGATGGAGGCGAAAATTGAAGGAAACGTTGAGGATGAAGCATCCATCCAAGGGAGGGTTGTCATCGAGAAGGGCTGCAAAGTGAGGCGTGGAGCCCTCATAAGGGGTCCAGCTATAATAGGAGGGGGATCAGTAATCGACTCTAGTGTTTACATAGGCCCATATACAAGTGTGGGTAGACATGTTACCATAAGGCGAGGCGAAATAGAACTCGATAATTATGGATTACTGCACTATCGACGTCAACGACAGAATAGTTGACAGCTTAATAGCGCCCTACTCCACCATAATCTCAAACACGGGCAAGCCCACGGGAACGCTTTATACTCGGCGAGAGGTCACACGTTGAAATATAGCCTAGTGGGGGCTTCATAAAGTTGCTTGAAGGCATTAGAGTTAAACCTTTGAAGAGACACTTCGATGAAAGGGGCTCCTTCACAGAGGCTATGAGGGCTGACTGGAGCGATCTCCTCGGCGAAGACAAGATAGTTCAAGCAAACCTATCTATGAGCTACCCGGGCATAGTTAGAGCGTGGCACAGGCACCTAAGAGGACAGGTCGACTACTTCCTAACCATCAAAGGGTCGTTGAAGACATGCGCCCACGACGAAGAAAAACAGGAGCTGGAGGAGATAATCTCAACCGCACACGAGCTTCGACTCATTAGGACTCCTGGCATGTACCGGCACGGCTTCAAAGTCATAGGCGAAGAAGCAGCGCTGCTACTCTACTTCACGAAGAGACTCTACGATTACGAGAACCCAGATGAGGAGAGGAGACCATGGAACGACCCGAAGGTGGTGCCGAAGAAGATAAACGGTAGAAGCGACGACCCAAGATGCAACAAGCCATGGGACTGGTTCGCACCGCCCCACAAATAGTGGTTAAATAGGAGAATACTTATCTATCCTGGCTTCTACCATCTTTCTGGTATAGCTAATGCGCGTCTTGAAGAGTGTGGGGATAAGGTTTCTGGATAGGGAGGTTAATTGCACCGCTCTGTTCGACAGCGGCTCTGGGATTACAGCTGTTCAGCGGAAGTTCTTCGAGGAAAGCTTTGGTGCCAAGTGGTTGAAGCTAGGTAAGCCCATAAAACTCTACTGGATCAATGGCGAATTCATTCAAGTAGACAAATATGCTCAGATTACCATAGTAGTAGACGGCTTCATCCTCCCAGAAACGGTATTCATCATAGACGAATTCATCGAGGAGATCGAAGTGGAGGGTGGGAGAATACGTCTACCAGAACTAATAGTAGGCTCTGGCACAATGGATAAGTATGGAATAACATTAGACCCGAAGGAGGGCGTTAAATTAACTGGAGCAACCCTATTACTCTAACATGAGACATGTTCAGATTGAAGCTTCCTCACAGATAGCTGGGGAAACAGCTTGAGGATGCTTGTTACAGACGAGTTCTCAAAGATGCTCGCAGACATCCTCAACCTCAATCCAGATCTAATAGAGCCTGTAGAGATGGGCGAGCTACACTGGCGGGCTAAAAGGCCTAAGGATTCATCCCTCAACGTAAGCAAATGCTCGGACACTTTAACGTGGGCTAAGCCCCTAAAGCTTAGTGAAGCACTCGAAGCCATGAAGCTTGAAGGGACCGGCACGCTGCTTGAAGCCGATAAACGTGGCTATAAATATTCAAAAGAGGCGTATGAAGCCACTTAGACTTGAAGCCTAATATCCAATAAAACCATTTATAGATGCTTACACAATTATCTCTCCGAGGCGGATAAGTTGGGGCACACCTATGTGAAGGCTACATTCTACAATGCTTTCGACTACATTCAATATTTAGAGGGGAAGCTGAAGCTAGGTGATGTTAAGAAGGCTGAGGTGGAAGCCCTGGTCGACACTGGAGCAGCTTTTCCAGCCCTGCCCGAGGAAATAATCGCTGAGCTCGCTTTACCGAGCCTAGGCGAACACCCAGCAGAAACAGTAGAGGGATCTAGAAGAGTGGAGCTTGTGGCCAACGCAATAATAAGGATAGAGGATAGAATAGCTCAATCACCAATCATTAAAAGACCCAAAGGCACAACACCGCTAATAGGCGTAGTAGCCCTAGAGCAGATGGGCTACAAGGTGGATCCAACGACGGGTAAACTCGTCAAAGGGCTGCCCCTAATGATCTAAACAATATCTAAGACGGATAAGAATTCTCAATTGAAAGCACGTATGTATGGTGTTGATTGGGTTGTTTGTTGAAAAGGTTGTCATCACCGCCGCTGGCCTTGGCACTAGGCTTCTTCCAATTAGTAAGGAGATGCCTAAAGAGATGCTCCCAATATTTGTTAGAAGCGTTGGCGGTCTTGCCTTAAAGCCCCTTCTCCAAGCACTCTTTGAGCAGCTTTACCTGTTCGGCTTTAGGGAGTTCTGCTTCGTTGTGGGCAGGGGTAAGAGATCAATCGAAGATCACTTCACACCAGACTGGGGGTTCGTTAAGGCCCTCAACGATAGGGGGAAGTCGAGCCTTGTGAGGGATCTTGAAAGCTTCTACAGGATGGTTGAGGATTCGAGGATTGTGTTTGTTAACCAGCCTGAGCCTAAAGGCTTCGGCCACGCTGTTTTAATGGCTAAGCCTTTTATAGGCGATGAACCCTTCCTGGTTTGTGCAGGCGACACCTACATAGTTTCAAGGGAAAACGGTTTCCTGAGGAGGATGTGTGAAGCCTTCTCCGATGAAGCTGGAGCTGTTTTGCTTCTACAAGAGGTTCGGAATCCAAGGCGGTATGGTGTCGCCGTGGCTGAGGGGGGTTTGGGCGACGTTTTTAAAGTTGTCAGGGTTGTTGAGAAGCCCGAAAGGCCCCCTTCAAAGCTTGCCATAATGCCATTCTACATATTTAGCCCTGAAATAATCAAGGTTTTAGAGGGTTTGAAGCCCGGTGTGGGCGGCGAAATCCAACTTACAGACGCAATCCAAAAGCTCATAGATAACGGGCGCAGGGTTGTAGGCGTAATGCTTGGAGAGGATGAGCTGAGGCTTGATATAGGCACGCCTGAAACCTACTGGGAGGCCGTCAAAATGTCCTATGTATACTTTAGGCGCAGTAAGGGTGGATGGGGTGCGCTTGGATTCTGAAGTTGGAATGGAAGCCTTCGTTAGAGGGGTTGATGCGAGTTTCCTTAAAGGCAGAAGAGTCTTGATTACGGGTGGGGCAGGCTTTATTGGAAGCTGGCTTGCCGAAGCATTGGCAACGCTTGGCGCTGAAGTGACCGTGCTTGACAACCTGTCGACGGGAAGCCTGAAAAACATTGAGCACCTGCTGCACCTTCCGAACTTCAGGTTTATGATGGGTGACGTGTCAAACTTTAAGGTTGAGGAGAGGTATGATTTTTTAGTTCACGCTGCAAGCCTTCCAGCACCAGACCTCTACGTTGAAAAACCTGTTGAAACCATGCTGTCCAACAGCCTGGGAACCCTAAACATCCTAGAAGCCTCAAGAAGGCACAACGGGGTAGTCCTCTACACTTCAACATCAGAAGTTTATGGAGATGCTGAAGTAATACCCACGCCAGAAAGCTACTGTGGTAGGGTTAACCCCGTAGGCATTAGGTCTCCGTATGAGGAGTCGAAGAGGTTTGGGGAAGCCCTCTGCATGGCATTTTTTAGGCATTACGGCGTCGACGTGAGGATAGCCCGTCTATTCAACACGTATGGCCCGAGGCTTGACCCAAACGCGAGATACGCTAGAGTAATATCCAGGTTCATAACCCAAGCCTTAAGCGGCAAACCGATAACCGTCCACGGGGATGGAAGGCAGACCAGAAGCTTCCTCTACGTGTCTGACGCCGTGGAAGCCTTGGTTAGGATGATGGTGAAGGAGGGTTTAAAGGGCGAAGTGGTAAACGTTGGGAACCCAAACGAGGTAACGATATTGGAGCTGGCTCAGCTCGTGAAGGAGCTCACAGACTCCAAATCTGAGGTGGAGTTCCAACCTCCGAGGCCTGATGATCCTAGGAGGAGGTGTCCCGACATATCCAAGGCGAAAAGCCTCCTAGGGTGGGAGCCGAAAACCACCTTGGAAGAGGGGCTTAAGCACACGATCAAATGGTTCAAACAGGTGCTAAACTTATGAGGCAGAAGGCGCTCTCCTTCTTCGGCTTAGGCTACGTCGGGCTGGCAAGCGCGGTGTGCTTCGCCAGCAGGGGCTTTAAGGTTATAGGCTTCGACGTTGACCCTGAGAAGGTGGAGTTGGTTAAATCTGGCAAACCCCCCTTCTACGAGCCCCAACTTGACGGCCTTTTGATGGAGGCTCTGAAAAGCGGGCTGCTGTCCTTTACAAACAGCCCAGATGAAGCTGTTGAAGGCTCCGATGTAACCTTCATAACGGTTGGCACTCCAAGCAACCCTGATGGAAGCATAAACCTTGAGCAGGTTAAAAACGCCTCAAAGCAAATTGGGCAGGCGCTGAGCGGGAAGAGCGGCTATCACCTTGTTGTGGTTAGAAGCACGGTTACCCCTGGAACGACGGAGAACGTTGTTAAGCCGATTATTGAAAGGTTTTCTGGAAAAATGTGTGGTGACGGCTGGGGCTTATGTTTTAATCCGGAATTCCTCAGTGAGGGTTCAGCTGTAAACGACGCTTTCCACCCTGACAGAATAATTATAGGCGAATTTGACAGAACTTCAGGAGAAATTCTCGAAGAGCTTTATAGAACGTTTTACCGAAGCGAAATGCCTAGGACGATGAGGACGACGTTAGTTAATGCGGAATTGGTGAAGTATGCTAACAACGCCTTCCTAGCCATGAAGGTCAGCTTCATCAACATGATGGCAAACCTATGCCAGAAGCTTCCAGGAGCTGATGTTGAGGTGATAGCCCAAGGCATAGGGCTTGACAAGAGAATAGGCCCCCTATTTCTGAAGGCTGGCGCAGGTTGGGGTGGAAGTTGCTTCCGAAAGGACCTTGAAGCCCTACTTGACTTCGCCCTAAAAAACAGCGTGGAGCTGCCGCTTGTTGAAGCAACCCTTAAGGTTAACAACGCCCAGCCGTACAGGCTTGTTGAGCTGGCTAAGGAGCTTATCGGCGAGCTTAACGGGAAAAAGGTATCAGTATTAGGCCTAGCCTTTAAGCCGGAAACAGACGACATGAGGGACGCAGTATCCATTAAAATTGTTAGAAGACTTCTCGAGGAAGGCGCAAAAGTGACTGTTTACGATCCGAAAGCCATGGGGAACGCGAGGAAAATCTTCGGCGAAGCTGTAGAATACGCCGAAAGCGTTGACGACTGTTTGAAGGGTTCAGTGTGCGCCATTATAGTTACGGAGTGGGATGAGTTTAGAAAGCTGACGCCCCAAAAGTTTATAGAACTCATGAAGATTCCCGCCGTTGTCGACGGCAGAAGAATATACGAACCCGAGGCTTTTTCCTCGAAACTGAGGTTCACGGCCGTTGGGCTTGGAGAAAAGAGGTACTACAACCCGGCACTTGCCGTAAACGCCGTAATCCGCAGAGACAAAAGCATTCTCCTCGTTAAAAGGAGCATTGAACCGTTCAAGGGTTTATGGTCCCTTCCCGGGGGCTTCGTTGAACACGACGAAGCCGTTGAAGAATCGCTTGAAAGGGAAGTTGAGGAGGAGACGGGGTTGAAGGTTAAACCGTTAAGGATTATAGGCGTCTACTCCAACCCCTTGCGCAGCCCAGTTAAACACGTGGTAACGATATGTTACGAGTGTACAGTGTTGGGAGGCGAGCTAAAGGCTTGCGGAGAAAACACTGAGGCAAAGTTTTTCCCGATGGACAGCCTGCCAAAACTAGCATTCGACCACGAAAAGATCATAAAAGACTATCATAAATTGAAAAATGCGTTTTACAACGGCAAAAAGCATACACAGCATGGCAAACTTTAAAAAGCAATGCAAGCAAAACCATTGTGCGTGATGGTTGCATGGCCAGTAAGGATCAGGCAGTAGGCGGAGCAATATTTGTCGCCTGTGTCGTCGTGGCTGTAATTTACGCGGTCACCTTGTTTTATCCTCAATGGCTTTCAGTTCTCGGCGTGAACGCCAGTTCCGCAACAGTTCAGTTCTGGACTGTAGCCATCCCCGTTTTCATAGCCTTCATAGCCGTAATGGCCATCGGCGCCTGGATAGGCTGGACAATGGCGACAACGCCGCCCCCAAAACCAATAGAGGAAATTGAAGCTGAGACAAAAAGCGAAGCGGAAGAGAAAACAAATGCACATGCAGAAAGATAAATTCATATAATGGGCGTTAAACCTTTATTGTAGTGTGTATGTGAATGGTTGCCCGAAAGTTTACTGTGGCTTTGGAGCCTGCTGAGGAAGGGGGTTTTATAGTCAAGTGCCTTGAGCTGCCTGTGGCTTCTCAAGGCGAAACAAGGGAGGAAGCCTTAAAAAACATTAAAGAGGCCATAGAAGGCTATTTGGAGGTTAAAGCAGAGCTTCTAAGCGGCAAGGTCAAGGGAGAAAGAGTTGAAGTAGTTGTCGAAGCTCCCTACACTCTCATGGCGTGACGTTGTCAAAGTACTTGTTAAAGCTGGATTTCAGCCTGTTAGACAGAAGGGAAGCCATCTGATCCTCGTTAAAAACGAATACGTCGTACCAGTTCCAAAACATAAAGAGATTAAAAGAGGTTTATTGCTAGAAATAATAGCAGAGGCAGGTATGACAAAAGAAAAATTCATCAAACTTCTGAATGAATTATAACTCACATGCGAAGAAGCTTCCACTTTTATTTTTCAGCTCCAAAAGAGGCCCTGTTTAGCCTTCTTTCTGCGCCTGATCAGCCGAAAAGCATTAGAAACCTTCCACTTTTACGTCAAAAGTTGGAGTCTATTTTTGATGTTTGTTTTGGATTATGTGTTTTGTTGCTTGAGTTCATTGTGTTATTAGGGTTTTGATTATTTGCTCCATTTCTTGGATGTTGTTCCAGATGGACTTCAATTCGTGGCTTATGTTCGCGAATTCTGGGTCCGTATACGTTCTGTTTTCTGTGAGGGTTGTTTTAAGCTGTTTTGTTGCGATTTTAAGCTCTATTTCCATGTTTTTCTCCAGTATGCGGTATTGGCTTGTTTGGGTTGAGCGGCTGTCTGGGTGGTCCTTCCATCCCAGCCACTGCCACCTGTCCCAATCCATCTCCACGCTTAGGCTGTAGTCTTCGTCAAGTTTTAGGGTATAGGGAGACGACAGCGACAGTATGGTGTTTAAAAGCTCTACAACTCTTCCTGTAATTGCGAGCCTTGTCTGGTTTAGCTTCTGCATTATTTTCTCAATTCGACTGCTCCATGCGCCCCTAATTTTTAGATTGTTTAGCCAGCCAGCTTCCATTGAAGTTTTGATGGCTGCTTTAGCTAGAAGTGTTTGCCAGTAAAGCTTTTCCTCCTCCCCAAGCCTAGCAAGCCTCCTATATTCATCTTCAGTTCTTATGTAGTCTTCTACCATTGCTTTGAAGCCGTTGGCGGAGAAAACTGACTGTAGAAGACCTTTCCTATCCTCAACCCACTGCCAAGGCGGCTTCACCTGCCCATCCATAGAGACAACCCAAACCTCGCCTACGATTCCAGCAAGCCTCTGGCTTAGCCAGCCCATCCTATCCTGTATGGCGAGGGTGAACTTTGACTTCGGATATGACCCTGCGATTTTCCGCTTCCTTTCAAGTATCTTCATCTTGTTTGGCATTCTTTCACATTCGACGAACATGTTTGATTCGCCAACATATATGTCGACGTAAGCGTCTTGTCCTTGACTGCCGTTAACAGCCTTTTCAAAGCTTATGTCTCTGTAGCCTGTATTCCACAATTGGCCTGCAACAAGCAACCTCAATATCTCATGAGCTGGCGAACTCCTCCTCGCGGAAGCTTCGTAGGCTTCCCTCAGCTGGCTTGGGAGAGATTCCAAAACCCTTTCTAGAAGAGTCTTACGCTTGTCTGTGGCTGACATGCATCAACAGCTCCTTAAACTTTCAATAACTGCTGACGCAACCCTTGGCAAGCCTTCAACAAGACCGTCAAAGAACTCGTCCAGCAGCTTTTGGGGCTCAATAACGGTTGGAGCCTTGCAATCGCCCAGTTTGTGGTTGCATTTTGCGTTTTCATCGTTTAGAAGCTTTAAAGCTCTAGCTAACGCCGACGAGCCATACAGGTAGAGCAACGCATAAAGCTTTTCACCCTTCAATGTGAAAACTTGGCGCATTGGAACCCTCCAAACAACAAGCACAGCATCCTGGTACTGCAATAGGTAGCGGAAAAGCTGGGCGAAGCTTAGACTCCTGCCAGTTTTAACCTCAACAACGACACGTGTATTGTTGGCTTCAACCGACACGCCAAAATGGGATGGTTTAATGGCGATGTCAACTCTTCCAAACTCATAGCTATCCTCGCAGCTAACGCCATATTCCCTGTCCTTCAAAACTTGCGCCAAAACACCAGCTAAAACGTTGACTGCGAAGCGGTGCATCTCCATATAGAGGGCGTCAACACTTGAACCGCCCACACGCATCTGCGTGAAAAACTTGTAAAGGCAGCCTGGACAGCTAAACCTAAAAAGCCCGTCCATGATGAGGGCTTTCCTCGGTCTCCCAGCCCCATCATAAAGGCCAAACTTATCAGCCAACTGACAACATACATCGTCGAGGCTGTCTCTTAAGTAATTTAGGAGGTCGACAGCTGTCTGAGCGGCTATTACCAGCTTGGATGGTGACGTCAACTCCAATGTTCTCCACCTAGATAACGTATTTAATCCCATTGTCAAGAATCAAACCTTGCACTTTAGCAGGGCGATGTTCTTCGGTTTCAAAAGCCCCTTCCATCTCAACACGAGAGCGGTTAACGCTGAAATGTCTGCTTGGGTCGTGAATCCAAACCCTTCCACACTCATCCACCATGTATATTCTGTAAACCGTATCCTTAACCTCGTCAACTACGCTCATTAAGCGCAGCGGGATGGCTACAGCAATTTGGCAATCATCGCCAATGCACTCCATTATTCGATGCACAACGCTGGCTAGTTTATCGCGCTTAGCCATCTCAGCCCTGTTAACGCAGTATACAGCAACTTTTGAGCCAGCAGAGTCCTCAGCAAAAACGTGGACACAAACTTGCTCGCCGCCTTCACCAAACCATCTGTTAAAAGTGATTTCATCATAGCCGTCAAGATAGAGGTCCAACGCCACCGACAACTTCATAACCTCCATTAAAGAGCTTGAACCAGCATTCTTGTGGTATGTTTTTGATACTAATGTCATTACACTTTCACCACACAATAATCACACAAACCTTATATTTAACTTTTATGGTGAAAATGTGTTGAGTGTGTGATGAATGTCGCTGAAATTAAAGAGAACATTATCCAAATCGGGACGAAGCCTAGTCTTACGAATCCCAAAAGATATTGAACGCGCTTTAAACCTTCAACCAGGCCAACCCGTCGAAATATGGATAGAAAACGACAAAATTATCATATCCAGAGCCTCAACAAAATAAGAGAATTTCGTATAACTCATTAAATCCACAAAGGCAACCATGGCATTCTAACGAGCCGGAAATCGCAACCATATAAGAAGAAGGAATTTTCTACTACAAAGGACATAAAGCAGGTGAGACAACTTCCACTTTTGACGTAAAAGTGGAAGCTTTCTGAATCTTTTCGACTGTTCAAGCGTCCAAAGAAGGCTAAATCGGGCTTCTTCTGATGCCCTTAATTAAAAGTTGAAGCTTTCTAGCGTAGGATGACTCTTGCAAAGTTTAAAAAGACTTGCGTTGTTTAGTTCAAGTTTTCACGGTTA
>Ga0080004_1153746_pt1 | contig 35867 bp, 39 predicted proteins | sample WasSprMetagenome_FD_69207 | JGI IMG/M metagenome (GOLD analysis project Ga0080004, IMG submission 69207) | Sulfidic aquatic microbial communities from Washburn Spring, Yellowstone National Park, USA - WS (SPADES assembly) (version 2) | ecosystem: Environmental > Aquatic > Thermal springs > Hot...
AAACCACTCTTTAACTTCGAGAGGTACAACAAGGCTTGCAGCAGGCTTCTCCCTCCTCATCACAGCTGCTAGGGAGATGGTATCTCTGGCGTGCAGCTTCGTGAGCAGCCCGAGATCACGCATTCAAGACCAGAGCCTCCCTACTGCAGCGTAGCCGGAGCTATAAAAATCCGGCACGCGGAGTCTTAAGGAAAACCAGCAGCTGGGATAAGAGGTGAGGGGGCCTTCACGCGGATGAAGCCTCAGAGGTGGGCTGAGAAGATCATCACCGAGTGCACGTACTAGTGCCTCTCGGCCGCCACCTCTAGCAGTGCCTCCTCCTGCTTCACCCATGGGTGGAACACGTAGAGCAGGTACTTGTCCAGCTGCCAGCTGAGCGAGATGCTCCTCGAGAAGAAGACCTCGCTGCCGAGCTCCACGCTCATGAGGTACATGCTGTCCACGGTTTCCTGGGCCCAGCCGAGCTCCTCCTGGAGCACGCGCCCCGCCAGGCTCACAAAGTGTGAGAGGTCGACTGCAACCTCGCCCGAGAGGGGCTCGGCCGGGGTGAAAGCTACGTACACCCAGCCTCCCCCCATGCTGCGCTGCAGCCAGGCGCTCCAGTTCAGCTTCTCCAGCCTCCCGTTGACCACTGTCAGCACCTCGAAGACCTTGACAGGCCTCCCGGCCGGCGTCGCATTCCTCCAGTAGAGCCAGACCATCACCTCCACGTCACCCCTCTCGACGCCGACTGCGCCCGGCCTCCTCTTCAGCCACAGGTCGTAGGCGATGTTGAACCCTGTCGTCGCCTCGCCGATTCTGAGGGAGGTCAGCACCACCACCCTGGGCAGATCCGCGGCGCGCGCCGGGAGTACTAGGGGCTCCTGGGGGGCGGGGTGCGCTGGGTCCACGCCCCACGGCTTCACACCGTAGATGACCTCGTGGTAGGCGACCACGTCCCACGGGTTCAGGCTGATGTTCGCGCGCAGCCTAGTCTCGAAGGAGAGAGGCCTCCCGGGCTCGCAGGCTACGCGGGCATAGCCCTCCACGAGGTCACTGCCCTCGTACCGCTGCAAGCCCCAGAGGTTGGGGTCCACGGACGCAGCACCTATGCTGCGCCAGGCAAAGAGCCTGCGAGCACTGGCTACCGCCTCGGCGCCAGCGCTGCAGGGGACGAGCACCAGCCGCCCAAGGAGCCTCCTGCGAGCACTCAGGGACGATAGGTAGACCCCCAGGGAGGCAAGGAGCAGGACGAGCAGCAGTGCGAGCAGGCAGAGCCCCCACGTCCGCGGCGCCATTGCGCAGCTCACCTCCAGGAGCCTTTAAAGCTTCGCGCACTCCTGCCGGAGACGCCGGGAAGGCAATTAAGGCCGGCGCGCGCAGCGCTCTCACTGCACCGCCTGAGGAAGCAGTCACGCGCAAAATAACTTTCGGGGTTATCTGGCACCCCGTGGAGCGCATTAAAGCTCGAGCACCATGCAGGTAGCGCTGTCCGCTGCGTAGCCGGGCATTCTCGAGGCTAGCTCCCGCCCCCTGGTGCACAGGAGCTCGAGGAGCTCCCTCACGAGCTGCTTGCCCGCGGAGTCCTTCCTGACGACGAGGTCGTAGCGCTCGAAGCCTATCGGTGTGAAGCCGAGGCCGTACTTCTGGGCCACGTAGCGCAGCGCCACTCCGACGTCCGCAACCCCCTTGGCCACCAGGTAGGCTACCGCCTCGTGGGTCTTCACCTCGAACGTGTAGCCCCTCAGCCTCCCGCGGAGCTCCTCCGGGGCTACGCCCAGCCTCCCGGCCTCGGTCTCGATTAGGTGGTCTACAAGGGCCCTCGTGCCGCTGCCGGGGTTCCTGTTGACGAAGCGCAGGCCCCTCTCCACGATCTCGGAGAAGCTGGAGACGGGCTCGCCCCTGTACACGAAGCCCTGCTCCCTCAGGAAGCCCCTCACGAGCAGGGCGTCCCTGAGGCCCATCGCCCTCGCGTGCGGCACGTTGTACTCGCCGCTCCCGGGGTCGAGCAGGTGCGTGCCAGCCACGTCCGCAACCCCGGACTTCACAGCGCTCAGGCCGGCTGTGCTGCCAACGTTCAGCATCCTCACCCTCTCCCTGCCCGGGAGCATGGCCACGAGCTCCTGGAGGAGGGGGTCGTGGCTCCCGATGATGTTCACCTCCACAGGCCTCCAGAACGGGCTGACGAGCACCGAGACCCTGCTGCCCTGGGGCAGGCTCTCCTCGCTCTCCGGGACGACCACGAAGCCGTCAACGAAGGACAGGGGTGTCACCCTGCCGCTGTGGCCGGGCAGCGGGTAGGCGTGCAGGGAGCCCGAGCGCTCGACCAGTACCGCTGGGGTGAAGACCCTGATCCCCGGCTCCCCGCGCAGCGGCATCGTCAGCACGGCCTCCACGAACCTCTGCCCCGCGTCGCGCAGCCCCTGGAGCCTGGCCAGCACGGGAACGAGGTATAGGTTCACCGCGAGCATGCAGGAGAGGGGGAAGCCGGGCAGGCCCAGGACCAGCTTGTCCCCGTGCACAGCAACGGCGAGGGGGCGGCCGGGCTTCTCCCTCACCCCGTGGATGATGAGACCGGGCTCGAGCCGCGAGAGAACCCTGTACACCAGGTCCTCCTCGCCCGCCGACGTGCCGCCGATCGTGGCCACGACGTCGTTCTCGCGCAGGGCCCTGTGAACAGCCTCCTCTATCTCGCTCTCCACGTCGCCGACGCGGGGGTAAACCCTCGGCTCCGCGCCCAGCAGCTTAGCGTAGCCGTAGACCATGTAGGAGTTCGAGTCGTAGACCTGCCCGTACTCCAGGGGCTCGCCGGGCTCCCTGACCTCGTTCCCGGTGGGCACGATCCCAAGGCGGGCAGGCCTGAACACGTGGACCCTGGAGACACCGACCGCCGCCAGGATCGCCGCGAGGCTCGGGGTGACGACGTCGCCCCTCCAGGCCAGAACCTCCCCCTCGGCGATGTCCGAGCCCGTGGCGTCGACGTTCTCGCCCCTGGCGACGCTGCGGTAGAACGTGACGAGGTCTCCCTCCCTGTGCGTGTACTCGATGGGCACGACCGCGTCAGCCGGGTAGGGCACCACCGCGCCCGTGGAGACCTCCACGCACTCCCCCCTGCCCAGCTGGAGTAGCTTTGTCTCGCCCGTCCTAACCCTGCCGGCGAGCCTGAGGCTCCTCGGCCTGTCCTCGTAGACGCCGGCCAGGTCCTCGCTCAGCACCGCGTACCCGTCGACCAGCGCCCTGGTGTAGGGCGGGTAGTTCGCGGGCGCGTAGACGTTCCTGCTGAGCACCCTGCCCACGGCCTCGGCGAGGCTGACCTCCACCTCCCCCAGCGGCTCGAGGGGCCTGTACCTCTCGATGGTCGGGATGACCTCGTCGACCGAGACGAGCCTCCTGTAGAGCTTCCTACCGCTCACGCCGCCAGCACCTCGCCGTAGAGGTGCACCTCCACAACCTCCCCCTCGTCGAACCCCTCGACCTCCTCTGGTACCACGACGAAGCCGTTGCCCCTGAGGAGGCTGGCCAGGGAGCCGGAGCCGCCGACCATCACGGGCTCCGCTAGCAGCTCCCCATTCCTCTCGAAGACCCTGACGCGGGCGAAGCCGAGGAGGCCCGCCTTCGTGGTGAGCCTGCGGGTGAGGCGCGCGAGGACGCGCGGGTACTCGGGCAGGCGCAGGCCCAGCCCCCTCAGCAGGGGCCTGACCACGAGCTCCAGCGTGGACATCGCCGCCACGGGCAGGCCGCTCAGGGCGACGAGGGGCCTGCCGCCGAGCACAGCCAGGCACGCGGTTTTGCCGGGCTGAACCGCGAAGCCGTGCACCATGAACTCGGGGTTGAGCCCCTCCACGGCCCTAACCGTCACTTCGTGCCCCCCCATCGAGGTCCCGCCTATGAGCACCGTCAGGTAGGAGCCGCCCCTGGAGACCCACTCCCTAACTGCCTCCTCGTCGTCGCCCACCTGGGAGACCTCGACCACACGCACGCCGTGCTGCTCCAGCCAGGAGGCCAAGAAGAGGTGCGTGAAGGGGCGGAAGTAGGTGCCGCTGACGATCTCGTCGCCGACGTTCAGCAGGCGCGCCTCGAGGTTGTAGACCCGGAGCGAGCCACGCCCCTCGAGCGCGAGCGCGGCGATGGCGACCGGGGTCACCCTCGAGCCCCTCTCCACGATCACCAAGCCCTCGTCGTACTCCTCACCCGGCAGCGAGCCGTTCTCCAGCCTCGTGACCTTCCTGAGGACGAGGACCCCGCCCCCCTCCTCGACAGCGTCCTCCACCGGAACCACGGCGTCCGCCCCCTCCGGGAGCAGCGCGCCCGTCTCCACCTTGACGGCCTCCCCGGGGCCCAGCGAGAGCCCGCCCCGGGAGCCCGGCCTCAGGAGCTCACCGCGCAGGCGCAGGGGGACGGGAGAGTGCTGCGACGCCGCCTCCACGTCGGCAGCCCGCACAGCGTAGCCGTCGACGACGGACTTCGGGGCCGGTGGCAGCTTGAAGCTGCTCACAACCCTCTCAGCCGCGTACATCCCGAGGGCGGAAGCGAGCGGCACCTCCAGCTCCGGCGGCGGGCGAAGGTGCTGGAGAGCCCTCGGGAGAGCCTCGGAGACCCTGTGCAGCCTCCTCAAGCGCTCACCACCTGATCCGGAAGTCCTTGAACTCGCCCTTGTACTCCTCCCACACGACCTCCACGTTCTCCACGCGGGCGAGCGGGGGGCCGCGCCTAGCCCACTCAATCACCTTGAGGACCTTGTCCTCCTCTCCCTCGATGACCGCCTCAACCCTGCCGTCGGGCAGGTTCCTCACCCAGCCGGTGACCCCGTAGCGCTGCGCAACCTCCCTCATCGAGGCCCTGAAGAAGACACCCTGCACGAGGCCCGAGACGAACACGTGAGCCCTCACAAGCCTGGGAGACTGCGACATGCTGCACCGCCTTCGCACCTATCAGGACGCGCTCATAAACCCAGCGTGGCGGTCAGAGTAGAGCTTCGCGAGACGGTGCAAAGACTTAAAAAGCGCCGCTAGCTAGGACTAAGCTTCTCCAGCTGCGCACACAGCGAGCTAGAGAAGCCGCGCGGGCTCCCAGGAGACCTCTGTTACCAGCGTCTTCGCGCCGAGGTTCTTCAGCAGCTGTGCAGCTTCCAGTGCCACGTCGGGGTCCGCCACGGCGAAGACAGTGTCCCCGACCTGGGCCTGCGAGAAGCCCACCACCGGGAGCTTGGAGAGCTCTTCGAAGGCCCTGAGGACGTTCCCCGTGGCCAGCCCGGCCTCCAGGGTGAACCTCCTCGAGACCTCCAGGAACTTCTCCACGGTGGGCTCGCGCTTCAGCTCCTCTAGCGCCCTGCGGCCCAGCGCGTTCACCCTTGAGAGGCCGTCGGAGCGGAGGACCTGGGACTTCACTATGGGGCCGAAGAAGCCCACGACCACCCTCAGCCCGGGGTCGAAGAGCATCCTGTCCACGGAGTCGTAGCCGGGGGCGCCTGGCTCCTCCACGATCACCGCACCCCCCACGGCCAGGCCCGACACGGTGCCCAGCCCCGTGCCGCACCTCACGTCCGTCACGTGGGCCACCTGGGCCACCTCCCTGTACGAGACCCTCAGGCCGAGCGCCACCGCTGTGGCGAGCGCCACCGCTAGAGCGCTCGCACCGCTCGTGCCGAGCCCCCCTCCCACCGGTACCTCGACCCACTGCTCAACGACGAGGCCCGCCCTCCGCCCAGCCCTCTCCAGCAGCAGGCTAGCCGCCGTCCTCGCGACCGCGAAGTCCCCCTCCACGCCGTTCATAATGGTCCTGATCCCCGGCTCCTCGCTCAGGCAGACGCGTGCCCTCACCCCCCTCGCCAGGGCCATCCCGGCGCCCCTGGCGCCCGTCCTCAGCTCGTCCCCCGGGACCAGGCAGGCCTCCCAGAGCCCTGAGAGGCCCGCGGGGCTCCAGGCCTCGGCGCAGCGCCTCGCCAACGCTGAACACCTCACTGGTGCGCTAGCGAGGCGCGCCTCAGCGCCTTGACGATGGGTGGTGTGAGGAGGGCGATGAAGGGAACCTCTGTGAAGTACGTCCAGGCGAACCAGACGGCCGCGGCCACGATAGGCAGCCTGGAACCGCCCGTGGGGAGCGTGAAGAACTGGCTGAAGAGCCAGACGCCCGCGCCCACGATCGCTGAGCCGGCCAGCAGCCCGGTGGAGCCCGCCAGGACGATAGCCCTGTCCTCGCCCTTGAAGAGCAGCGCCAGGGCGAGCGTCACGGCGGCGGCCACGCCTCCCGCCGCCAGGAGGTCCTGCGGCACAGCCCCCCAGCTGTAGAGGAGGGCGAGGACCAGGAGGCTTGCAGCCACCTCGGCCACGAGCACTGGGAGAGCGCTCGACCTCACCCTGCGGTAGAGCGCGCCGGTCAGGTAGAACCCGACGAAGTTCGCCGGGACCCCGACGGTTAGGCTGAGCAGGGCGTTGCCGTGTATCATCATGTCGCTGATGAATATCCCGATAGCCGCCCCCACGCCGCCCACGTACGGCGAGAAGGCGATAGCGAACACCGCGGGCACGAAGACCGAGGGCCAGAACCTCACCACGCCTAGCACCGGCGTGAAAACTCCCAGGTAGCTCAGCCAGCCCACGAGGGCGTAGAGCACTGCGCACATCGCCGCCAGGGTTAGCTCCAGGGACCTGGGCCTGCTGCTCACACGCGCGCCTGGGCGCTGAGGTAAAAACTCTTTCAGTTTAACTAGTTATACTGGTTTAGCTTCTAAGGAGAGCCAGCACCTTGGGGAGCAGCTCCCAGCCGTGCTCCACAAGCCCCAGGCTGCCGGAGGCGCAGAGGCGCTCTGTGAAGGCCTTCACGCCGTCCGGCTGGAGCTTCTCGTGCATGAGCACGACGGGCACCGGGTCGCCTGTGTGGGCCTTCCGGGTGTAGGGCGTGGCGTGGTCCGCGGTCACCAGGAGCGCGGTGTCCTCTGGCATCTCGCGGAGGAGCCTGGCGACGTAGTGCTCGTCGATAAGCTCGATCGACCTCACCTTCGCCTTGAAGTCGCCGTCGTGGCCTGGCTCGTCCGGCCCCTTGAGGTGGACGTAGACCGCGTCAACCCTCTCTAGGAGCTTCAGCGTCGCCTCGAGCCTGGCGGCGTAGTCGGAGGCCTTGTCCTCGGTGGGTGGTGGGACGCTGGCCACCTCCATGCCGAGCACGCGGGCAATGCCGATCTCGACGGGCATCTCGGCCACGGCGCCGAACCTGAGGCCGAACCTGGACTGTATGGCCTGGAGCCTGGGAAGCCTCCCCCCAGCGTCCCTGAGGAGGATCGCGTTGGCCGGGAGCTTGCCCTCCTTGGCGCGCCTCAGGTTGACCGGGTGGTTCTTCAGGATGTTTATGGAGAGCTCGGTGAACATGTCGACCAGCTCCGCCGTCCTGAGCGCCTCGGGCGTCCTCTCCAGCGGCCTCGCCCTGGCCACGTAGGGCTCGAAGGAGGGGCGCGCCACGGAGACGTAGCCCCTCTTCTCGTAGGCCGGGTCCGTGTTGTCCACCGCGTCCGAGAGCGGGAAGCTCCTGCTCCCTATCACCACGACAGCCCTGTGGCCCACGGTGGCCACGACCCTCGCGTACGCGTCGTAGACGTTGAGGGCCATGCCGTCCAGGGCTCTGGCGAGCTCCCTGGCCTCCTGGCTCGAGAGGTTCCTGCCGCACCTCCTGTCTATGATCCTACGCGTGTCGGGGTCTATCGTCGCGAAGTTCGCCCTGAAGGCGACCTCGAACCCCTCCCTCAGCGTGAGGCCAGCGCCCACCGCCTCCAGGGGACCGCGCCCCGTGTACTCCTCGTGGGGGTTATAGCCCAGGATTGACATCACGGCGGCATCGCTCTCGGGTGCCACACCCTCCTCTATTGGGTACATCAGGCCGCACTTCGCGCGCCTGGCAACCTCGTCAAGGGCGGGCTTCCTGGCTGCCTCCAGCGAGGTGGGACCATCCTCCGGCTTGTCAGCGACACCGTCTAGAACCAGGTAGACCAGCTTCACAGCTCATCACGGGGTGGAAGCGGCAAAACCCAGTTATTGTAGCTATGTTTTTACAGTGCTGTAAGTCCGTGGAGCCCGCTCCGCGAGGGGTTGAAGAAGACCCAGGGCTTCCTCGAGGCGGCCCGGTAGCCCAGCGCGCTGTACACGCGCAGAGCCGGCTCGTTGGCCTCGCTGACGTGCAGCAGGGCGCGCGCACCCGAGGCTACGGCGTCCCTTGTGACCGCGGAGGTGACGGTCTTGGCGTGACCCTTCCCCCTGTGCTCGGGCAGCGTGTAAACATCTCCAACGATCCATACCTCGGGGAGGCGGAGGTAGGCGCACGCCACGGAGACCAGCTCCTCCCCCTCGAAGACGCCGTAGTACCTACGCCTCGCGAGCAGCCCGCGGGCTTCCTCTGCTGACAGGCTCAGCCCCCGGGCCCGCGATAGCCTGAGGAAGGACTCTACGTGCTGCTCATCGCGCGCGTTGAGCCTCACCGCCCTCTCAGCCCCGATTGGCCTGAAGGTGCTCTCGTCGGCGACCATGTCGAGGTACCACTCGACTCTCGCACTGCCTCTCCCCTTCAGAGAGGCTAGGAGCGGGCCCAGCAGGCCCTCGCTGTGCACCATGATGATGGACTCCAGCCCTGGGACGTAAGCTGCCGGATCCTCGAGCCTGCCCCACAAGTGCACGCCGGCCTCCCTGGGCCCCCGCCACACCAGCGCGTAGCCGGCCACCTCCCCCTCGTTAACCTCGAACCAGGCGTCCGTGCGGTCCGGCTCGTACACCAGGTCGTAGAGCAGGTACGCGTGCGTCAAGGGGTCTTGCGCGTAGAGCCTGGCGATGCTCCTCCAGAGCCTGTAGTCGAGCTCGCTGAGACTCCTCACAGCGCGCACCCAGGGCGCAAGGTGCGCGGGCCCTCAGGGCTTGGGCGTGCGCGGAGCGTCGCTGGCGCCGCCCTCCGTTCTCTCGATGTACTCGAGCCAGCCCTCCAGGGCCTCCACGCTGACCTCCTCCCTCCGCCCGTTGCGCACCACTGTGACCCTCTGCAGGTGGATCCTGCCCCCCTCCTCCCTCCCCTCGATCGTTATCTCTGCGTAGCCGCCGAGAACCCCCTCCAGGTCTATGGACGAGAAGCTTATGACCAGCCTGCCCTCCCTCTCCTCAACCGAGTAGAGGCCACTGCGGCTAAGGAAGGAGAGAAGCTTGGACTTGGTCACGCTCACGCACTATACTCCGAGCAAGAGACTAATAAACAACGCGCGTCATGCCTGGTGTGCTGCCGAGGATCAAAGCCGCGCGGGTGGAGCAGCTTCTCACCGAGTCCCTGAGGAGGTACGTGTTCGAGGAAGCTGGGGCTAGGGGCGGCGTCGTTGGCGTCAGCGGCGGGGTTGACAGCGCGGTGGCAGCAGTCCTCGCAGCCCGCGCGCTAGGACCCGAGAACACCTATTTGATGATCCTCCCCTCGGCCGCGACGCCCAAGGAGGACGTCGAGGACGCGCTCCTCGTGGCGGAGCACGCCGGGGTGCCTCGCTCGAACGTGGAGGTGCTGGACATAGAGCCCCTCCTGCAGGCCTTCGACGAGGCGCTGGGCGAGATGACCCTGGTTGAGAGGGGTAACGTCGCCGCGCGCGTCAGGATGATCGTGCTGCACCAGCGCGCGTACCGGAGGCGCTACCTGGTGGTCGGCAGCGGTGACAGGAGCGAGCTCCTCATAGGCTACTTCACGAAGTACGGGGACGGCGGCGTCGACGTGCTGCCGCTGGGCGGGCTGTACAAGACGTGGGTGCGCCAGCTGGCGCTCCACCTGGGGCTTCCCGAGAGGATTGCGCTGAAGCCAAGCAGCCCCCGCCTCTGGCCGGGCCAGACCGCGGAGGCTGAGCTCGGCATAGGCTACGAGGTCATCGACCCCGTGCTGTACGCCGTCTTCGACCTGGGGCTGGGCGCCGAGGAGGCCGCCAGGAGGGTCGGGGTGAGCGTAAGTGTCGTCGAGAGGATACTCCAGATGCACAAGCGGAGCGAGCACAAGCGGAGACCACCGCCCGTGTTAAGCCTGCCGCTGGGCGAGATCCTTGAGGGCTAGCCCGCCGTTGATCACCGCGTCTACGTCGCGGGAGAGCCTCCTAGCGAGCAGGGCGAGCACGGGCGTGAGGGCGAGCCTGAGGGCGAGCGAGGCCAGGAAGGGCGCGCGGGGACCCAGAGCCGAGTAGAGCCAGCCGCCGAGGGCGGCGCCGGCAGACCAGGCGATGGCCGTGGGCAAACCCAGCAGCGCGTAGACACGGCCTCTGCTCTCCAGCGGGAACACGTCGGCCCGGAGCGCCGAGTGGGCAAGGCCGTAGAGCGACCCGCCGATGGCCCCCACAACGCCGGATAGCAGCAGGAGGGGGAGCGTGGGCGCGGAGCGCGGTGGCGCCGCCACGAAGAGTATTAGCGAGGCTGTTCCCAGGTGGATGCCGAGCTGGAGCGGGAGGCCGCGGCCCCTCAGGTCGACGAGGTAGCCCGAGGGTATCGTGGAGAGCAGGCCGACCACGGCGGAGGTGCTTGAGAGCAGGGCAAGCCCTGTGGCGTCGAGGCCGAGGAAGTAGTAGACGTAGTAGTTCCCCAGGAGTGTGAGCCCGCCGAGGAAGTTCAGCGCGGCATCAAGGGTGACTATGTCCCTTATGGGGCCCCTCAGCCTGCTGAGGACCTCCCTGTAGGCGCTGATTAGCGAGCCGCTAGAGCCCGGCTCCCTGAGGGTCTCCTCCAGCCACTTGTACCTCGCGAGCGCTACCCCCAGGCCTGCTGCCGCCGAGAGGGCGAGAGATACGCGAACCCCCTCCACCACGCCGAGGCTGTTCACGAGCGCAGCGCCACCCAGGGGTGCGACCGAGGAGAGCGAGCCCGAGAGGAGCTGCAGGGCAGCGTAGGTGCGCCCTCTGAGGTGCGTTGCCACCGAGTCCGCCTGTATGCTTTCCAGAGCCGGCTGGTAGAAGAGCGCAGCGCTGTTCAGGATCGAGGCGGCCGCGTACGCCGTCCAGCTGGGCGCCAGCGCCATTAGCGCGTAAGCCGCTGAGACGAGGGCCGTGCCGAGCCAGATGATCTTCTTCCTGCCCTTCTTATCGGTGAGGTAGCCCCCCACAACCCTGGAGGCGGCGTTCACCACGTTCTGCATGGACTGGACCGCTGAGATCTGCTCCGGGCTTGCGCCGAGGCTGCTCAGGTAGAGCTGCAGGTAGGGCCCTGACATCGACTGCACTGGGGACCAGGCAAGCCAGCCGAGCGCCAGCACCTTTATGTTCCTCGGGAGCCTCCGCAGGCCCTCCACCACTCGCGAAAGCCTCACGTGAGCAACCCCTCTCCAGGATGGATAAAAATCTTCAGTGCACTAAGGGTTATTTACAGGCGGGCGTCCCTTCTGCATGTGGAGAAGCGGTGGATCCTGCTAGCCGCGCCCCTGGTCTTGGTTGCCGCGGTGGCCCTGCTCACCGTGCAGCCGGACCCCCTTCCCTGCGCGGTGGAGAGAGTGCGCGCAGCCAGAGGGTGGAGCTTCGAGGAGCTTGTGAACTTCACGGACGCTAGGGTGCTAGTCCGGGGGAATGTTAGCGCGTCAACAAGGGAGCTTCTAACCAGCGTGACCGTCCTCAAGGGCTTGAGCGCTGAAAACTACCTCGTGTACTCTAACGCCTCGCACTCGATGGTGAACTTCCAGGGGGTTTGGCTCGCGCGGGAGGGTGGCTGGAGGGTGGAGGACACCTTCCTGTACAGGGTGCTCGCCCTGGCCTCGTCCTCTGAGAGGAAGATTAGCCGCCAGCAGGGCGGGGTTGTCGAGGTGGTTTTTGAGGGAGAGTGCGGGGGGCTGTGCCAGAGGATCTTCGAGGATCTCAGGAGCCTGGCGGGGTCCACGGCTACCAGCCCCGCGAGGTACTCTGGGCGTGTGCGGGTCGCGGGATGCGCGCCCGAGAGCATCACTATCGAGTTCCTTGGCGAGGGGGTCGCCGCGCGTGCAAGCTACACAGTGCTAGCGTTCGACGTGGAAGTCTCCGCCAGGCCAGCCGGCTGGTAGCCCCTCTTGGTAATCAAGGAAGGTTTATAATGACGGTGGCTTAGGCCTGGAGGGGAAGGTAGGTGAAGACGCTGCTGGAGCTGTTCAAGGTGAAGCAGACTCTGCTGCTGCTCCTGACGGGTGTGCTCTCGTACGTTGCGGCCAGCGGCTCCAGGGTGGACTGGCCGACGCTGGCGGTAGCCGCTCTCTCCTTCTTCCTCACGATCTCGGGCACCACGGGCTTCAACATGGTGCTCGACGCGGACATTGACGCGGCGATGTTCAGGACCAGGAACAGGCCGATACCCTCCGGCAGGATGGACGGGAGAACGGCCACCGTGGCTAGCGCCTCCGCGCTGTTGCTGGGGCTCCTCCTGGCGTCAACGATCAACCCGTACTTCCTGGCAGCAGCTCTCGCAGGCTTCCTCATAGACATCATAGTGTACACGGTCCTGCTCAAAAGGAGGAGCCCTTGGAGCGTGGTCTTCGGGGGCTTCGCAGGGGGGATGCCCGCGCTGGGAGGCTGGGCCGCCGCGACAGGCTCCTTCGGCCCCGGCGGCCTCCTGCTCATGCTGCTCGTGGCGCTCTGGAGCTCACTACACATCTGGACCCTGGCCACCTACTACGCTGACGACTACAGGCGGGCTGGGGTACCCATGCTCCCTGCGGTGTACGGCGAGAGGACAGGCGTCCAGGCCTCCCTGCTCGTGGCCGCCCTGGTGGCAGGTCTTACAGCCCTCCTCTGGGCCCAGGGGCTGCTATCCGTCATCGGCCTCGCAGTCTCGCTAGCCCCCCTAGCCGCCGCATCCGCGCTGCTCGTGAGGGGGCTTGCGGTTGGCGAGTACCGGTGGCACTCCTTCAGAGCGTTCAAGCTGGTCAACGTGTACATGGCCGTGGTCTTCGTCTCAGCCGCGTTCCTCAGGTGACGGGAAACGAGCGTGGAGGAGCTCCTCGCCACGCGCTTCGTTGTGGCGCACAGAGGTGCGAGCGCCTACGAGCCCGAGAATACTCTCCGCGCCGTCAGGAGAGCAGTGGAGATGGGTGCGCACGCGGTCGAGGTCGACGCCAGGGTCACCAGGGATGGCCACGTGGTCGTGGTGCACGACGAGGACCTCGCGAGGGTGGCGGGGGTTCCCAGGAGGGTGGCCGAGATGAGCCTCGAGGAGGTCAGATCCGTTACTCTCGGCTCGGGGGAGCGTGTCCCCACGCTGAGGGAGGTTCTGGAGGAGGTCGGGGGTAGGGCTGTGCTCTTCCTCGAGCTCAAGGAGGCCTCCGCGGCTAAGCCGGCGCTGCTGGATGTGGTGCGGGCCGGCGCGCTGGAGGGCACGGTGTTTATCTCCTTCATCGAGGAGGCGATCAGCGCGGTCAGGTCGGCGCAGCCGCAGGCCTACACGGGGCTTATCTACGTGAAGCCTGTGGACGCCATCGTGAGGGCTAAGCAGCTGGGCTGCCGCTTCATCTTGCCGTTCCACAGGCTGGTCTCTCAGAAGGCTGTGGAGTTCGCGCACAGGATGAGGCTGCGCGTTGTCGCGTGGACTGTGAACGAGAAAGAGGCTATCAGGCAGCTGTTTGAGAGGGGTGTGGACGGCGTGGCCACGGACAGGCCGGACGTCGCGCTCGAGGCTCTCAGGGAGCTAGAGGGGTAGCAGCCCCTGGAGCAGGAAGCCCAGGATGTAGAGCACGCCGAAGTTCTGAGCCAGCTGGGCGGTCAGGGGGTCGGCGTTCTCCGGGATGCTCGACCTGAACCTCCTCACTAAGCCCACTGCCTGCGGCAGAGTGAGGAGCACCAGCAGCGAGTGGAGAGGTAGCGCGCGCAGCAGGATCAGCAGGACTGTCGCCGCGTAGGCTCCGAGGATCTCTGCGGCGTAGAACGCGAGGCCCCTCTCCCTGCCGAGGAGGACTGCCAGCGTGACCGCCCCCCGGCTCCTGTCGAACTCTATGTCCCGGAGGTTGTTGGCTGTGAGGACGGCGCTTACGAGCATGCCCAGGGGCACGCTGGCCGCGGCGGGATCCAGCGCCAGCACGCCCGTCATCACGTAGCACGTTCCAAGCCACATGAACACGCCCCAGCCCAGGAAGACGCCGAGCTCGCCCAGCGCGCGGTACTTGTACCCCGGCGGGCCCGAGTAGGTGAGCAAGAGCACGACGCCAACCAGGGCGAGGAGGACTACTACGAGCGTCCTCACAAGCGCGAGAGCCACAGCGATCGCCAGGCCGCCGGCCATGAGGGCGAGGCCGAAGTTCCTCACCTGCTGCGGTGTGGCGAAGCCCGTGAGGATCGGGTGCGGCCGGTAGAGCGTGGTGGGCGCGCCTGGCACGTCGACACCCCTCACAGTGTCGTAGTAGTCGTTCAGCACGTTAGCCGCAGCGTGCAGCAGTGTGACGCCGACTAGGACGGCGACGTAGTACAGGGGGTTGAAGACGTGGAAGCGCGTGTAGGTGTAGGCGGCTGCCCCTGTTATCGATACAAAGGTCATGACGAAGGACCAGGGCCTCGTCGCTATCAGCCACATCTTCAGCCTGCTCATAGCGCGAAACCCCGCAGCAAGGGTTGGATAAGCATTTCTCCGCGCACCCTTAGGTATGTAACACTTTTTGGTAACATGGTAATACTTATTAAGCGGCAGTACTCCTCTTGGAGCGAGAGGCAGCATGCACATACCAGACGGATACCTCGACCCTGCCACCTGCGCTGCAACGTACCTGATCACTCTGGCCGTCGGCGTCATCGCCTTCAGAAGGGCGAGGCTCGCGGGTGACGAGGCAAAGCTTCTTGTTCCCGTGCTGGCTGCAGCGATCTTCGTGGCGCAGATGCTGAACTGGCCGCTGCCAGGGGGCACCTCTCTGCACCTGGTGGGCGGGGCTCTGGCGGCGATACTGGTGGGGCCGTGGCTCGGCTACTTCGTGATGCTCCTAGTGCTCCTCGTGCAAGCCCTCGTGTTCCACGACGGCGGAATAACAACCCTGGGCGCAAACGTGCTCAACATGGGTATCGTGGCAGTGTTCACCGGGTACTTAGTCTACAGGGCCTTCCCAGAGCGCTGGAGGGTTGCGGGGGCCTTCCTCGCGGGCTGGCTCAGCATAACCCTTGCGGGCCTGGCGTGCGGAGTAGAGCTCGGCTTATCGAACCTGGCGAGGTACTTCCTCTACGGGTTCTCCGTCACGATACCGGTGATGGGTGGCTGGCACGCCCTCCTCGGGCTCGTCGAGGGGGCTATCACTGCCGCCGTCTACGCGTACCTCAGGGCGAGGGCTCCCGCGCTCGTCGCAGGTGGGAAGGTATGAGCGTGAGGCAGCTGCTGGAGAGGCACCGGGGGGCTTTGCTGCTCACACTCGCGCTAGTGGTTGTGAGCCCCGTCTTCGGGGTGTACCTCGCTGGGCTCGTCGGGTACCACGAGCCCCTGGACCTCGCCGCGGAGGCGCTGGGGCTAAGGGAGACCACCGAGGAAGTCAACTGGACGCCCTTCCTGGACTACACTGTTCCAGGGCTCCCCGACTGGCTCGGCTACATCGTCTCCGGCTTCATCGGCGTCGGCGTCGTCCTGGCTCTGGGGCTCCTCCTGCTCAGGCTGCTCAGGCGGGAGTGAGTCTCTGTGCAGGGCTTTTTCTCACCTCTGGGCCAGGCCTTCCTGGAGAGGTTATCCTCCATCCTGGACGAGCTGAGCGAGGTGCGCGGCCCCCCCGCCCCCGCGTGGCTGACCCTGGTCCTGGGGCTGGTTGTCAATGCCGAGGCCGCGTTCGCCGGCAGCTTCCTCACGCCGCTGCTGGCGGTTTTCTTCGGGGCTTTCCTATCCCTGCGGGCCGGCAAGACTCGGAGCTGGCTCGCCGTCACAAGCCTCGCGCTGGCTTTCTCCTCTGCGGTAGCTCTACCAGCCTTCGCCGCGGGGCAGCACTTTGAGAGAGGCCTCCTCTTCGTCGCGCGCGCCACGGGCGCGGCTGCCGCCTTCACAGGGGTGGTAGCGTGCCTCGGCTGGTACGGGCTCCTCGCCGCTCTCGAGCAGCTCAGCCTGCCTCGCTATGCCTTGCTGCAGCTGGCCCTGATCCTGAGGATGATACCCGCCTTCGCGAGGGATGCTGCGCGCATGCTCCTGGCTAGGGAGGCCCGGCTGCTCTCCCGGAGGCGGCGCTACTCCTGGTCCGTGCTGGCCAGCGTGGTGGGGGACACGCTCCTCCTGGGCTACAGGCGCTCAAGGGCCCTCGCAATGGCCATCGAGGCCCGCAGCTTCGGAGCGAGGCCCGCGAGGACGTATCCCCGCGCCGGGCACACGCGCGAGCACCTACTGAGCGCGATCACCCCGGCGGCTCTAGCGCTCGCGTCAACCCTGGTCTTCGTGAGCGGCGCTTAGCATAAAGCGCGCGGCGCGTGCTGAGAGGCGCCATGCTCGAGGGCCGGGACCTCTGGGTCAGCTACCCCGGTGTTGGAACGGTGCTGCGCGGCGTCACGCTCAGGCTGAGAAAAGGGGAGGTAGTGGCCTTGCTGGGGCCGAACGGCTCGGGCAAGACGACTCTCCTGCTGACTCTCGCCGGGCTCATCAGGCCCGAGAGGGGCGAGGTGCTGCTCGACGGAGCGCCTCTCTGGGGCCAGCTGCCGGAGGCCCGGAGAAGGATCGGGGTGCTCTTCCAGGATCCCGATGACCAGCTGTTCAACCCGACTGTGAGGGAGGAGCTGCTGTTTGCGCTCGAGCAGCTGGGGCTAAGCGAGGAGGAGAAGAGGCGGAGGATCGCTGAGGTGGCGGAGCTGCTGGGCATAGACCACCTGGTCGGCAGGCCTACGCACGCTCTGAGCGTGGGGGAGAAGAGGCGGGTCGCGCTGGCCTCGATACTTGTCTACGACCCGGAGTTCCTGCTGCTCGACGAGCCCACCGCAAACCTGGACCCGAGCTCCGCAGCCCAGCTTGCCAGGATTATCTGCAGTGCCCGCGCCGGGGGTAGGGGCGTGCTCGTCGCCACCCAGGACAGCGACCTCGCACTCGCGCTCGCCGACCGGGTGGCGGTGCTCCAGGGCGGCAGGGTTGTGTGGGAGGGAGAACGCCTGGCGCCAGATCTCCTGGAGGAGCTCAAGCTGGCCCGGGGGAGGCTGTCCTGCGGGGAGCAGTAGCGCGCCCAGCGAGCTAGCGCAGCGGAAAGTACTTCTAAGCCTGGCGGGGTTCTCACGCTGTGTGCGACACGCTTGCCGCGCTCCCAAACAGCACCAGGGAGGGCGTGACCATATTCGCTAAGAACAGCGATAGGGAGCCCAACGAGGCGCAGGTTGTCGAGTTCATCCCTAGGATGCGGCACGACGAGGAGTACGTGCAGTGCACCTACGTCAAAGTCCCCCAGGTCAGGGAGACCTACGCGGTGGTGATCTCGAGGCCGTACTGGATGTGGGGCGCTGAAATGGGTGTTAACGAGCACGGCGTTGCTATCGGGAACGAGGCCGTGTTCACGAAGCTGCCCTACGCGAAGACGGGGCTCACAGGTATGGACATGCTGAGGCTGGCTCTCGAGCGCTCCCGCACAGCTAGGGAGGCTCTCGACCTGATCATCACCCTCCTGGAGGAGTACGGCCAGGGTGGCAACTGCAGCGCCACGGGCAAGCTCTACTACCACAACAGCTTCATTATCGCTGACCCGAGGGAGGCGTGGGTGCTTGAGACAGCTGGAAGGTTCTGGGTGGCGGAGAGGGTGAGGGATGTGCGCAGCATCTCGAACGCTCTGAGCATAGAGAGAGGGTGGGATATGGCGAGCAAGGGGGTGGTCGAGTACGCTGTCGAGAGAGGGTGGTGCAAGGGCGAGGAGGACTTCAGCTTCGCCAGGTGCTACTCGGACCGCCTCTACACGAGCGTGGCCAAGGGGCTTGAGAGGCAGAGGTTCACCCAGACCCTGCTTAGGGAGAACGTGGGCCGGATAGACTTCGAGCTCGTTTCCCGCGTGATGAGAGCGCACAGCTTCGAGGAGAACTACGCGCCCTCGCGCGGCTCCATGAGAGATATCTGCATGCACGCGGGAGGGCTGACGCGCCCCTCGCAGACCGCGGGCTCGATGATTGCCCTGCTGTACGAGAAGTGCCCCGTGGTGTGGGTGACCGCGACTTCGAGCCCCTGCATCTCGCTGTACAAGCCCGTCTTCTTCGAGGCCGGGGTTCCCGATCTGGGGCCTATGCCGAGGGGGGTCTATGACCCGGAGACCTACTGGTGGCGCCACGAGAAGCTCCACAGGCTCCTGCTGCACAGCTACCCGAAGTACGCGGGCGGCATCAGGGGCGATGTGCTGGAGGCTGAGAGGAAGCTCGTAGAGGAGGCTGCGAGGCTCAGGGAGGCGTACCTCGAAGGCAAGGCAGGCGTTGAGGAGCTGCGCGAGCTGTCGAGCCGCGCTTTCCGGCTGGGAGCTGCGATAGACGAGAAGTGGGTAAAGCTTGTGAAGCCGGGTAGGGGGCTGAACCCTCTCTTCGCAGCCTACTGGTACGGGGTGAACAGGCAGGCGAGGCTGCGGTAGCTGTGCGCGCGCCTTCGACTTCGACGAGCGCGGCTACCGTCGTTTGAGGCGCTCGAAGTGTTCAGGCCGCCGAGCCATGGCTACCGCGAGGAAGCCGCTGCAGCGCCGAGGAGCTACGCGGGCAGGCCCGGGCTTGGCTTGCGCGAGCTTGTACCGTTTACTCCGGCGCGCGGCGTGCGTGGGAAGATATATCTAGGGTTTTCGCGCGGCAGGGGGCGGGGGTAGTGGCGTGTGCGTGGTCTCTAAAAGCCTTGTCTGCGCCTCCTCGAAGACCTACGTCCTCAGGATCCGCGAGGACTGCTTCGACAGGGTCGTGAGGCTGCTCGAGGAGAGGGGCAAGGTCACGGCGAAGTACGGGCCGCTCGTCAAGGGGACATTTAGGGACGCTGTGGTGACCCTGGTTAAGCCGGACAAGGTGCAGGTGATCCTCCAGTTCAGCAGCATGACGATCGAGGAGTTCGAGAGGGAGCTGGAGAGCCTCGGCTAGCGCGGTGTCCTGGAATGCCCTCCTTCGACCACGTAGCCGTGGTGGGTGCGGGCCCCGCTGGCGCCTTCCTCTCGCGCTTGCTGAGCGACGCGGGCTTCGAGGTTGAGGTGTTCGAGGTTCTGCCCAGGCTTGCTGTTAAGCCGTGCGGCTGGGCGACACCCTACACTATTGAGAGCTTCTTCAAGGTGCCCGAGGACGCGGTCCTGTGCGAGGTGAGGGGTTACAGGGTCTACGTGGAGGGGCGCGTGGAGAAGGAGGGCTGGGGCAGGAAGTACGGCTACATAGTCGACAAGGAGAAGCTCCTCGAGCACCTTCTCGAGGGCATCACCCTTAGGAGGAGGGGCGTGGACCCTGCCAGGCTGGAGGGCTACGACCTGGTGGTTGACGCCAGGGGTCACGTAGCCTACAGCGGGGTCAAGGCGCGGGCTCTGCAGGCAATAGCTCGCGGCGTAAGCGTGGGCGACGGCGACTCCATCGAGATATTCCTCGAGTCCGAGTTCGTCGGGTACTCGTGGGTGTTCCCCCTGGGCGGGAGCAGGGTTAAGGTTGGTGTGGGCGGGCTCGCGGAGTTCGACGTCCTGAAGGCGCGCCTACACAGCCTCCTCAGGGTGCTGGGCAGGCCCCAGGTGGAGAGAGTCGAGGGGGGCTTGGTGGCCTCAGGGGGGCTGGTGCCCCAGGGTAGCGTGCCGAGGGTTGGCGAGGCCCTGGGCGCTGTCATGCCCCTGAGCGGGGAGGGCATCAGGCCGGGCATGCTCTCCTCGCTCGCCCTCTTCAGGTCGCTAACCACCGGCTCGAAGTTCGCCAGGGAGCTGGAGAAGACCGGGCTACCCTTGAACATCAGGGTGCAGCTGGCGGTGCTGAGGAGGCTCAAGTCCCTCCCGCCCAAGGGTAGGGCGGAGCTCTTCAGGTCCGCGCCCGTAGAGATTCTCGAGTGCGTGACCGCGGGGTGCGTGACGCCAGCCTTTATCGTGAAGGCGATGGCCAGGTGGCCTTTCTTCTTCGCGAAGCTCGGCCTGCCAGCGCGCAAAGCCTCAAGGCTAGTTGCGTGCTGCGGCCACCAGGGCGACGCCGCAGTCGCGGCAGGAGACCCCCTCGTAGACCCGAGGCTCCGCCTCGGGCACCGAGAGGGGTTCGTAGTCGAGCGCCTGAAGGATCCTGAGCACCTTGAAGCCTGAGCGCTCGACGAGGCTGAGCACCTCCTCCAGCGTCAGGAAGCGGGCGACTGCGAGCACGGGGTCCGCGCGCTTCTCCGCGAGCTCCCTGTAGAGCCTCCCCCAGCTGCTCTCCCTCTCGATGAAGAGCACAGCGAGCACGCCGCCCCGCTTGAGCAGCTCTCCAGCAGCTTCGAGGGCGCTCATAGGGTTCTCGAGGAACTCGAGCACAGCCACCATGTAGGCGAAGTCCAGGGAGCCGCGCCTGAGGGGAGGCTCCTCCGCCGTGCCCGCGACAGGGTGGGGGCACCTGCCCCGGCATAGGCTGAGCATGCCCAGCGAGGGCTCTAGGCAGATGATCTCCCTGCCACGGGATAGCAGAGGTGGGAAGGCGCACGTGCCAGCCCCCACCTCCACTCCGAGGCCCTCCGGCAGCACCGCGTCAAGCATTCTCGCCTCGGTCCGCAGGACAACCTGTCCTGCGGGCTGCGCATACCACTCGTCGTAGCTCCTGGCAGAGGCGTCGAAGACCCCGATGACGCGCTCCCGGGACTCCACGAGAGGCGTATGCAGGAGTGGGTAAAAGACCTTGCTTTCAGCGGCGTCAGGGGGGGTGCGAGCGGCGCTATGGTCGAACCGTGTACACGATCCTCTTGCGCTTAGCCCCCTTGCTCTCGAGCCTCTCCACGGCTATCTCGCCCACCTCGCAGGTGTTCCTCACATGCGGCCCTCCGTCCGCCTGTATGTCGACGCCGGGTATCTCGACCACCCTTACCTGCGAGACCTCGGGTGGCAGGCGCCCGGCGAGCTTCACGATCCCCGGGATCTTCATCGCCTCCTCGCGGCTGAGCCAGTACACCTTGACCTCCAGGCACCTCTTCAGGATCTCGTTGCTCTCGCCGACAGCCTCCATCAGCGCCGCCTTCCAATCCTCGACGCCGGAGAGGTCGAAGTCGTCCCTGGCGGAGTCCGGCTGGATGTGCCCTCCCGTGACCAGGGCGCCGTACCTCCTGTAGAGGACGGCCGCGAGGACGTGGCTCGCGGTGTGGAGGCGCATCATCCTGTACCTCCTCTCCCAGTCTATCACCCCCCTGACCCTCAGCCCCGGCGCGAAGGGGGAGGCGTCGGCCACCACGTGGGCGACAGCGCCGCCTTCCTCGACAGCTTGCACGACCTCCACTCTCTCGCCGCTGGGCAGGACCAGCCACCCCTTGTCGGTGTCCAGCCCACCGCTCGGCCCGGGGTGGAAGGCGGTGGCATCCAGGTACACCTTGTTGCCCTCGACCCTAACAACGGTCGCCTCAAACTCTTTCAGGTAGCTGTCCAGCTGGTACAGCAGCTTCGTCATCAGAGCCCTACCGCGTGCCCACCAGTATTTAACTGGTTCGCGGGGGTGTCAGAACGCGGTAATCAGGATCACCGGTCACCGGGGGGCAAGCTAACATCATCCAGCACCCTGGGCGCGGCTAGGCTATATCAGCCTTGCGCGGGAGAAGCGAGAGGGCTTTCTCGAGCAGCTCCACCAGGCTCGCAGGGCTGTCCGCGATGATCACGAGGGAGGGCTCCAGCCCTGGAGCAGCCCCGTAGAAGTAGGCGTCAGCCTCGACACCGGCTGCGATCGCCTCTGCGACGGGGCACGCGCCGCGCGGCTCCACCTCAACAACCTTGAGGCCCAGCTCCCTCAGGGCGCTGAGCAGCTCCGGGCTCGGCCTGATGTTGACGGCTGCCCTCCGCCGCGGATCCCGCTTTGCTGCCTCGATGAGCACTCTGGCCAGGTGCCTGGAGGCCCCGTAGGCTGGCTTGCCGCAGAGCCTTAAGCCGCGCACCGTCCTGACTATGCGGCCCTCTATCGCCGCCACATCCTCCTCGACCTTGGCGCTGGGCTTCGCGTAGGCGATGTTCATCCCGACCTCGGGCACGAGGCGCTCCAGCCCTCGCAGCCTGATCAGCCTGCTCGCCGCGAGCGCCACTGCGGCCGCCTCCTCCCTGCCCGCGGCCGAGGGGGTGTAGAGCGCCACCAGCTCGCTCTGGGGAGCTGTGCTGAAAACCACACCATCCACCTCGACGCCCACACCCGGCCCGCCCACGCGCCCGATCCAGCTGCACTCGAGCCCCTCCCTGCTGCAGAAGTCCTCGAGCCGCGAGCCCTCCTCCGCCACTGCCACCAGCGCCCCGTAGCTCGGCAGCGAGAGAAGCTCTCCAAGCCTCGGCGCGCGTGGGTGCACTGGCACCCTCCCCCTCTCCACGGCGATGGAGCTGCGGTAGAAGGTGCTGACCTCCAGGAGCGCTCCGAGCAGCCCTCCCTCCGAGACATCGTGGAGCAGCTTGAGGCCCTCCGCGCCTTGCAGCTTCAGCGCCTTCGGGAGGGGGGTGAGCTCCTCCAGCTCCACCTCCGCCCCGGTGAGCCACGCGGCCTCGGCGCCCACCACGCCAACCAGGTACACGTCGTCGCCCTCCGCCGGCGCCCTCCTGGCCCTAACCCTCCTGCCGATCACCGCTGAGGACGCAATAGGGTACTCAGCGCCCTCGTAGCGGCCGGTGTGCCCGCCCACGAGCCTGACGCCGTACTTCCTGCACTCGCTGGCGAAGGAGCGGATGATAGAGAAGGCCTTGCCCTCGGGGTAGCCGGGCGGAAGCACCAGGTCCAGGAGCGCGAACTCTGGCTTTCCGAAGGCAGCTGCTATGTTCGACGCCGAGTAGTGGAAGGCGAAGAAGCCGAGCAGGTCGTCTGGGACGCCGACGGCGGGGTTCACCGCGGCTAGAAGCCCGTCAACCTCGTTTGCGTCGAGCTCTGGCTTGACGCCGACCTCCGCGAGCTCCCTGAGCACCGTGGTCAGGCTGAGCTTACCCACTTCCACTGGCATCTACCCACGGGAAGGGGTAGCCGCGCTCCCTGAGCTTCTTGAACTCCTCAGCCAGCCTTCTCTCGATCTCGAGGACCTTCTTGTGCGGTGGTGAGGTGAGGAGCGCGAAGCCGATCCAGCCCATTAGGAGGAGGAAGGAGCCTACGACGCCGAGGGCTGTGAGCTTCAGGACGAGGATGCTCACCGCGTCTGGAGCCAGGAAGAGGAGGTAGGTGTACAGCGCGCCCAGCAGGGCTGCAATGAGTAGCAGTACCCCACCGGCTACTCTGTCCTTGTCCATGGGGGTCACCGCGCAGCTAGCACTACCCTGTGCAGGTGGCAAGGACGCTCATGAAGTACTTTGTCTCGGCGGACGCCACCTCCTCGCTTATGATCATCACGCTTGCCTCGTGGTTCTTCATCATCGCGCTGTAGCTGAAGTTGTGGGAGCCCACGAAGACTATGTAGCCGTCGATTATGACGAGCTTGGAGTGCGTGGTCACAGCCCTGGGGTCGTAGACCACCTGGACGCCCCCGCTTTTGAGGCTTTGGTACGTGAGCTCGTTGTCCTCAATGCTGTTCTCGAGGATCACCTTGACGTCTACTCCTTGCTTCGCCTTCCTTACGAGCACGTCGACGATCCTCGCTATCGTGTCCGTGTCGCTTTTGAACACGTACATCATGATGTACACGGACTTGTTCGCTCTCTCAAGGTACCTCATCAGGGTCGGGTAGTAGTCCTGGTCGTTCAGAATGTAGAGACGAGCACCCTGGTAGGCCTGCGGCTGCTCAGGCGCTGCAGAGCTCTTCCCTAGAGTGTAGCCCAGTGCGAAGGCTGCAGCGGCGAGGAAGAGCATGGCGAAGACGATTGCGCCGTAGGAGCCGCCACCCGATTTCGCGCGGGAGGGCATCCTTCTCGGTGACTATGCTCCACAAGCGCGTAATAACGATTTCTCGTCTACACCTGAGAAGGCAGCTGGCAGGGGCTCAGGTGGTGCGCCGGCGGGCTGCTACGCGGGTATCCCGTACCGCGCCCTGAGGAGCTCTGCGATGCGCCTGTGCACCTCCTCGACCGGCTTGGAGGCGTCTACTACGGCGAAGCGGTCCTTGTGGGTTTCCGCGAGCTCCAGGTAGCGCATCCTCACCTTCTCTATGAACTCCCGCTCCTCGAACCTGGTGAGCTGCCCCCTTGAGGAGAGCCTCCTCAGGGCCTCTTCCACGGGTAGGTCGAGGAGGAAGACGAGATCTGGGAACCGTATGGACCTGTTCACCGCTAGTATGAAGTCCTCGTCGACGCCCCGGGCCACCTGGTAGGCTAGGCTCGCAAACACTGACCGGTCCGAGATCACGAGCTTCCCCTGCTCCAAGGAGGGGAGCACGACCTCCTTCTGGAGGATGATCCTGTCTGCCGCGAAGAGGTACGTCTCCGCGTCTGGGTCCACGTCGTGCTTGTAGAGGAACTCCTTGATCGCCTTGACCCAGGGCTCGCGCACTAGGACGACCTCGTACCCGTGGGCTCGCAGGTAGTCGTGGAGGATCCCCGACTGGGTTGTCTTCCCGCTGCCGTCTATCCCCTCGAAGGCCAGGTACAGCCCGCCCTCAGCTAGCCTCCTCGAGGGCAGCTTGACCCTGAGCTCCTCAGCCTTCAGGAAGCCGTGCTGCGGGCAGTAGTACTCGAGGATTAGCGCGTTGCCGGGCTTGAGCCTCCTGAGCACCCTCGCTGGGGCTCCGCAGAGGGGGCAGAGCGCCTCGAACCGCCTTGAAGAGCTCATCGGGCGGTGCAGACGGTCAGGGCCCTTTAATGAGTAGCGTCAACGTAACAGTTTTATACTTGAGTATAACTATGTTATGCTGAGGGGGCGTGAGGGGTACTGCCCGGATTCTCGCGTGGGTTGAAAGGGTGGGCGAGCGGGAGGTGTCGCTCACGGAGCTGTCGAGGAACGCTAGGAAGGCGAGGGAGATCCTGGGGCTGCTCGAGAAGTACGACCTCGTGCGTGTTAGGAGGAAGGGCAGGGTGTACTTGATCTCGCTCAACGAGCGGGGGCTGGAGCTGCTGAGCCTCCTTAGGAGGGCTGAGGAGCTGCTGAGGGGGGCTGGAGCCGCTCCTGCCGCTAGGCCTCCCGCGCAGCTGGAGCAGCGGAGCCTCCCCAGCTTCGCGGCTGATAACCCGTGGCTCGCGATCCTCGCCGAGAGGGGTAGGGCAAGGGTGGGTGTATGAGCCAGCTTGTCGTCGTGGGGAAGGAGGCTTTCACCCTGAGGCATCTCAAGGTGTTCCGCAGGGAGGAGCTGGCAGCGATATTCGGGGAGCTCGCCCCGGTTCTCGAGAAGAGGCTCGAGAGCGTAGTGGTTCTGCTGACACCGCTCTACGTGAGGGCTGGGATCTGCGGGAGAGAGATCCTCCTCAGCCCCGGGGTCACGCACGTGCGCGGCGCCGCGCTGAAGCTCGCAGGCGCACTACAGGTGCCCCCCCTGCTCGACGCGGACTTCCTGGAGTACCTGCTGTTCGACCTGCCCCGGGCTCTCGAGGAGGAGAGGAGGGCTGTAGTGGTCGAAGACCTTGATGGGCGCTTCACTGTGCACGCCGAGGAGGGTGTGAGTTACTCCCTGGACATCCTGGCGCGCGTGGCGTCGGTCTACAGGGTTCCCGTGGTCGTCTACGGCTCCGAGCTCAGCGAGAGGTGGGGGTACTTCTCAAGGAGGGTGAGGTGCGAGAAGCTGGAGGGTAGGGAGCTCTGCACTGTGGACGGGGAGCCTGTCTGCGGGTGAGGAGATGAGCAGGAGTGTTGACGAGCTGGCGAGCGTCGAGGGTATAGGCCGCGTCACGATAGCACGGCTGAAGAACGCGGGCATCAGCTACCTGGAGGATCTCGTGGCCTTCAACCCGGAGGAGCTGGAGGAGCTCGCGGGGATTGACTACGAGAGGGCTGTGAAGGTGATCAGAGCCGCCAGGCAGCTGCTGGGGTGGAGCGCGAGGGTGTACAGGGGGAAGGAGTACGCGGAGGCTCTAGCCCGGAGGGAGGTGCTGACCACGGGTGTGCGCGCGCTCGACGAGCTGCTGGGCGGGGGGCTCGTCGTCTACGACATCTACGAGTTCGCGGGGGAGTTCGGCAGCGGGAAGACGCAGCTCTGCCACCAGCTCGCGGTGACCGCCCAGCTACCCCCGGCGAAGGGAGGGTTGGGGGGCGACGTCGTGTACATAGACACCGAGGGGACGTTCAGCCCTGAGCGCGTGGAGAGGATAGCTCAGAGGTTCGGCGTGGAGGACCCCCTCTCCAGGGTCTACGTGGCCAGGCCGATCAACGTCGACGAGATGGAGGAGGTCGTGGTGAAGAACCTGGCCCCCCTGCTGAGGGGTGGGGCGCGCCTCATCGTGATAGACTCGATAATCGCGCTCTACAGGGCGGAGTTCAAGGGGAGGGAGTGGCTCGCGGCAAGGCAGCAGCGCATCAACTACCTGCTCGACTGGCTGAAGAGGCTCGCCAGGATCCACGAGGCAGCGGTGGTCATAACAAACCAGGTGGTGGCGGTGCCGAGCACGTGGGGTGTGACGATCAAGCTTCCAGCGGGCGGCAACATCATCGCTCACGCCTCGACGCACCGCTTCCTCCTCAAGAAGGCCGGGGACGTGTGGACGGCGGAGTGCCTCGACTCGCCCAGGATCGCGAGGGGGGCTAGCGCGTCGTTCCTGATAGCCGAGGACGGGCTGCGCGATGTCAAGTGACCTCGCCGAGAGGCTGCGCCTCGTCGAGGCGGCTCTGCGCAGGTTCCAAGCGGCGCTCGAGTCCAGGTCTGAGAAGCTCCAGGTGAGCAGCGTCTCCCGGGGCTTCGCGAGGGGCAGGGGGCGGGGCACCGCAGCAGGGGTCGAGGCGCACGCAAGGCTCTACGGGGACGTCAGCTGGGTCGTCGAGCACGAGAGGGTGGCCCTACCCTTCCCTCTCGCCTGGCGCTTCCGCTTCGGCTGGCTCCTCGGCGTGGCTGACATCATAGTGTTCGAGCGCGGCACCCCCAGGGCCGTTGTCGAGGTGAAGAGCTACTGCGGCGTCAGGGAGTACGAGCGCGTCCAGGCGTCGCTGTACGGGCTGCTCGCCCAGCTCAACTTCCTCGCGAGGCCCAGGGTCTACGTCCAGACGCCCCGCGGGCCCGAGGAGGTGCAGGGCTGGGAGGAGCTGGCCCTGGAGGCCCTGGAGCGCGCTAGTCGATCTCGTAGGCTTGCCACCTAGCCCTCCCGCTCCCCGGCGTGTGAAGCGCCTCGTACAGGATCTCGAGGGAGTAGCTCCCCCGCTCGACAACCTCGCCGAAGGGCACTGTGTACTCCCTCAGCCCCTCGACAACATGGCCGGCGACCCTGAAGTCCAGCATGCTCCTGCACGCGTCCAGCGCCTTGAGGAGCGGGAGCTCCCACTCGCCGGGGTAGACGAGCGCGTGGACTAGGCCCTTGCCGGGCTCGGCTGCGCTGAACCTCGTGAAGGGGAGACTGGCGAGCGCCCACGCCGCTGGCTCCTCCAGCCCTCGCTCGACCTCTACCTCGAGCACTCTGCCCACGAGCACCGCCTGCAGCCTAGGAGCCACCGCGTTGTAGAGGTGCAGCGGCTGGACGTGGCCCAGGTAGTGGTAGCTGATCACCTGCTGCTTCAGCCCCCTGGCGGCTCCCAGCCTGGATAGCTTGGCGAAGGGGTTCCTCGTGAGCTCCGCCACTATCCAGAGGTCTATGCCGTCCACGCGCTTCAGGGGCTGCGCCTTGAAGTCGGGCGCCACCCCCTCGTTGACCACGCTTTCAAAGGCGTGGAAAAGGGGGGCTAGCCTGCCGTCCTCGCAGGCTACAAGGCTGGAGGCGTCGGGGCGGTGCCTGAAGACCTTCACCCTCCTCAGGGTGGCGGCGTCCACACCCAGTATGTCGGCGACGTCCCTGGCTCTGCCGGCTGGGGTCAGGACCAGGAGGAGAAGCTTCTCGGGCCTTTTCCCGCCTCTGAGCAAAGCCTTGGCGATGACGTAGGGGAGGCTTCGCTCCCAGAGCTCCCGCCTGTACTCGAGGAGGGCCAGGTGCTCCTCGAGCCCGAGGGCCCCGTAGTCGAAGACGCCGATCACGGAGAACCTCTCCCTCAGGGCGGTGAGCCGCCTGGAGACGTAAGCTAGTGAGGCGCCAGTGCTCCTCGCCAGGTCTGAGAGGCGCCGCGCCTGGGGTACTGCCGCGAGAAGCCTGCAGTCCAGATCCCGAGACGCCACAGCACCTACTCGCCACCGGCCTTTTTAAAGCCGGCTAACGGCTTCGAGAAGCCTCAGGGGGGTGTAGCCCTCCTCGTAGTACATCCGAGGTAGAAGCATTGCTGCCAGCTTGAAGCGCCTGGGGTCCCTGGACAGCTCAACCAGCTTGGCCCGCACCCTCCTCACGTACTCGATGTACGCTTCTGCGCTCTTCGCCACGCCGCCCCAGTCGTACACCGCGTAAAGCACTGAGCCGAAGATCCTGCCCCCGTCTAGCTCGGGGAGCTCGGAGTCCCTTTTCACGAGCTCCGCTATCTCGACTACGAGGCGTACTAGCTCCTCGCCATTCTCGGTCAGGGCGAAGCCGTCACCCCTCCTCGCGAGCATGCCGCGGGCCACAAGCCCCCGCGCGACTAGGTAGGGTGCCAGGTAGTCGAAGCCTATGCCGCTGATGACGCCCTCCGGGGTTGCGCGGTGCCCTCTCGACCTGGCGGCTGCTGCCACCTCCTCCGCTAGCTTGCGCAGAGCCAGCACCTGCTCCTGAGCGTTGAGGTATTCCTCTGTCATTAGCTTCAGAGAGGTTCTCGAAGCCCCGGTTTAAAAAGGCTGCGTGGGCACGCCCACTTTCGGCGTTTTGTCTATGCAAGTTTTAAATCGGTGATCGCCGGAATAACTCACAGTGAACTGGTGATGGGTAGGAGGAGTAAGGAGAAGCAGGCTCAGGGAGAGATGGACGTGGAGGAGATGGCGAAGGAGATCGTGCTGTCAGACGACAGCATCGCCCTAGAGGAGGAAGAGGAGTACGTGCCGCCCGCGCCTGGCGAGGAGATAAGGCTTGAGGACCTGGAGGGCGTGGGCCGCATTACAGCTCAGAAGCTGCGCAGCGCTGGCTACTACACGGTGACCGACATAGCCTTCGCCTCGGCACACGAGCTAGCTGTCATACTGGGCTCCGAGGAGCGCGCCATGGCGATCATCAGGGCGGCCCAGAGGCTCCTCAACAAGGGGGAGGAGTTCATCACCGCTAAAGCTCTCTTCGAGAAGCGGAAGAACCTGGAGTACATAAGCACTGGTGTTCGCAGCTTGGATGACTTGCTGGAGGGTGGGGTGGAGGTTGGTAGCTTGACGGAGCTGATTGGGGAGTTTGGGGCTGGGAAGACCCAGCTCTGCCACCAGCTGGCTGTGATGGTGCAGCTGCCGAGGGAGAGGGGTGGGCTGGGGGCTAGGGCGCTCTACATCGACACCGAGGGCACCTTCAGGCCCGAGCGGGTGGTCCAGATCGCCAGGTACAGGGGCCTAGACCCCGAGAAAGCACTCGAAAACATCCTCTACGCAAGAGCCTACAACAGCGACCACCAGATGCTCCTGGTGGACGAGGCGAAGAAGTACATAGAGAAGTACAACATAAGGCTTGTGATCATAGACAGCTTGATCAACCACTTCAGGTCCGAGTACCCCGGCCGGGAGAACCTGGCCTCGAGGCAGCAGAAGCTCAACAGGCACATCAGCCAGCTCCACAGGCTAGCCGGGCTCTACAACCTGGCTGTGGTGGCAACAAACCAGGTCATGGCAGCTCCGGACATCTTCTTCGGAAACCCGCTCAAGCCGGCCGGTGGCAACATAGTGGCGCACGGCTTCACCTACAGGGTGTGGCTGAGGAAGGGGAAGGAGGGGAGGAGGATAGCAAGGATAATCGACAGCCCCAAGCACGCGGAGAAGGAGGTGGCCTTCGCGATCACAGAGGACGGCGTCGTGGACGTCTAGCCACCGCGCGCAAGGTAACGTTTTTAGCTCTGGGCAGCCCAGAACCACGGAAGGTGGGTAGATGGGCGGAGGGAAGAAGAAACCAACGGTTTCGCAGCTTGAAAAGAGGATGAAGAAGGAGGAGAAGAAGAAGCCCGAGGAGGAGAAAAAGAAGCCTCAAATGAAGCTGCAGGCCTCCACGGGCGACCTCACGGAGGTTTCCCTGGAGGCAGTGATCAAGGAGGTTGTGAAGATGAAGTACGTCACCCCCTACACGCTCAGCTCAAGGTTCGGGCTGAAGATAAGCAGGGCGAAGAGAGTCCTAAGAGAGCTTGCCTCCAGGGGCGTACTGGCCCCCTACGACGTGAACCACAGGGTACCGATATACGTCCCAGCCTCCAGGAAGTAAACCCCTGCGCGCTAGGAGCCGCTCTTCCCACCGCTGAATACCTCGAAGAGCGATGGTCGCTTAACTGGCTGCACCTTCTCTGCTAGCTGCAGCAAAGCCTCAGTCGCGTTGATCACCCCTGCACCCCCGAACCCCGGCTCAACTATCTCGATAAGCCCCCTCTTCCACAGCTCCTCAAGGACTTTCCTCGGGTTTTTGACTCCAAGCTCCTCGAGGTCCTCGAGAAAGCGCAGCCTCCCAACACTCCAGTAACGTCCGAGGTACCTCACCGCCTTGGCTAGGTCCTCATCGGCCAGTAGGTCCGCTAGCTCCGGCGGCACCGCCTGCTGCTGCTCCGCAGTCTGAGGAGGAGGAGCTGGGGCAACCTCCCCAGCGAGGGCTTCAGGGGCTGTGGGTGCTTCCTGAGCTTCGCTGGTTGCCGCCGTCTCAGCCTCCTCCACCGGCTGAGCGGCGGTGGCCACATGCTCCTCAACTTCCTCGGCCGCTAGGAAGCGCAGTAAGCTCCCCCCAGTAGGTCTTGCCTTCCTGCGTGTGCGCGCCCTCTCCCTCTTCTCAGGGGTCGCCCGCGCTGCCCTCTGCAGCGGTAGGAGCAGCTGCGAGGGTGGTTCCTCCTGGCGCACCTCTTCCCTCTTTGCCGGCTCGAGGTAAGACGGGATGTCTATGTTGAAGTACTCGTCTATGACGCGCCTGCCTCCCCCCTCTCTAACCTCGCCTGTCGCCAGCACCTCCTCGACGAGTATGTAAAGTGTGAGGGGGGCCAGCCCCCGCTCTCCAGCCCACTTCAGCAGCTCGTCCGCGGACAGCCGCCCCGCTCTCCGGACGAGGTCCAGCAGGTCCCTTTTCAGCTCCTCGAGATCCACCATGCACTTGTTCTCCCCATCTCGCGCCAACTTATTTAGGTTAGCGCGCCGGGGTTGCTCACGTGCTCTCGCAGTGGAGGGGCCTCGACCATGTAGACCTACACCCTAGGCTGAGGGAGGCTCTGAGGGGGCTCGGCTACTCGCAGCTGAACGCCCTGCAGGTCAGCAGCCTTGAGCGCGCCAGGGTGTACGAGAACCTGCTGCTGGTAGCCCCCACTGGCTCCGGGAAGACCGAGGCGGCCATGCTGCCCATCCTGGAAAGCCTCCTAGCCGAGGGTGGTAAGCCCGTCTACACGCTGTACATAACACCGCTTCGAGCTCTGAACAGGGATATACACTTCCGCGTTAAGGAGCTGTGGGAGAAGCTGGGGTTCTCCGCAGAGATCAGGCACGGCGACACCCCCCAGTCGGCCAGGAGGAGGATCGCCGAGAGCCCTCCTTACCTGCTGATCACCACCCCGGAGACCCTCCAGTTCCTGCTCGTGGACAAAAGGTTCCGGGAGGCTCTGAGCAACGTGAAGTGGGTTGTCGTCGACGAGGTGCACGAGCTCCTAGATGACAAGCGGGGTACACAGCTCGCGCTCGCCCTGGAGAGGCTCAGGCTCCTCGCGCCCCGGCTGAGAGTGGTGGGGCTGTCGGCAACGCTCAGGGACCCGCAGCTCGCGCTGAACTTCCTGACCGGTGGCAGGCCGGGAGTTGTTGTCGAGTGGGAGGAGAGGAAGAGCTACGAGGTGACCGTGGAGGAGCCGCCGCTCCCCAAGGACGGTGGTGAGCCCGACGTGTTCAGGGATAGCCTTGCGAGGGTGGCCGAGAAGGTTAGGGAGGGGGGCGTCCTGGTGTTCACGAACACCCGGGACACCGCTGAGCTCGTGGGCAGGATGCTTTCAATGGACTACGGGCTCAGCGTCCGCGTGCACCACGGCAGCCTGTCCAGGGCTGAGAGGGAGGAGGTGGAGCGCATGTTCAGGGAGGGCTCCCTGCAGGCAGTTGTCGCCACCTCGAGCCTGGAGCTGGGCATAGACATTGGCTATGTCAGGCTGGTGGTGCAGTACGGCTCTCCTAGGCAGGCGGTCAAGGTGCTCCAGCGCGTGGGCAGGGCGGGGCACAGGATCACAGAGGTCTCCAGGGGGGTCATCGTCCCGCTCGGGCTCGAGGACATGGTGGAGGCGGCGGTGCTCGCGAAGAGGGCTGTGAGGGGGGACCTCGAGGAGCCCCGGCTCTTCACAGAGTCGCTGGACGTCCTGGCGCACCAGGTGGCGGGGCTCGTCCTCGAGTACGGCTCCCTGAGCTTCGAGAAGCTCTACCGGGTGGTGACGCGCGCGTACCCCTACTCCAACCTCTCGGCAGGCCTCCTGGCGAGGCTGCTGCGCTTCCTCGACCAGCTCGGGGTGGTACGCTTCGACGGCGAGACCGTGCGGATGGGTAGGAGGACAATAAGCTACTACTACGGCTCGGCCTCCATGATCCCGGAGACCCCCTCGCTGGACGTTGTGGACGCCGCCTCCCGCAGAACGATCGGGCACCTCGACTACTCGTTCGCCTCCATGCTCAGCGAGGGGAAGGCGATCATCCTCAGCGGGCGCACGTGGGTGATAGAGGACATCGACGTGGAGTCGGGGAAGGTTCTCGTCAGGGAGCTCACGGGGGAGCTTGGCGAGCCGCCCATCTGGGCTGGTATGTCCCTGCCAGTCGAGTGGAGAGCTGCCAGGGAGGTGGGCTCGCTGTACAGGAGGCTCTTCGAGGCTCTAGGCTCGCCGGAGAAGCTGGAGAGGATCAGAAGGGAGTACTCGATGCCGCCGGGAGGCTTCAGGCAGCTGCTAGAGCTTGTGGCCAGGCAGGCTCGGCAGGGCCTCGGGCTGAACGGGAGGATCCTGGTGGAGGTCTCAAGGAGCAAGGGTAGGGGCTTCATAGCGGTCCACTCCTTCCTCGGCACTAGGGGCAACAACCTCCTTGCAGTCCTCCTAGCCTACGCGGCCAGAGCTGTCGCGGGCGTGTCCGCCAGGTACTTCGCCGACCCATACAGGGTGCTGCTGGTGACGTCCAGGCCGCTGAGCGCGGCTGAGGCCGAGGAGGTGCTGCGCAGAGGCCTGCCCCTGGCTCTGGCGAGCCTTGAGGAGGTGATCCGGGATAGCTACGCCTACGACGTCGAGCTGCTCAACATCGCTGGCAGGATGGGGGTCGTCGACAGGAGGAAGCTGAGAGAGGCCGCGGTGCCCCTGAGCGTCCTGAAGAGGAAGCTGAGGGGGACTCCCGCAGACGAGGAGGCCATTAGAAGCTGCCTCGTGGAGCACTTCGACCTGGAGAGGGTGCAGCAGCTCCTTGGGAAGGTTGAGGCAGGCTTCTACAGGGTCGTGGAGGTGCAGGAGCTCAGCCCCCTGGCGCAGCTCATCTTCGAGAAACCAGCTGTCAAGTCGGGGATCATAGCCGCGGGCATCCCAGTGGAGACTGTTCTGAACGCTGTCCTGCGAAGGCTAGAGAGCTCGAAGGTTATACTCTTCTGCGCGCTATGCAACAGTTGGCAGGCCGAGGTGAAAGTATCGGAGGCGAAGAACTACCCTGCTTGCCCCAAGTGCGGCTCAAGGGCCATAGCCGTGCTTAGAAGCTACGAGGCCGACGCGATCCCCGTCTTCATGAGGTGGAGGAGGGGGGAGAAGCTCACAAAGGAGGAAATGAAGCTGGTCGAGAAGGTCAGGCACTCCGCCAACCTCTTCATGTCGCACGGCTACAAAGCAGTCCTCACCCTCGCTGGGCACGGCATCGGGCCGGCAACCGCCCGAGCCATCCTGGCCAAGAGCCCGGACATGGAAAGCCTACTGAGGAACATACTTGAGGCCGAGGTCAACTTCACGAAGAACAGGAAGTACTGGGAGGACTAGCGCGCCGACCCCCTCCACCCCCATGGGCCTCCGCGCGCTAGCTTGAAGGCAGGATGCAAGAAAACAGGCGCCGCGCGCACCGTCTGAGAAAGCAGTGCGAGAAAACGCCCACTCCTCGGCTTCGAGCCTCCCGCTCACACAGCGGTCCTTTCAACAGTTACTGGCCTCTTCTCCCGCCAGCTCCGCCAGCACGCCTCAGCTATCTCCACAACCCTCAGACCGTCCACACCGGTGATGGGTGGTTCCTTGTCGCCCAACACAGCATCGACAAACGCCTGGTCCTCCTTCACGTAGGCCTCGTAGAACCTGCCCCAGAACCACTGGACGCCCTTGAACGTGAGACCCTCCCTGGTGCCTAGAGCCAGGTTGGGGTCGTGGTGGGATCCCACGTACACTGTGCCCTCGGCCCCCATGACCTCTGTGCGCAGGTCGTAGCCGAAGACGCTCTTCCTGCTCCCGTGCAGCATGCCCACCGCCCCGCTCTCGAACTCGAAGTTCACCGTGACGACGTCGAGGTCGCCCTTCTGCCTTATTTCCTCGTAGAGCATTGCGCCGCCAAGCACGTAGACGGACTTCACCTCCGAGGAGATGAGGAACCTGGCCATGTCGAAGTCGTGGCTCAGCATGTCCAGGAATATCCCGCCGCTTAGCTTCGGATCCTGGGCCCAGCCCGGCGGTGGGCCGGGATCCCTAGCCACGTTGACGAAGACCAGGGGCTTGCCGATGGCGCCCTGCTCTATCCTCCTCTTGGCCTCGCTGTAGGCGTCGTCAAACCTCCTCATGTAGCCTACCATCAGCTTAACCCCCGCCTTCCTGGCCGCCTTGACGGCTTCGACCGCTTCCTCCCTAGTGACGGTGATCGGCTTCTCGGTGAATACGTGCTTCCCAGCCTCCGCAGCCCTCACTATCATCTCCTTGTGCAGGTAGGTGGGTGTGGTGATGAAGACCGCGTCCACCTCCTCGTCCCGGAGCAGCTTGTCGTAGTCCGTGTACCACTTCACCTTGAACTGCTCGCCAGTACTCCTCGCGAGGCTCTCGATCACGTCTGCAACCGCGACAAGCCTCGCGTTGGAAAGCCTCATTGCGATGATCTCAGCGTGCACCTTACCTATCCTACCCAGGCCCACAACGGCTATACCCAGGGGCTTCATCCTCCCGCAGGCTTCCTCTGAGATAAAACTCTAGATAATCTTTCCCCAGAACGGTTATATTATTGGTTGCAGGGACAGGGTATATCCGGGACCCGCTCCGGGAGCTGGTGGTCACACGTGAGCAGGAGCTTGCAGTACATCAGGCCCTTCGACCCCTGGAGGCAGGGGAGCCTCTGCACCTGCCCCTTCAAGTACACTGTGAACCCCTACACAGGTTGCGCGCACGGCTGCCTCTACTGCTACGCCTCATCCTACATCAGGGACTTCTTCAACCCACGCCCTAAGAAGGACTTCCTCAGGGCAGCGGCCAGGGACCTCTCCAGGATCCCACCGGGCTCGATCATTAACGTCTCCAGCAGCAGCGACCCCTACCAGCCCCTCGAGGCCGAGATGAGGCTCACGCGAGCACTCCTGGAGATGATCCCGGAGAGCTACGTGATCGAGATAGTCACGAAGTCGGATCTTGTGACGCGCGACGCAGACCTCCTCTCGCGCAGGGCCTCCGTGGTCTCGCTCACCGTGACGACGATGGACGAGAGCCTCGCCGCAAGGCTAGAGCCCTGCGCCCCTAAGCCCTCGCGCAGAGTGAGCGCCATGGAGACTTTATCCAGGGCTGGTATTCCCGTCGTGCTGAGGCTTGACCCGCTCGTGCCCGGGCTCAACGACGACCCCGGGAGCATTAGGGCTGTAGTGAGGGAGGC
>Ga0080004_1094805_pt1 | contig 35801 bp, 32 predicted proteins | sample WasSprMetagenome_FD_69207 | JGI IMG/M metagenome (GOLD analysis project Ga0080004, IMG submission 69207) | Sulfidic aquatic microbial communities from Washburn Spring, Yellowstone National Park, USA - WS (SPADES assembly) (version 2) | ecosystem: Environmental > Aquatic > Thermal springs > Hot...
CTAAGGGTTTTCAGGCAACCGAAGGTCGACTGCAACCCCTTCACCATTTCCTTTCCTTTTGCCCTCAAATCCCAAAATTTTGCCTTGGCAGCAATCGCACCATTGTGGGATTGAAACTATGCTGATGTTGTCTGGCATGTGCAAGTGCACGCCGCAGCAATCGCACCATTGTGGGATTGAAACTTTATCACATGATGTATCAGGTGCGCAAGAATGTTGGGGGCAGCAATCGCACCATTGTGGGATTGAAACTCGCTTTGTTACTATGACATGTCGGTAGCTTCAGAGCAGCAATCGCACCATTGTGGGATTGAAACTCGCTTTGTTACTATGACATGTCGGTAGCTTCAGAGCAGCAATCGCACCATTGTGGGATTGAAACGTCAAGGATGAGCCACCTTGGTCGCCACCAGATAAGCCAGCAGCAATCGCACCATTGTGGGATTGAAACCAGGGTTCAGGAAGCAACTTAGATGCGGACAAACTTGGGCAGCAATCGCACCATTGTGGGATTGAAACGCTTTGAGAATGTATGGAGGCGGATGCGTCCGGACGAAGCAGCAATCGCACCATTGTGGGATTGAAACTCAGCAGCGGTTACAGGTTGTATCGTGCTTTGTCGGGGCAGCAATCGCACCATTGTGGGATTGAAACTGCCGTCCATGCAGACGGCAGGGCTTTGCGGCGGGCAGCCATCGCACCATTGTGGGATTGAAACACAAGACATTCGCTCACCCCACAGTTCCGCAAGTTAGCAGCAATCGCACCATTGTGGGATTGAAACTACAAAAGCCCAATCTTCGCCAACTTCGTGAACTGCTCGCAGCAATCGCACCATTGTGGGATTGAAACTGACGATAAGTAGATGGCATGATTTATAGGAGCGACAGCAGCAATCGCACCATTGTGGGATTGAAACCAACTTTAATCGTTTACGCAACTTAAATAACTTACGCAAGCAGCAATCGCACCATTGTGGGATTGAAACCTTTAATCGTTTACGCAACTTAAATAACTTACGCGCAGCAATCGCACCATTGTGGGATTGAAACGAAGTGGCAATGGCTCTAAGGCAAGCAGACGCACGATTGGCAGCAATCGCACCATTGTGGGATTGAAACTCTTCTAAGGAAGGTGGTCTGGGATGGCTCTGAGGACAAGCAGCAATCGCACCATTGTGGGATTGAAACTTCGGAAGCCGCCGGAAGCCGTCCCAAAATCGCCGGAGCAGCAATCGCACCATTGTGGGATTGAAACTCGAAATCACAATCAAAAAAGCGCCTGCAAGTTATTTGCAGCAATCGCACCATTGTGGGATTGAAACTAAGGGCTGTCGGTGCGTGGGTTCTCCTTAAAGTAAAGCAGCAATCGCACCATTGTGGGATTGAAACGTGTCCTTGCCCGACGACATAATCCACCATCCTTCCGAGCAGCAATCGCACCATTGTGGGATTGAAACACAAACGCAGCGAAATCGCCAAATCGCCAGAGGAAGGCTAGCAGCAATCGCACCATTGTGGGATTGAAACGGAAGATATTCCATAAACGCCCGATCTAAATTTGCCCGCAGCAATCGCACCATTGTGGGATTGAAACAATGACCCGTTAATTCCGTCACAGGACCGGAAGTTAAGCAGCAATCGCACCATTGTGGGATTGAAACCAACGACATTGGACGCGCTTGGAATTGGTGCGTCTGTTAGCAGCAATCGCACCATTGTGGGATTGAAACCTCTCGATGACAGGAGAGTTGATGTCAGAGAAAATTGCAGCAATCGCACCATTGTGGGATTGAAACGCACGAGGATGACCACGAGGTCCCGAATTGCACTACACGCAGCAATCGCACCATTGTGGGATTGAAACTAGACTCTTAATTGCAAGTAACTGAACCAGATGATGAGCAGCAATCGCACCATTGTGGGATTGAAACCTGCGTAGATTGCCACGCCGACGCCCCATTTAGCAAGCAGCAATCGCACCATTGTGGGATTGAAACTAGCAACCTGCTCAGGGTTTTCAATGCCTGGCTCGGCGCAGCAATCGCACCATTGTGGGATTGAAACAAGCCGTCCGGAAGCCGCCCGGAAGCCGACAAGCAGCAATCGCACCATTGTGGGATTGAAACCCTGCATCGACAAAGTTGCTTACATCGCCAGTGCAGTGCAGCAATCGCACCATTGTGGGATTGAAACCTTCATCGTTGACATTGATCTTAATTGTTACTTCGCAGCAATCGCACCATTGTGGGATTGAAACTCGTGGCAACGGACAGGAAAAGCCTAAACCCAAGTTCGCAGCAATCGCACCATTGTGGGATTGAAACGCGGATTTTTCCGCAGGCTACTTGGATTATCCTCGCAGCAATCGCACCATTGTGGGATTGAAACGTAAGCGACTTCGCAGACAATCTGGCGTGTAAGGTAAGCAGCAATCGCACCATTGTGGGATTGAAACGCTTCATCAAGGTTCTCTTGTAGTTGGTGTTGTTGGCAGCAATCGCACCATTGTGGGATTGAAACTGCAGTAAGCCTTCTGGGGATCGCAGTGGCCACGAATAGCAGCAATCGCACCATTGTGGGATTGAAACTGGACTACGCATGAAGGCACGGAAAATTGCGGCAAGCAGCAATCGCACCATTGTGGGATTGAAACGTTCGAGGTCATCGAATTCATAACGCCCGTAACCCTCGCAGCAATCGCACCATTGTGGGACTGAAACCTCATCACCCTCCTTCAGCAACTCCTTGAAAGCTTCTTGCAGCAATCGCACCATTGTGGGATTGAAACTGTCTTCTCAGCCTTCGCAGGAACTGCTTCCATCGCGCAGCAATCGCACCATTGTGGGATTGAAACTGCCCTCAGTTCATTCAAAGGAGAAAGGAGGAGATGCAGCAATCGCACCATTGTGGGATTGAAACCTCAACAGGTGGCTCGCCCGCCTTTTTGTTAAAGACAGGGCAGCAATCGCACCATTGTGGGATTGAAACTAGCCGTAACTGCTAACATTGGCGGAATTACTAACAGGCAGCAATCGCACCATTGTGGGATTGAAACTTGGTCAACAGGCTTGCTGAGGACATAGTTTTGAAAGTGCAGCAATCGCACCATTGTGGGATTGAAACTGCCCTCAGTTCATTCAAAGGAGAAAGGAGGAGATGCAGCAATCGCACCATTGTGGGATTGAAACTTGGTGCGTTCGTCTCTGTCCGCTCTTATATATGACGGGCAGCAATCGCACCATTGTGGGATTGAAACCGCCTACATCATCGCCCTGCACGCGAAAGAGTTGAAGCAGCAATCGCACCATTGTGGGATTGAAACCAACGATATCCGTCAAGCCTTCCTCTTGTGCTTTCTCGCAGCAATCGCACCATTGTGGGATTGAAACGCGGATTGTCACCGACTTCACCATTGAAATCAACAAGCAGCAATCGCACCATTGTGGGATTGAAACAGTGCCTTGCGGACCCCAGATGAGTTCAAGCACAATGGCAGCAATCGCACCATTGTGGGATTGAAACATACTTATCAACGTTGAGGAGTTGATCAACATCAGAGCAGCAATCGCACCATTGTGGGATTGAAACTTTAAAATTCGCAACATCAAGTATACCTCAAATACCGCAGCAATCGCACCATTGTGGGATTGAAACACGCTTTTGAGGATTTCAGGAAGTTTGCTTAGTGTCTGCAGCAATCGCACCATTGTGGGATTGAAACCGAGGTGGTTGGGTTGACACGCACATTCCGTTAGGGCAGCAATCGCACCATTGTGGGATTGAAACTAGTAGGTGGTCTCCAGCCGCTGACTTTCAAAATGCAGCAATCGCACCATTGTGGGATTGAGGGTGCTTGTGACGAGGGGTCGGCGAAACCTTTTTCCCATTGATGCGTCTAAGAAGCATGGCAGTGACGAGGTTGGAAGGATGAAGTTAGGGAAAGTTCCTGACAACCAAAAAGCGATCTCGGCGTCAAACTAAAGTGGCGAAAGGAAGAAGCCGATAAAGCAAACGAAAGCGACGCTGTGCAGAAAATAACGGCAACTCAATGAGGGTGAAGCCGACGCCGCATCATCACACCTCCCTCCCGGCACCCAGGCGGTCCCCCTCCCGCCGCCTGGGTGTTTTTATTTTGGGGTGCGAATATGTGTGCAAGGGTGCAGGCGTGTAAGGGTGCGCAAAAAGGGATGAAGTGCCAAGCGCAATGCTCGGCGTAGGGTGAAAAGTTCGGAGTGCGATTGTTGGTCGCCAAAATTCCGGCGCTCAAACCAACGAACCCAGTTTTTCGCGCAGGTGCCTGAGGACTTTCTCCTTCGGGTCTATCTGTCGGCGTTCATTCTCCCCTGAAACCGTTGCTTCTTCTAACGCCTTCAATGTCTTCCTCTCGGTGGTCATAGAACTGACATAGGCGCAAAAGTCACCGCACATTGTGCAAACGCCCTTCTCGTAATCTTCGCTCATCATCCGATACTCTCTGGCTTTGTCCGGGTCAATGGCTAAGGAGAACATTGTTTCCCAGTCCAACCGATAGCGAGCCTTTGACATCTCCAAGTTTCGTTCCCATGCTCCCTTGACGCCTTTAGCGATATCACCTGAGTGGGCTGCGATGCGAGTAGCAATGATGCCCTGTCTGACATCTTCAGGGTCAGGCAACCTCAAATGCTCCGCTGGAGTGATATAGCACAAAAAGTCTGCTCCTGCAGCGGCGGCGATAGCGCCACCGATAGCGCCTGTGATGTGGTCGTAGCCCGCTCCAATATCGCAAGTAAGCGGTCCCAGCACATAAATTGGCGCTCCGTAGCAAAGCCGCTTCATCATCTTGATGTGAGCCTCAATGTGATGGATGGGAACATGTCCAGGTCCTTCAATCATGACTTGAACTCCCGCTTCCCATGCCCTCAAAGTCAACTCACCGAGCACCGAGGTTTCATACCACTGAGCGGCATCGCCTGCATCGGCAATGGCGCCTGGTCGCAAACCGTCACCGAGGCTGATAGTCACATCATATTTGGCGCAAATTTCCAGCAATCGGTCAAATTGCTCGTAAAGGGGATTTTCGGCGCGGTTGTGAGCCATCCAATGTGCCAACAACGAGCCGCCGCGAGAGACCATACCACAAGCACGGTTTTGCTGGACGAAGATGCGGATAGAATCTCTGGTGACACCACAGTGCAATGTCATGAAATCCGCACCTTGTTGGGCTTGCCGTTCAATGACTTCAAACAGGTGTTCCGGGTCCATTTCGGTGATGGATTTGCCTTCCCTAAGCAACTCCCACGCCACCTGATAAATGGGCACGGTTCCCAGAGGCTTGCGCCATCGGTTGATGATGGTCGTGCGAATGAAGTCCAAATCTCCGCCAGTGCTCAAGTCCATGATTGTGTCGGCTCCGTATCGCTCGCAAACTTCAACCTTCAGCAACTCCTCCTCAAGGTCTATGTGGTCGGGTGATGTCCCGATGTTGGCATTGACTTTCGTTCTAAGCCCCTCGCCAATGCCGACGGGATAGTAGTTTGGGTGGTTGATGTTTCGCGGTATGACAACGCGCCCCTTTGCAATTTGCTCCCTAAGCCATTCGGGATCAACGCCTTCGTCTTGGGCGACTACGCGCATCTCTTCGGTTATGATACCTTGCCTTGCAGCCTGCATTTGAGTCACGGCTGAAAACACCTCCTTCGGGCTTTTGACGGGGCACTTCAAATTTTGCCTTCAACCCATTCGCTTGTTCCGTCCTCAAAGTGTTCCCGCTTCCAAATGGGCACAATTTCCTTGATGCGCTCAATGGCATAGCGAGTTGCTTCAAAAGCATCGGAACGATGGGGAGCGGAAACGACGATAGCGACGGAAATCTTCCCGACAGAAAGCGTGCCCGTTCGGTGAACTATAGCGACTTTGCACAGTTGCCACCGATTCAACATCTCCTCAGCAATCCGCATCAGTTCCTTCTTAGCCATCGGTTCATAAGCCTCGTATGTCAGAGCGGTGACCTTTTTGCCGTGACTTAACTCCCTAACAGTGCCGACGAAAGTCACTATTGCGCCTGCTTGTGGCGAAGCGACGAAGGCGAAAAGCGATGTCAAGTCTATTGGCTCGGGCGAAACATCAACCCAAACTGTCGCCTCCGATGAACCTCCGCTAACTGGCGGTATCAAAGCAAGTTCGTCGCCATCTTTGAGCAAGGTTTTTTCATCGGCATGTTCAAAATTGACGACGAACCTGTAGTGGTTGAGGCGGTCGCTGAATTTCGGGAACTCTCGCAGCAACGCTGAGACGGCATTAGCCACCGATGACCCTTCGGGCAGCGCCAAAACTATTTCGTCGCATCCAATCAGGTCCTTTGCAGGACCGAGGAACCGGATTCGAACCTTTATTTCGTTGTTGCCCATCTCAGTTCACTCCTGCGCCCAGTGGGCGATGCCGATCCCAAGCAAGTGTCTGACTTGACGCCACCATCGGAAGAATTGCGAGAAGCCGGGGACTCCTTTGAGGAAAGCGAAAGGTTGCCAGAAGTAAAGGGCTTTAGTGTCGGCTTCAACGCTTATCCACGAAATTGCCCGCCCTAAAGCCAAGGAAGCGAAAAGACCGAGAAACAGGTCCCAAGTGCCGTATTTGCGAAAGCCCCAGCAAAGCAAGGTGAACGCCAAACTGACCACCACCACAACCAACATCGGCGCATCGGGGACATTCTTGCTCAAGATGACAACTTGGTGGGTTTGTCCAGTTGGGTCGTTCATGACCTTCCTTTGCTGTTCAGAGGCTTTTAAAGTGTCCCCATAAAGGTGAAGGGTCAATGCCCCAAGTGCACCTACGACGACCCCGAAAATCGCTTGAAGCGGTTCCCTCATTAAAGCCACAACAGCCGGGTAGGTGAAAATGAGACCTAACAGCGCATTGAAGGTCGAGAGCCGCCAGACCATTTCAACGGTCAAAAGGGCAACCAATGCCAGTAGAACCAAAACGATGGCGATGGGTATCGCCACATGCCTCAAAAGAAATCCCGCGATGCCCAACAGTCCCAGTCCGACGATTACCATCACGAAAATGCCCAAGACAGGCAAAAGGTAAGTGGTTGCGAAATCCGTAGCCGCTTTCTTCCAATCCGTCGTAGGGCGAGCCATTTCCCTCTTGCACCTCCGTCGCTTTTGAGTGAGCAAGCGCCTTACAATAATGCCATGCCTATTGAGCGAAAGCAACTTCTGAAGGCGCACCGACGAAGGGACGGCTTGGCATGTTTTTCAACTCGAATCGTCTGCGTTCGGGAGGTCTCTTGGGGGTGTGTCTACAAGTGGGATGAGAACTTTCCTCGGTTTGTTCCCTTCGGCTGGACCGATAATCCCAGCCTTCTCCAACTGGTCAATCAACTTGCCTGCACGCGGGTAGCCGATTTCCAGTTCCCGCTGCAGCAAACTCGCTGAAGCGTATCCTTTCCGCCTGACGATTTCAACAGCCTTGTCAAAGAGCGGGTCTTTTTTGTCCAACTTGACGCCCAACATCAGCGCCTCTTCGTCCTCGTCGGAGTAAACATCGAAGAGGTATTCGTCGGGTTCGCCATATTCGTTGACCAGCACCTCAACAACTCGGTGAACTTCTTGTTCGCTGACGAATGCACCTTGTATGCGAATTGGTTTAGGAGCGTCAATGGGTTGAAAGAGCATGTCGCCGCGACCGATAAGCCGTTCAGCGCCGTTGCAGTCTAAGATGACCCTACTGTCCGTCTGGGAAGCAACTGCAAAGGCGATGCGCGACGGGATGTTGGCTTTAATCAGACCGGTGATGACATTGACCGAAGGGCGCTGTGTGGCGACGACCAAGTGAATGCCAGTTGCGCGAGCCAGTTGAGCGATGCGGCAAATCAGCTTCTCAAACTCGCCCCCAGCCTGCATCATCAAGTCGGCAAGTTCATCAATGACGATCACAATATGAGGCAAGGGTTCTTCGTCCTCGGACTCCTTAACGGCTTCGTTGTAACTGTCAATGTTGCGAACGCCTTTGTCGGCGAAAAGTCGGTATCGCCTTTCCATCTCTCGAATAGCGCATTTGAGGGCTCTAATAGCACCCTTGACATCAACGACGACGGGGTGAGCGAGGTGCGGGGCTCCGTTAAAAAGCGTCAACTCAACCCGCTTGGGGTCAATGAGGGAGAACTTAACCTCATCAGGATGAGCCCTTGACATGATGCTAATAATCAGCGAGTTCAAGCAAACGCTTTTGCCGCTATTTGTCGCTCCCCCGATGAGCAGGTGAGGCATTTTGCTTAGGTCGGCAAGTTTAGGCACGCCAGCGATGTCTTTGCCCAAGGCAAAGGTCAACTTTGAAGGCGCCGTTTTGAACTCTTCAAGTTCAAGCAACTCCCTGAGGCGAACCAAAGCGATTCGTTTGTTCGGGACTTCGATGCCAATAACGCTCTTGCCGGGAACGGGCGCTTCAACTCGGACATCAATTGCTGCAAGGGCTAACGCTAAATCGTCGGCAAGGTTTTCAATCCGCTTGACCCTGATGCCGGGCGCAGGTTGAACTTCGTAGCGAGTTATTACAGGACCTCGCTTGACATTGACGACCTTCGCTTCAATTTTGAAACTCGCCAATGTCTCCTCAACCAATCGGATACCTTCCTCGATGCTCGTGGTCGTCTCCGGGTTGTCTTCGGGGTGAGGCGGTTCAAGGGCTTTGACAACTTTTTCGTAGTGGTCCGGCAAGAAGGAAGAACTCCGCCGCCTTGAACGCTTTACGGTCCCAGCGCTGACGATAGTCTCCATCGGGAAAGGAAACTCGCTATCGTCAGTTTGAGTGACCGAGAGTTTCGATTGAGCGGCGGACAGTTCCGGCTCTGAAGTTGGCTTTTCGGGCTCTTTTTCTTGCTCACCCTTCGCTGTCGCCTGAGTTGCTTTAGTTCTCGCTCTCTTGGCTGTCTGCCTTGCCCTTTGCTCGTGCCAAGACTTAATCAACGAAGCCCACACTTTGCTTGCCCTTTCCCTAAACGCTGAAATCAACTCCGTCAAGGTTCGCCGGGAGGCGACCAAAAACCCGACAAGTGTTGCAACTGTTAAGACGATAACTGCTCCAATGTTCCCGAAAGCTTTCCGAAGCGCCAAAGAAGTTAACGCTCCGACCCAGCCACCGTGCCCTGCAATGTTTTCCGAGACCAACTCCTGACCGCTCGGAACGCTGAAATGCAATGCCGTTACCAGCACCCAAAGCAACGCCGCACTGCCGAGGGAAAAGGATACCGCTGGGAAGTTGCGTTTCTGGGCTATTAAAGCGACGCCGGTAAGAGCCAACAGGGTAGCGAACGCGTATGAACCGATGCCGAAAAGCACTCTGAGAACGCTCGTCAAGTAATGCAAAACAATTCCGCCTGCCCGCCCTGATAAGCCGACAAAAAGCAACCCTCCTAAAGCCAAAAGGAGCAAGCCAATGACCTCATACCAAAGGTCGGGCAAGGCGTGAACAGTTTCTTTCCGACCGTTTTTCTTTGTCGCTGTCCGTTTTTCAGGCATGCGACCAATCCCCCGCTAAGGCGGTCGCCCCTTCGTCCCTGAAGCCCCGCATTTCAGGATAGCACATCAGCGGGAAAATTGTCTCGCAGAACAGTCTCGTAGAGCCGAAAATGCATCAACGCAACTTTTTGAACGGTCTGGAGTTCAGCAAAATTTTGGGCAGCCAGTTCGTAGCGCCTCCTCTCCTCTGGATGCCTCAATCTTGAGATGGCTTCGGCAAATGCATTGGCGTCTCCTACAGGCACCAAAATCAACGCCCCAGATTGCTCAGCAAGTTCCCTCAAAGGTGGCAAGTCTGAGGCGACAATGGGCTTGTGGTGAGCCAAAACCCTCATCAACGATGCTGAACCGCTCAAGTAGCGGAAAGGCGCAACGACAACATCAGAAGCAGCCAGCCAGAGGTCAACATCTTGTTCCGGCAAGTAGCCGGTGACATGAATTCGGCAACGGAGCGGGTGTTCGCTGATGAGAGACATCAACTTTGCGTAGTAACCGGTCCTGTCAAGGGGGTGCGGTCCACCAGCGAAAACGAGTAGCGTTTCCTTAGGAAGCGAAGACAAGGCTTCAAGCAAAGTTTCGTAGCCACGACGGGGAACGATGAACCCGAAGGCAGTGACAACAAATCGCCCCGTCAATCCCAACTTTTGCTTAGCCTCTTCGGACGAGAGGCTAATTCTCGGTTTCGGCACCCACATAGGGATGACCGTCACCCTTTCGTGCCCTAACCTTTTCAGTTGCTCGGCAGCGAAACTTGACAAAGTGATGAGGCTTGAAATTCGTCTTGACCGAAACAACCGCTTTTGAACCCAGACTTTGATGAGCCTGACCAAAGGCGAACCCGTCGTGTCGACCTCGTGGACAGTCACGATGGTCGGTTTGTCCAGTTGCTTCAGGAAGAAGGGGAGCAAGTTCCGAAAGGGCTTGAGACCGCCAAAAAAGTGCGGTGCGAATTGGATATGAACCAAGTCAGCATCCCTTGTCGCTTCCGCTGCCTCCTTCCAGTATGTCCGTTCACGCCACCAACCGAGCGGTCGTCGCTGCTCCAACCAAACCTGAACGCCTGCAGGCACGATGGAGACTTTACATTCGGGCAACTGTTGCAATGCTGCTGCGAGTTCCTCAGTGTAACAGGCAATCCCGCACCGGACGCGCCAACTGGTCACCATTGCCACTTGCATGTTCATTCGCTCCATCTAACGGGTTGGCGGCTTCAAAGGTTTGAACCTCAACTCGCCCTTTTCCAGCATCTCCTTGAACTCTTCCGGCGTCAACGCCATTGTTGAGCCGTCGGCGAAAAGGAACAAGTTGTAGCCGTTATGGCGACCCGGGTTTGGGATGTCTTTGCCAGTGCCAACAGCGTTGCGCTTCGTTTGGGTTGTCTCGTAGATTAGCACGACCTCGCTTGGCGGATACATCTCGGGATGCCAACGAGGAGCATTGTGCTCGTTGTCCCATGCGTAGGCGTTGAAGGCGTAACCGTAGCCGCTTTTGCCCTCAAGTTTTGGGCAATGGAAAACGAACGCCCGCTGGCTTGGCGGAACCATGTCCTCAAGAGCATCGCACCAATTTTGAGGCGGCGGCAGCAAGTTGTCGTAGCGCTCCAAGTAAAGTTGCAAAGCCGCAGCCAATCGCCCCAATCTCGTTTCGCACAATTTCCTCAATTCCTCCTCTCTCCGCGCCTTCATTCGGGGTTCCATCACTTTCATCACCCAAATTGCAGCGATAAGCACGATAACCACGAGGGCGATTGCCCCAACAGATCTCATTGCCTGTCACCTCTCCAACGGTTTCAACACAATTTTTGCAGCAGGTTGGACAGGTTCGCTTAGTCGCCGCATTGATTTTGCTGCGCGCAAGGAAACTTGAGCAAGGGAGGCTTGGGATTATGGCGATTTTCGTGACGGAAAGTCAGGTCGCTGAATTGCTTGACATGTCGACAGCCATTCAAGCCGTTGAAGAGGTCATGAAACTTCATGGGGAAGGCAAGGCACTCAATCACCCGCGCCAAAGGGTGAGGCGGCAAGGCGTGATTTTGCATTGGATGGCTGCGACGGTGCCTGAATGGGGGATGACGGGTTTCAAAGTTTACACGCCTCGTTCCGTCCTGTTCTTCCTTTACGGCGCTGAGGGCGAACTTTTGATGGTTGCAGAAGCGGCGAAACTGGGGCAAATCCGAACAGGCGCTGCTTCGGGAGTGGCAACCAAGTTTATGGCTCGCCTTGACTCTAAAGTTGTTGGAATCATCGGAACTGGCTTTCAGGCTGAAACCCAACTTTCAGCCATCTGCCAAGTCCGTCCCATTGAGAAAATTTTCGCTTACAGCAGGACGCCTGAACGAAGGGAAAAGTTCGCTGAGAAAATGACTGAGCAATTGGGCGTTCCCGTCATCCCAGTCGCATCAGCGGAAGAAGCAGTGAAGGATGCTGACATAGTTGTCACAGTCACCACATCAAAAACGCCCGTCCTTTTGGGAGCGTGGTTGAAACCAGGAACTCACATCAATGCCGTCGGCTCAAACTCTTTGGTGAGGCGTGAGTTGGATAGCGAGGCTGTGAAGCGTTGCCATCGCATCGTGGTGGACGATAGGAGGCAGGCTCAAATTGAATGCGGTGATTTGCTTTCCGCTGTTGAGCGCGGCGATTTGGCTTGGGATAGACTGACTGAGTTGGGCGAAGTTGTGGTGGGGAAGGTCAAAGGTCGGGAACGCAATGACGAAATCACGCTTTTTGAGTCTCAAGGCATCGCCCTTTGGGATTTGGCTGTAGGCAAGGTCGTTTATGAACGAGCCACTGAGAAAGGCTTGGGCCAATCGTTGCCATTTTGAATTTGCAGACCGCTTTTTGCCTACCGACTCCAAGTCGGTGGCTACAAAACGAAACCTGCTAAAGCAGGTTGAGAAACCGGAGGGCAAATTCCCGAGTGGTCAAACTTTTGTCAGGCGTTGCTTGATAGACACCCATTCTCGTCAGCGGTCAAATTTTCAGGGACGCAGTTTGGCATGCAATTGAAGAAGCCACAAGCGGGGTGAATGGGATGGATTTGCAGCCTCAACTTCTGGTCATCTTTGGCGCATCTGGTGATTTGATGCGGCGAAAATTGGCGCCCGCACTTTTGAGACTTGCGGAACAAGGTTTGCTTCCGGAAAAATTCGCCGTTCTTGGTTTCGCCCGAACTGAAATGGACGACGATAGTTTCAAAGCGATGCTTGAAGATGCCCTCAAAGTTGACCGCAGAAGCGAGGCGTGGGGGTGGCTTCGCGAGCGAATTTTTTACTGCCGAGGCGGATACGGTGACCCTGAATCGATGCAGTTTTTGAAAGAGCGCACACGGGAGTTGGACGAGAAGTTGAGGCTTGACGGAAACAGGCTTTTCTACCTCGCAACTCCGCCCGAGGTTTTTGACGACTTGGTGATTGGTCTCCGCGAAAGCGGATTGAACAAAAGCGACGGTTGGGTGAGGATAGTCGTTGAGAAGCCTTTCGGCAGCGACTTGGAGAGCGCCCAACACCTGAACAGGCTTTTGTGGACAGCCTTTGACGAAAGTTCAATTTACCGCATTGACCACTACTTGGGCAAGGAGACAGTCCAAAACCTTTTGGTGCTTAGGTTTGGCAACACGATTTTTGAGCCGCTCTGGAATTACAGGTTCGTCGACCATGTCCAAATCACCGTGGCTGAAAGCGATGGTGTTGGAACTCGCGGTCGCTACTACGATGCCGCGGGCGCGCTGCGCGATATGGTTCCAAACCACATCTTTCAGTTGCTGACTTTGGTGGCGATGGAACCACCAATTTCCCTTGAAGCAGATGCCGTCCGAGACGAGAAGTTGAGGGTCCTGAAAAGCATCAAGCCCTTTGAGCCAGAAGAGGTTGACGAGAATGTGGTGAGGGGTCAATACGATGCCGGTGAAATAGATGGTCGACCTGTTCCCGCTTACCGCGACGAACCTTATGTCAACCCCAACTCAACCACCGAGACTTTCGTGGCGATGAAACTTTTTGTCCACAACTGGCGTTGGGAAGGTGTCCCGTTCTACTTGAGGACCGGCAAGCGCTTGCCTAAGCGGGTGACCGAAGTTCAAATTCAATTTCGCCCCGTCCCTTATTTGCTCTTCCCGCCTGAGACCGCCGGTCAACTTAAGCCCAATTTGCTAACCCTGAGAATTCAGCCCGACGAGGGCATTATCCTGAGGGTTGAGACGAAAGTGATTGGGATGGGGATGCAAGTTCGCTCAACTCCCCTTGACTTTTACTACTCGCAACTCGGCATGAAAATCCCCGACGCTTACGAGAGGCTTTTGCTTGATGCAATGCGTGGCGACCAAACCCTCTTCATGCGAGCCGACGAAGTTGAAGCAGCGTGGCGAATCGTAACGCCAATTTTGCGCCGCTGGCAAGCAACTCCTGCACCGCAATTCCCAAATTACAAAGCTGGCACTTGGGGTCCGAAAGAGGCAGATGAACTTTTGAAACGGGACGGAAAGGAATGGCTGACGAAGTAGCCGGGAGCCAAAATTAAGGCAGCAATCTGCCGACGAGACAAATTTGATGGAGGCAAAAACTTGGTGAAGGGGGAATTGGAGATGCCGAAGAAGGAGCGAAGCAGATTGCTCACGGAAGGCGTTGAGAGGGCGCCGCACAGGGCGATGCTTAGGGCAATCGGCTTTACCGATGAAGACTTCAACAAGCCGTTGGTCGGCATCGCCAACACATGGGCTGAAATCAACACTTGCAACTACCACTTGCGGGAACTCGCCGAACATGTCAAGCGAGGCGTTCGGGACGCTGGAGGCGTTCCCGTTGAATTCAATGTCGTTGCAGTGAACGATGCGCTGGCGATGGGACATGTCGGTATGAAAGCATCTTTGGTGAGCCGAGACCTTATCGCCGATTCCATTGAGTTGATGGCTGTGGCTTACCAATTTGATGCCCTTGTCCTCATCGGCGGATGCGACAAAACTCAACCCGGTTGCGTCATGGCTATGGCTCGGCTGAACATTCCAAGCATCTACCTCTACGGCGGTAGCATTCCGCCCGGCAACTGGCAAGGCAAAAGCGTGACCATCCAAGATGTGTTTGAAGCAGTCGGGGCAGTGGCAAAGGGCAAAATGACTTTGGAGCAGTTGAAGGAACTTGAATGCGCAGCGTGCCCGACTTTCGGCGCTTGCGGCGGGATGTATACCGCCAACACGATGGCGTCAGCCTTTGAAGCGATGGGGATAACAGTCCACAACTGCGCTGCTCCAATTGCACCCGACCCGCGCCGAGCGCAAATCGCTTACGAAACTGGGCGGGCAATTATGCGTATTCTGGAACTCGGCATCCGACCGCGCGACATCATGACCAAGGAAGCCTTTGAAAACGCTATTGCCGTCGCCGCCGCTATGGGCGGTTCAACCAACTTGGTGCTCCACTTGCTGGCAATCGCCTACGAGGCGGGGGTTGACTTGACCATTGACGATTTTGAGCGTGTCAGCGAACGAACTCCTTATCTCGCTGATTTGAAGCCCGTGGGGCGATATGTCATGGCTGATATTGACCGCATTGGCGGTGTCCCCGTTGTCATGAAGGCGCTGCTGGACATCGGAGTTTTGCATGGCGATTGCAAGACCGTCACTGGCGAAACTATCGCTGAAAGGCTGGCAAATGTCCAATTTCCGACCGACCAAGATGTCGTCCGTCACCCAAGCAACCCAATTCACCCAACTGGTGGCTTCGTCATCATGAGGGGCAACCTCGCACCAGAAGGCGGGGTCTTGAAAATCACCGGCACGACGAAGAGATTCCACCGAGGTCCAGCGAAAGTTTTTGACTGCGAGGAAGACGCCTTCAAAGCAGTCTCCGAAGGGAAAATTCAGGCGGGCGATGTCGTAGTTATCCGCTACGAAGGTCCGAAAGGTGGACCAGGCATGCGAGAGATGTTGGCGGTGACTGCTGCATTGGTCGGGGAAGGGTTAAAAGACGAGGTCGCCCTGCTGACGGACGGGAGGTTCTCTGGAGCAACTCACGGTTTGATGATTGGGCACATTTCACCGGAGGCAATGGTTGGAGGTCCAATCGCCCTCGTTAAAGACGGCGACATCATCACCATTGATATCGACAAGCGAACCATCACCCTTGAGGTTGACGAATCTGAATTGGAACGCCGCCGACGGGAGTGGACACCACCGCCACCCAAGTTCACCCATGGCGTCTTCGCCAAATACGCCAAACTTGTCACATCAGCATCAAAGGGCGCTGTCTGTTTGGTTGAGTGATTAAGAGGCAGTTGCTTTAACCATTCAATTTTCAAGGTCAGGAGGCGACGAAGATGGTCGGGGAGATGACTTTTGGTTTGGCTGTTGGCGGTTTCTTTGGGTTTGTGCTTGGTATCATCATTGGGGCATGGTTGCGAAAGGCACCAAGTGTTGAACGATTGTCAGAAACAATCACAGATTTACATCGGCGTTTAGACGAATTGCAAAAGACAACTGCAACCCAGAAACAGGTGGAAAGAGTTCAAAACGACTTATCTAACGCCCAACAGACTTTGGCTCAAGTTGACCGCTCACTGCAAAACCTTGTATCCTTTTCGCAAACCAGCCTTCAACCTCAAATTTCCCAGCAACTGCAAAATGCTTTAGATGCCTTGAGTCGAGTTCAGCAAGCATTACAAGATGCCTATCAATCCCTCACCGCTCAACATCAAAGTAGTGAACAGAGACACAAGCAACTTATGGACAACCTACAGATGGCAAGGGAGGTGCTGGCGAGTTCGGAAACTTTGCTGAGAGAGGTCAGTGGAACTCTGAGAAGCGTTCAGGAACGGTTGGGAACGGAGTTGAACCAGCTCAGGGAGGATTTGGCTGTGGCTAAGGAAAGTGTCCAGCGCATTAACGAACAAGTCGGAATTTTGACAGTTTTGCAACAAACGGCTGAAAGGGTTGAAGAGAACATCAAAAAAGTGGTGGAAACTCTGACGGGGCGGAGGAGCGGGCAGGCAGGGGAACAAGTCGTAGGTAAACTTCTAAGCGCTGTGCCTGATGATTGGCTGGAACGAAACATAAGACTTGGAAGCGGGCAAGTGGAGTTCGCCATCAAAATGCCGGGTGGCTATCTCATCCCTTTGGACAGTAAATTCATCTCCCCTGAATTGATAGCACAGTCGGAAAGCGATGGAGGGGAGCAAATGAGGAGAAGAGTGAGAGATGAAGTCCGACGGAGGGCTCAAGAAGTTGCCAAGTATCTAACTGACCATAGAGTTTTGGGCTTCGGGATTGCTGCTGTACCCGATTCGGTTTACGATTTGTGTCGAGATGCCGTTAAGGCAGCAGCCCATGACCGCATCGTCGTTGTGCCTTACAGCCTGCTTCTGCCCTTCGTGCTTAGCCTTTACTTGATGGCACAACGCTTAGGCATTTCACGGTTGGGAGAAACTGACCAAGCCATCGGGACAGCCATCACAGCACTTGAACAAGCTAGGCAAGCGCTGGAGAATATGGCACAGCAAATAACCGCTGTGAACAACCAACGACAGAAAGCATTGCAGCAAATTAGAGAGACAATTAACTCGTTTCGCAGATTAACGCACGGCGAAATTGCCTTACCTGACACAGCGACGCAACCAACTCTTGAAGTTTTACAACAAGCGCCAGAGGAAACATCGCCGTCAGCACCTGAAGCATAAAGCCATAGCGAACGGGATGGGGGACGGAAACGAAACAGGGTTGTCTGAAGCCAAAGGCATGAGGAGTTTTTAGAGCACTCTAACGCTGTCTTGACAGCGAAAATTTTCGCGCTATCGTAGCACAATGAAGCAAATGGTCGCAGGTAACTGCGTAATTCTTGACTCAGAGAAGAAGGGAGCGAAAAAGGGATGCCTAAAAAGAAGACCACGCCCAAGCCGTCGCCTTTGTTGCCTCGGCGGCTCAAACGCCGCCCACGCCTTGATCCCATGAAGGCGATGGAACGATTTGTGGGCAGTGGCGATGCGCCATTAGAACTCATCCTCAAAATCGCTCGCGAATCTGACCCGACACGACTTGGTTTCCCTTGGGAAATCGTTAATGAACCTCTGGAAAAGGAGCGCAAATAGGATGCCTGCCATCGTCCGCAACTTCACTGACCCGCTGGAAAAGGAACTTTACTGGGACGCCAGTTTTACTATCGCTGCCTATGAACCCCACCATGCTCTTCATCCAATTTGTCGCCAATTCACCTACCGCCTTCGGCAGGAAAAGGTTATCTCCTTCGTTAGCGACTGGACGCTTAACGAATTTTCCTTCTACCTCACCCGCCGCCACCTGGAGCAAGAGGCGAAAGTGCATGGTCTCTATTGGCAAGAGTTTTTTCGGCGTCATCCTAATGCCATCCAACCTGCACTCCGAAGGGTTCGGGTTGCCCTCAGCCAATTGACTGCGTTCACAGTGTGGCTTCCTTCACTGGGCACTAACTTTTGCGACCTGATTTTAGAGCCACAGTTGCGCCAACTGTTGCAGCATCAGTCGGTGAAGAATTCCCTTCGGGCTGTCGCTCCATCAGCATGGCAGACTTTCGCCGCTTCCACCTTTGACGATGCCTTTTGGCTGATGGAACGGTTCAACTTGCTGCCCACCGACGCTTTTCACATCGCCATCGCTCAATCCTTCGGGATAAAAGCCATCGTCTCTTTAGACCCTGACTTCATCCGCGTGGATGGCATTATCGTTTACGCCCCTTAAGCGTCTCAGAATGACAAATTTTTCGCCAAGCGATTTTCGACGCTCAGAAAAATGGACAAAGGCTTGATAGTGCGCCAAAACAAATCGTGGCAAGCAAAATGGTCGTTGTCTGTGAGGTGAGAAGTGTGGGGAAGTGGGCAACTGCGTTTGCGGGGCTCACTGGGACATCAATGCTCCTGATCAGCGTTGCGTGTTGGGCTTTGGTTTGGGCGCAGCAGCAAGGGCTGCCGGAAAATGTGATGAATGAGATTGTGAATCCGAGTTCGTTGCCTGTCGGTCGTTACCAGTTCGTCGCTGAATGGGAGGCGGAGAAGGATTTCGCCCACAAAATCGGTCGCAAAGTTGAAGACCCAGATGCGAGCGGCAATGCCGCTTGGGAAGTCAAGGTAGGTGAGGACACACCAAATGCCCATGCCCTTTTCGGTCCTTACGCCAAGGTCGCTCCCGGCGACTACATCGCTTTCTTCCGCATCAAGTTGCTGGATGAACCTGTCCGAGATTTCGCTTTTGAATTGGACGCCTGCGTTGACTACGGCAGGCGAATCTTGAACTCCGTTGAAGTCGCTGATTTGGATTTGGTGCAAGGCAAGTTCATTCAAATCCCGCTGGCATTTCGTTCACCCGGAGGTCCTCTGGAGTGCCGAGTTTTCTGGCGGGGCAATGTTTCGGTTCGGATTGACAAGGTGACGCTGTTTAGGGTTGAAGGTGTTGGCATTGAACAACTCATCCGCCGAGCACCACAGCCAAAACCTACTGGCGAACCAAAAGATTTGCCTTATCACTTTGAACCTCGTCCCTTCCCTGAACTTTTCCCGCGCTCAAAACCGCCAGCACAAAAATTGTTGGTTGCAGACTTGCGCCCGCTGCCTGCCGACTGGCAGTTTTTGCTCTTCACCCTTCAAGGTCTCGTCAACCGCCAGAAACCGCAAATTTATTTCCTGTTCAACCCGACAGACGAACTTTGGCTTGACTGGCTGCAAAAAAGAGGTTGGGTCAAAGAGACGGAAAAAGTTCCTGACGCTCGCGCTTTGCTATCTCGGTTTCGCTCTTTTGTCAAGGGCATGGTCGTTTACGACCCTTTGCTGCCGGCGACTAAAAATGTGGCGACGATGCTTTGTGGGGTTGAAGACGCCGTTGCAGCCTCTCCGAGGTTGGCTAAAGATTTGAATTTGCCCGTTATCGCTGACTTGCGAGATAGATGGCGAACCAACGCCGAAGCGTATGAGTGGGCATTCAAAAACCTTTACGGGTCGGGGGACGAGGGACGCGGGACGAGCAAACCGAAGTTGAACCACCATGTCATCGCTTGTGCCTATCCTGACCATATCGGGATGCGCGACTATTTCGTCCAGCATCGCATCTTCATCTTTTGGATTTCCGGACCAGTTGATGGCGCGAGGCGAGGTGGCGATCCCAATGCCGAGGTTCGGCTGATGGAGAAATTGTTTGCCCAAATGCCCGTCAATATCCCCGTCATGAGTTACCCTTGGGCTGGTCAAGATGTCGGCATCGGAGAAGGTCCGGGCGTGACGCTCTTTTCCGAATTTGGAAAGTTCCTCGTCGGCTCAATCAACTGCACCAATTTGAGCGTCCATTCTGGCATTGTCATTCCTCGCTTGCGCCAAAAACCTGCACCTCCGCCACCGAAATTGCAACCCGACAAGGTTTACTACTCCTTCATCATCTCCGACGGCGATAACTTGCCGGTGTTGACTATCGGCAACTTCCCTCAGTTGTGGCAAAGCCCGGTAAGGGGTAAACTGCCGTTCGGCTGGACAATTTCGCCCTCAGCAATCATACTCATCCCTGCCGTTGTCGATTACTACTACGCCACAGCGACACCGAACGATTACTTCCTCGGCGCTGTTTCGGGCATCGGCTATTGCTACCCTGACCATTACGGCAAGCGTTTCCGTGAACCTGACAGAAAGCGAGTATTTGACGAGTTCCTTGACTTGACGGCTGATTACATGCAGCGGATGGATTTGCGGGAACTTTGGGTCATGGGCATTACCCGTCCAGAACTCATCCGCCGATATGCCGAGAAAATTTCAACTCACCGCACCCTGCACTCCGCACTTGGCACCAATTTGAGGGCTTTGTTCGTTGACTACGGTCGCCGATTGACTGACCCGAACTCCGTCACTTACCCAACTGCCAACAATGTCGCCGTCTTCCATGCCGTTACAGGTTGGCGTGAGGAAGATACCCGTGAGGAGCGGATAACTCGGATGGTGAACGAGATTAAGGCGATGACCCCGACAACGAGACCGGCGTTTTTGCATGTGTTCGTTTGGAACTGGGGATTTGACTTGGAGATGCTGAGCGAAGTCGCAAAACGGCTTGGCAGCGAATATGTGCCCGTCAGACCCGATCATCTGGCACTTCTTTACCGGGAATGGTTAGCGCAACAAAAATTGCTCGTCCGAACACTAACTCAAGTCATGGCTGTTGAAGGGACATCAGTGGCGTTCAAGGTGAGCGTTTTCAACGCTCTCGGTAAGCCTGCCGAAGTTGGGCTAAATGTCGTCAGCGGTCTGAAGGAAGTGAAGGTCATCCCCGCAAAGGCTAAAATTGCTGTGAGCGAAGAAAAGGAATTCACCGTCGTTGGTGTCCCGACAGGTGGGCAAGTCAGGATAAGGCTGAGCAACGGTTCAATCGTAAAGCAGGTTGAAGTTCCGCTGGAACAACTTTCCCAAAGTGAACTTGCTGCCCCGCTTCCCAAAGGTTTAGTCTTGAAGTTTGCTGCGAAATTTGAGGCTGAACACCTTGCCCATCTCTCCGGCGAATTGAGGCAAGACGAGCGGGCAAGTGGCAAGGCTGTCTGGGTTGCTGAAAGAAACAGGGCTAAAATCGGGCACATCGTCTATGGTCCATACGCTCCCTTTGAAGCGGGGCGATACATCGCTCTCTTCAGGTTGAAACGGTTGAGCGAAGGTGAAGGGTTTATCGCCACGGTGGACAGTTGCGTTGGCGGCGGAAGCCCGGTAACGGCAGAAAAGCGAATAACAGCCGAGCAATTGCCTATCGGTCAATTTCGCCTCGTCCCGCTTGAGTTCGCTCACCCCGGCGGTCCTGTTGAGACCCGAGTTTTTTGGACAGGACAGGCAGATTTGGCGGTTGATTTTGTAGCGTTGTTCAAGGTTGAAAAATGAAGTCAATGCACCCGATGCTTCCACCGCTACTCGCCGTTGGCTATTCGCTGCCACAAAAGGAACGGGGTAGCAGCAGGAATCACGCATTACGCTCTACGCATTACCGATTACCCTTCATTCTGCAAACTTTATAGCAGGGTGATTGGCGTGAAGATGGTTCGCACCGTGACCATTGAAGTGCCTCAAGAGTTTGCGGGAATGAGGCTTGACAATTTTCTCGCCAGACACTTTCCCGATTTGTCCCGTTCCCGCTGTCAGCAGGTCGTCCGAGATGGACGGGTCAAAATTGACGGGATAACTGTCACCAAGCCGGGATTCATCTTGCGTGGCAAAGAACGCATTGAAGTTGAACTGCCTGAACCTGAACCATCAACCTTACAACCCGAACCTATTCCCTTATCCGTGCTCTACGAGGACGACGACTTGCTTGTCGTTGACAAACCGTGCGGCATGGTCGTTCACCCTGGGGCAGGGGTTAGAAGTGGGACTCTTGTCAACGCTTTGATGGCTATGGGAGTTCCGCTATCGGACATTGCCGGACCTGAAAGGCTCGGAATAGTCCACAGGCTTGACAAGGGAACATCAGGGGTGATGGTTGTAGCGAAAACGAATTTCGCGCACCTGAAACTTGCCCAACAATTTGCTGAGCACAAAGTCGATAAGCGGTATCTGGCGGTCGTTGTCGGCGAACCTGAGTTTGAACACAAGGTCATTGCCGCTCCTTTGATGAAGCATCCCGAAGACCCGGAGAAGTTCGCGGTGGCGAATCGCCATGTCGTTGCTTCTCACATAGTTGACGCTGTGACGGAAGTTTGGGTTCGTGAGCGGTTCAGAGGTTTCGCATTGCTTGAAGTCAAACCGGTAACGGGTCGCACCCACCAGATTCGGGTTCACTTGCAACATTTGGGATTGCCTGTTGCGGGTGACGAAACTTACAACGGTCGGGCAAAGGCATTGAAGATGGCTCGCGAACTCAAACGAGATGACTTGCTGAACGCCCTTCAATCTCTCAACGGACAAGCCCTTCACGCTTGGAGATTGACTTTTATGCACCCACGAACAAACGAACCCATCAGCGTTGAGGCGCCGTTGCCTGACGATATGGGAAAGTTGCTGGCACTTCTCAGAAGTAGCGAGTAAGTCGAACGCGCACAAAATTTTTACTCGGTGATGGGAGATGGAATTTCCGAAAGTTGTTGCCATTTTGGGCTTAGGTGTCTCTGGGTGTGCCATAGCGGAAGTCTTGTTGAGGCGCGGAGTCAAAGTCGTTGGTGCTGACGAAAAGGAATCTTTAGGCGAACTCGAGCAGCGCGAGTATGTTGAGCGATTGATCGGGCGGGGACTTGAGTTAATCTTGGGCAAAAACGCTTTTGCGCGCCTAATCGACTTGAAGCCAAGACTTGCCATCCTGAGTCCCGGCATCTCTGTTCACCGCAACGAGGTTAAGGCGTTGGCTCAATCTGGGGCGAAAGTTATTGGTGAAGTCGAGTTCAGTTACAGGCTTTTGACCGAAGAACTGGGAAGGGACAAGGTTTGCCTCGCTGCCATTACGGGCACGAAAGGGAAAACGACGACGGTGCACCTAATCGCGCGAATGCTGGAGGCATCTGGACTAAGGACGATCCTTGCTGGCAATGTGGGTGTGCCATTGGCTAAGTTTGTGGATGAGTTTCCGCGAGACGAAGAAAGTCTGCCGGTGCGGGTTGTCATGGAAGTGAGCAGTTTTCAGTTGGCTACATGCGAAACTTTCCGACCAGACATTGCTGCGGTCACTACCCTGTTCGTCGATCACCTTGATTGGCATTCGTCCGTCGACGACTACCGGCTCTCAAAGGCAAAAATTTTCGCCAACCAAAGAGGCGACGATTGGGCGGTTCTAAACGCCGATAATGCTGGAGTCCGATGGATGGCTCAGTTCGTGCGGGGCAAGATTTTGTGGTGCGGCAAAGAGGTAGCAGCGAGTTGTCCATACTGCACCCATTGGGTCAGCGACGACGGTGAAATTATCTGGGCTTCTTTGGGAGGGGATAGGTTTCCGGTTGCCCGATTTTCGGAGTTTATGCTTCGTGGCGAACACAACCGACAAAATTTGAGGGTGGCGATCGGAGCAGCCCTGCTCGCTGGTGTTCGTCCAGATGTTATCGCCGATGTTGTCCGTAACTTCAGAGGTGTTCCGAACCGGCTTGAATTGGTGGGTGAGGTGAATGGCATCAAATTCGTCAACGACTCCGCTGCCACAACACCCGACGCTGCGGCTGCGGGGATTAGGTCCTTTGATGCCCCAATCGTCCTAATTGCTGGGGGAAAAGACAAAGGCGGCAATTGGGGCGAATTTGAGAAAGCGCTGAAAGAAAGGGTGAAGGCATTGATAGCGATAGGAGAGTTCGCCGACAGGTTGGTAGAGATGTCCAGGAAAGTCGGGGTGAAAGTCACAAAGGCAAGTAGTATGGATGAGGCAGTTAGACAGGCAGTGGAGTTCGCTTCGCCCGGTGATATCATCTTGCTCTCACCAGGGTGCGCCAGCCAAGATATGTTCAGGAACTATGAACACCGCGGCGAGGAATTCAGAGAGGTAGTTAGGAGGTTGAGCAGCAAAAATTGAGTTCGGGAGAAAGCCTGACATTGGCGCACTGGGTCGGTGCAAAGATTTCTTCCCGGAAACGCAACGCAAGGTCCAAAAAACGAGTCGCACATCTGAAGGCGGGATAAGTTATGGACGATGTTTTGCTGAGTGTCGAGAATTTGTCCTTGAAACGAAACGGGCGTTACATCTTGAAGCAAGTTAACCTAACGGTTCGTCGTGGTGAAATTCACGGAATCCTCGGTCTGAACGGGGCTGGTAAGTCAAGTTTAGCCTACACAATTATGGGCTGCTCCGACTATAGACCCGATGAGGGGCGAATTCTGTTTGAGGGCAAAGACATCACCCACCTGTCAATAACTGAAAGAGCGCGTTTGGGGATAACTCTTGCTTGGCAAGAGCCCGCAAGGTTTGAGGGATTGAGAGTGAGCACATATCTGTCCCTCGGGATGCCACAACCTGACCGAGTCAGAATTATGGAAGCGCTGGAAGCAGTTGCTTTGCCACCATCCGCCTACATGCACCGCTTCATTGACCAAACCTTATCTGGAGGGGAGCGCAAGAGGATAGAGTTGGCGGCTGTTTACGCGATGAGACCGAAACTCGCAATTTTGGACGAACCAGATTCAGGGGTTGATTTGCTCTCCCTCGACGATATCTTGAGTCTTATCCGGAAAATGGCAGACGAGGGGACGACAGTCCTTCTGATCACGCACCGTGATGAGGCACTGAAGGTCGCCAATTCCGCTTCATTGATGTGTCAAGGGACAATCCTGTATCAAGGTGAAGTTGAGCAAGTTCGACAATATTACGCGCAAAGGTGCCGGCTTCACCCAGAGATGCTGAAATCGTCACCTTAAAGGAGGCGTTGGAAATTGAGAATGCACCCACTGATCACAAAAGAGCCGACTTGGGTTCGTGAATATGAGGCAATGCTGGAAGCGCTGAAGCAAGCAGGTGGTGACCCCAGTGCTATAACCTCAGGCAAGTTTGCCACTTTGGTCGTTAGCGCAAACAAAGTCCTCGCTAAAAGCGAACTGCCCGGAATCCGCTTCGAAGCGGAAGAAATACCGACAGGGATCAAAGCCCGTATAGTTGTTGAACCCGGAGTTAAAATCCCGCAACCAGTCCACTTGTGTTTCGGGATGCTGGTTCAGGAAGGGGTTCAAGAAATCATTGTCCGCTACGAAATTGGCGAGGAGTCTCAAGTTGCCTTTTTGGCTCATTGCACTTTCCCCAATGCCAAGCAGTTAAAGCACCTGATGGAAGCGGAGATTTGTATCGGGGCAAGAGCCCGAATGAGTTACACCGAATCGCATTATCACGGTCCATATGGAGGCATTGAGGTCAGACCTCACGCGAAAGTCTTCGTCGATGAAGGCGGGAAGTTTATGAACAACTTCAACCTCGTTCACGGTCGGGTAGGGAAACTGGAAATTGACTATGAAGTTGATGTCGGCAAGGAAGGCGTTGCGGAATTGGTCGCGAAAGTCTATGGCATGGAGGATGACACGATCTCTGTCAAGGAATTCGTCAGACTCAATGGGGAAGGTGCGAGGGGATTGACAAAGACTCGTGTGGCGGTTCGCGGCAGAGCAGTTAGCGAAGTCTTCACAACAATGGAAGGCAATGCGCCCTTCGCAAGAGGTCATATGGACTGCACCGAAATAGTACGAGACCAAGCAATAGCCAAGAACATGCCACTGGTTATAGTCCGTGACGACCGAGCCCAAGTGACCCACGAGGCTGCAATTGGGACAGTCAACCGTAAAGAGTTGGAGACCCTGATGGCTCGCGGATTGAGTGAGGAGGAAGCGGTCGACCTTATCATTCGAGGCATGCTTCAATGGGTTTGAACAGGTTCGTTTAATTTCAGGCAGGCTTCGTAGTTCCCGGAGAGGAACAATGCTTGGAGTTCCTTTCGTTTAGAATCTCCTTCCGGCAGGGAACGCCACCGCTCGCGTGCCTTGATGATACTTGCGACCATTTCGGGATCAAAGTTGGGGACAAACCCGTTGAAGTAAGGCGTCAAATCTTCAGGGGCAGCCATCTGCAAATAGGCACATACATAGTTGGTCCGCAACTTCGACGGGTTGGTGCCGATGCGTTCCCAGTTAATACCGTCCTCTCTCGCCATTTGGAAGGCTCTCCGGAAAAGGTGCCAACCATACTGGTCTTTGAGTTTCTGGAACATCCGGCACAACGGATCAGCAGTTATTTGCTTAGCGTGGTAAATTGCCACCTCGGGGACGAGAGCGTATTCTATTTGGACTGCCGTCACCAAAGGAAAGGGACTGCGATGATTCGCCCACCAATCAACCGGCATCCGCCACTCACAATCTGACCTGTGAACAAGTTCACCATTTCGTGGGTGATAAGCACATAAGCCCAATAGCCTTTGATGCCGTGAACGACATTGAAGAAGGCATCGTAAGAGACCCCTATCCCCGGTGACTCCTTTCCTGTAACAGCGCGGACTTCAGCGATGTCACCAGTCGCAAACCCTCCACCTGTTTTAGGCCAAACAAAGAGAACATACTTCTCCCGAGGCAACTTCAGTCCCCAAGCCTCGCAGAGGTATTCAAAGGCTTTGTCAGCGTAGTCGTAGAACCGTTCTATGTCTTGCCCGTAACTCTCAAACTGATCAGAGCGAGCAAACCAAACCCAGTGCTTGCCTTCATGAATTTTAATGAGTTTTGCCTCTTGGGCTGTTAAGCGGGAATGAAGGCACAGAAGCGAGGCAACGAAAACGCTCATAAGTAGTCTCACCCAAGCGATAACCCTCACACTGATCCACCTCCATACGAATTTGCGAACGGAGTGCAAACAAAAAATTGGAGCGGGCGACGGGATTTGAACCCGCGACCCCCAGCTCGGGAAGCTGGTGCTCTGCCCCTGAGCTACGCCCGCTCTCTTTGTCCATTTTCCCAGCAAAATTACCTATTTTGAGCGGATTTTTGAGCGTGACAGTCGTCAGTCCCAGTGATCACAAGTCTTTGTCAAAGTTCACCACTTCTGCGTCCGATGCAAGTATAGGGCGAAATCGCCAGCATGTCAATACATTATTTGGTCGCCGCTCAAACCGTCAAGTTTCCCGCCCCTTAGGGTCAAACCATCAAAGCAACCGTCGTCAGCGTCACCGATGGAGACACAATCAAAGTCCGTGTCGGCAACGAACTTCAAACAGTCCGCATCATCGGCTACAATGCTCCCGAACTAAAACCAAAACTTCGGCGATAAGGCTTTCCTTTACCTGAAAACACTGCTTGAAGGTCGTGAGGTCATCTTAGAGAACGATGTTCAAGCGACAGACAAGTATGGACGCAGGCTTTACCATGTTTGGCTTCCCCAGGTTTTGGTTGGAGAGTTGATGCTGCTTTCAGGCTTAGGTCAAATCATGACCATCCCGCCCAATGTCCGTCATTCCGATTACTATCAGCGGGTTCAAACCGCTGCGATGAATGGTTTCAAAGAGCCTTGCCTATTAATGCCCAAACGCTGACATTGTTACAAGTGTAAGGAGGACAGTTATCACTCTAATGAACTTGGAGGGGTGATGGAGATGGGATGGGAGTTTCAACCAAACCATCAAACCATTGAGCAAATTTGGGATGAGATTGAAGCCCTGCATAGACGGGTTCGTTTGCTGACTATCGGGCTAATTGCTGTTGTCGTTCTGTGCAATTGCCTTCCAAGCCTAATCTGGTTTCTCCTACCAGTGAAGCCATTTGGGGCAATTCAGGTTGAAAGGGTTGAGTTCGTCAGGGGTTTTGACACTATCTTGGAAATTGCTCCCGCACCAATGGGTAATGCAGTCTTCATTAGCAGTGGAAGCGGCAGGATTATCGCTGGGCTTGGGGAAGATGTAGTTGGAAGTTCATTGGTTCTTTTCAACCCTAACGGCACAATTGCAGTTGGTTTAGGGACAATGCCAGATGGCGGATTTATCGGGATTAGAGACAAAGATGGAAGGTCTTGTGTTCACTTGAGTGGGGGACCCTTTGGTGGTCTTCTTCTCATCAAATCACCTCAAGGACAAGTCCTTTTCCGTGCACCTTAAATTTAACAGGTTTCGTAACTGCCACAGGATAGTTCAGCGAAACCTCAAGTCACAGTCCCTTTAATTGGGTCGGTAAAGGGACTCGCTTCAGCAAAGCCCAAGTTTCGCCATAGCGCTCCATCTTCAGAGGCAAAAGGTAAGAACCCTTTTCGAGGCTGTCACTGCGTGAAGTGCCACCAAATGGGTTGAAGTGGTCAAATTGTGACCTCTCGGCTAAGTCCGAAAGCCTCACAACTAACAGACCCTGTGCCAACCCCTTTTGCAGTATGCTCTCAGGCAACTCTTCTAACTTGCGGGCAAAGAATTCGCATGGAAGTTCCGATTCGCTAACTTCCTCGACTTCTCGACACCAGCAAAGGGAATCTGAAGAGCCTAACCGTCGCACTTTAAGCAAAAGTTCTTTTACCGTTTCAGCCTTATCGGCGGGCACTTGGAGGAAAACGGTTAAACACCCGTCAAGCAGGAAGTAATCTCGAACTCCAGTCGATTTTAGAAGTTCGCCCTCCCTCGGCTTTAACCTTCCCAAAAAGGCACGAAACCTCACAACCCTCTCAGGTGGGACACAATGAACTTTGCAAGTCTTGAGCCAATCGAAAACCTGCCGCCCAAGTTCAACGCTCCCGTTCCATCGGATGGCTGTGTCAACGAGAGTCAACTTAATTGTCGCAGGTGAAGGGATTGGAGAACCAATGGCAAATTGAGCCGAAGCATCAGGTTGGCGGTAGGAGAAAGTGCTGGCAAATTCAATCTCTGCCTTCAGCCAAACCCTGCTCACTTCCTCCTCGACCAAATTCTCCGCAATCTCAACCCTTCGCCTCCTCCCCAAAAGACATCACCTCAAGGACTTTATTGCTGTGAAGAATCACTAAGTTTGAAAGGACTCAGTTGGCGCAAATCGGTTAAGATTTCCGTCAGCCTCAAAAGGTCGTCAAACTCGTGCGCTTCAACACCCTGTCTTTCTGCTAACTCTTTCAATTTTTGGCGATAATCGTCGCAAAGTGGGCTGAGTAATGGAACAGGCACAGCAGTTTTCGCTACCAGAACGAGACCTTCAACACCTTCAATGTGAGGTAGTCTCGTCGTCGTCATTGCTCCGTCAGGGCGCTTAAAGGTCCACTCATAAGCAGTCAACGCTAATTCAAAGCGCTCCTTGCGTTCATCGTCGTTCCCCAGAGCATAGGTATAGTTGACCTCGTTTAAGCCAATACGCCACGCTTGAAGGAGAGTAACGAAAGCGTAAATGCCAGATCGCGTTGGGCGATGATAAACCATTTGAGCCGTAACCTCAGCTTCCCTCTCGCCCGAAGCTTCCTCCTCCGAAACTTCTCCCTCGCTCGTAGTTTCCTCTTGCGAGCCTATGGCGTGACGGGCATGAAGGTGTAGGTCGCGGTGAAATTTTTCCCGCACGCTAACGACCCAACCAAATTCAATCGTTGACTGTCGGTGAATGGTTGGGCGTTGAACGAAGAAACCGTGCAGGTCACATAGAACGCACCTTCTGATAATTTCCCCCATTGCATCGACTTCTCTTCCTCTTTCTCTCATTTCTCTCGGCAGGTCTCCAATGGAAGCGTCGGCACGCTGTGGTTGAAATTTTTGGCAAGCAGAACAAAGTGGTAAACTACCTTCTTTCGCTCGAAGCCAAGTCCAAAAGGCATGGATGTGTTTCATCATCTCACCACTGACACCGTCTACTTTATCCCCGTTCCATAAAGTGACAGTGCGTGGTTCAGTCACATTACCAATTGTCCCCTCATTGTTTAGCGAGTGTAGATTCCAAGTTGCCCTTCCAACGATGGCGATTTCAAAGACCTGATCTTGCCTTTGCTTTGACATCATTGTTCACCCCCTTCCGCTTCACGCTCAGCACGACAAAGAGCGTGGCTGATTAACGCTGCCCTAATCATTCTGACCCCATAGTCGTCTGCAAGCCTAACGATACTTTCGAGGGCACTTTCTGATGGGCGGCGAAGGTTATATCGACGGGCTAAGGTTTCGTATCGCCGCAGAAACCGTCGCAATGCATCAGCAAAGGCTTCAGGCGTTTCAGCGAATTCAAATTCCATTAGCGATGCATAATCATCGTTCAATCTCAGGGCTCGCCTTAAAGCGCTACCGAACTCACGAACGGCGGGGTCGGAAAAAACTTCCTCTAACCTCTGGGCTTCACACTTTGACATTCTTCATCACCCCCAGCAAAGTTCTTTCATAGGGTAAGTTGTCATACCTAACCTGATTCCTTGCGATGAAACGAACAAACACCTTCACCAATTTCTCGTATGCGTCTAAGTCCCAGCGCATGACTAACTCAGTCACTGCCAACGCTAACTCTTCGGCTCCTTTTGTCGCCCCCAGACGAAAGCAATAATCAAGCCACTTCAGCATCGCTTCTGTCCCATGGGGGTCTTCTTGAATTGCGTCCATCAACGGCGTTAAGTTCAACTGGTTCCCCTGTGAGGGCTTCACCTGTTGCCTTGTACCAAAAAGCGTAAAGTAAAGAACCGCTGAGAAGCGATCTTGTAAGCTCCCTTGAGCGACGGCACGCCTGCGCAATTGTTCCGTTAACTGAACTGAGTAGTGGGCAGCAGCATTTTGGACACCTATATATCGGAGACCAGAAGGACGCATTAGTTCCTGAACGTCCCGAAAGTAGTTAAAGTGGACATTTTGTGGGACAGGTAAAAGAACAAGCCACCTATATTGTCCAGCCTCACGACTAAAACGGTAAGTCCCGCATGTCGCCATCCCAAGGCAAGAAAGTGCCCAATGACCCTCTGAAACTTTTAATTGGTCCTCACGGTAACTCGCCTTCGTGACATGGCGTAGACCCTTAAAAGCCGCTGGTTCTAAGCCACCCGGCACATTCTCCCCACTTCCAATTTCAACCAAATTGTCAGGTCGTTGTAAATCTGAGAGCAAAGAGTGTAATTGGGTCTCCAGTATCTGACGCACTTGCCCCTTCTTTTCCTCTTGACGACCCCTTTGAGTCACAAAAACACTGTCCCATTGCACATCTACAGCGTTGAAAAGGGTTACCCAACTTCCTAACCCAGTTAGTTGAGCATTTTGGGGGATACACCCTTTAGGCTCTAAAATAAAAGCCCAACTTGCATCTTGCAACCTAACCTCATCCTGAGTCAGAACATTGAGCAAGACAGCCAAACCCCAAGCCCTTGCTGTATCAAACGCGTCTAAACCAGTCTTCGTAACGAAAAATTGCACTCTCGTCCCCCTCCGTCGCCATCCTATCCGCAAGCCTTAACCATCTTGCCACTAAGATATAGGCGGTGTAAAGGCGCTCGTATTCAAGAGGTGGGAAAGAAGTCCGAAGGTCAGTAGTGCTTGGTTGCTCCTCATGAACCCTTTCCAACCAATCGCTATCCAAGCCAATTTGTTCCAAGGCTTCTTTAACGGCTTGTTGCCAATTTCGATGTAGCCGATAACTTGGCACTTGTTTTGCACGGACAGAATGATGGTGAGCAATAGCGAATAAGACTGCCTTACCTAATTGGCATGGAATTACACCTTCAAGTGCACACCACAATGCGTAGGCTGAGACGGTTGCGTGGGAAGGAAAATGAGCGTAGTCTCGACTTTTTGTGTGAGCCAAAAGTTCGTGTCCTGAGGCGCTCTCGCTTACACCTGCCCTTTTCTGCCATTCAATGGTGAGTTTTCCAAGGTCGTGAAGGAGCGCTGCAAATTTCCCTGCCTTCCTAACTTCATCGGATGAAATGTTCAAAAGTCTCGCCAAACCTTCAACAGCAAAGTTCTCCCGCTCAAGCACTCTCTCCATGTAGTTGACCGTTTTAAGGGCATGGCAAATCCAAGATTCGTCTTGGTAAGTAATGTCAAGTCTTGCCCTCTCCCTTTCAATTTGCGGTTTAAAGTTTACCCCACCCTCACCAAGGTGCAGACCAAGTTGAGGGTTGTAAGCCAATTTGGTCGGCTCAAAAATCAAACGGTCACCGAGACAAATTTCCCTTTGGTTCCTTTCACTGATCGGTTCACAGCGAACCTGTATCCCAGTATCCCTTGCCTCTCTGTCCACTTCTAACCTCCACGCTTTTGCTCCCTCTTTAAGCCACGATTTCACAACTCCAATGTGGACACTTATGGTCGGCAACCACAAAGCACTTTCGCCCAACGATTGAGGGTTACTGTGCAATGACACCTCAACAGTTTGAACATCACGAACTACTCCCTCAATTTCTCTGCGGTTGCCAGTGAAAGCAGCGTGGCTTAGACGCGCAATGGCGCTTTCGAAAGAGGTTCCTTGCTCTAAAACCTGCCTGTAGCGGTCGTTTAAAACTTCGTTGACCCACTCTTTCGCCTTCTCCCATGTGAGAAGTGAGTTAGAGTCTTGTGAGAGAACTTTCTCGGTTCTGTTAACCAAGTTCTCATCGTAAGGTGCAGCCTTCTCGACCTTGAAGACCTTCACGAGCCCACAACCGCTCCATCTGGCACATCGCCCCGCCCTTTGGATGATGGCGTCAACAGGGGCAATTTCTGTCAACAAGCAGTCAGCGGAAATATCCAACCCAACTTCCACAACCTGAGTAGCAATGAGAATGCTCTTTCCTTCCGAAGCGTTCTTGCCGAAGTTTTCTTCAACCCATCTTTCCTTCTCCTGTCTGTCCTCTGGGAGAAACCGTGCATGGAGAAGGTTAACAGCGTAACCGTGTCGCTCTGCTAAGGTTCTCACCTGCTGGAACAGATTGATGGCGCGCTCGACAGTATTTACAACGATGATGACTTTCCGATGGCCTTGCTTTAGTGCGTCCTCGACGGTTTCTACTGTCAACTCGCTATCGCAAAACTCCATTAAGACCTCTCGCTCAATAGTTTCGTTTTGAGCGTCAATCTTCTCGCACCCCAACTTCTCCTCAAAGAACTCAAGGACGCTGTCTGGAAGCGTTGCCGAGAGGATTGCAAAGGGCAAACCCATGTGGTAAAGCCGTTCACAAATTAACTGCACCGCTTGCAATGCCAGTTCAGGGTCGAACAGGTGAACTTCGTCGAAGACAAGGAAAGAACCTGCAACTGCTCCAGCAGGGATATTTCCGTGCCGTAGCGGTAAAGTTAAGGGGGTGCAAGCGTAGGAACTAATGACTTGGTCAATGGTGGCAACAACGACATCGGCAGCAAACAAAACGCTCTCTGGCTTTTGACCGTGCTGAAGTGCTATTCTCCATGTTGATTTGCCCAACCTTTCAGCGTGGTTTCTCAATCGCCTCTCAATTTGGTTTGCCAGTGACCTGAGAGGTAGAGCGTAAATGAGCCGTGAAGGGAGTTGACCGTTGCTTCCGCAACAGAAGGGCAAGAAGACCGCTTCGGTTTTCCCTGAACCTGTTGGAGCCCTCAAGATTACCGATTTACCTTGCGTTAGGGCATACCATGCCTTTTGTTGGTGCTCATAGGGTATATCGCCCAGAATCCTTTGGTAAACTTCCTGAACATCCATCGCACCCACCAAATGTCCCTAAGGTTTAATGGTTAGTCCCCTACAATCTCACAACGGTTCGATTGCTACGAAGACAACCCGAAGGAGAGCGCCGACACTTCAATCTCTTTCAATCCCACAATGGCTCGATTGTTACTGTCAACAAGAAAGAGGGAGAAACCAAAGTCTCGTTGTAGGCAAGTTTGAGTTGTTGGAGGCATTGGCGACAAGGCTGGCAAAGGCTTGAGCACAACCGACAAAACTGAGCGAACTTGAACAGGCAAAATCGCTTACGGCTCGAAGTCATGGTTCCACCCCCTTTGCTTACCCTTATGCTTTGGATTGCCTTAACTTGCTTCGACTACGATTTGCCCCAGTCCCATCGTTCCCAACTTCCCAACATGAACCCACTCTATCAGTTTCAGCAGCGGCAAAAATGGCGACAAATCTTCACCCTCAAACTCCGCCCAACCAATCACCCCACCAACCTTCAACCTCTCCTGCTGCCTCCTTGAAAACCTCTGCAAATCCAACCAAACTTGTTCGCCGTCGGTCATCTCAACCTTCCTTGCATTTTCAACCAAAACTTTCCCGTCCCAAGGCGGCTCTGTCCTCTCATACGCCCAAAACAATGCACGACCCCTCTCGTTCGCTCCCTTGACCAACGCAGAAAAGGTCACCGGGTTTTGCAATTTCCCAGAAAGGTCTATCCTCGTCGGCGTGACAAAGCGGACAATCAAACGGGAAACTTTTTCCTTCGTTGAAGCCAAAATTTCTCCCGCTGAAACCGAAGGCAAGGAAGTCACGATGATGCCTTCCCTTGCTCTGAAAACTTCCATCTCGTCTTCTCCGCTTCCCGCAACGACACGAACCAAACTTGCCTTTAAGCCCTTTCCAATTCCGTTTGCCAAAGTCCTTTGAACGGCGACGATGAGATAGGGCAAAAGGTTTTCAGCCTGATGCCAAATTGTCATCCCGAAGGAGAAAGCATCTCCGACTTTGAAGGTGACTGGCGAATTTGAAGGCGGAGGGACTTGAAGGGAGAAAGGACGAGGCATCTGAACGAGCCTTTTTGCGAAAGGATGGTCAGCAGGTGCGAAAGGTTCAAAGAAGCGAGTGTAAGGGCACTGAAAGCGCAAGATGCACTGGGAGCAATCGTCAAGGTGAGTGACGCAGACCATCTTTCGGAAGGTCAAACCCAAAGCGCCACGCAAAGTTGGTCCGAAAAATCTGGGCAAAGTCCCGTCATTGGTAACTTCCGCCTCAAACCTGAGCCTGACAAACCTCAGCATCCCATCATCACCTTTCTTAGCGTGCAAGCGTGTAAGCGTGCAAGTGTGCAGGCGTGTATGCGTGTATGGGTGTAAGCGTGCGAGTATGGGGGTGGGTCAGCCACGAAAATCCTTCATGGTCGGGTCAAATTCGGGTTGCGAGTTGAGCGTTGAGAGTTCAAAACTGGCTTCAATTTGCCGCTAACTCAGAACTCACAACCCTCAACCCAGAACCCGCCGTTTAACCGTCCCCTCATGGTCGGGTCGGAACTTCATCTGAGGTCATCAATTTCCCTGTCACTTACTACATCGCCGTCCCCTCATGGTCGGGTCGGAACCTCACCGTGCAGTACAGAGGCCCGCGGCTGCCAGAGTCGCCGTCCCCTCATGGTCGGGTCGGAACCCCGCTAAGGTAGTCGACGCCTGGCTGGACATTAAACTGTCGCCGTCCCCTCATGGTCGGGTCGGAACTACCGGAGAGGCCCAAACCCGCAGGAGCACCAGCATAGTCGCCGTCCCCTCATGGTCGGGTCGGAACTCTTTCCCTCCTTTATGCTTTAAATGTGATTTTTCTGTCGCCGTCCCCTCATGGTCGGGTCGGAACACGAGTGGGTTCGGATTTGGAGGTATGCGCTTGAGCAACAAAGTCGCCGTCCCCTCATGGTCGGGTCGGAACCCTCCCATTGAATTTTTTGCCCGCGAACTTTTTCGCGTCGCCGTCCCCTCATGGTCGGGTCGGAACTTGAAAATTCTGCGAAAACTCGCAAAGGCGCAAAGTCGCCGTCCCCTCATGGTCGGGTCGGAACCTATTTCCACCGTCAGTTCGCTCCTAAAACTTGTCCGTCGCCGTCCCCTCATGGTCGGGTCGGAACCCAGAAAGATTGGCGGCGGCACTTGGAGTTTCAGCGTCGCCGTCCCCTCATGGTCGGGTCGGAACTGGCTATGGGGGTTTGGATTGGTTGCTCAAAGGTATGGTCGCCGTCCCCTCATGGTCGGGTCGGAACTGACGGAATGGTGATGGTGACAATGACGGCGACAACGAGTAGCCGTCCCCTCATGGTCGGGACGGAACCAAGGCAAATTTTAGGGCTTTGACGG
>Ga0080004_1137061_pt1 | contig 35755 bp, 34 predicted proteins | sample WasSprMetagenome_FD_69207 | JGI IMG/M metagenome (GOLD analysis project Ga0080004, IMG submission 69207) | Sulfidic aquatic microbial communities from Washburn Spring, Yellowstone National Park, USA - WS (SPADES assembly) (version 2) | ecosystem: Environmental > Aquatic > Thermal springs > Hot...
CGGATCATGTAAGGCTTGAGGCGCCTAATCTCAGCTAGCACTTTCTCAACGAAGGCGCTGACGTAGCTCCAACTAAACCCCCTCTCCTCCAAAACCCCCTTAACGTACAGCTCCGTATCCCTGTAGCTCTTAAACTTTTCATTAATCTCCCTCCAGGGAATCCCCCTGAGCCCCTCGGCAAGCTTAGAATCAAAGGGCAAAACCCCCTTCAACATCAAAAAAGCTATCGACGGGTAACCTAGATACCCCTTGAAGACGGAGCCATTATCGTTAGAAAAAATCCCCAAGCCACCGTCCCAGACAACCCTGTAAGCCCTAGTCCCGTCAGAGCCAGTAACCCGAGCCTCCCGCTCACCGCTGAAGACGATCCTACCGTCCCCAATAGCGCCCAAAGCCTCCAGAACCTTAACCCTCGGAGGAATCCGCCAAGGAACCCTGCCCCCCTCCACACTCTCCCTACTCATGAGGTTCCCAGGGATAAATGGCGGTGCCTCCAGATATAAACATAGCGCATGCAAAAACCAAAGTGAAAACCTAGCAGAAAGCGCGGCACGCAACAATTAACCACACGCTGCTGAAGGCAACGGTACGTAAGGATAGCGCACTAGCACGCAGCGCGCCGGCCACCGCCCGCCTTTTTGCGCGGGGTCGGTAGTCGCCGAGCCCCCTGCTCCGCCTCGACTGGCTTCACTCCTCCGGGTGTCGCTATGTATGTTTTCGTCTTGAAGCTCGTGGGCAGCCACTACGCCTGAGGATGTTCAGCTAGCGTGCGCTACTTAGGGGACGGAGCCTACTAAACATTTGAAAGCTTTATACAGGTGGCAGCATGAAGAATGTTAATACAAGAGATTATTGCGTGCGCGCTAACTAACCGCTAAAAACAAATCACGCAGAGGCCAGAGAACGAATATGCATGAAACCCTCCTCATTGCAACGAAAAACGTGCACAAGCTGCGCGAAATGGCGCCGATCCTCGAAAGCTACGGCTTCAGGCTGCAGCTGGCAGACCTCCCAAAGATAGAGATACAGTCAGACAGCCTACAAGAGATCGTAGCCTACGCTGCGAAGAGCCTCCCAAGGCTCGACAAGCCAGTAATAGTCGAAGACGCAGGGCTATTCATCAACGCCTTAAACGGCTTCCCGGGACCCTACAGCCACTACGCCTACAAGACGATCGGATGCAAAGGAATACTGAAACTCATGCAGCAAGCCACCGACAGAACGGCAGTCTTCCAGTCAGCAATAGCCCTTAAAACCCCCACGGGGGAAATACACGTCTTCACCGGAGAAGCACGCGGCACAATAACCACCCAAGAACGCGGAACACACGGCTTCGGATTCGACCCAATATTCCAGCCACAAGACACAAACAAAACGTTCGCAGAAATGACCCTACAAGAAAAAAACCTCTACTCGCACAGAGCAAAAGCCGCAAAAAAACTAGCAGAACACCTCACAGCTAAGGCTTAGCTTACGCGCCGGTCATCGCCCGCCCCTCGTCACGGGGTCTGTTATTCAACAAGCCGCTGCTTGGCAGGCTTGATTCCTCCTGGTATCGCAATGCAGCTTCTCGTATTTATTCTCGTCTGAGGCTGTCCTTTTAGCGTGCGGCGTGCACTAAGGCTTAACAATGCTAGGAGCCCAAGGCTCCTCAAACATCGGCACGTATATATAGGCGTTCTTCCACATGTCTGCTACACCTGTACTTAAATCCAGGAAGCCGGTTCCACTAGCACGATAGTCAAACACAGCTGTCCAATAAATCAAAAGCGTCCCCTGCTGCACAGTCTTAGACGTGGTATACGGCCAGAAGTCAGCCTCGATCGAGCCCTGCCGCTGGCCTCCTGGCGCGGCTGCCGTGCTCGAGAAGCTCGCGCTGCTCCCGCCAACGCTCCGCAGGAGTCGCACGGCTGCCTTGCTCAAGATGACAGCCCTCCCCACGCCCCCCGAAGACCAGTGGGTCATCAGCACGCCTGGGTCAGGCTGTATCAGGACGCCTCCGGGTGAGCTTGAGACGTCGTCGTATGTGTACACGAATGTCTGGTTCTGCTTGTACTGGTAACCCGCTGCAGTGTACGCGAAGTAGTCGGCGTAGCCCCTCCCCATCTCTGTGCATAACCAGTAGCCATAGTCGGACTGCGTGTTTTTCCAATAGATATACGTAATTACAGGTATATACCTTGTCCCATTAACTATCTGCACAATCGCTAACGTAGCATAATACTGGTCACTAAGCGCTGTATCCCCATAGTCCCTATAGACACTGCCCACCCACTCCGTGTTAAGTACAGCGAAAATCCTGATCGGCGCCTTTATCCACGAGTAACGCATATATTCATAGTAAACCTGCCAGGTACCATAGGGTCTAAAACGTTGAAGCAGGGTCGTATAATTGCCAAATCCGTGAAGATTGTAAGGACCAAACGCGAAATCACTACTTGGATCCGGGTCTCTTAGGACAAAAGCAGCAACACCGTAGTAGTTCACGTATCTCCTCGACTGTTGATGCTCATAATCCACAAATTCGGCATCGTATAAAGGATGCCTTACATCTTTGCAACTTGAAGGCTCATACATGTTGCATTTCGTATCCCCACTCTTTATGTACTCGATTTGTGTTTGGTATACTGCGGGATCCGCGTCAAGGTCATCGTACCACCACAGCACTACATACTGTTTACGGTTGCTTGTATTGGGAAACTTTACCTGGAAGACCAGCTTCGTGTTGTACCTGTCTCCCTTGACAAAGTCCATCTGTGGGTCGGAGAGGCCGACTGGGTAGTCCACCGATACGCCGTGCCAAACAATGGTTGTCCAGTTCTCGTACTGTATGGGTCTCTCTGCAAGTGTACCCGTGGTCCCGTCGAGTGTGACGTTTACCCTGATCTGTTTTATAGGTATGTACGGGAACGGTGGAAGCTTAAGGTTGGGGTCTACTGAGAGCTTTTGTCCAAGCCAGAACAGGGACATGTTTGAGCTCATCTCCAAGGTGTAGACCTCATTGCTTATGTCGCTTGGCCTATCTAGTGTTTTCTGGTTTCCATTCGAGTCGTAATAGATCAGCGTATCAGGGGTGTTTCTCTGGACAGCAAAGTAGACGTAGTAGTAGGTCGACGCCTCGACCACGATTCCTCTCTCGTCACTTACCACCACCATTATCGGCACATAAGTGTCTCCTTTAAGGTCTGTAAGTACAGGTAGTGAGGGCTCAAACGTTACAGAGTAGTTGCCCATGCCGCCGTACGTCACGTCTCGTATCCTGGCGATGTTCCATTTACCCGTGAACCTCCCAGCGGCATCGATCTCCGGGTAGTATACCCTAACCCATCCCTTGGCAATGAGCTTGCCGTACGGGTTGCCGACTACGCTCGGTGGGTCTGTCGAGTAGTCAACGTACCCGTCCTGCCTCACGTTGATCACGATGGTTACATTACCGCTTGTCACGCTTACGGGCTTCCTGTAGATGGTCAGAGTTAAGCCCACGAATACGTCACTCTCCCAGTTGTAGAACCCCATAGCCGTGAGGTTGAGCCTGAGCTTCGCATAAGCATAGCTGCCAGAGACGGGGAGGTACCAGTAGCCCTTCATCAAGTTGTAGACAGTCCTGGGCCTGCCGAGCTCCCTTGAGAGATCCAGGCGGAGGATCTCGTAGGACACCTGCACCCCGTACTCGCCATAAGCCTTAGTTATCGACTGCCTCCAGTACTCGAGGTACGTCTTAGCAACCTGCCTAGCAACGGTGAAGTTGTGCCTATTGTACATCGACATGCCGTAGGAACTAAACCTGCCAGTGAGGTCAGAGAACTCCGAGTAGTTGAAGTAAGCCCTAGTAGCCACAGCAAGCATCGCCGCCAGGGCTCTCTTAAAGTCCGCAGTAATGGCGCCAACAACCTCCCGCACAACGGGGCTCCTCGTACGCAAGAACAAGCTGTGAGCCTCGTAAACAGTCACAAGCACAGACATTACAAGCAGGCCAATGATTAGTATCGCGGCAACAACCATCTGTCCAGCACGCGTCCCGCGCACCTAATCACCACTACAATGGTGTTACCAAAGATCTTAATTAAACTACTTCCCCTGGTAGTTTAATGGTTGAGAAGAGGAGCGCGCGCTAAACTTCAAAACGCGCTAGGGGTCAGCCTGAGTAACCAATTACTACCTCTATAAGTAGGGACGTCCCCCTAACCTTGTCTGGGTCGCCGGTGCACACGTAAGTGTAAGTTACGGGCTCAGACTCAACAAGCCTCACGTTTCTCCAGTCGTAGTTTGAGGCGCAGCCAAGCCATACAAGCCTAGAGCTTCCCGTAGCCAAGTCGTAGTCAACCCTGTAAATATCCATCTTGAAGAGGAGACCCGGCGGCAGGCTGGCTGTTGCCAAAAAGCCTAGGTCGTAAAACTTGCATTCATCAGTGGCTTGCTGCGTGCCAGAAGCTATGCCAGAAATGGTCCTCTCGAAGACATTATTCTCGGCCATGTTGCCCAGCAGGTCGTAAGCAAGCCGCCTCAAGTCGCTCGTCTCGCGGATATACACGCTCTTCAGAGGCCTGGTGAAGGACATGACAAGGAGGATTACTGCTACAACCATGAAAGTAGCCAGCACTGCTTCAATAATCCTTACCTGTCCACGCCTCCTCGAAGCCCTCACGGGAACCCCTCCACGCGTCTCCAGATGGTGAGCTCGACTACGAGTGGATAGCTGTACACAGTGCATATTCTCCGCAGCGTAACACTGTTGGCAGGCATAGCCCGCCCCCCTCCGTAAGCAATATCGACGCTTGGCACCCTGCTAATAACAATGGCTATGGGGTTGCCCCTGAACTGTGCAAAGACAAAGATGTGGCTCGACAAGGGCTCAACGTACTGGACGTATCCAATGAGATACCACTGCTTGGCACTGGGCAACACCCTCCCAGCGTTGTTGCAGAGGGGGTCGTCGTTCCTAAAGTTTCCGTATGCATCCCTGCACCAGGTAACAGTGGTGAAGTTGAGCAGGTCCTGGTACTCGGGGACAGCCTGGAGGAGCTCGTCCTTAACTATGACTGCCCCAGCGTTATTCCCCTTTCCCCGCCCTCTTCTTATTATGGTCACGTTGATCTCCCTATCGACGAACACGTAGTTACCGATGATGTAGCCCTCCACCGGTGCCTCTCCCTTAGACGTCGAGCCGTAGCCTGCAACGCTCACGAAACCCTGCCACTCTGCCCGCACTATCAGGAACGGGAAGAACCACTTGACCTGCCCCTTGAGGACCCCCTGAAGATCGCTTGTAAAGTCTAGTGTGCATTTCCCTAAGGGGTTCGTGAGGCACGTCCTCGTGAAGATGCTCCTCAACTCCACGTCGCCCTCGTTGCCTGTGCCTGGCTGCACCTGCACCAAGACGTACATCGCCGTGATGTTTGCATTTGGAATGCCGAGGCCATAGTAGTTGGAGACCTGGATGTCAAACCTGGACATGAACTTGTAGGACTGGTAGTAATAGTAGCCTGTGGGGGTGATGTTTACCACGAGGAGCGGCTTAATCCTCAGCCTGAAGCCGTAGTCCTGCAGGTTTAACAGCTCCGCGAGCCTGCTAGTATTGAGTAGGAGCGGGTTCGGGAGCGTGCTGAGGTTTGCGAGCCTCATCACCTTGTCCGGGTCCACGACGTAGGGTGACCTTGACCCGTATAGGGCGAGTCCAAAGTCCTGCAAAGTATCGGGAGTAACGTTGATGTTTGTCCCCCAGTCGACTGGGTAGCCGGGAGTCAACACGATTTTATCCATCACCCTTTCAGCCACCGTGTAGAGCTGCTCCCCGTAGGTCGTTGCAACGGTGGATGTAGCCGCGCCCACCATGTTATAGGAGACCATGACTAGGAGCAAGATCAAAAGCCCAACAGCCAGGTACTCCAGCGTGACGTGCATAGTACCTACCAGTGCTATTGCCTAATCTTAATAAAAATCTTTCCGTGGCTATGGAAAGATTTTTTACGCTTTGCAGGCTTTGAATTACTGTCGGCGGAATGGTCAGCCCGGTCATTTCGCACATAATTGGGGCCCTCGCCATACTCCAGGCTGTGGTAATAATCCTAGCGGCACTAAGCTTTATGGTGTTCCTGTACCAGATGCAGAGCCAAAACGTGATGCTGGGCGAGGTTGCAGAGAGCACCGCCAGGGAAATAGTTGAGCTCATCTCGGTGTACACGCTTGGCGGAAGCTCGACTAGCTACATGCTCCTAACCCTCCCAGACACCCTGGGGGGCCAGCCATACGTGATGTACATTGGGGAGAGCGGCGAAAATGTTTTGAATGTAACGGCTAGGCTGCAGCTATACCAGCAGGTGAGGGTTGTCGTAACGCCGAACTTTGGGCAGAACCCTGTCCACGCGGTGAGGGGGTCAGTGAATGTAGGCGCACTCATTGTTTCCGATACTCTTTACATGCCCCTCCCACCCGGCAGGAGGCCCGTCGTCGTTGCCTTCAGGGATGGAAACGTAGTCCGCGTGGGTTTCTCATCCATCCCCGCGGGCTCGTAGAGTGCGCGCGCTGTTTACCGCGTAGGATCCGGCGGGGACCTATTCACGAGGTGCTAGCGCGCGTCACGCGCGCCACTTTGTCGCCCCGCCTTTTAGCGCGGGGTCAGCAGCCGCCGGCCCTACTTTCGACGGGCTTTATTCCTCGGGGTGTTACAATGAAGCTTTGTGTTTTGAACATGGTTGGCAGTTTTCCTCCGGCTTTTTTGAGGATATTGAGCGCGGCGTTGACGTCGCTGTGTATGGTATGACCCATGGGGCAGTGAAGTAAGCCTCTAGGACTACGTTGTCCCTCTATGCCGTGGTATGCACAGTGTTTCGACGTGCCGCTTTCATCAAGTGCATAGACTGCTATTCCATAATTCTCGGCTGTTATTGCTATTCTCTCCATGAGTTTCCAGTAAGACCAGAAGCTCACGTTATACTCGTAAGGCTTATCCTTGGTGATGTTATGTGGGTACCCAACATAGATCTCTGCTATTCCCAGCTGTTTCAGAGTCCTAATCAAGTGACTGGCAAGGTTCTTGAAGGCTTCTTCTCTGTGTACTTTCATCTTGTAGTTATGGATCCGTTTTCTTTCCACATTAAAATCCAGATCGATCTCTCCAATCGAATAGAGCCTATCACTCTGGCTTATTTTTTCCTTGAAGTATAGGTAGTCCCAGGCAAGCTTTGAACCCTTATACATCAAGACATAGCCGTTCTCCGTTGCAACCACGGCCAAGAACCTCTGTCCTAGATCAACTCCGCACTTATATCCAACTACATTGTCCCTCCTTAGAGTAACATAGCTAGCAATATGAGCGTACCACCTCTTCTTTGCCTCGTTATATTTTATCATCAATCTTCCCTGTCTTCCCCTTGCAAACCACCTGAGATTGCCTTTGTAGCTTAAAACTTCTCCATAATACCCCAGCTTTATTGTTCTTTGTTCGCTATCAATCTCGTAGTTGTCAAAGCGCACAAAGAGGGCGAGTGGCTTGAAATCCCTTGGAGGCTTTGGGTCTATGTATTCCGGAAGTTCTCCCCTCCTTTTCATTTCTAACAGCTTACTAAAGTTTCTATATTGTTCTGAAACAAAGCGTAGTGCTTCGTCAAAGTTTCTAGAGCCGAGGATTCTCCTAAATGAGAAATAGCTAGGATTTCTATATGCTGGCATTATGCTTACGTCAATTTCTCCAGTTTCCTCGTAGATTTTACTCCTTCTCTGAAACTCTTCGTTGACAAAATCCCTGCATATTTTAGCCAATTGGGCTAGTACTTTTGCCATTTCTCCTTCTGCCTCAATCCTGACAATGTCAGCTCTTGCAACCTCCGCTTCTAGCTTGCCCTCTGTCCACACATTGAGCGGAACAATCTCTGTCTTCTCTGTGTGTTTCAACCCCGGGGCCCCACGATTCAAGACGTTGACAATCTCCTCCATAGCCCTCCCCTCTCGGGGTGCCCGGCCCAGACTCCACGCCCAGCCGCGTTCGCGCAGGTCCGAGCGCGAGCGCGCGCTACGAGGTGCTAACAATCACTTTTGCGACCTTGACTATGAGAACTGATCCATCGGCTGGCGGCCCGTTTAGAGAGGCTGTCTGGCTAGCTGAACCCTTACTTACTACGAGTGTAATGCTGTTAGCGCCTTCGAAAACGTACTCTGTGACGGTCATGTTCACGCTGCGGAAAATCACGGGAATCGTTCCTGACCCGCCTAGATTGCCGGGAACCAGCTCCACGATGTGGAGAACGAAGTAGTTGTACTTCTTAGGCGTGCCCCCAGCAGTGACATTCACCTGAGAGCTGAAAAACGCCCTAAACCGGGCGGTCAGGAAGGCGCATGCCCTCCCAGTGAAATTCTCGTAGACGAGGACGATCGGCTGCCCGCTACTCACAACAAGCCTAGAAAGCTCGGTTGACATGTCCCCTGTCTCGGGGTACAACAGCCTGGGCACCGTTGTAACAAGCGGGCCGCCGCAAACCTGTAAAACCAGTGGGGTTCCCTGATACACCATCACCCCATTTGCGTAGACGGTTACCGCTTGACTTGACTGCAGGAAGGATATCCCGGTAGAAGTCAAGCTGAAGCGGACGTACCTCGAGCCCCCGGAGCCGAAGGCTACCTGCTCCAGGGCGGTGGCTGCATAGGTCAGCTGCTCCTTGGCATACTCGTACTCCATGGTCTGCCTATTCAAGTCTATGAGCGAGGTAGAGTAGTAGAGGGCAACCGCAACTATGGTAAGCATTATGCTGGTCAGGATGGCTGTCGCTATCACGGGGGAAACTCCCCTCCTCGACTCTGCCTTGCATGCCACAGCTGCAAAGCCCATCCTCCCCCCTCTTGATCCACCCAGCACGTATAAATCTTAGGAAACTGTAGTATTTAGCGCTTACGCGTCTGTTGTCGCCGAGCCCTATGACGGCTTGACCCCCGCTGGGTGGGGCAGCGTGCTAATTTTCGAAAATATTTTAAAAAGAGATTTACGGGAGCAGTCCTCGCCTAAGCCTCTCACAGCGCAGCTAGCTCACTCAAGACCATACCTAGCGAAGTTTATGCTTCCAATCTTCTTTTCGACTACTAGCCTGTAATTTTCATCGAGATATGCTCTGTAGAGGCATGTCTTGCACACGGGGTTTGCTGACGGCTCGCCGCACACCCTGCAGTAGGTTGGCTGTTTTCTGGGAGCCTTGATCTTTTTCCTGGCGAGCTCCTTGCTCGCTAGTAGCCTGTACTTGAATCCCGGGTCTTCGTCCTCGACTTCGTTTACCCAGCGCCTCACCGGGCGCCTCATGGCGTAGACGATGTAGGGGCACTCAACGAAGGGAGTGTAGATGCCCTTTATCAGGGTGTAGGCCAAAACCTCCTTCTCTGGAATGAAGTAGAGAGGCTTAATTCTTGGAACGAGTAGCGCTCCAACCTCCTCGGAAACTATACCCTCCCTCAGAATGCCGTCCACATGGCTCTTCAGGGCATTCATGACGAATACCTGTACCTCGTCGTCGAGGTTATGTCCTGTCGCCAGCCTTGACGCCCCCCTTTCCCGGGCAATCGCATTCATGACGTAGCGCCTAAAAACCCCGCAAACACTACAAGGCTTAACCACGTAGCCCCTTTCCCTCAGCACATTAACAGCCTCGTCCAGCGTAAACCCAAAGTAGCTCTTGAAGGAGCCGACGAAAACCTCCACGCCCAACTCGTCCGCCAGCCTCCTCAGGGCGTCCAGCTTGTGCTCCCTATAGCCAGCTATACCCTCATCAACAGCGATCCCGAAAACCTCCACGCCGAGCCTCCCAGAGAACTTCGAGAGAAGGTACAGAGTAGTCAAGCTATCCTTGCCACCACTCACCGCAACCGCAACCCTATCCCCCTCCCTTACTAGTCGAAAATGTGAAACCGCCTCGAAAACCCTCCTCTCAAAGTACTCAACAAAGTGCTCGGCGCACAAGTAGTCTCCAAGATACGAGACAAAAACAGAGGCCCTCTTACCGCATACCATGCACTGCGGGGACGTCCTCAGCCACCGGACACAACGGAGTGAAGCTTAACCACCGAGCCAGGCCTTAAAGGCTCCTCCTCGGCAGACACTACACCATTAACGCTCACAACAACTTCGCTTACCCTGAAGCCAAGCATCTTAACTAAGTCAGCGATCTTGAAGTTGGCTGGGACTTTAACCTCCTTCATCTCCCGCCCAAAGACATCCACGACGACAGAGATAAGCTCCCCGCTACTCATCGCTCTCACACATGCTCTAAGAAGATCACCTTTTATTTCTTACCGTGCAGCGCGCCTCAAGGGGGATGCCTCCCCGCTTTAGGTATCACGTCCGCGTATCGAGTATATCCTGTCATCGCCTGGGCCACAATAGATGACCGCTGGCTCGGGCTCAAAGCGCTTGCCAGTGGTAAAATCAGTCGTGTGCGCCTCCATCAACTCCCTGGCTGATAACTGCTTATACTCGATTTTATCCTTGTCCATGATCACCACGTAGCCCCTCAACTCCTTCACGGGGAGCCCGCTGAGCCCATCGACCTCCGCTCTGAAGGATCTCAGGATCACGCTTAGCAGCCTGCTGGTCCTAGCAGACTCCACAAACCACTCGTAGAATTCAGGCCACATGTGTGGGTTAGCCCCATAAACAACATCGCCCGGGCCCGCCCTCGTAACATCCCACCTAATGATCTCCCCACTATCATCCTTAAACAAGCCCATGTCCATAGCTATGATTACGCTGTCATTGAGACCCCTCCAAGCGCTCGGCCTGGCCAGCCTGGGTCCCCCGATTGTTAGTATCGCCTTCTCGATAACGTGGGATTCCAGCTCGTGAAGGAGCCTCGACAGGCCAGCGACCCTCTTTACCCACTTTCCCCTCTCCCTCCTAGCCCTCTCGACCAGCTTGGAAACATCCCTGGACTCCCTCGCTACCACCCTCTTGAAGAGCTCTATCAGCTCACTTAACGTACCCTCGTACTCATCGAGGTACTTGTGCACGCCGACCTCGGCCTTAAAGAAGAAGTGATACCTGTCCCCCCACAGGCGGAACCTGTCGTACTCGAGTATGGAGAAGGGGACGTAGACCCTAAGAGACTTGATATATTTCTCAACCTCGCTCTCTATTCTATTAACCTCCTCACCCAGCCTCCTCCTCCTTCTCAACTCCCTAAGCAGCAACCTCTTGAAGGTCTCGAGTTGGTCCGGCGAAGCCCCCTCAAGGAACCTCAGCACGTCCCTCGCATCGAAGCTAACCACCCTACCCTTTTCATCAAAAACACTCTCCTTAGGGATCACAGCCATCCCCCTCCTAGCCTCCTCAACAAGCTCCCCAAGCTCATTCATCACCAGCGTCACTACATCCTCACCCTCACTCAGCTCGGCTCCAGTCACGTCGAGAACGTAATCCACGTACCACTTAATTACCTTCCCCGGATTTCTAGCACCATGCGTCCCGTGCACCTAATCACCACTACAATGATGTTACCAAAGATCTTATTAAACTACTCCTCCGGCGCGCACCTACATCCGTCCGTCACTTTTAATCGGAGTGCCCCTTACCGCGGGGGGCCTGGGGCGTCATAGGGTCTGATAGTTGCCGGGCTCCATCTTCTTCTCCGTTCGGCGCGCTGAAAACGAGCAATGTTTATTAACGAGCAAGCTCTTACACACTCAATGTCTTCAAGTGTTTTCCAGAGGAAAGACATCCCAGTCGTGAATGTGGGTAAAAAGGGACTCGATGAATCAGTTTTAGAGGAAATAAGAAGCGTTCTTCAATCAAGAGGCATGGTAAAGGTCAAGCTGTTAAAGAATTTCCGGGAAACCTACGGCCTCACGCCCGAGGAAGCGGCAGTAGTAATCTCGCAGAGGCTTTCAGCAGAGATCCTCGGAGTACGTGGATTCGTCATCGTCTTAAAGAAGACCAGTAGAAGCCTCTAGTTTTCACGCGCACGCACCAAAAATGACGGGCGTAAACGAGGACGCGCGTGCTCAGGTCTCTGATCCCAGAAGTTTAAGGTATTTTATTTCTCCAAAGTCGAAAATTCCAGCCTCTACGTCCACACCGTAGGCTCTGAAAACATCGAGATCCACCCCCCTGAGTAGCGGGGAGAGAAGCCTTCTCTCGATGTTGACCTCTGTTCCAGGCATGAGCGGGCTAAACGCTGGGAGCACGTAGACCTTTTTCCCGAGAAAGGTCCCCTCAAGCAAAGCCTTCAGCTTGATCTTCACCCCGAGCTTATCCCTTAAGGCGAGAGCGGGGTGCTCGTGCCCCATGAGTACGTATTCCACGTCTTCTCTAAAACCCTCCACTGGGAGAGGCTTGTGCCCGTGGAAGAAGAGGTAGCCTCCTTCTAAGAGACATGGGTCGTGGAAAGGTATCTCCAGCCTCTTAAGTATCGGTATCAAGTAGTTATCGTGATTCCCCCTGACGACCTCGACTCTCAGCCTCAAATCCTTCTTCAGGAAATCCAAGAGCATAGTGGTCTCGCGCCACTCCTGGCGAGTAACATCGCCAAACTCGTGCTTAACGTCGCCTAAGAGAATAAGCCTAGACGCACCAGCATCCTCAACCATAGCCGCGAGAGTTTTCCTCATCTCACTTACCTGGATAGGGGGGATAAACACCCCCTGCTCCGCCAAAGCCTCCTCGTACCCGATATGCGTATCCGCCACCACGAGTGCATCTAAATCTCCGATGTAAAGGCCGTAGCCAACAATTTCAAGACCCTTGCAGAGACGCAGCCTCGGGACCTCCATTCCTACTCCTCATCCCACTACAACCACTTCTCCAGTATAAAACTTGTTTGTCGCTTTTTTAACGCACTTCAGCCCTGCCACGCAGCACGCCAAGGCGGCAAGCTTCCCAAACAAACGCGCCAGTGCAGCTAGGGGCAGGTAAGCTGAGAGTGCATCATCCTCATTTCAAGCACGCATGGCTAAAACGAAAAACCTTTTTTACCGCGCCGACCAATTCATTTGCATGGAACAGCAAAAAACATCCCGCATCCCGGAGTTCTACAAGAAGACAATCGAGGAGAGGCTAAGCATTGTCGCAGACTTCGCTGGCTTAACGCAGGAGGAGGTCGCGCTACTCAAGAACTTTGGAAACCTCGACCCCAAAATAGCAAGCTCAATGATAGAAAACGTTATAGGAGCAATGAGCTACCCCTTCGCAGTAGCAGTAAACTTCCTCATAAACGGGAGAGACTACCTCGTCCCAATGGTCCTCGAGGAGGCAAGCGTGGTGGCAGCTGCAAGCAACGCGGCCCGGGTAATGCGGAGAGACGGGGGAATAAAGTCGAAAGCAACACAGCCCGTAATGATCGGGCAAATACAGGTTGTAGGCGTGAAGGATCCCTGGCACAAGAGGATGGTCGTCCTCGAGCACAAGGACGAGATAATCCAGAGGGCAAACGAGGTTGACCCAGTACTGGTGAAGTTTGGAGGCGGGGCCAGAGACGTTGAAGCCAGAGTAGTTGAGGGGCCGAGGGGACCAATGCTCGTTGTCCACCTACTTGTAGACGTGAGAGACGCGATGGGGGCAAACGCCGTAAACACAATGGCTGAAAAAGTTGCACCCATAATTGAGCGCTTAACCGGCGGAAGAGTCCTCTTAAGGATAATCTCAAACCTCGCAGATAGGCGCCTGGTGAGATCCTGGGTGAAGGTCTACAAGGAGGACATCGGGGGAGAGGAAGTCGTAGATGCGATAGTGGAAGCGTGGGCATTCGCGGCGGCAGACCCGTACAGAGCAGCAACGCACAACAAGGGGATAATGAACGGCGTGATAGCAGTGGCACTTGCAACCGCCCAGGACCATAGGGCAATAGAGGCTGGGGCACACGCGTACGCCGCCAGAACAGGGAAGTACCTACCCCTATCCACCTGGGAGAAGGATCGTGACGGAAACCTTGTAGGATCCCTGGAAATGCCTATGGCAGTAGGCACCATAGGAGGAGCTACAAAGGTTCACCCAGTGGCTAAAGTAGCCCTGAAAATCCTCGGAGTAAAGACTGCCACAGAACTCGCCGAGGTAATGGGCGCAGTTGGGCTTGCGCAAAATTTCGCAGCCCTCAGAGCGCTGGCAACCGAGGGGATCCAGAGGGGACACATGAGGCTTCACGCGCGAAACCTCGCGATAATGGCCGGAGCCACAGGCGACATCGTCGACAGAGTAGTGGAGATAATGGTGAGCGAAAACAAAATAAACTTCGCCTACGCGCAGGAACTGGTCAGCAAGCTGTCGAAGGAGGGCAGAGCCTGAAGAAACCCCCTAGAACCCCCGCGCAAGCATACTCGAATAATACCTATTTATCACCTGGTCCCCGATCAAGAGCTGCTTAACACTTTCCGAGGCTAGCCTAACGAGCACGTCTCTTTCCCCAGAAGCCCTATCGCTAGCCCTTACTCTTTCCTCGAGGGAAACTGCTCCCATCGATGAAAGCTTCCTCAAGACCCCAAAAAGAAGCTTTTCATCCAAGCCGTACTCAAGCTCCCCCAGCCTAACCCTGCTGATGGCGTCTCCAAGCTCGCTCAGCCAAAGGCTACCGCCAAAGACAACTAAAGCCCTAAGAACATCGAGCGCAATCACAGCCTCAACACCACCCTGCCTGATAAACCTCTCCAACTCTCCCATCCGCACTCACAGCATACTGTTAAGCTGCACACTTATAAGTGCGTCGCATGAAAAGACAAGGACAAGTGACAGCAATGAGGAGTCCCCCCGAGAACGCCTGGCTACCTATTTACTTGTCATTTATCTTGCTAGTTAACATCCTGCCCGAAGCAGGATACATAGCACTTCTAACCGGCATAATTCTCGCAGGCAGAAACACCACCATTCTCGACGCCAGAAGAATCAAACCCCAACTAGTCACCTTGCTCGCCACACTCTCCATCCTAATGCAGCCCTACCCATACACGAACAGCGTAGGCTGTCCGCCTCCCGCCTCAATCCTCTTCAGCACCATAGCTGCACTTGCAGAAGAATACTTCTTCAGAGGCCTCATCCTGGGCAAGACGGGGAACCCCATCCAGGCACTACTCTTCACCCTAACACACTTGAACCTCACGAACCCAGTCTACCTCGTAAACTCATCCCTACTCGTGCCCCACTACTTTCTCCTCGGGCTAATTTTCGGGAAAGTGGCTGAGACCCAGGGATTAGTCTACTCGATCATCTTCCACGCCTTCTACAATACCTTCTCGCTACTCATCTACGCTAACTTCTCCCTGGCAACAGTCCTCTACTTACTGCTAATCGAAAGCATCGTCTACACATGCCTACACGTAAAAAAGCAATTTTTAAATAAATAAGTTGCTTTTTACTAGTTGAAAAAGAGGCGGAAAAATTTAAGGTTGCCAGTTTTTCGGAGTACTCGATATGAGGAGCACTCTGAAAATTTCCGTTACAGCGCTGTTCGCCTCCCTTGCAATTGCCTCCTCAATACTTAGGCTCGAATTCCCGTTTCCAGTCCTGCCCTGGCTCAAGTTCGACTTAGCAGAAATACCAGCCATGCTTGCATGCATGATGTGCGGTCTCAGCTACGGCTTACTTGCTGAGACAATACACTTCCTGGGTCTAGTAGCGCGGGGATCACACGCTTTAAATGCATTCATGAAGTTCTCGGCTGTCGCCCCGATGATGCTGGGCTATGCATTCTTTACCAAAACCCTCCTCAAGGCGGCTTCAGGCATAGCCCTACGAGTGGCAGTCACGACGGCAATGAACTACCTATACTTCTACGTGCTCTACCCAAGCTTCCTGGAGTACGCGCTGAAGCTTGCGGGCACTGTTGAGTTACTCTTCGGCTACACTGCCATGTTCAACATCATACACGGCATCTTTACGATAGGAGTCTCACTCCTAATAGTCAGGGAGGTTGAAAAAAGGATAAAAATGCCAGCTAAGTAGGAACTTGCGCGCGCACCCTCATAGCGCCCGTCATTTTTGGTCGGGGTGCCTCCTCACCCCCAGTTGCTGCTGGGGGCTTGGGTGTCATGGGGTCTGCCCGTTGCTGGGCTTCACCCCCTCCTCGGTCCCGCGCGCAGTAGTCCCCTGGAGGCTTTCTCCTCGCCCGCAGGGGGGACGGCTAGCGCATCAAGGGGTTTTGGTGCTTCTCCAGCCACTTCCTCATGGCTTCGAGGACCCTCGCTGCCATCGCCGTGTAGTCGTCTGATTCCTCTTTTATCATGCATGCAAAGAAACTGTAGGCGAGGTTGTAAAGCAGCGCGCTATAAACATATCCTAGAAGTTATTTACCATCTTCGGGGAAGAGGGCTAAAATTTGTTTAGCGCGCGCTTTCTCTATCTTCCTCATCAGCTCCTCATGGAACTTGGCAATCAGCGTCCTCTTGTCCTCCATTAGCACTATGTCGCTCAGCCCCTCCAGTACGATGTTGTAGGCGAAGGGGGTGGGAGTATCCAGCATCCCGACATCCACTACTTCGATCTCATTGCTATGCACCTTTTCTAAAACCTCCCTTGCATGCTCGATGTCCATGTAGTCTTCAAGTATCTCCCTGTATGTCTCCTTGAGGATCGGGAAGTCCTCCCACCTCCTGATTACTCGAAGCAAAGTGCTGGCGTTTAGCTGCTGCTTCTCTACACTTATCTCGTGCCCTTTGTAGTTTCTCAAGATCATTAATCCACGAGTGGCGACGTGGCGGAACCTTCTCTTCATGAGCTCCGTGTTAAAAATAGATTTCTTCAGGTACTCCTCTAGCTCCTCTGGCTTTACGTCTCTCAGTGAAACGTCCACGTTTACGCCTGGGGGATAAATCAATGCAAAGCCATTGTCATGGACCGCTAACCCGATGTTCGAGCCAGCCTTTCTAGAAGCGAGATAGGCCAACGCGTGGGAGAGTGCGTCATTCGTCCTCCTCCCGTACAGCGTGTGAAAGACGTGGTGGATCCTTCCAACTTCGTCGCAATACTTCTCTGTCAGGATAACTCTGTGGCTTGGGAACCTATCGACCCCAAGAGATTTCAGCAAGAAGTATTCTTCCTCAAAGTAGGATATGATCGCTTCAGCCCCCGCATCGTTTACCTTGCACTCCCTCACCAGGTACTCTTTTATTTCTTCCCTACTCCTCCCGCTCGAAATCCACTCAAACATTTTCTCCCTAAACTCTCCAACGCGCAGAGCTAGGTCGTAGCTTAAGGGCAGCATTTCGCTGAACCACGCTGGAATCGTTGGCTTCTGGTCAAACGCGGGCTTAACATAGGCAACTAAGCCATCGCTCCTTACGAACTCGTAAACCCTCCCCCCGAGGACAAACCTATCTCCAGGCATCAGCCTCTCGAGGAACTCCTCCTCGATGTTCCCCACATACCTCCTATCAACAGTTAAAACCCTTACACTCACCTCGTCCGGGATCGTGCCGACGTTCAGCGTGTAGATAACTCTGGCGTACTTCCCCCTCCTCCCAAAAACTCTTTCATCCGGGTCGTACCAGATCTTGCCGTAAACCTTGTACTCCTCGAGCTCCCCGTAGCCTCCTGAAAGAAACCTCAACGTATTCTCGAAATCCTCCCACGCCAGATCCTTAAAGGAGTAGCTCCTCTTAACGACCCTGAAAGCTTCCTCCGCGCTCATCTTCCTCTCGATAGCCATGCCGACGATGTGCTGAGCCAGTACATCGAGGGGGTTCCTGGGTATGTGAATCTTGTCTAAGTGGTGCCTGTAAGCCTCCCGCGTCATAACCGCCACCTCAACTAGATCATCCCTGTCCACGCAGATCATCACCCCCTTACTCGTCTCGTGGAGCTTATGCCCACTCCTACCGATCCTCTGAAGGCAGCGCGTAACGCTCTTGGGCGAGCCAACCTGGACCACGACGTCAATATACCCGATGTCTATCCCGAGCTCAAGGCTCGTACTACTGACAATCGCCTTTAACTCCCCCCTCTTCAGCTTCTCCTCTACATCCAGCCTCACGTTCCTACTGAGGGAGCTGTGGTGAGCCGCGATAGCCTCCTCGGGGAAGTCCCCCCTCTTCCTGGCCAGCTGCTTCAGGTGGAAAACCACCCTTTCGCTGCCGCTCCGCGTATTGGTGAATATTAAAGTGGTTCTATGCTGCTTGATGATCTCGTAGAGAGCCTCATACATTTTCCCCGTGACCTCCTGCACTGGCGTGTAGATCAGGTCTCGAACAGGCGAGACCACCCTCATCGTTTTCCTCTTAGAATACCTGGCATCAACTATGAGGCAGGGTCTAGGCGATCCATCATCATTGAAACCCACGAGGAACTTAGCGACCTCCTCCAATGGGTTGATCGTAGCAGACAAACCGATCCTGACAAAGTCCCTTCCTGTGAACTCCCGAAGCCTCTCGAGAGAAAGCGATAAGTGGGCTCCGCGCTTGCTCTCAGCCAGGCTGTGGATTTCATCAACAATGACCCACTTAACAGACCTAAGCTTCTCCCTAAACTTCGGAGCCACGAGAACTATGGCGAGAGTCTCAGGGGTGGTTATCAATATGTGTGGAGGCTTTCTTAGCATGTTTTGCCTCTGGGAAGTAGGCGTGTCGCCCGTACGCACAACATGCCTTATCTCAGGCACCTCTAGTCCCCTCCTCGCAGCCATCTCCCTTATCTCCATCAAAGGCTCCTCAAGGTTCCTGTAAATGTCGTTGTTCAACGCCCTTAACGGGGAAACGTACAGTACATAGACGGTATCTTCTAGCTCACCCCTCTCAGCCATGTTGAAGAGCTCACTTATAGCTATGAGGAAGGCTGCCAGAGTCTTCCCCGTACCCGTGGGGCTCGACACAAGGACGTTTTCGCCGCGGTAAATGGGTATAAAGGCGTACTTCTGCGGCGGAGTCAAGTCCCTGAACTTCGAGGAAAACCACTCCGCAACGAGAGGGTTAAGTACCTTGAGCACGTCCTCCTTCCGGTACTCCTCCTTGGCAATCCTGATAGCGCTCATCGTGCGTAACGTTAAAAAGCCACCCAGCCGCGATGTAATTAAGCTTTTTCCCGGACCCCCCTCCTCTTTTCGATTAAGGCGCTTAGAGCGTCAGCAGCCTCCTCCAGGTGGTAGAGAATATCCTCAAGCAGCTCTGCCAGCACCTGGTCTGCGTCCGCGGCGTCGCGGAGCAGGTCAATTGCATAATCGACGCTGTCGAGAGCCCTCTCAAGTTTACCTTTAGCCTCCCCACTCACAGAAACGTTTAACACGAATCACGCTTTTATTAGTATTTGTGAAAACCCGGAGACATGCAGAGCTGCTCGCAAGAGAGCTAGGTTTTGGGGACATCGTAGCTGGTAGCGACGAGGAGAAGAATGTGCTTGAGAAGCTCAGGGGGCTCCTCGAGTCCCTCGGGTTACAGGTTGAGAAGTACAGCTTCAAATGTACGAGCTGGCGCGAGAAAAGAGTCTCGCTGTCTTCCAGCCAAATAGAATTTAACGCTGTGGCAATGCCTAACTCCCCCTCGGGCAGCGTTTACGCGAGGGCGGTGTACATTGGTGACAGGATTCTCCAGGGGGAATTCGAGGAATTAGACCTGGCAGGCAAGGTGGCTATCGTGAAGATGTTTAGTAAGATAGATGAGATATCGTGGCAGTACCTATGGGCAACAGTGAGGGGTGCTGAGGCAGTCGTATTCGTTGACCCCTACCCAGGAAGGAGGAGGAGAATTGTCCTCGCCCCAAGCCTGGACTACTCCTTTTCTGTGGGAAGCCCCCCGGCAGTACCCTCGGTCTCCGTCTCGCTTGAGGAGGGTCTTAAGCTTGCTGAGCTAGCCTCCAAGAACGAAAAAGTACACCTAGAGGTCGAGACATCGATCAGCCACTCCGCTGAGACGGGAGTCATAGCAGCCGGGACCCTCGATGGTCCAGTGTTCACCGCTCACGCGGACAAGTGGCTCTCGGGCTTCACCGACAACGTCCTCGGGCTCTCCATTGTGGCTTCACTCGCGGAAAAGTACCGGGAAAAAGCGGGGTACATAATCTTCGGCGCTGAGGAGTACGGAGCACCGGGGCACTCTCCGTGGTACTGGATATGGGGATCTCGCTCCTTCACAAGCCTCCTCGAGCAAAAGGGAAGAATGAGTGAGCTCGGGCTGGTCATCAACTTCGACACACTAGGAGGAGGAAACATCACTATCTCAGCCTCTGGACCCGACCTGCTCCACAGCATAGAGGAAACGCTTGGCAACGCCTACACGTACACGCCTGACCGGGTGATCTTTGACAGCTTCAGCTTCACAATGCATGGCCACCCAGCTCTGACGATCCACACATTCGAGGACACGCTACCAGTATACCATACCGACGTAGACGTTGTGGAGAATGTCAACTGGTTGAAGGTGGAAGAAGCAGTAAGAATCGCCGAGAACATAGCTGAGCAATTCGCATCGAACAAGTGGAAAATGCTAGACTACTCAAGACTCATTTCCCCCATGAGAGAAAAAGCCATGAAGCTCGGGCACATAGAGGAAGCCCTAGAACTCCTAAAACTCCTAGACAACGTAGACGTCAAGACAGAGGACGAAGCCCGCCACTTGAGAAAAATGCTTACAAAGCCCGTGTTCACCGGCAGGTACGGAGAAGCATTCGAGGACCCAGTCGTAGCGTATCCCTACCCACTCACAATCATAGAAGAACTGCAACTCCTAGAAGAGTCGCTAAAAGAAGGCACTCCCAGCTGTAAAAACCACGCGACCCGGATTACAAAAACAGTTCCAGGATGGGAAACAAAGCTTCTCGACATAGAAATACCGAGAAAACTAAGCAGTAGCACCAGAGAAGAACTGAAGCACATCACCGCGCAACTCGCTAGGGAATACTTCACAATGCTTAAGGACTTCCTCCTGGAGATGGTAGAGGAGCCAAATAAATAACCTTCAATTCTTTCTGAGTTGCATCCTCCCCCTCCCACCACCACCCAAGCCCCGCGCGCGAAGCCAGGAGCCACTCCAACGGTAACTTTCCCCTACACACCTGCCAGTGCCGGAACATACGAAGTTGATGCTAATAGCCTTTCCACAGGCCTAACAGCCACAGAGCCGGAGAGAAGACTGAGAGTGGTGCGCAGTTGCACTCTACAGCCGCACTGGCTGCCGTAGCAGCTGTAGCAGTCACAGCAGGAGCGCTACTACTTTCAATGCGGAAGAGATAAAAAGCTCCGCCTCCGCCGCAAGACGAAAATTATTTTCCCTCCTCTCTAACTTCCTCCTCGCTGTAAACTATAACGAGATCATTGTCAAGGTTATAGAGCTCCTTGGCTGCACTCATGACTCTTCTCAAAGCTGCATTAAACGTGGGTGCCCTGAATAGCGCGCCGGCAGCAAACTCGTGCCCTCCCCCACCGAGCTGACTAGCAATCAGGGAGGCATCAAAGCCCGAGGAAGGCTTAGCTCCGGCATACACCCTGTACTTGAAGAAGCCCCTCGGGACAAGTACAAGGGTGAATTCCGCGCCCCTCCGCTCGAGCAGGATCGTCAGGTACCTGTAGGCCAGCTTCAAGTTCTTCTTAAAGGCTACCACGGTAGCTCTCTTGACAGGTATCCTGCTTGCAATCGCCTCGGTTCGAGCCTTCACCTCTTCATGCCTCGAGATCCATGCCTGGACAACCTCATGCTTCAGTGCATCAAGGCCCTCCTCAGCGAGGAGCCGTACGAGGCGCACCCTCCCCTTATATCCAGCCCCCTTAACCGCTGAATCAAGCAGTAGTGCTTCTTGAGACTTAATATCAGCAGTATCGGTCTCTATCGCCAGGCTGACGAGAGTTGAAGCCCTAGGATCATCCTCAAGCGAGAGGGCCTTCATCGCCAGGTAGGCGGATGCGGGAGCTGATGGATCATAGAACTCCTCATCTGCGCATGGGGGGTTAGTCTTGTGGTGATCCGCCCTAAGCCTAGCTTTCCCCGGGCAGGGGAGGTCTGCAACAAAGTCCCAGTACACACTCCTCAGCACGAGACTCCTCAAAACGTCCTGTGGGTGCGCAAGCACGATCTCTGCACTCGGCTCTACCATCTTGAAAAGCACGGCACTCACTATCCCATCCACGTCGCCCGCATCTGACAGCGCGAGAGGTCTCCCCCGAAGCAGGGCCCTCACGATCTGATAAGCCCTATACGCGGAGACGTACGATACCATCCGTAGCCTCACTCCCATAAAGTAACCTTCACTAAGAATAAAAGGTTGCCTATCACGCTAGCGCTTACGCGCCACCCCGTTGCCCCCATCTTTTGCCGCGGGGTCAGTAGCCGCCAGACCTCCATCGAAGGCGCGTAGCCGAGCGACGGCGCGCGCTTGGACGATTAAAATGCGCGCTAACCTATAACCGCCAGCTCCTTTATTGCCCTGCCCTCCTCAAAGCGCGATATAACGAGGTTCCCTGCTTCCCTGCTCTTAGGCCTGCCCGAAGCTATCCAGCTCGCCATCTCCTCTGCAACAACAGGCGCCATCATGAACCCGTGCCCACTAAACCCGGTAGCAACGTAGAGGTTCTCAACTCCCGCTACTGGCCCCAGGATGGGGTGGTGGTCGGGAGTCATCTCATAGTAGCCGGGCCAGTACCTGAGGATGTTCACGCCTGGAAGCCACTTCAACCACCTGCTCCACACAGTCACCACCTTCTCCAAGAAGGCAAGCCTAACGCCCAACTCGCCAAACGGAGCCTCCTCTACATCCACACCCATCAACACATGCCCGTCGAAGGTCTGGACTGCGTAGGCGCCGGAAGCCACGTCTATGATCAGCGGGTCAAAAAGCCTTTCGAAATCCTCAGTTAAGGCGGCATGGTGGGGGACGGGTGTAAGTGGAATTTTCACTCCAGACCTGTCCAGCAAGTGGACAGAGTAAGCCCCGGCAGCAACAACCACGCCCCTAGCGGGAAGCTTTCCGCCGTCAACCTCGACACCCCTAGCCACACCGCCCTCGATGATTACACGTGCAACCTCCTTACCGATCAAAAACTCTGCACCCAGCTTCTTAGCGGCGAGGAACTGCTTGTACACGGAGTCAAAGGGGTCAGCTTTCCCAGCCAGCGGGTCAAATAGAGCGCCAGCCATGCCTGAAGTATCAACGTACGGTGCAACCTGCTTAACGAAGTCCTCGTCAACAAGCCTCGTGTCAAGCCCGAACATGTGGTGTATACGCATGTAGCCCTTAATCCTCTCTAAGTCCTCCTCCCGGGAAGCAAGCCACAGGTAACCGCTCCTCGCGTACTTTATTCCGAGTCTCTCCCTTAGCTCCCCCCACAGCTCGATGCTCCTCTTCATCAAAACTATGTGTTCCTTACTGGTGAAGCTAGCCCTAATACCGCCGGCACACCTAAATGTCGAGCCGCTGCCCAGGTAACTCCTCTCAATCAAGAGCACCCTGCCCAAACCCTGCTCTGCAAGCTTTAAAGCCAAGCTTACTCCAATGATCCCCCCACCAACGATGACGACATCATACATCCTTAGCCCCCCTAAGGAAAAGTTTTCCAGGCACGGGCTCGAGGGGCGGGCGCACAGTGACGTAGCCGAGCTTCTCAATAGGCACGCCAAGCCTCCTAGACAGGATGCCGAGCGCTATCGGGATGCAGTACCTCCCCTGGCACGGCCCCATCCCTATCCTCAGGTAGCGCCTCAGGCTCTCAAGGTCCCGAAAGCCCATGTCTATCGCTCTCTCAACGTCCTCTACGGTCACGCGCTCACACATGCACACGTAGGACTTTAACCCCCTTTCACCCGTACAGCCCTCACCTCCATATACAATTCCTCGGGAACCTCAACAGTTACAACCTGGGTCTTATTAACCTCGAAAACCCTAACAACAACTCCCCTCCCCAGCACCCTTCCGTCCCTACCCAAAACCTCAACCTCGTCCCCCCTCCTCAGCTTAGGCAGGAACTCGTAGGGCAGAGTCACCCTAGCACCACCCCTAAGGTCTACCAGGAATATTGCCTGACCTGGACACACACCTACGCACACACCGCATCCCGTACACCTATCCCAGTCGATCCTGGGCCTACCCCTCAAACCCTCTACCCTGATCGCTTTAACCGGGCAGGCAGGCTCACAGACATTGCACGGTATCTCCTCTACACACTCGGCAACGGCTACAGTCCCCCTCCTCATCCTCTCAACCGGGGGGACAAGACCGAGAGAGTGGAGAGTCTCCTTATCGACTACCCCCGTCCTCCTGTACACCCACGCTCACCCTCCTCAGCCCCTCAATAACCTTGGCTGAGAACTGCGTCCCTCTAACCTCCCCCAGGAGCCTCAAAGCCCTCTCACGCTCCTCGACGAGCTCGCCGCGGGGACCCAGAACCCTCAAAGCCGCAGACAACCCAGCAACCCTGCCGGTGAGCAGGGCAGTAGTGGCCTCCTCAACACCCGACGCGTCTCCAGCCACGAAAACCCCCGGAATACTGGTCTCCATGTACCTGTTCCTGTAGGGCACGTAGCCGCCAAGCTCACTGGACCAAACCATTTTAGCCCCCATCTCCGCCAGCAGGCGAGTCTCAGGAGTCAACCCCACAGCCAGCAGGAGCAGGTCAGCGTTGAACACGACCTCAGAGCCCTCAACCGGCTGGAAGTCCCCTCCAACCCTAGCCACGACAACTCTCTCAACCCTACCAGCCCCCTCAGCCCTCACAACCGTGTGCTCAGTCAGTATCGGGACGCCGAGCCTCCTAACCTTCGCGGCGTGGACAAACCAGCCGCCGATCTCCGGCCTAACCTCGACGATAGCTAGCACCTCGACCCCAGCCTGCAGCAACTGGTAAGAGACGATGAGCCCAACATTGCCAGCTCCGACAACGACAGCCCTCTCGCCCGGCTTAACACCATACTCATTCATCAGGGTCTGCGCTGCACCTGCACCCATCACGCCCGGGAGGGTATTCCCCGGGAACGGGAGGAAGCGCTCAACAGCACCAGTAGAAACTATCAGCGCCTTAGGCTTAACAGTCAGGAGCCTGCCACCACTATTCACCGCTAAAACCCCCTCACTGAACCACCCAAAGACAGGAGACCGCGTATAAATCCTGACACCAGCCTCCCCAGCCTCCCTGACCAGCACCTCAGCTATCTGGAAGCCCCTCAACCCGCCAAACAGCTCCCCAGAGCCAAAAAACTTATGCGTCTGCTTCACAAGCTGACCCCCAGGCCTAAAGTGCCTCTCAAACACCACCACGCTCAAGCCAGACTTAGCCGCCGCAATCGCTGCAGACAGCCCAGAGGGCCCGGATCCCACAACCACGACGTCAGCTACTACCTCCTCACCCCCCTCAGGCGCTGCCTCGAAAAAGCCGGGAGCAGAGGAAACATCGCTCTCTACACGTAACCCGTCCCTCACAGGCTCCAGGCACGCCCTAACCTTACTCCTACCATCAACCCGCACCATGCAGCCAGAGCAGTAACCAATCATGCAGAAAGGTCCCTGAGGCTCGGGCACAGCCCTAAGACACTTCACCCCCGAAGCCCAAAGTGCTGCAGCAACGCTCTCCCCCTCATACGCGGTTACCCTTTTCCCGTCGAAGAAGAAGCTCACCTCCCTACCCCTCTCAAACCGCAGCACCGGATGCTCCCAGATTCTCACATATAGACATCCTTCACATACAAAAATAAATATTTTTTATTCATCAGCGGAAGCATGCGTCCGCCAATCCACGGGGAAATTTTTCCAGCATCCAGGTAGAAATGTTTATATCCACCAGTAAGCCAAAGCTGCTCAAAATGTTCGTACAAATAGACTTTGACAAAGTTAAAAGGAACTTCCAGCAAAACCTAGCCTACACCCTCGGGAAAGGCTACCCCCTAAAGTACTCAATAGCCCTCGCCCTAGCAGGCGCGCTGAAGGAGTACCCGTGGATACAGGAAGTCTACTACTCGGAAATAAGTGTGGGCGAGTTCGTCGAAGGAGAAGATGTGGACGGGAGAGACGTAGACATACTAATAAAGACGAGCATCCCCTCACCGTCTGTAGCCAAGTTGCTCGGGCAGGAGCTGGAGGAAGTACTGAACAAAGCTCTCAAAGAGCTGTGCCTGCACCAGGCAAACAGCCACAACCTAGTCGAAATACACGTCGACGACTTATACGTCAAGGCTGTCTCAGATGCGCTGGCGAGCGGCAGGACACCCCACAACGCCATACTACTCTACCGCAGCAAGAAGGCGAGGCAAATTTAAAAACACTTGCACAAAACCTCCACGTGCATGAGTGCAAAGCAGCGGTCCTAAGCATGCTCGAGAAGGAGCTCCCACCAGTTATAGTGGAGAAAGCCTCTCAGGTGGAAAACCCAAGTATAACCGGGGTATACGTGCACGCAAAGAACTACGACTACCTCAAATACACACTAGCCAAGAAAATAGCTCAAGCACTCATACAAGTCCCCTGCATAAAGGAGCTATACTACGCAGACATAGCCTCGGGAGAATACATTACAGGGCAAACATACTTCGGCAGGGACACAGACATAATCATCATCGCAGACACGCAGTCCTGCCCATGGCTAAAAGAATACCTCAAAGAACTAGAGCAAAAAATAAACCAAATAACCGCCCAGGCATTATCACGGCTCGAAAAAGCCCAATGGCTCAAAGAACTCGCAGAAACACACGGCATCATAGAGTTCCACCTAGATGACGTATACGTAAAAATGCTACTAGACAAAAAATCCCAGCACAGAACCTCAGACCTAAACGTCATCCTACTAGCAGCAAAGACAAACAACCCGAGAAGCAGCTCGAAACCAGCGCGCTCAAGTATAACATCGTTATAATCAATTATAACGATGATATATTAAATTATAACAATATTATAAAATGGCATAACAATGTTATATCGAAAATCCCTCATATGCCCTAAGGAGAAACCCTTGAATGCTACAAACATCAGGGGCGACCCTTAAGTTTCAGCACCATTCCATTTCTTTTGGACAAGCACTTGAAAGAGATCCGAGGCTTCTTCAAAGCTCTTTTCATCGAACTTTGAGTCCAACAGCTGCGTAAGCCCCTTATAGCGCACGCTTGCCACATCTTTGTCTTCAGGTAAAACCAGTTTGACTATGCTAGTTTCTGAAACGCTCGTTGAATCTCTTTACTTTCTCTATGATTACGACTGCGGGCGCGCACTAGGGTGAGCGTAGAGGAGGGGAAGATCGTCCTGAGTAAGAAGGGCCTATGGAGAATCTCCTTGGCAGTGCTAAGGGCCTCTACAGCCCGGGCGAGGCTGTGCCGGAGCTGGACGAGGCGAGCCTGCTTGAAAAGCGTGCTTGTTGACAGATATGCACTTCTCGCGCGCTAAGCGAAAATAAATTGCCCATGAAAATTCAACATATTGTGCCATTAGCTATTCGTTTTCATCCGCACCACGGCTGGATACCAGCTCTAATGCTTCCTTTAAGCTGTCTTCATCAGTAACAGAGCCCAGCAGCTTAACAATTTCCTTAAACTCGCAATATTCGCCTTTAATTCTTCTCTTAATTTCTCAATCTTCTTAGAGACTTCACTCGTAACATAACGTTCATTTAGACTTAGGCATCACGCAGAAAACTCTTCAATGCATCTTCACCTTTTGACGAAAGAAGACTCACTACTTTTACCCTGACATTCTCATGTAACTTAGCTACCATAACGAGTAACCCTCCTCTCCATTTCTGCAGCCAAATAGGCTATACATCTCTACCATAAACACTTTCTTTATCCTTATAATAAATCTCTAATCCATAAAACGCGCGCCATTAAGCAAATAATTTCTAAGACTCACTTTGACTTCAAGCCACCATTTTCCCTAACGAAAAACTAATAAATTCCACCCACCTATACTAAACAGACCGTCAGCACCGGCGTGAATCCGGGCGCGGGGACCAGCCCCGCGTAGCTCAGCGGTAGAGCATCCGGCTGTAGCCTATGGCCCGCGGCGACAGGCGTCCAACGCTGGAATGAAGCCGCGGCAGCCGGCAGGCACCGGAGGGCCCCCGGTTCGAAACTTGGTGCTGACGGGTCATGTTTCTGAATGTGAATCGATCAGGGCAGTTATTGTGCAAATGTTCCATGTGGCCTTACTGCGCTATCCACCCAAATCTTTGTCAAGCGACAGCATGATATATGACATCTTGCCATACATCCCTAAGCCCTAGGACACGACCAGAAAAGACTTATGTTGTGCTCGAGCTCTTCGGTGCACCAGCTTAGAATGAGTATATCTTTTATTGAGAATAACCTTGAAGGTTATAAAGCAGTTTCAAATTTTAAAAAGTAGTCAATACTCTCAGCAAGAGAAGAGAATGAAAGCCAAGATACACCTAATTAGTCCCCTCATTCTACCTGTAATCTCCACTAGTTCAGTAGCGCACATGAGCAACATCATGCCCCCTCACCTTTAACTAGTTCAATGAGAGGCTTCTCGTAACCTCAACTCTCCGAAGACCAGAAGGATGATGCTCTGTCAGCGGTGCTCAGCGACCCCCCTTGTCAGCGGCATCCTCGCTAAGACTAACTGGACATATAAGCATAAGCATACAATGCGCACTTCACAGACCACACGAGCATGTGTGCTAAAGGCTTGACGAAAGTTTTTTAGCTTAATCGAAGAATATTAGGATAGCCTTATGCCGATCACTGTCTCTAGGAGAAGTGAAGACTACCTGAGAACTATTTACGAAATTGCAGAGGGAAAGGGATACGCCCGCATAAAGGATATCTCCAAAGCCTTAGGAGTCAGGCCCTCCACAGCCGTAGAAATGGTGAAGAAGCTCTGCGAACAGGGCCTTGTGAACTACGAAAGATATGGAGTCATCACTCTTACTCCACAAGGAAAAGAGATGGCTGAAGCTGTCAAGAAGAGACACGATGTCTTTAAAAAATTCCTAGAATTATTGCTGGTGCCCGATGACGTTGCAGAAAGAGATGCACACATACTTGAGCACCAGCTACACCCAAAAACAGTATTACAGATCAGTAGGTTTGTTGAGTTCATCACGTGGGCTATGCAAAGCGAGCATCCAAGATTTATCAAAATTAGGGTCGAAGAGGTTCTCGATGAATTCAGGATGTATTGTAAAAAACACGAGAATAACAGTTGAGTACATTCTACATTTAACTGCCAAGCCTAACTTTATTAGGGTTGCCAAATTTTTTTCTCAATATCTTAGGCTAAGCTATATTTCCACCTAATTTTCTCTAAAAATTCGGGTAACCGAAAATTGGGGTGGTGGACCATAGAGAAGAGGTTAAGCGAACTTAAGCCGGGAGAAAGGGGTATCGTTACAAGAGTATCTGGTTCCGGCTTAATAAAAAAGAGACTCCTAGAAATGGGGCTAGTGAAGGGAACAGAAATCGTTATGGTAAGAAAGGCACCCTTAGGAGACCCCATAGAGTTTCAAGTGAAGGGCTACAATTTGAGTTTAAGGAAAGTGGAAGCCGATAATGTCTTCGTCACTATTGGTGAACTCGAAAATGGTTACAGAAATTCCTCTATCGTTCCTTCCAGAAAACCATGAAGCAGTCATAATTGAGGTTAGAGGTGGCTATGGGTTGACCAGAAGACTAGCTGAACTAGGCTTTACAAGCGGGGCAAGAGTGAAGGTTTTACAATCAACTCCACCCGGCCCCATGCTCGTTATGGTTAGGGGGGCTAGGATCGCGCTTGGCAGAGGAATAGCAATGAAGATCATTGTTAAACCAGTAGAGGGTGTCTAGCATGAAGAAGATAAGGGTTGCTCTAATAGGTAATCCCAACGTCGGGAAAAGCCAAATCTTCAATAACCTAACCGGCGGAAGAGCACACGTTGGTAACTGGCCTGGAAAAACAGTTGAGAAAAAAGAGGGCACATGCACGCATAAGGGCGTAGAAATGCAGATTGTCGACTTGCCAGGTACATATAGCCTAACTGCCCGCTCCATAGATGAGCTGATAGCTAGGAACTATATAATAGAGGAAAAGCCGGACGTCGTGATAGACATTGTGGACGCGTCTACTCTCGAGAGAAACCTCTACCTGACTATACAGCTCTTGGAACTGGGAGCCAACGTAGTTGTAGCACTGAACAAGTGGGATGTTGCAAAGAGTCTAGGCTATGAGATAAACGTAGAGGAACTCTCTAAACTCCTGGGAGTCCCAGTTATTCCCACTGTTGCTACTGAGAAAATAGGCATGGAAGAGCTAAAAGACGCTGTTCTGGAAGCGGCGAGGCGCAAGGATAGAGGAAGAGAAGAAGCCATAAAGTATGGGAAACCCTACGACGAAGTAATCTCTGAAATAGCCACCATACTGGAGAAGGACAAGGAGCTTGCAAGCAAGTATCCCGTGAAATGGTTAGCAATAAAAGTACTAGAAGCCGACGAAGAAGTCACGAAGATTGTTAACAGGAGCCCCGTGCGTAGCGAATTAGAACTCAAACTTGAGGAAGCTAAAAAGGTACTAGGAGAGGACATAGAAACAGCCCTAGCCGAGAAACGATACTCGATTATATCAGATACTATAATTCCAAGGGTATTAAAAGGCGTCAGACCACTAACACTTACAGACATGCTGGACAAGGCTTTCCTCAGTAAATACCTTGGCATTCCAATATTCTTAGCCCTGTGGTGGGCCCTCTTCCGCTTCACCTTCGACGTTTCGGCTCCATTCAGCAGAATACTAGGAATGCTTTTCTCAGGACTTGGACAACTTGTAAGCGCCCGTATAAACGAACCCCAGTTAGCTAGCTTCATAGCGGATGGTATCTTTGGCGGCCTAGGCACGGTTCTATCTTTCTTCCCACCGATATTCTTCCTCTTTATTGGTCTCGCGGTGCTCGAGGACAGCGGCTATTTGGCTAGGGCAGCGTTTGTAATGGATAGGTTGATGGTGAAGCTGGGGCTCCATGGGAGATCATTCATCCCGATGCTTATAGGTTTCGGTTGCAACGTCCCAGCCGTCATGGCAACGAGAACAATCGACAGGGAGGAGGACCGCATACTAACCATACTCGTGAACCCCCTAATGTCTTGCAGCGCGAGGCTACCAGTATACATCTTGATTGGTTCTGCGGTGCTGGGGTCCTGGGCGGCGGCCGGCACCTATTCAATGTATATTCTAGGGATCGTGCTCGCCATTTTGATGGCAAAGCTCTTCAGGGCAGTTATCCCCTATTTCAAAGGCAAGCCCTCCCCACTCATAATGGAGTTACCCCTATACGCTGTACCAGCAGTGAAAACCACCCTTATCCACGCGTGGGAGAGAGGCAGCCTCTTCCTAAAAAAGGCTGGCACAATAATACTCCTCGTAGTTATCCTGTCATGGTTCCTGTCTAATTACCCGTGGGAAGCCGTACACCAAGGGGAAGAGTTTATGATAAGCAACTCCTATATAGCTCAATTGGGAGGGCTTCTCGAGCCATACTTCCGTCCTCTAGGATTCAACTGGATGGCGGCGGTAGCCCTCTTCTTTGGATTCCTCGCTAAAGAGGCTGTCGTCGGAACGTTTGCAACAATGCTCGGAGTAAGCGAGGGAGAGGCAAGCCAGGCTCTGGCGTCTGCGGGGATATTTACTCCGGTGACTGGGTTTGCGTTCATGGCATTTACACTCGTATACACACCGTGTATGGCTACGCTAGGGGCAATATACAGGGAGACAAACTCGTGGAAGTGGACAGTATTCACGGTAGTGTACGAGTTAGCCTTAGCGTACCTCGTCGCCCTAGCCATAGTAACTTTTGGAAGCTTGCTCGGGTTTGCATGAGGTGATCAACCATGAGGCAGGAAAATGTAAAGCTAATCGTTGCATATGCTGTGGTGCTTGGCATAGCATACCTCGCCCTCGGAGTAGCAGAGCTTGCACTAGGAATACATCACTTGCTCTTGTCCAATGAGAACGTTAGCCTAGCAGGAATCGTCCCAGCAGACATTCTCGGCGGTTTCGCTTCTCTGGTAATTGGAGCAACATTTCTCGTCTCAGCATCGGTGCTGCGAGGCGCACGCGAATCCTGGGGGTACATTATTGCTGGCCTTTTTCTCTCAGCGGTCTATGGCGTTCTTTACATGCTAATAGTTGGGGCCGACGGCCTCAATACCTGGCTATCCTATGTAGCTGGAGAAGGAGACTGGACTTGGGACTGGCTAACCAGCGGAACAGCGGGACCAGGCCTGCTGAGACCAGAAATCTGGCTCTTCCTAGCCTCGTTACCACTAGCATATCTAACCTTACGAGCCTTAAAACAGTTCCATGTGGTAAGCTAGCCGGTACAGAAGTGAGGGTCATGAATGCATACTTTAAAGGTCTCCTTTTTCTACTCTTCTTTATAGCTCTACACTATGGCTACGAGCTAACCGGCTGGGATATACTAAATCCGATATGCGGTGTCAACGAGTCAGTATTCCAGCACTTAAAGATGGCATTCTGGTCTTACCTCTTTATAAGCCTAGCAGAGTACTTAACAGCGGCGAGAAGAGCCCGTAAACAAGGCGACTACTGGTACCCCAGGCTGCTTGCAACAATAGTAGTCCCCTGGGTCGCCATGATTATCTGGTACCTTATGCCAGCTCTCGCCGGGAGGGTCGACTCCCTCGCTGTAGAGATAGCTTGGGCAATATTCGCCACTTATGTTACCGGAGTTGCCGGCGCATTTATCGAGAGGGGTTTAAAGGAGAGCCCACCTCTCGAACTCAAGGCACTCATAATTGCCTTCTTCCTAATTTCGGTCTTCCTATACACATGGTTTACCTACAACCCGCCCTACATCGATGTCTTCGTAAATCCCGAAACCCTAAAGGGGTGAACCCGGGTGGTTTTAAGGGAAATACTGAAGATTATGAGCGAGGAAGGGTCAATCACTACAAACGATATTTCACAGCGACTAGGAGTATCTAAGGGACTTGTGGAACTCGCCATCCACGAGCTATCTAGGAGAGGGCTTGTTAAAGAAATCAAAAAAGGAGAGGTGTGTCCATGTTCATCGTGCATCCTTAAAGACATATGCAATTGGAAGAGTCCCCAGTATTCCACAATTAATGTCTACTTCCTCACGGAGAAAGGACGGAAGACGCTGAAAAATCCGTCAGAATGATTGGCTTTGCCTATTTACTCCATGCTCAGCATTTTTCTTGCCTTCTTTCTGAAATACAGCGGGCGGTTCTTTTGGAGAAACTTGAAGGGTAACTACTCTAGGAGCTGTTCAACCTCCAGCCTGCACTGCTCTTTTGAGCTCGTCGAGGGATACGACGGTGATCTCTGCGTCCGCGCCCCTCAAGGGTGCGCGCGAGAAACTCTCCTCGCTGCGCACGGGTTGATCCACAACGACCAGGATGTCCACGTCGCTGACCTCCCGACGAACCGGCCTTTTGCCAGCGAGCCGGCGACGACGACCGCCACCGGGTCGAGCTTCACAACGAGCTCGCCGATCAGCTCCTCCAGTGGTCCCTCCAGGTCCTCGGCACTCTGCCCTTAAGGACCCCTCTCAACCTCTCTTAGCAAGCTCTACCACCACGGCGGCTGCGGTGAGAGCCTCCTCCGCGTCTCTCCCTGAGTAGTGCTTGTGAGGCGGGAGCTCCGGCCGCGCGTTCGGGTACCTCGTGGGGACGTTGTGCCTGTCGAGCCTCCTCGCCCGCTCGGTAGCCCCTGGGGTAGCTCAGCCGCCCCGCCCAGCTCCTCGAGCAGCCTCGCCACGCTGTGCGTTTGCACGTACTTGCCCAGCTTTTTGATGTACAGTACAGAGCTCTCTCGGCAGCCTGATGGGAGAAGAAGCACACCTTGCTCCACATGCTGAACTCGAAGAGCCTCCTAGCGGCCTACAAGTCGTCGACCGCTTCCTCCAACCAGTCCCTGTACCTCCCGTAGCTCAAGCGCGCCGCCCACTTCTATTGCTGAAGATCGGCTTAAAACATGCCGGTTACCAGAGCCCGAGACGGGGATTTAGCTGAACGTTTTTGCCGAGCTAAAGCATACGCGCCCGTCTCGCTCGACCCCTCGCGCGCTACGCGTACTTCCAAACACCCCTGCCCTTGTAGTTGAAGATGATCGTCTTGTACGCGCTCACGTACTCCACAGAGTACGCTATGCCCTCCCTGCCGATACCCGACTCCATCCTGCCGCCGAAGGGGTAGTAGCCGACGCCGTGCCTAGGCATGTCGTTGATGTACACGGCTCCGAACTCCAGCAGCCTCACAAGCCTCCTAATCCTGTCGAGGTCCCAGCCGAATATCGCCACGTCGAGCCCGTAGCGGCGCCCGTTGGCCAGCTCCACAGCCTCCTCCTCCGTCACGAAGTCCGTGATGAGGGCGACCGGCGCGAACACCTCCTCTCTGTAGAGCTTCATGCCTCTCAGAACCTCCTTGTCCCTGACCTCCACGAGCGTGGGCTCTACGAGGGTTGGGCCGAGCCTCCTGCCCCCCGCGAGCACCCTGCCACCCTTGCTGAGCGCGTCGCCGAGGGCGTCCATCATCTCATCGGCGGCCGATTCGTCGATGAGAGGGCCTACCAGGACGCCGGGGCTCCGCGGGTCGCCGACGGTCACTCTGGAGATTTTCTCCGCGAGCATCCTCGAGAACTTCTCGTAGATGGGCTTCTCGACCAGCACAAGCTTGATGGCATCGCACCTCTGGCCAGCGTAGCTGTAGATACCTACGGCGACCCTCTCCGCTGCGAGCTCCAGGTCCGCGTCAGCTAGCACTATCGCGGGGTCGCCCCCGCCCAGCTCCATTATGAACTGCTTTATACCGGCCACGCTCAGGATCCTCCTACCCGTCCTACTGCTGCCAGTGAAGCTGATGACGCTAACCCTCTCGTCCGCCACGAGCCTGTCGCCCTCGGAGCCAGGGATGGTCACGACGGCGAAGGCCTCCTTGGGGAAGCCCGCCTCCTCCACTAGGCGGGCGAAGAGGATCACGGGCACTGGGTCCGCGGACGGCGGCTTGACCACCACAGCATTCCCGGCGACGGCGCTGTAGACGAACTTGGACACGGTATCGAAGAGGGGGTAGTTGAAGGGCGAGATTGCTAGGACCACGCCGTAGGGCTCCCTGCGCACCACGGCCTCTGTCTCCACAGTCGTCGGGTCCCAGTCGCCCGGGACGTACTCCCCGAAGATCTTCCTCGCGTCGAGATCGGCCCTGCGTAGCCTGTCGATGCTTGCATCGACCTCGCCGGCAGCCTGGCTCCTGGTCTTACCGCTGTTGACGACCAGGGACCACTCTAGGTCCTCGCGGTACTGCTCCATGAGGTCGGCCACTCTCTCGAGGATTTCGAGCCTTCTCCACCCGGGTGTGTCCCTCACGCGCCACCTGCCAACCCTGTACACCGTATCGAGAGCCCAGTCGACCTGGTTCCAGGAGAGCTTGGGGACCTCGGCTATCGTGGAGAGGTCTATCGGGGACTTAACCCTCTGGTACTCCTCGGCTGTCACCCACTCGCCAGCCAGATATGTCCTAAAGCGATGTACCCCGTCCACCAGGTCGTAGATCCCGGAGAACACCCGCCCCGAGACCATAAGCATGCGCCTCACGTAGAACACTTACGGGTAACTCTTAAAAATGTCGGTGTCATACCGCATAATAACATATCCAAGCCTCAAACCGCTTTTGCAGGGGCAGGGTGGGGTGCACAAAGGTCATAAAGCGACTACTGGGGTGTTGCGCCGATGATCTCGAGGAGGGTTCTAGCGCGCGCAGCCTGGGTATAGGTAGCCGTTTTCCTCGACCATTGGTAGGAAGGCGAAGGGGTCGCTTGGCTCATCCTTTTCGCCGAGCCTTACTGGCTTGACGATGCCAGAGAAGAGCACCCTGAGGGCGTCAACGCCCGGCTCGGCTACGGCCAGAGCGCACGCTCGTCAAGGAGTTCCTTGCTGGGGCT
>Ga0080004_1163215_pt1 | contig 35722 bp, 20 predicted proteins | sample WasSprMetagenome_FD_69207 | JGI IMG/M metagenome (GOLD analysis project Ga0080004, IMG submission 69207) | Sulfidic aquatic microbial communities from Washburn Spring, Yellowstone National Park, USA - WS (SPADES assembly) (version 2) | ecosystem: Environmental > Aquatic > Thermal springs > Hot...
AGCATTTAGTTTGTTAGAGGTATTTATTATTCCTAAACAATTAGGTCCTATAACCCTTATGTTTGCTTTTCTTGCTAACTCTATAACTTCTTTTTCTAACTTTGCTCCTTCAGAACCTGTTTCTTTAAATCCAGCTGAGATTATCAAAACAGATTTAACATTAGAAACAGCACACTCTGAAATAATTTTTGGAACTTCTTTTGCAGGAATTGTAACTACAACTAAATCTATAGAATTCTCAGGTATATCTTTTACTGATGGATAACATTTTTGACCTAATATTTCTTTCCTGTTTGGATTTACGGGATATACTTTCCCATTTTTATAATTGTCCAATAAATTCTTAAATATTACATAACCTATTTTTTGTTCAACATGTGATGCACCTACAACTGCTATTGTTTTTGGATAAAAAATGGAATCTAAATTGTTACTCATAATATCGCCTCCTTTATATTATCTTAAGAGTTGCAAAAAATGACAAAAATTTAATTTTCTTTATAAACCTGCTAAGGATAACAAATCTCCTATTTTATGATACCAACCTAAGGGCATAATATGAATACCTTCACAATAATTTTTTATCTCCTTTATAATTTTTGCAGAAATCTCAATACCGGTTTGTCCTGATTTTGTTTTCTTATCATCTCTTTTTAATTCTTCAATCAAATGTTCTGGTACATTTACTCCTGCAACATTTTCATTCATATATTTTGCCATAGCAACAGATTTAAGTATTGTTATACCAGCAAGAATTGGTATTTTACCGAAATTTTTTCTTACAATATCTATAAATTTTATAAATTTTTCAAGATTAAAAACAAGTTGTGTTTGAAAAAATTCTGCTCCTGCTAAAATTTTTTTCTCCATTTTAAAAAGTTGTGGGTCTAACGGTTCTGCTTCTGGTGAAACAACCGCACCTATACAAAAACTTGGTGGTTCTCCTTCAAGTTTGTTTCCAGCAAGGTCATATCCTTCTATTAACCTTTTCACAGTATAAATTAAAGAAACTGAATCTAAATCAAATACAGGTTTTGCATCTTTGTGGTCACCTAAGACAGTATGATCTCCTGTTAACAAAAGAAGATTCTCAATACCAAACGCAGCTGCAGTTAATATATCTGACTGTAATGCTAACCTGTTTCTATCCCTACAAGTTATTTGATATATAGGTTCAAATCCATTTTGTTTAAGTAAAATACACATACCTAACGAACCAAACCGCATTACTGAAGATTGGTTGTCAGTAACATTTATTGCATCAACTTTATCTTTTAGATATTTTTTTGCTTCTTCAATCAAATGTTGTACTTGCCAACCTTTTGGCGGACCTATCTCTGAAGTTATAACAAATTTTTTATAAAACAAATCTTTTAGTTTCATAAATTTTATTTATTTTCCATAATTCCTAATGAAAACTTTTTCTTTTATCTCATTAAGTTTTCCGAATTGTTTTAATCTTTCAAAAATTTTTTCCCAGCCACAATCTTTTTCTTTATCCACTTCACACTTACCATTTTTTGCACCACCACAAGGTCCGTTAAGTAATGACTTTGAACAAGAAGTTATAGGACAGATACTAGCAGTATAGTTTAAATAACATTCTCCACATAACACACAGTCAAACTTTCCATTATACGGAATATTTACACCTTTATATCCTGGCATATAAAAAGTATCACAACCTGTATAAACTTTTTTATCTATGCTTTTAGCAATTGTTGATACGCCGATACCACAAGAAAAAACTAAAATAGAGTCAGCAACTTTTATTTTTTTATCAAATGTCATAAGATATGAATTGACAAAATCAGGATTACATAAATAATCAACAACTTCAAAGTATAAAATATTTTCTTTAGGCAAGCTTTTAACAAAACTTAAAATCTCATCTCTTATGAAACTCACTTCATTACATCCTTCACAAATAAAAACAAAAAATTTTTCTTTGTTTATTAAATCCAAAACTTCTTGTCTTTTTATTTTTAAACTAAACATAGTTTTATTTTTGCTAAATAATTTACGCAGGCTAAAGCCTGCAGTTACCTATTTACTCATTCACACATCTACCCATCTACTCATCAACATCTTTGTTTTAGACTTTTAATCATCTCCACAATAGGTATTTTTGAAGAACAAACATGTTCGCAACAACCACACTCAATACATTTTTTAATGCCTAATTTTTCAAGTTCTGAAAAATTATTTTTTTGATAAGAAAATACAAATTCTAACGGTTCAAGTTCCACCGGACAAACATCTACACACCTTCCACATTTTATACAACTATTAAATTTATCATATCCTAACCTTTTCTTAACTGCTAATATAGAATTTATAGCTTTGACAGTATATGTATTAAAAGATTTAACTTCAACTCCCATCATAAATCCTGAAAGTTTTAAAACTTGAATGTCTTCATTAAAACATTGTTTAATTATTAGTTTTAAAGGAGTTCCTATTTTAATTAAAAAATTACCATAATTTTTCACAAATTCTTCATCTCCTGAAACAGTCACAACCCTTTCTGTTAAAGGTATACCCAAAACCACAGCATTGTATATAGCATATACAGTTGAAACATTCTGAACGACAACTCCTACATCAAACGGCAGCCCTCCATACGGCACTTCCCTACCTAAGGTTTTTTTTATTAAAATTTTTTCAGCACCTTGAGGATATTTTGTCTTTAAACTTACAATTTCAATATTGTATTTTTTAAACTGATTCAAAATATTTATTGCTTCTTGTTTATTATCTTCAACTGCGATTATAACACTTTTTACCTCTAAGATTTTTTTTAAAATCTCAATCCCTTCAAACAATTCTTTCGTATATTCAATCATTATTCTGTTGTCAACATTAATATATGGTTCACATTCACATCCATTTATTATTAGCGTATCAACAGGTTTTGGCGGTGTCAATTTTACATGTGTCGGAAACACAGCACCGCCTAACCCAACTATGCCTTTGTCTAAAATTATAGATAATAACTCATCTTTTTGTAGTTCTTGCCAGTTAGGTTTAGAAGAAACTTTAGGATCTATCTTGTTTTCACTATCATTCTCTATAACTATTGCTGGAAGATATTTTTGAATTATAGGATGGATTTCTTCTTTTATATCTAAAACTTTACCTGAAACTGATGAATGTATATTTGCTGATATAAATCCGTCTGAAGAGGCAATTTTGCTACCGACATAAACTTTATCACCAATCTTTACAATAGGTATTGCAGGTTTTCCTGTGTGTTGGGAAAGAAAAATTTTTACAATCTGTGGTTCTATACCAAACTTTTTAATCTTTATATTTTCTGTTAAATCTTTTTTTTCTTGCGGATGTATACCACCATAAAAAGTTTCAATTCTATGGTATATATTATTTTTTATCTCTGTATCTAAATAAGAGAATTTTTGTGTATAAAAACTTCTTAAATTTATTTTTTTATCAACTGGATATTCCTTTTGCTTTAGAATATCAAAAATTTTCTCCCAACCACAATCTTTTTCTTTATCAACCTCACACTTACCATTTTTTGCACCACCACAAGGTCCGTTAAGTAATGATTTTGAACATTCTGTGATAGGGCATATCCCACCTGTTAAGTTTAACCAACATTCTTCACAACCTGCACAAAAAGTGTCATTATTTATAGATATCCCGTGTAAGAAACATTCTGTTGAGAAAGATTTTTTAGGTTGAACAGAATCTGTCAAAGTTATAACATCTTTTCCTATTATATCTGAAACAACTTGTACTCCGATACCACAACTTGCTACACAAATTGTTTCTATGTCTTTTGCAAAAGACAAAATTTTTTCTTTGTTGTAATAATCGTTACAGAGAAAGTTTAAAGATAAACATTTTATATTTTTTTTACTAATATCTTTTATTATCTCAGTACATTTGTAAGAAATTACAGAAGTATATTCTTCATAACATTTCTTACAAAAAATAATTCCAATATTTTCTTTACTTTTTAACAATTCATAAATTTCTTTATTTTCTTTCAGGATAAATTTTACAAAATTCATTTTTTATCTGTTGATAAAAATTTGTTTGTTCAAACAATATTTTCTTTTGTTCAAATTTAACAAGCAAAGTATCATAGTTTATATATTTATAAATTTTATTTTTCAATTGTTAGTTAATGAAATCTATATCTTGAAATAAAATTATTTAGTTTGCTACAAAAATTATTTGTGGTATTTTAAGTTTTTCTGCTAAATTTTTGATATGTTGTGCTGTTTGAACACTTTTTATAGTAGGTTCAACTATAATATATAAACAATTAATATTTTTTGGCAACACCACGGGTTAACACTTCAATAGCAGCTTGTTGTGCCCTTTGTTTGATAAGATCTTTAAGTTCACTTGTAGGTTTTAATTATATACAATTAGTTATGAATTGATAATTTGCCAAAACACAGGATAAATAGTGATTTGTATTCCGTGTAATCCGTGGTACTAAAATAAACCAACAACTTTACCATCTTCTGAAATATCAACTTTTGTTCCAGCTGGGATCGATGGTAATCCTGGCATAGTTTTCATCTCGCCACATAATGGGTACAAAAATCCTGCACCAACTAATGCACGAATATCTCTTATTGGTAAAACAAAATCTTTTGGTCTCCCTTTCAAGTTATGATCGTGTGATAAAGACAGATGTGTTTTTGCCATACATATTGGTAGTTTATCCCAACCAAGTTCTGTGAACAATTTTATTTTTTCTTTAGCTAAAGGTGAATACTCAACATCTTTTGCTCCATAAATTTTTGTTGCTATAATACGAATTTTTTCTTCTATAGGAATATCTAATGGGTACAGAAATTTGAAATTATTAGGCTTGTTCGCAGCTTTTATTACAGCAGCAGCTAACTCTTTTGCACCTTCACCACCTTTTTCCCATGCTTCAGAAACAACCGCATCTTCAGCACCAAACTCTTTTGCTCGTTTTATGACCAAATTTATTTCTTTATCTGTATCTGTTTCAAACTTGTTTATTGCAACAACAACAGGTACACCATATAGTAAAACATTTTCAATTTGTTTCTCTAAATTACACAACCCTTCTTCTATAAGTGGCAAATTCTCTTTTGTTATTTCTTCAGGCAATGATTTACCAGGGACAACATTAATTTTTCCTGAATGCATCTTTAACGCTCTTATTGTTGCAACCATAACAACACAGTCAGGTTTCAATCCTGAATACCGACATTTTATATTCATAAATTTTTCCATACCACAATCAGCACCAAAACCACTTTCTGTAACAACATATTCTGCTAACCTCAAAGCAATTTGGTCTGCAATAATAGAACTATTCCCATGAGCTATGTTTGCAAAAGGTCCTGCATGGACAAAAACAGGTGTGTATTCAGTTGTCTGAAGTAAGTTAGGTTTTATTGCATCTTTAAGAAGAACAGCCATCGCACCTGCTACTTTTACATCTTCTGCTGTAACCGGTTTGTTATCATATGTAAAAGCTAAAACCGTTCTACTTAAACGTTCGCGCAAATCTTTAAGCGAAGTTGTAAGAGCCAAAATTGCCATAACTTCTGACGCTGCTGAAATATCAAACCCGCTCATTAAAGGAATGCCGTCATCACCTGTACCCAAACCTATAACAATGTTTCTTAAAAATCGTTCTGAAACATCTATAACATAACGCCACAAAATTTTTTTTGGATCAATAGGTTTTTGTCTTCTATACAAAGCATTATGTAAAAACGCAGTTGCTAAATTGTGTGCTACAGATACTGCATGTACATCACCAGTTAAATGTAAATTAAAATCCTCCATAGGCAAAACTTGTGAATATCCACCACCTGCTGACCCACCTTTAATACCAAAAACAGGACCTAACGAAGGTTGACGAATACAAGTAAAAACTTTTTTTCCAAGTTTTGCTAAACCTAAAGAAAGACCAATGGTTGTCACAGTTTTTCCTTCACCAAGCGGTGTTGGTGTTATCGCTGTAATATCAATATATTTCCCTAACGGATTATTTTTTATCCTTTCCAAAATCTCAAGTTTTACTTTTGCTTTGTATTCACCGTATAGTTCAATTTCGTTTTGTAAAATACCAGCATTTTTTGCAATTTCAACTATTGGTTTTAATTTTATACTTTGTGCAATTTCTAAATCAGACGGTATTTTTGGCATGACACGTTCTCCTTTTTGATAAGTTAGCTATACGTTTAATTGTGTATACATAATTTTTCATCTTTTTCACTACATTTTTATAAGATATTTTTGTTGCTCTTTTGGAGCATACCATTTAATAAAATTCCAACCAATACCTGCTTTTGTAAGTTCTACATTTTTAAACCTTTTATGAACTACAGGCATTGATTCAGGATAGTACAAAAATACATAAGGAATATCATCATGGATAATTTTGTGTATCAGTTGATAAATCTTTTTTCGTTTTTCAAAATTGAATTCTTTTCTTCCCTGTTCTAACAACTTGTCTACTACAGGATTTTCATACGATACAAAATTGTACTGCCCAGGTTTTTTTTGTGAAGAATGCCAAATTGAGTATTGATCAGGATCACGAGATAACGACCAACCTAAAATTACAGCATCAAAGTTGCTCGGCACAATATAATTGTTTATAAATATAGACCATTCTAAAACTAAAATATCAACTTTGATCCCAAGTTTTTTAAGTTGTTGTTGAATAATCTCTGCAATTAACTGTCTTGCTTTATTTCCTTGATTTGTTATTAATGTAAAACTAAAATCTATTATTTGTTTTTTACCATTTATGAAAACTTCTTTTTGTAGAACCTTTTTCTCATTATTATAAAACCAACCACATTCTTCTAAAAGTTTTTTTGCTTTTTCTAAATCGTATTCAAAATCTTTTACATCAGGATTGTACGCCCAAGATTGTGGTGGGAACGGTCCTGTAGCAGGTTGTCCTTTACCTAATAACACACCATTAATAATTTCGTTCTTGTTTATAGCATGAGCAATTGCTTGTCTTATTTTTTTGTCTTTAAATAAAGGATTCTTTAAATTAAAACCTAAATAAGTATATGAAAACGATGGATAACTAAATTTATTATAATTTTTAAAAAACTCAGAATACGCATAATACTGTTCTGAAGTAAGATTCATAGAATCAATACTTTCATTTAGCAATTCTAAAAACTGAACACTTTGGTCTGGTATTATTCTAAAAATATATTTTTGTATATAAGGTCTTCCTCCAAAATAATTTTCGTTTGCAACAAGTTCTATTTTTTCATCGGTTACCCATTTCAAAAACTTATATGGTCCTGTCCCTATTGGAGAACGGTTTGCTGGATGTGTGTTAAAATCATACTTTGGGTTATTAAAAATATGTTCGGGGATAATTCCAATACCCCAAGATTCTAACGCTGGAACAAATGGTTCTTTATAAAAAAACTTTATTGTATAATCATCTATAACCTCACATTTTTCAATAAGTTCAAAATCTGATGAATATGGTGTCCTAACATTAGGGTCCACAAGTTTTTCATAAGTAAATTTAACATCTTTTGAAGTAAATTTAACTCCGTCATGCCAATATACATTCTTCCTTAGATAAAAAATTATTTCTTTCCCACCTTTTTTAACTTCCCATCTTTCTGCTAAATCACCAACTAATATCAAATCTTTATCATATTTAACCAAACCATTATATACCAAAGAATTAACAGCTGCTGAAGCAGAATCGCTTGCAAGAATAGGATTAAGATAAGAAGCATCACCTAAGGAAGCATCTATATAGATATCACCATAATCTTGAGAAAAAAGGAAGGATGAAAACAACAAAAAAATATAAATTATCATTTTTTCTTTGGTACTAATTCTATTATTGTTTTTGGTGAACCAAAAATCTTTTTTACTACATACCTTATGTTTGAAAGCGAGATATTTTCAAGATCTTTTATATATTGCTGATCATATTCGTATCCCATACCCATTATCTCCCAAAAACCTAAATACCAAGCTTGTTGTAAGTTTGTCTGATGATCAAGTAAATATCTACCTTTTATTTTTCTTTTAACTTCATTTAAATCATCTTCTGTTATAAGTTCACCGTTTATAATTTGGTAAAAAATTTTATCAATCTCTTTTTTTGCAATATCTATTCTTCCATAATCTAAGCCAAAATAAACTACGAAATGCGAATCCAAAAGTCGCGTTGGGTAAAAACTATTTATCTCATAACATAAAGAATGTTGTTCTCTAAGATACTCGAATAACTTCCCACTCATACCACCACCTAAATATGCGTTTATCAATTTCAATGACAAATAATCAGACAAAGTGTCTTTACTTATCTTTGGTGAAACAAACCCATACATCAAATATCCTTGTTTAAAATGAACTTTCTTTTTTATATATTTGTTTCTTATTTTCATATTAGGAGAGACAATTTTTGGAAGGTTAATTTCAGGAATATCAGAAAAATATTTTAGTATCATTTCTTTAGCAACATCATAACTTACATCGCCACTAACAACTATAACAATATTTTTTTCATTTTTATCAACACCATAAAATCTTGTCCACCAGTTAAACAAATTTTTTTGTGAAAATTTTTTTATTGTTTTAATAGAATCAATTGGTCTTCTACCGTATGGATGTTTTTTCCCGTAGAGATTAGATAACAACTCATCAATTGCAATATCAAATATCTTATCTTTTCTTGAAATAATACTTGCAATAATATTTATTTTTTCTTTTTCAATTTCGGATTTAGGAAAAGTTGGATTTTTAAAAATATCAGACAAAATATCAACTGCTTTCTCAAAATGTTGACTACCCATTGCAATTGATAAAGTAGAATAATCTTCGGAAGCATCTGCTGAGATTGACCCGCCTAAAGATTCAACTTCTTCAGCAATTTGTTCCGCAGAACGATTTTTTGTTCCTTTAACAATCACACTTTGTAAAAGATCAGATATCCCTTCAAACTTTTTAGGTTCATAAATTTCACCCATTTTTAAAAATATAACAATAGAAACAATCGGTTGGTTAGGGTTATAATTGTGTAGAAAAGTTATTCCGTTGGACAAAATTTCTTTTTTTATCTCAGAAAAAATTGTTGTGTTCATAATTAAACAAAATATAAAAACAAATTTTTTGTTCATTTAAACAATTATTCTGGTTCTAACGCAAAAGTTACAAGTTTTTGTCCATAAATAGTTAAAAATTCTTTAATATCTTCTTTATTAATTTTGTTAATGTTATCAATATACGAATTTAGTTCTTCTAAAGATTTAAACAAAAACCACCATGCTGCTGTTGCAGATTTTGAATGTACAGTTTCATTATTGAAATACCATCGTGTAAGAAGAATTTGTTTTGCTTTTTCAAGTTCCTTATCTGTAGGGCCGTTTGTCCTTAAATCAGTCAAAATATTGTTTATTTCATCAACAACTTTCTCAAGATTCTTTCGTTCACAAACACCTGAGATATAAAAAATTGATGGTCCAAGTTGAGTATAAAACCCGCTACCTATTTCGTATACCAGATGTTTTTCTTCTCTTAGGATTTCGTATAATCTTGAGGAAATACCTTCACCCAAAATAATTGACAAAACATCGCCTGTATACTGATGTTTATCATTAATCTTAGGACCAAGAAAACCTGATAAAAAATAAGTATGCTGAACTTTGTGTTTTTTAACTTCAAATATACTACCTTTAGGTTCTTCGTCTAACAAAATGTTTGTAGTGATATAATCAGTAGATATCTTTACATCAAAATATTTTTTTATTAACTCATAAATATTATTATCAAAATCGCCACAGATACTTAATACCATATTTTTTGGATGATAATGAGTTTTATAATAATTTATAATTTCTTGTCGAGGAAGAGTTCTTATATTTTCTTCTTTACCTAGTATTCGCCATTTGTATGATGACAAAGTAAACAGTTTGTTATTAAAGTTTTCATATAGAACATTACCAGGATTATCTTCATAACGCTTTATTTCTTCTATAACTACAAGTCGTTCTTTCTCAAGTTCATCTTCAGGGAAAGTTGCATGAAACACAAGTTGTGATATAACATCAAACGCATCTTCAATACCTTCTTTAGGAATGTCTACAAAATATACAGTATACTCTTTAGAAGTACCTGCGTTAATAATACCGCCATAAGATTCTATTTTTTTACTTATTTGGTTAACCAAATATTTTTCTGTACCTTTAAAAACCAAATGTTCAAGAAAATGTGAGATACCATTTGTTTGTTCTGTTTCATATATTGAACCAGTTTTCACCCATACTTGAACAGAAACAACTGGTAATTCAGGACTTTTTTTAAGAAGTACAACAAGTCCATTGTCTAACACTAACTGTTTATCTTCGGGTCCAAAAAATATTGTTGTATTCTTCATATTAGCAAAACAAAGGTTTAAAAACAAAATAAATGATAGAAAAATCATAAGAAGGAAAATAAGAATTTCTGGCTTTAGTTGAGATAATTATACAATATTTTTTACAATAAATCAATAAGTTTATTCCAACAACAATAGTGCTTCCCAGGTATAAAAAGGGCAACTTCGTGCATAAACACATAAACACCAATTTGTGCTTCTCCAAAACTTGTTAAAACACTGTAATTTTCATAAACAAAATGAGAATTCCATTCTTGAAAAAACAACTATTTATTAAAATTTTCCATACTACAAAACTTACAAAATGTAATTTTTGTTTGGTGAAAATATAAAAATTGCATAATCATTCTCAATTTTAATCTTTTTATTGTTGAAGAAAAAAATATAGTATTATGTTTTGATTTGTTTTTTTAAAATATAGAAATTTACTAACAAATTTTCTTGTTTACCATTGAAACCTATGAAGCATTATTTGCCTTTATATTCACAAACAGACGAAGCTAAGCTTTGATTGTTTTTTTCAAAAAATAATATTTTTTAACTATCCCTACTAGAAGGATCTTTTACAACTCGTGGATAGACGTGTTTTGTAAAGATTGGCTATGTTATAAAAAAAATCTGTCTTGATATCTTTTAGTTAATTCCATAACAGACAAAATAAACAAAATTGTTATAATTTTTATCAATAACATAATTTAAAACCATACGGCGAATTTAACTCCATCATTCTAAAAAACTAAATCTTTAATACTGGTTTAGATAACCATAACCAAATTTTTATCAAAAACTTCTTTGTATTCTTCGGCTGTTGAGTCATTTTTTCTTCCTTAACATCAATCATAGATTTTTTTTCTTTTATTTTTGCATTATCTACAGTCATACCATTATTTTTTATCTTATTAGCTAACTCTATTGTTTCAAGCCGTGTTTTAAGTTTTGATATCTCCTCGTCTTTAAGATTAAGTTTTTTCTCCATTTCACGATATTCTTTTAAAACTTTTGCATAGACATCTTTCCATACAGCATCAATTTTGTTTATAGTTTCTTCATGCTCTCTAACCAACTCATTTAGTTTCTCGTTATATTGTTGTACAATTTTATTTTTTTCAATTTCAAATTTTTGTTTTAACTGCTCATTTTCTGAATTTAATTTTGCAATAATTTCTTTTTGTGAGTCATTTTGTTTTGTAAGATCTTCCATCTTTTTATACAACATATTTTTTTCTTTCTCAAACTCTTCTTTTTGTTTCAGAATAGATTCTTTCATATTGCTTAATTCATTTTCCATTTGTTGTAACTTACTTCTAAGTGATGAATTCTCTGTTTCAGCCAAAGTGTACTTTGACAACAATTCAGAGGTAATCTGTTCTTTTTGTTTCACAGTATTAGATAATTCTTCAATATGTTTTTCTTTATCTTCCAACTGTGTTTTGTATTCTTCTAATTTAGAAACAACTTCATCAAATTTTCGTTGGATTTCTGTTAAAGAACTTTTTGTGTTTTCAAATTCGTATAAAATATTCTGATATTTTTCCTTCAACAGATTATATTCAGTAAGAACAGTTTCATACTGCGATTTTTGTTGATTCAATAACGAGATTTGATTTAATAACTCTTCTTTTTCTTTATTTAATGTTCCAATTTGTAACAAAAGATTTTGGTTGTTGATAGATAAATTTTGTTGTTCTTTAAGCAATTCTTCAATTTTTTGTTGTAATTCTGTTATCTTTTGTTCATAATTTCTTTTAACAGCATCAATTTGTTCAACTTCTTTCTGATATTTATTTATCAACTCTTCATATTGTTGTTTTACTTTCTGATACTCAATTAAATTTTCGTTTATAATTTTTTCTTTTTCCTGAATTTCTTTAAACAAATGTTTATTAGTTGTTTCCAACTGTGAAATATACTGTTCATATTGAGCAAGTCGTAAAGATACTGCCTTGTTCACTTCATCATCAAAACTTTGTTTATATTTTTCATATTCATTTTTTATTTGAGTAAGTTCATTAACATATTTTTCAATCTCTTGTTTCAAATTTTCTATTTCTTTATTTTTTACATTAACTTGATTCTGTAATTCTTTTATAGCATTTTCGTATTGGCTTACTTGTTGTACCAAAATCCTGTTTCTATCTTCAAGTTCTTTGATTATTTGTTCTTTTTGTTCTATTTTTGAACTAAGTTTGTTAATTTCGTTATAAAGTGAGGAAACAAGTTCTGTCTTTTCAGATAACATTTTTTGTAAACTATCAACCTGTTGTTGCAACAATTTTATCTCTTGCAACTTTTGTTGAACAACTTTCTCGAGCTCAATCTTATGTCTTGCTTGAAGGATACCCACCTGCGCTTTCAACATAAAAAATTCTTTCTCACGTTGTTCTTTTGCTTCTTTTGCTATACGCAACTCTGTTTTTAAGTTTTCTAATACACTTTGTAATTTTGATATTTGTTCATCACGTTTTTTAATCTCTAGTTCCATTCGTTCTTTTGTAATAGCAGCTTCTGATTCAACAGTTGAAAGTTGTGTTTTAACAGCCAAAATTTCTTTTTCTTTTTGTTCAATTATTTCTTTTAGACGTTTTATTTCATTTTCAAATGTTTTATATTGTAATTTATATTCTGATATTTGCTTCTCAACATCAGCTTTAAGTTTATCTTCTAAAACTTTGTATTCATTCCTAATACGTGCAATTTCGTCATCTTTCATTTTTAACATTGTCTGAAACTTATATTTTTCTTCTTGCCAGCGTGTTTCCAACTCACGTATTTTTGCAAGATATTGTTGTTCAATCTGTTGTTCTTGTAGGTCTCGTTGTGAAAGTTGTGTTTTTAATGTTTCGATCCAAGTTTCACGCTCTTTTGCAAGACGTTCTTCCAGTTCTTTAATCTGTTTTAACAATTTTTCTTTCTCTTCTAATAACTCTTGTTCTCTCTTTTCTCTTCTTAATCGTTCTTGAATATCTCGTATACTTTCTTCAACTTTTGCAGCTAACGCTTCTTCTTCTTTTGTTTTTATTGTTTGCATCATAAGTTTCTCACGTTCTTCTAACAACATTCTTTGTAGTTCAACAAGTTGTTGTTCCATCTGTCTTTTTGCTTGTTCAGCTTCCCATAAACGTTGTTCAATTATAGAAGAAAATTGTGGTGTCGGTACGGACTGTTGTGTAAAAACCGTCCCTGGGATACTGCCAACTGTCAGTTTTTCAGCAGCAGGTTGTGGTCTTAAAGGAACTGTTGGTCTCTGAGGCACACCAGTTGTTGGTGGTTTAGGAGGAACATTTACTTGTGGTTTATTTTGTGGTAAAGGCGGTTTTGGTATTTTTGGTACATTTTTTTCTTCTGCCATAGATTTAATCCTCCCTAATTATTTTTTGATTTCTTTAAGCCAAGATTTTATTTTTTCGTTTTCAGGATTAATCTCCAAAACTTTTAATGCATACTTTTCTGCTTTATGATAATCACCTAAATAACAATAACATAAAGCGATATACTGATTTACTAACTCATTTTTTTCATCCATAACTAATATTTTCATAAAATTTTGTAATGCAAGATTGTATTGTTTATTGTTGAATAATTCTATTGCTTGTTCTAATAAATTTTTATCTATGTTTGTATAAGCTGTTTTTTCAAGTTCTAAACTTTCTTTAAACGACAAAATTTTTTCAACTATAACAGAAGTTAACTTTCTTTCTTTTACTAATTCTAAATCTTTCATTGATAACAACTCATGTTCTATTTTCACTTTTGACTCCAACTTTGACACCAGTTCATTGATTGTATTTTTATATTCCTCCAATTTTTGTTTTAATAACATTATACATTTTTCAGCTTCTTCTTTTTCTTGCTGTTTTTGTTTTAACATATTTTGTTTTTCTTGGTTAAAAGAAGAAATTAAATCTTCTAATTCTTTTTTAAACTGTTCTAATTTTTTTTCATGTTCGGCTATTTTTATTTGATAACTTTTTTGTTTTGCATCATAAGTGTTTTTCAGATTTTGTAATTTTTGACAAATTTCTGTTATTTCATTTTTTATAATTTCTTCTCTACGTTTTTTCTCATCTTCAATACTTTGTTGTCTAATATTATATCTTATCTGCAAAGTATTAATTTCTGCTTCTTTAGATTTTATTTTTTCTACAAGTTGTTCTGCTTCTCTATTAAACTCAGCAACAAGTTTATCTTTCTGTTGTTGATACTGAAACGTAATTTTTTTAAGTTCAAATTCAAACTTTTCTTTTGCTGATTTTATTTCAATTTGTTTCAAAGCAATTTTTGTCTTTATATCATCCATTTCTTTTTGTAACCGTTTTAAAGTATCTTCACTTTCTTCGTCTAAAGATTTTATTTTTGTTTGCAAAGATTCTATTTCTGACAGCATCGAAGCAATATTTGCTTGATATTTTGATTCCATCTCAGCAAGTTCTTGTCTTAAAACTTTCTCCTTGTTCTCATATTCTTGAACAATCTGTTGTTGTTGTAACATAAGTTGATTAAGTTTATCAATATAATTTTTTCGTTCTAACTCAATTTGTTGTTTTATTAACTCAATTTCATCTTTATATCGCTGTTGTTCCGAAGATATTGTACGTTCTCTTTTTTCTTGTTCAAGTTTTGCGTTTAACTCCCAATGCTCAAGTTCTGTTTTTAAATTTTTAATTTCTTCTTCTTTAGCTTTTTTAATTTCTATAAACTTTTCTTGTTTATCTTTTAGTTCGTTTTCTAAACTTGAGATTTTTTTATTCAAACTTTCAATTTTTGTTTCAAACTCTTTCTTTTTATTATTGTATTCCGCAACAAGTTGAGCGTATTTGTTTTCGTATTCTTGTTTTATATTTATTAACATTTGTGTCTTTTCTGCAAGTTTAAGTTTATAATTATCTTCTTCAGACTTATATTTTGACTTTAACGCTTCTATTTCAAGTCTTAACGAAGTTTTTAAATCTTCAAACTCTTGTTGTCTAATACTCCATTCTTGTTCAAACGTTTCTTTTTTTGCTAACATTTCAGTTTTTAATTTAAGAATTTCAGCATCCAGTTTTTCGGTAACTTCTTTAGTTTCTTGTTCTAATCTTCCTATTTGTTCCATCAGTTTGTTTTGTTGTTCTTGCAAAAATTCAATCTCTTTTATATTCCTATCGCTCATTACCTGTATTTCTTCAACTAACCTCTTCTCTCTTTCTTTTAGTTCCTCTATTGTTTTGTTTAATTCTTCCTGTTTTTCTTTTATTTTATCTTCATACTCTTTTCTTAAAACTTCTATACTTTCACTAAACATCTTTACTCTCTTTTCAAGACGAGATTTATAAACTTCAATCATTTTTTGCAAATTGTTAAACTTAATCTCATATTCTAATTGTAATTCATAAAGTTGTTTTGTTAACAACTGTTTTTGTTGTTCTTTTTCAGCCACGATTTTAGGTAAAGTCTCTTTAAGTTTTAATAACTGTTCTGAAAGCGAAATAATTTCGTTTTGTAATTGCTGTTTTTTATGTTCAAATTCTTGTTGTAAACTAATTTTTTCTTGTTCAAGTTGTTCAAACTTCGTATTATATTGTTCAACTACTTCTCTCTGTCTCACTTCAAGTTCAAATATTTTTTGTTCATATTGTTGTTTTAAACTCTCTATTTCTTTTTCTTTTTCTTTAACCAACATTGATATTTTTATCTTTAAGTCTCTAATTTGGCCTAGTTTTTCTTTCTTTTGCTGTTCGCAATTTAGTTTTTCCTGTTCATACTGTTCTTGTAATTTTTTAATCTCTTGTTCATAAAACATAATTTTTTGTTGCAATTCGTTTGTTATACCCTCAATTTCAGACAATAACGAATTTCTTTTGTCAACCAATGGCAAAGTTTGGTTATGCAACTCTTCTTTCAACTTTTGCAACTCTTGTTGTGTAACACTCTTTTTTTGCTCAAGCTGATTTGTAAGTATTGCGAGTTCTTCTTTTTTATTTTTTATTAATGTATTATATTTTTGAGTAGTTGCATTTAACAAATTCTCATATTCTTGCATTTTGTTAGTTAAAACTTGCTGTTGTTCTAACCATTGTTGTTCTAGTTCTTTTAACTCTTCTTCTTTTTGTCTTTGTAAATCAATAATTTTCTTTTCCCATGAGGATATGATACTGTTTTTTTCTTCAACAACAAGTTGTTTTTCTTTGTCTAAAGTTTCAAGCTTATTTTGTAATTGTTGAACCTCTGCCTCAAGTTGTAAAATAAGTTTTTTATTTTCTTCTACAGCTTCGTTCTTCTTTCTTTCAAAATCTTTTTCTATATTTTTTATCTCATTGTTAACAGCTTCTATCTTTGACACAATTTCTGTAAACTTTTTTTCAAAATCTTCCTCAGTTTGTTTTAATAACGATTTAAGCTCACTTATTTTTTGGTTATACTTCTCTTTTTCTAATTCTATCTCATTTTTCCTTTTTTCAAATTTTTTCTGTAATTTTTCTTTTTTTTCTTCATATTCTTTTACACAACGTTGTATTTCCAAATCTTTCTGCTGAATTATATTTTTTATTTCCTCTTCTTTAACTTTAATTTCTTTCTTTAACTGCTCAATTTTTTTATGCCACGGTCTATTCCTTTCTTTTATTTGTTGTTCTATATATCTATACTTCTCTTCTTGCTGTTTTATTTCATCTTCAAATACTAATTTCAATTTTGCTAATTCGTTCTCCTTTTCTTTTAACATTTTTTCATATCTATTTTTTTCTTCTTGAAATCTTTCTTTTTTCTCTAAATATTCTTGTTCAAGTTTTTGTTTTTCTTCAATAGCATTTCTAACAAGTTGTTCTATTTGTTGAGAAAATTGTTCTAATTGTTGTTTTTGTTGCTGACGCAGATTATTAATAACTTCATTTTTTTCTTTTACAACCTTTGCTAACTCAAGTTTTACATTTTCTAACTGTGTTATAAGTTGTGATATCTGTTGTTCCAATATAGATTTTTCTTCTTTTAACTTTTTAATTTTTTGCTCCCATTCATTTTGTAAGTCTACCACACGTTTTTGGTACAAAACAGACAATTGTGATATTTGTTCTTCTTTTTCTTGTATCAGTTTATTATAATTCTCGTATTCTCTAACAAACTTTTGTTCAAGCTCAATTAGTTGTTGTCTAATTTTTTGTTCTTCTTCTACTAAGATCTTTCTTTTTTGTTCAACTAGAGGATTATATTGAGTTTCTTTTAACATTAGTTCAACTTTAAGTTGTTTAATTTCTTCATCTTTTTGTTGTAAAACTTTATCAAACTCTTGCTGATATTTTGTTATTTCGTCTTGTAATTGTTTTATTTTTTCTTCGTAACTTTGTTTTGTTTTTAACAAATTTTGCACTATTTCTTGTTGCTGCTGTTTCCATTCCGAATATTTTTGTTCTAATATATATTTTACCGTTAAAAACTCTTCTTCTTTTGCTTTATAGAGATTTTTGTAATGTTCAATTTTTTGGCTAAACTTTTGTTGCATCTCTATAATTTGTTGAACTCGTTTTTCATTAATATCTTTTGCTGCTAAAAGAAACTTTTCTTCTTCAAGTTTCAATTGTTGGTCTTTTAATTGTATTATCGATTTAAGTTTAATAATTTCTTCTTCTTTTTCAGCAATACGTTTGTTGAAAACATTCTTTTCTTCTTCAAATTGTTTATTAAGAGATTCTATTCTATTTTGCAACGATTGTATTTCTTGTTTATATTCTTGCTGCTTTTGTTCTGTTACCATTTTATGTTGTGCTTCTTCAAAAACAATTTTATTTCTTAGTTGTTCAATTTCAGAATGTTTTTCATCAAGTTTTTTTTGCCAAAGTGATATTTCTTCGTTATACTTCTCAGTAAGTTCTTGTAACTCTTTTGTAACTTGTGCTTTAATATTATCCAATTCTTTAGCAAAATTAACTCTGTTAGAATCTATCTTATGTTCCAAGGCAGCTAATTTCATTTCTAATGAAACTTTCTCATCTTCACAAGATTTTAGTTTATTAAACATTTCCTCTCGTTCTTGCTGTATTTTTTGTTCAAGATATCTTACCTGTGCTAAAAGATTTTCCTTCGCTAACATCGGATCTTCTTTTTCTTCTACACTATGTTTAACAATATTTTCTTTTGTCAAACTATTTTTATCAATCTCATCAAGTATTACAGACTCTCTTGTTTCTTTTTCCTGAACTTCATTTTTTAATAAAATATTTTTAATCTTGTCAAAAATGTTCATTTTAAAATTCCACCTCCGCTTACTAAATAATTTTATGTTGGGATAGAAATAGATTTCTCAAATTCTTTAACCCAATCTGCAAAATCTTTATCTTGAGGATTAAGTTCTACAACTTTTTTATAATATTCCAAAGCCTGTTGATAATTTCCTGTTTCATAGTATATATTACCCAGATACTGGTATGCTTCATAGAGCTGGGGATCAAGTTCTACAGCATATTGTAAATAATTTATCGCATTTTCATAATCACCTTGTTGATAAAAATCCACTCCAGCAACATAATATTCATATCCAGGAGATTCTTCGATTTTCCGTGGTTTTGTTGTTATTACTTCAGATGCATCAACCAAAAATGTTTTCTCTCTTTCTTTTAAATAAATTTTTCCTTCTTGTTCCATTTTTTTGATAAGTTCAACGATTTTATCTTGAACTTCTTCAATTTGTTCTTTTGTCATAGGTCTACCATAATCCATCTCTTCTTTCACTAACGCCTGAGCACCTTCTGACATGTTTTTGAAAAACTTGTCTATTAATGGCTGTGGCGCGTTTTTCAACGCACGTGCAATATCCTCCGGTTTAAGTTCACGAATAATTGTTTGTAATGTAATGTCAGGTATTTCAAGTATATCTTCAAACAGAAATAATTGAGGTCTTACTTTTTGGTATATTTCAGGTTTTTCATTCTTTAAATATTCAAGTATATTGTCTCTTGTAGTTTTATCAACTTTTTGTAGTAATTCAATAAGATGATGTATCCCACCAACAAGAAAATCTATTCGTTCTCTGACATAATTATCCATACGTATAACATCTTCTTGCGGTATTTCTCTTGCTTGTGCCAACGCAACCGCTACCTCTGCTTGTAAATGAGGTTTAAAACTTTCTATAACTTGTTTTACATATTCAGGTTTTAAATAACTTAACACAATAGCAATATCTTCTGGTTTTTCTTTTGCAAGAAGATATACTAAACGTTTTATATTATCGTCATTTATATAACTAAACGGTATATATTTACCTTCTTCAATTTCTTGTTCTTTTTCTTTAAGTTCAGCTTCTGTGAGACCACCTAAACCGATGCCACTGCCACTACCTATACCAGTACCAGTTAGTTCTTCAGGACCTGCTTCTCCTTCACGGGCAAGCTTTGAGTCAATAGAGATTTCAGTTGGTGCTCGTTCTCTTAACATACGGATATAGTTTCTTAAAAAATCAGCTACTGGACCAAATAAAAACATAAGTAGTAATAAAGTGATTAGCAATGGAATAAAATATTTTGGTAATATTAAACTTTCTAAAAATTTTGTCCAAACATCTGTAGTAAACTTTGCTTTTTTAAATATTATATCTTGTGGTCTCCTTATACCTAAAGCTGATGTAATAGCTTCTCTTGCAAGTTCAACTTTATCATCTTTAATTTTTTCGTCGTATATAACTGTCACAACTTGTCTTTCTACAACAATTTCTGTCTTAACACCTACAACTTCTGTATCTGATGCTTCTCCTTTAGCTTCTGCAGGTACTGCTGATTCTGCAATTGATCCTGGTTTAGGTATTCCAGGTAACAAAAATTCTACTTCACCAAGTCTACGTTTCGCATCTAACTTCTTCTCAGAAGCTTGTTGTCTTGTAGTAGTTGTTCGTATACCCAAAGTAACATCAACAATAACAGTTGATTTGTTAGGACCAAAGATTTTGTCTAAGATATTTTTCTGAACGTATTCAGCACGTTGTTGTTCAAGTTTTGTCTCGTATTCAAGAAGTACGGTTGGAGAAATTTGTGGTTCAGTAGTTGTACGAGAAGCTGAAGTTTGAGCAAAAAAGTTGTAAGGTGACAGTAAAATAAAAAATGCTATATAAATAAACAATACTTTCATTTTAGTTATTATATAAAATTTAACATTTTTTTTCAATGTTGGTTTCATAAATTTGAAACCCCCCATTTTATTCTAATTCTCGTAAGAATTGTTGTACAACACGATTTGTTGGATCAAGTTCTAACACTTTTTTCCAAACATTCTTTGCTTTCTCTATTTCATTCATCATAAAGAATGCTGAACCCATAATTTCAAGTGCTGTTATATTTTTTGGTTCAAGATTAAGTATTTCTTGACATTTCCTAATAGCATCAGTATATCTTCCATTTAAAACATCTTCTCTTGCTTCATATATTTTTTTATCAATTATCGTCCATCCTGCAACTTCTTCTTTATATGGTTCTGTAAGCGGCATTGAAGCCATTTGTTCTAAACGGTTTAAAAGTTGTAATAAAGATTTATTTACAGGATTTTTATAATAAGCGTATCTTAAAGAGTTAACAGCAGTAGTTAAATCGCCTTCCATTAAAGCAATAACTGCTTTTCTTATACCCTGATGTTCTTCTTTTTCTTCAGTAGCTGAAGATATGTATGCTGTGACCAAAAGTAAATTATCCAACATTTTTTTAATATCTTTTCTATTTGGATCAAGTTGATATGCTGTTTGTAAAACTTTTGCCGCTTCCAAAAACTGTCCTGCAGTATATCTTGCTATTGCTTCGTTTATAAGACTTTTGAGAACCTTTTCTTTATCAAACTTAGCTGATTTACCCCATTTTACATCAGCTGAAATTCTGTGAGAGAAACCTAGATCGTGATATGCAAACGAATAATCTATAGAATATTCCCTATATCTGAACCCTAATCCGGCAGTCGTTTCTTTAAGATAACTTAACCCTTCAAATCCTAACCTTAATGCTAAAAAGTCCATAAGCCAATATTCTGTACCTAACATCCATTTCATCTCTGAGTTAACATTTTTTTCTAAGTCAAATCCTATAATAAGACGATAATAATATTTTTCTTCTTCTGTTCCATCTTCTTTTTTTATTGTTCCTGTGATACGTTTAAAAAACTTATGTGAAGCACCAAGTTTAAAAATTATTGGAAGTTTATCTTCTGTCCCCATAGTAGTAGAAAAAAGGTTTTTTACACCAACTGCAAGATTAAGTAGAGGAAAATGTGTATTTATTCCTGAAACTAAGCATGAAACATCGAGTCCTATTATTGTATCAGAATAAATATCTAATTTTCTATAAATTGTTTTAAATCCAATACCAATATTTATATGTTCAAAAATTTCTTTACCATAACCTAATAACAAGGCAATTTGTCTATCATCAAAGGTTCCTTTGTTTTCTATTCTTATTATATCTCTGGACAATGGGTCATATTCTATCCCAATTTTTTCAAATCCTGTAGATAACAGTTGATTTACTGCTATAGAAAACACACCATATTTTATTGTTGGATATATAAAACCAATATAATCGTATATAGTTTGTGTATTTGGAAAAAGTTCTGTATGTAAGGCTGCTATTTCTTTATACTCACACTGTACAAGTCCTGCTGGATTATAATACCCGGCAGTGGCGTCATCTGAAATAGAATAAAACGCTTTTATTGCCATTGCACGTGCAGAAGCACCGAATTGTAAAAATTCCGCTGGTTGACCACCAGTATAAACAGAAAAAATATCTGTTGCTGTAAGTAATAAAACAATAGCCATCATTACAAAACTAATGTTCAAACCGAAAGTTTTATTACTTACAGCAAACTTTTTCATCTTATATACCCTATTTTTCTTATAACTCGTATATTTGAATACTCCAACACACCTATGTATCCACCGGATGCGACTTTGTTGCTTTTTTCATCTGTACCATCCCAGATAACAATATATTCCTGTTGTCCTCTGAGTTCAAATTTTTTAACAAGATTACCAAATAAATCGTAAATTTTAACTAAACAATCATTTTTTTGGGGCAACCGAATATAAATATATGTTTCAGAAGAGAAAGGATTGGGAAAGTTTATAATCAATGGTGAGAAGAAAGATTTATTTACATTATATTTACTCGTAAAATCTATTGTTTTTTCATATATTTCTGAAAACAATGTTGACGAAAAAATAAAAAATAAAAACAAACTGCTATATAATGTAAAATTTTTGTAAAGTCCTATTTTTCTGGTTAAAAAAAATTTGTTCATATTAGTAAAAATATTATGTTTTTTAGCTATTAACCTACAGTTATTTGCTGCAATTTATCGGTTGCCCCATTTTTACTCTTCCAATTATATATATAGATATAAAAAATGGCAAAATGTCAACAAAATTTTAAAAATTTTTTACAAATTAATTTTTAACTTAATTTTTCGTCGAAAAATATCTTTCAAATAATTTACTAAAAATTTACTTTAACTTCCCCCCCTCATAAAATTTTTAATTTCATAAAAAAAATTAAATATTATATAATAAAGACAAAGAATACTATAAAGACATCAAACACACAACTTGAGTAGTAATCATACAATGATGGTATTAAATCTTAAAGTATCACATTAAATTAGTCTAATTTTAAAGTAATACTTTTAATTTTTTTCTTCGATAAGTTTCTGATTTTATGTTTAAGAAAATATAAAATGAGAGGTTTAATTTTTTCCTTTGGTATTCTCCAATGAACAAGCTGAGAAGGTTTTACAGGTAGTTTAATTATTTTCTTTTTAAAAACTTGTAAATAAATTTTTATCCATTTAGGAAGGGTTTTTGTTTTTCCATAAGCAAATATTTTTACAGCCTCATATATAGGTTGACGTTCATCTCTTGGAATGTCCAATTTCACAAGATATTCTTTAAAAACACCGATTTTATTTGTTTCTAATGGTCCAACTCCACCTGTTACTTTTTCTAACAAATATAACAATCTGATATAAAATCTAATTTTAGTATTTTCAATTTTTTTTAATTCTATTTTATTTGCGTTTAACATAAATTCTCTAAGTAAATCTTGTATATTTTCGTAATATCTCGTTATTTGATACTTTTTAAACAACTTAACAATTTGTGTTAAGTTTTTCCCCTTTTTTATAATATTTACAAATTCTAAATTAAGTCTATGTTGAGAAAGTAAAGACAACATGTTTTTTTCAATAGCTTCTTTAATAAGTTTTTCAGTTTCTATATCGAATTTAAAACCGATTGTACTAACAAACCTTATCCCACGAAGAATTCTTGTAGGATCGTCAATAAAACTGTTTTTATGTAAAACTCTTATTTTTCTGTCAATAATATCTTTTATCCCATTAAATGGGTCATAAAAAGAAAAAGATTTGGTGAGAGAGTTGTAGTATAAACATATCGCATTTATAGTAAAATCACGGCGAAAAATATCGTCAAATATTGTCCCAACAGAAACTTTTGGTAAAGCAGCAGGTTTTAAGTATTCTTCTTCTCTTGGGATAGATAAATCAATTCTTTTAATTTCATCTTTTTCTATAAACAGAACAGACATAGTAAAAAACTGCGGGTATGTTTTAATCTGAACTTTTTTATCAACATAAAGATTTTTTTGTATTAGAGAGACAATTTTATCATATTCTTTCGTCTCAATAACGATATCAATATCAAGAACATTTTGCAATTTTGTATTATTAAAAACTGAAATCAGAATATCTCTTATAGTTCCTCCTACAAAATAGAAATTATAATTGTTAGAAACTAAAATTTTTATTATTTTATTAACATAAGAATAAAGTTTTCTATTATTTTTTAGTCTTTCTAAAACTTTTTTGATTAGTTCTTCTTTGTTTTTGATATTGTTCATAATTCTATAATATCAAATTGTTCTTTTTTATATAAATTTGGATTTGATAAAATTTTCGCTAAATAACAACTATTACAATTATGTCTAACAGGTTGACAAAAATCTTTATAAATTTGTATCATTCCTTGAGTAAATTTTGGGATTAATAAAAAATACTTTCTATGTTCTGGGTAAAAAATAATTTTTTTAGCAAACTGTTCTACCAAATTATTTTTTTTCTTTAAGTTTTAATTTATCATATATTGACAACACTTTTTCATATAATTGTTTATTCCTTTGTTTTCTTGACCAATAAATCCAATATGGAAAAACTACATTAACCAAAATAGTACAAACTCTTTCTTCACCAAACAATGGATAATCTTTTTCAAATGCTTTACTTGTAAAACTACTCATTTTAGCAAAAAATCCTGGTGGAGGTTGGTAAAAAATATTCATTAAATGATTTATTATTTCTGTTTCATTAAAATTTTTAAGAAAACTACATAAAATTTTGGGTATACTAAATTCAATAAAATTTGATATTGTCTTGCTTAACGCAGCAATCCTTCTGTAAGGATAATTTATAGGTCTTATTTTATAAAATTGCCACCAATGTTTTTTAATCTTTTTGGGAACTTATTCTTCAACCGAAACTTTATTGGAACAAACTGTGACAGAAGTAAAAAATTGTCTCTATTATTAACATAACCATATACTTCACAAATTTATTTCTTCAGTAATTACTTGTTCAAATGTTCCTTCATCTTTAACTTTAAATATGTTGTTTAAACTTTTTTTTCTCAGTTTTAAATAAATTTCTTTGTCCATAAAATTTTCCTAAAATTGTTGTTTATATTCTAAATATCGTTTAAGATTTTCATATTTTGTTTTAGTATCATTATCTGTAGGATTCAATATAAGAACAATCTCATATTTTTTCACAGCATCTTTAACCTTACCAAGATCTGACAACATTTGTGCCACAATTTTATGTATTTCCCAATTAAATGGGTTAATCTGCAACACCTCTTCATAATATTTCATTGCTTTTTCATATTCTCCTTTTTCATAAAACAATTTTACTAAAAGTTCGTACGTTGTTACATAATTAGGGTTCACAAAAGAACATTCTAACAGTATTTTTTCAGCTTCATCATATTTGTTTTGTAAAATATAACATTTTGCAATACGTGTCATAACAACAGGATTATAAGGTTGTTCTTTCTGTGCTTTTTTATACTGATAAATTGCAACATTATAATTTTTATTTTGAAAAAACTTATCGCCCAACTCTATATATTGCCACATGTCTAACCCAACTAAACTTTTTTCATCTTCAGCAGAAGTTAATTTAAAATCAGCCATTGCACCAGGATAATTTTTTACCACTTCTTCTTTTTTATCTATACTCTTATACCATTCAGATATAATATTTTTAAATTCAACTCCAAAAATTTTTTTATACAACTCTTCTTTATCATAATTTTTATAGTTTTTAACAAATTCTATAAATTTCTCTTCACCAAAATTATTGATCAAATACTCAACAAAAGTTGAAAGTTCAGTAAACGCAAGTTCTACTTGTTGTTGTGAATCCAGATATACTAACGAACCTTTCATTTTTTCAAATGGTATTATTTCATTTTTCTTTTTTGCTTCTAACAAAAGATTTAAATTACCAATAACAAAACATAAAGGTGTTGTTGATCTATAAAGAGTATCATAATATCTTGCTGTCCCTTCATGCAAATATAAAGGATATTTAAACTCTGTGATTCTGTTTAAAATAAAATGGGTATATTCATGAGCTAAAGTATCACACCATCTATATCCAAAAGGCAAACATTCCGGAGATAAAATCATTATTCTATTAAACTTACAAATACCTACAACACCAGCTTTCCCAACATTCTTTTCACCTAAGGTTGATGCAATACTAAACTCTTTTTTTGTATTATACACTTCAACTCTAACTTTTTTTTCTGGATAATACCCAAATTTTTGTCCATAAAATTTATATATTTGTTCAAGAACTTTTAAGATAATATCTGCTAAAATTATATCTCTATCTTTTAGATAAACCTCAAAATGTTCGTTTTCAAATTTCTTATATCCTGAAGAAAAAGTTTGTGATAAAAATTGTATATAGTTTATAAAATGAATTTCTTGTTCAGAAAACTTAGTATTAGAAGAAATTTTTGATATATATTCTTCTGCTACAGAATAATTACCATTATACATATAATAAACTGCAGTATAAAAATTTTTTGTATCTTCATTTCTAATTTCCGAGATCATTTGTTTTGCTTTGCTAAAATCTCCATATTCCAATATTTTAAACAGTTCATCATTTGCAAACAAAATTGTACTAAAAATCAATATAGTTGATAGTATTTTCATTTTAATAACATCTTATAATATTTTTCTATAATTTTTTTCAATTCTTCTGGATATCGTTCACTTAACGATTTTATTATATCTTCTCTTAACTCTCGTGGTGGTACATAATCTTTTGCTGAAGGTAAAACAACACGACCTGTTAACACACCCGTTTTCCCACCAGGAACGTTTTTCAATTGTAAAGTACTTCCCATTGGTTGACCAACTTGTTGTGCTACCTGTTGCAACACCTGTTGTTTTGTTGCCAAGTTATTTTTAAGTGCTAACAAATTATTTAACGCATAATTTTGATGTTGAACCGCTTGAGGAATTTCTAACTTATTTAACGCACTTGCAGAAAAAAACATTTCATCTTGTGCTTGTACAGCAAGGTTAATATCTTCTAATGTGATAAGGAAACTTTTTCTTCCTAACTGTCTGAGACTATCAATAAACTCACCTGTTTCGTTAGCAAGAGTATTTTGTTTATTATACAATTCTATATTTTTTTCAATAACATTTTTAGGATACTCAATCTCTGGTTCTTCATTTATAATCTTGTCAAGTTCTTCTAATGAAGTTTTTATTTGTTTTGTTAACATTAAAACTTGTTGCTCAACATTTTGTTCTTTTTCAACAAAATTAACATTTTGTTGCCATAAAACTATAGATTCTTTTATTAGTCGAGATGTTTGTATTAAATGCTTTTTTTCAATTTCTGACAGAATAATCCTTAACTTTTCTGTCACTAAAACACAATTGTTACGAAAAACATTATAAAAAGATTTTGATATTAAAGATTCTCCAACCATTAGTTGCTCAATTTGTTCCATTATCTCTTTTATCTTCTTCTCTACATACTTTAATATTTGTTCTTGTTTCAAAACAATTTGATTTATTCTATAATCATCAATTTTTTTTGTCTCTTCGTAAATATTTTGCTGTTGTAATATCAATTTATCAAGTTTGTTAGACAATTCTTCAATTTGTTTTTTTAGATAAGAATTAGAATAATTTAACAAATTGTTAGTTGTTTGAGTAATGGTTTTTGTTAAAGACTCAAGCTGGTCCAACAATTGCTGAGCAAGACTTACTGCTGTGTTTATATCTCCTCTTGACAACGCATCAAAAATATTTTGTATTGTCTGCATTGGTGAAACAAAATCTAAATTTTTTATTTCTCTTTGATTAACAAACTCTTCTGGTAATTTTTGAGGCATAGTGTTTACTAATTCAGAGATTTTTTTTAGTTTATCAACAATTTCGTTTAACAGATTCTCAAGTTTTGTCATATCTTCTTTTGATAACTTATCTGATAACTCTTTCAATGCATCTAATAACTGTTTTGTATCTGACGACGCATCGTTAATAGAAGAAACAATATTTTCCATATTCTGTCTTTTTATAACTTCTTGTGATAAAACAGATGCTCGTTCAAGAAAATCAATTATTTGTTGTTGTAGTTTCGAAGCATATGCAATATTTTGTCTTTGTAAATTTTCTAAAAGTTGTGGATTAATATTATTAATAACATTTTCTAAATTAAAATTTAAATTTTTAAACTCTGTGTAAGTATCGACAGAAGTATAAGGGTCAGAAAACATTTTATCTAATAAATGTGATAACATCTCTTTTAAATTTTCAAACTCTTTCCCCATTTGCTTATGTTTTTTTATCAGTTCGTTTAGTTCATTCATTTGTTGAGTAGTAAATTCGGTAAGTGCATCATATAATTCAATTTCTTTTCCTAAAACCTCTGTTGTTTTATCAATAAACTGTTGTATTTCTTTTTGTAAAGTTTGATGTTGTTGTTCATAACTAAAGATTTCAATTCTATATTCTTCTGTGATATCAGACTTGTACTCATGTAAAACATCATTGTCATATACAACAAGATGATATATAATTACATCTCCATAATTAAGTTTTAATTTAGACAAATCAAACAAAAATTCTTCTATACTTTCTAAAGTTTTTGTTAAATATCTTTTTACTTGTATCGTATTTATCCCAGTTTTATTTTGTATTTTATAAACAAGTTCGACTTTGTTTACAGAAATATCGTCTTTAACAGAATAAACAATTGGTACTACAGAATTTAGCATAACAACAATATCAGCTTGTGGTGATATTATTTCTATTTTAGGTGGTTCATCTTTTATAACATTTATCCTATATCTAAAGCTACCATAATTAACCAACCCTTCTTCATCATAAAGTCCAAACCATAAATCTGTAGAATAATCTGCGATAAAACTTCCATAAAACTTTTTTTTATTCTTCTCATCGACTGAAAGTTTTATCTTTCTGCTATAAATATTCATAAAAACTTGGTTAAGATTTTTGTTAGTTTCACAAATAAACTTTATTCTGCTTCCTTGTAAAAACTTTGTTTCTGTAAAACTCTTTGTTTCAAACCGTTTCATTCCTGTATATTCAGGCGGTTCTACAACAATGTTAAAATCAGTAATTTCTGGTGTAACAATTGGTTGTATTGTATAAACTTTTGAAAAAACACCTCTAAATTTTATTTTATAAAAAACTTCTTCTTCAACAGAATCTATTCTATACTTATATACCTTTCTTCCACTAATTTGTTCAATTTTGGTAAAATTAAACTTAAAAAATTTTTTATCGCTTTTAGTTTTAAGAAATAAAACAGGGACATACATTCCATATTCTTTCTCAACAGTAACTTTTATTTCACATGAAGATTTATATGGAACTTTAATATTCCCAGGAGAAATAAATATCCCTAAAATCTCAGGTTTGCGTGTAAAAATAATTTTATGTACACTTGGCCGGATCAACTGTGGTGAAGCATAATAAAGAATATAAATCATAACTAACAATACAACGTTTAACAGAAGGACTTTTTTTATTTTATCAAGACCTACAATTTTTACAAGATCAGTTTTTAACAAAATATTTTTCACATCTTGTATAAATTTCGTAGCTAACTCTACTGAAAAATTGAGTTGTTGTGAAGACTCTAATACTCTTTCCAACAAGTAAGCGTTAACAAAATCGTCTTTGTGAGTCAGCAAGTTATATTTTAAAAGTTCTTCTTGTAGTATAAAATGTGGATGTAAACAAGCTGTGATTATTCTATACACTAAATTTGCAAAAAATATAAATAATACAAAGATTATAAAAAACCAATATATATGAAAAACAATAATAGGAAGTGGAAAAATTTTGTCTACCAATATGCTTAGTACAAAACACCCCACGACAATGTTAAAAGAAGTAATAACATATCTCAAAACCAAAAAAAGAATTTTTAAAAACACAAATTTTTTTACATAATCTTTTATTTTCATTATTTAACTCTACTTTCCATAATCAACATATTTTGTTTGATAAAATTTTGTTTACTAAACTTGCAATTTTGTATGCAGGATTATGTTTTATCCATCTTTCAATATTACTTTTATATTCATCAAGATTAATTTCTTTAGAAATTATCTTGTTTAACAAATTATAAATCTTTTTAATATCTATTTCATGAAAACCCATTTGATATTTTTTAATAACAAAAACATTACCTCGTTCTTGTCCAGGAACAAATACCGGAATAAAGATTGGAACTTTTGCAGACAACGATTCTGACACAATAGCACCTCCGCCTTTGCTTATCACTAAGTCGCTTACACGAATAAAATCGTGCATACGGTCTGTCCAACCGATAAGTTTTGTTTTAGGTACAAAATTCATTTTGTTACACATATCGTATACATTTTGGTATTTCCCAGCAACTATAATCATCTGAAAATCTTCGGTTTTATTCTTCAAAAACTCTATAATTTCTATAAACCTCTCAATCGCACCAAGACCTACTACAATCAAAATCGTAAGTTTATTAGGTTTTAACCCAAGTTCTGATAAAATTTTTTCTTTATCAACTTTTTCAAACAATTTGCTATTCACAGGGAAACCTGTCACATAAATTTTACTTATTCCATTATTTATTAACAAATGTTTTGTATCTTCGTCAATTACAAGATAATAATCTACAGAACTATCAATCCATGATTGATGAATCATATATGAGTCAGTAATAACACATAAATATGGAATATTTTTTTGAGTTTGTTTTTTGTATCTCTTAACAATAAAATTCCAATATGGATGTGTTGAGATAATTATATCAGGTTGGTATTCATCAAACAAATTTTTAAATTTTTTGTATGAAGACAACAAAATTATTTTTTTCAATAGAAAGGCACAAACTCTATTGTTTGTTATAAAAAAGAAAATATCAAATAAGATTGGTTTTTCCATAGAAAAATTGTATAATTTTTGGAAAAAAGTAAGTTGTGATTGTTGTTTCCGAAATTGTAAAAAATCTATAATCTTTGTCTCGTATTCAGGAAAATTTTTGTTAAAAGCCTCATTTATAGCTTTTGCAGCGGTTATATGTCCCGTACCATAACTTGCAGTTAATATAAGTATTTTTTTCTTCATTTTATCCCTCCATTGTTAAAAATTATTATTTCATCAACCACTTACTTGCCTACTAAAAAATATTTTATTTATATATTCCACATCTTCGTCATATCCTAAAGAATTTAATAAATCCACAAATTTTTGTAAAACTTTTTTATTTTCTGTAATATCATATACAAAAATAGAATCCGCAGCTCTATATACTGGCACAATTTCTTTTAAAAAATTGAATATAGTTTTATCTTTATAATAAGTTGACTGCAAATTTGTTACTGATACAGCAACAACAATTCTTTTAAGATTATTTTTTATTATATCATCACCAGCACGTTCTTGTTGAGTAAGATTTGATATAATACCAACAGGTCTGTATTTAATTCCGTAATAATGAGGGTCAGCAACACCAAAATATGATAAATAAATGCCTCTATCATCAACATCTTTATTCTTTTTAATCCATAAAGAAAGTTGTTTCAACCCTTGTCCCCAGTCTATATTAGAATCTGTGAAATACTTCCATCCGTTTTTATTCCCTCCGATAAACTCGTTAAAATAAGATAAATAATACGGATGTGTTTTTATTGAAGATAAAATACATAATAGTACCAAAAAATAATAAGCTAAAGAAAATTTTTTGTCTGTTGCTAATGTTGAACTATAAAAAATTAGTATTGGATATATTGGCAAGATATGTCTGTGTCCAATTTGTGTTTTAGAAAACGATGCAATTACTAAAAAAATTATTACTGCTGGTATAAAAACCAAGTCTAATTCTGAATATTCTTTTTTAAAAATTTTTATAAAAAATTTTATAAGAGCAACAACAAAAATTATCAATACTGGTATTTCTGTCTTCAAAAAGAACAAAACAATAAAATATAATCTAAAACCAGTAGTAGAATGCTTACCAAAGAAAAAAGTTGACCTACCTTGTTGCAAATTTTCAATAACTTTATATAATCCGTTAAATAATAATCCGATATGTTGTCTGTACACAATCAATCCTATTATTAAAATACACAAAATCTGTAAGATAAAAAATTGTATAAAATTTTTAATATTTATTTTTCTCACATACAAAAAGTATAACAAAATACAAAAATAAGTAAATAACAAAACAACAACAGTGTATTTTGATACCATTAGCAATCCTGTCATTAATCCACAAACAAAGTTTGACTTTATATTCTTATGTTGTAAAAATTGGTAAAATGAAAATATACCCAAAAAATAAAACATATAACATAGAAGATCTTGTGTTACAAGACAAGAATGTGCTGTGATTGTTGTGTTAAATATATATAACAAAGACACAAAAACAGCATTTTGTTCGCCAAAAGTTTTGTTGGTAATATAAAAAAATATCCATAAAAAAATAATTGAAACAATAATATTTATTCTTCTGCCAAGATTTAACATTTTCTCAGCATCATTGTTGTTGTAATACAACATAAGGTTTGCAAAAGAATATCTTTGTCTGTTATAATAATAATTATGTGTAGTGAAAACTAATGGTTGTGGTTTTAAAAACAAAAGTGAAATAGCAGGAATTATTTTCGCTAACATTGGTTGGTCAAATGGTGATACAATTTGCATAGTTCCTGTTTTTAAATATGTATATCCCTGCATAAGATGTAAAGGTTCGTCATATGTGGGTGAGATATATTTTATTACATCATTACACTTTATATAAAACGCTAATGATAAAAAAAGTAAAAAAATGATATATTTTATATTTTTCATTGATGTAAAATTTTCTCAAGGTAAAACCTTGCTTCTTTATGATTTGGATTTAATTTCAATGTTTCTTTAAAATAATAAGCAACTTTTTGCCAATCTTTGAGATGCCAATAAACAACACCGAGATTGTAATACGCTTCGGGTAAATACGGATTATAACTTAATGCTTTGTTATAACTCTCAATAGCTTTTTCTATTTCACCAAGTTTTTCATATACAACACCTAAATGTAAAAAACAGTTAGCTGTTTGATTTTTTATTTCTTCAACAACATCAGGAAATGCTTTATATTTTTCTGCAAGAGATAAATATTCTATAAATTTTTCACAACCAACTTTGTAATACAAATATGCATTATCAAACATGTTTTTTGTAAAATAAAGATATCCTAACTCAAAATAATTAAATGAAAAAAACGACATCATATATATTGCAGTTTTGTATAAATTTACACATGTATCAAAACTTTTATCTTCTTTTATTAATTGATACCCTGCTCTACCAAATGCTTTACTATAATCTTCAATAATATCTGAGGAAAAAAATTCCCAGGATAAATCATATACATATTTCCCTCGGAAAATATATATATCGTTTATTAAAAATATGCTGTTTTCAACCTTTGTTTGTAATGTAACACTTGTTAACAATCCCAAGTTTGTTAAGTTTAACCTTTGTAATTTTGGTATTTCAACATCTGGGGTAAAAAATATGTTATATCCTAATAAAACGTTTTTGTCAACAAACTCTTTCAAAATTTCTGGTTGTTGAACTGATGTAATAAAAATTTGTGGTATATTGTTATATTTAAAATAATTATAACACATTTGTTTATACCATTCTGAACTAGACAATCCCGCTGCTACAATATATATTTTAGGACGAACTTTATCAACAAATTTTCTGTACCACAAAGAAAACACTTGAACATCTTCTTTTACAACAACAATACTGTTATCTGGAACTGTTCTTAACACATTCACAGTATAATCATAAGCATAGAAATTTGTCCGTTTATTAAGTTTTTTGATATTTACCAAAAAATTATATCCAACAAGAATAAACAAGATTACAAGTATTATATATTGAGAATTTTTGTATTTTTTAATTATTTCTACTACACCTAAAATCAACCATACATATATTATTACATTTGGTAACAAAAAATGTGCTTCAAGTATAGCAAACGAATGTGGGTTAGGTGGCATGTTCGCTTTGTAAATAAAATAAACACAACTTAATAACCAACTAAATAACAACGAAAAACTAAAAGGTTTGTTTAATTTAAAACTTTTATAAACACCGAACAACATAATTACAAATCCTAAAATTGATAGGTTATGCCATAAATGTTGAAAATAAAATTTTATTCCATCAACAAAATTTTCCCCTTGTTGATACCCAGCAGATATCAAATCTAAAGTAGACCCGTGGGTTTTTCTCACTAACGAATAATAAAGACGAGTCAATGTTTCTGGATTGTTCCAATCAATAAACGGATTTTTGATAGACCTCAATGGCAAATAAATATAACAACTTATCCCTAAGATAAACAAAAATGTTAAAATTAAGATGTTTTTTACACTTTTTTGTTGTTTTACATAATGTAAGGAAACAAAAATTAAAATTGGTATAAAAAGAACTAAATCTATCCTGTTTGTGATTCCTAATCCAAAAATAAAAAATAAAATATATATTGCTTTTATTGACAAAGAAAAAAAGTATTTACTACAAAATATCAGTATCAATATTGCAAACAAAATATTAAAAGTATACATCTCAGAAACAAGGGATAAATACCATTGTAAATAACCAAAAGAAAAAAGTAAACTTATCAAATAACCTATTAGTGACACAACAAATTTTTTTTTACTATAAATTTTTTCAACAAAAAAGTTGTAAAGCCAAAATAGTAAAACAGAACTTAATGCTGAAACAATAGAAGAAAAAATATTTGTTCTATATGCAAAATTGCCAATTGGGACAATTTTGCTAAACAGGTGAATACATAAAGTATACAATGGATACCCAGGCGGGTGTGCTATACCTAACAAATACCCTACAGTAGACATTTCTCCTGCATCACGATACGCTGCTATCGTAGGAAAAAGTGTGTATAGATAAATTGCAAAAATGTTAAAATATAAAAGAATATATATATTCATAAATTTTTCTTTATATATATTTTCTTTAATATATATAATATTATCAACACCCCAACAATTTGTAGACCTTTGAAAAATCCCTGTTGTAGGAATGGTTTTTCAAACCCAATAATATCGCAACTTGTTCTACTCAAGTAGATTTCTGAAAAATGATTTTATAGTGCCAAAGCGAAACTTTGCCTTAAATAATAACACAGCGGAGCTTGACGCTCTGCAGCTACAAATTTCTCACTTTTTCACTCTCTTTTATAAACTTCAATATACCTTTTTATTCTTTCGTCAGAAGGATTTAGTTTCAGATATTGATCAAACATTTTTATAGCTTGTTGTTTTTTATTAATTCTGACATACAAAGTTCCAAGGTTGTAATACGCTTGAGCAAAACTTGGATCAAAATTTATTGCTTTGTAAAAACATTCTTCTGCTTGTTGGAAATCATTTAATCTTTCATAAACCACACCTAAATTAACTAAAGTTTCTACATATACACTTTTTTCTGTAGGATAATTCAAAATATTTTGATAAACTTCTTTTGCTAAATCAAACATATTTTTCGTAAAATAATAATACCCTAAAAAACTTAAATATCGCGCATCTGCGGTCAACAAAAACATTTCAGTATAACATCTTTTTGCAAAATCAAAAAATTGGTCATTGTTTTTTGCAATATTTATATAATATTCAGCTAACAAATTAAGCTGTGTTAAATACAAAGCAAACTCACGTGGTAAATTTTCGTTAGGTATGTTCCGTAT
>Ga0080004_1071492_pt1 | contig 35716 bp, 35 predicted proteins | sample WasSprMetagenome_FD_69207 | JGI IMG/M metagenome (GOLD analysis project Ga0080004, IMG submission 69207) | Sulfidic aquatic microbial communities from Washburn Spring, Yellowstone National Park, USA - WS (SPADES assembly) (version 2) | ecosystem: Environmental > Aquatic > Thermal springs > Hot...
GGGCGATAGAAAATGCGGTTAGGGGGAGGCCAGCGAGGGGAGGAAACCCTGCCACATCTCACATGTTCATCGTAAATCCTTTCAGGGGAGAGAGTATACTCGAGCTCTTCTCGACTCATCCCTCCACAGAGAAGAGGATCAGAAGGCTTGAGGAGATGGCCTCCAGCGGAAGATTTTGAGCTAGAATCCCAGTAAAGCCTCTCCGTAAAATCGCAAAAGGACCTCAAATATAATTATGGCTATGGAGAAAATGAGTATGCTTCTAGGAGATATCTTCAGACCTCGCGCATCCTCCTTAAAATAACGCATTAACCCAGCACCGGTCGGGGGCAAGCTCCCCTCTTGCCTTCTCATGTTTGCACCAATTTTTTAAAATAGTATCAAACTATTTAATAATTTGCATTTTTGGCCTAAATTCATTAACAGATTTCAGGGCAAAAATTCTTTTTGCATCTCGACTATTTCCTCGCTGCTTTTTGCGTCTGAATAAGCATCAAGCATTGTTTTATTTAGTTCAAAGAAAGTCGGACCCCATTTAAATAAATCAAGGATCTTAACCGCGCAGTCCTTCTCGCCTAAAATGTAAAGCGCTGCCGAGATCGCCTCGGCTGTGCTGAGGGTTGTCGGTCTCCCATAGTGTGTCGGATTTGCGGCGATCAAATATGGAAGGATTCTTGGCCTCATCCTCTTACGAAGGCTTGATATTTGCTCGATTTTTTTCCAAGAGCAGTCAAGCGCTACCAATCCTTTACTCTCAGCTGCCGGCAGGTCTTCTTTAGAGAGCGCTTTTGAAGCGAGTGGATCTAAAAGAATTGCTCCACTGGGCAGATCTTGATAGCGATAGACCATCTTAACTTTTCCGGCGCGATGAAGGCGAATCGCAGTACACTTTTTTGGATCGCACTCGCGAGCGTTCAGAACCACTAGCTGCATGTATTCCTCATTCATTCTGTGAGAACGCTAAAATAATAGTTATCATCACGATCGCACCGACAAGGCAAGCGAATACGTGCAATTGTTGGTTATGGGTTAAGTAAGTAAAAAGTTATATATTTAAAGTTCAAATTAATTTTGACAAATTTGGACTATTGACTTTTCAAAAAACAACAATAAAAATGGAACGGAGTGAGAAGGTTGCAGGTTAAAGACGTGATGACTGCAAATATTAAGTGTGTGGAAATTCCTGGCACTAGAGCTGAGGCTCTAGACCTGCTCAGGAACCTACAGGCAAGCGCAATCCCCGCTGTCAAGCGAGGGACGAACGAGCTCGTGGGAATGATAAGCCTGCGTAAACTCTTTGAAAACCCAGACGAAGAGCAATTGGCAATGCTCGTGGACAGGGATGTCCCCAGAATCAGCCCTGATGACCCGCTGGAGGAGGCCGCAAGACGCATTCTGGCTTCCCACTCAAGAAGGTTGCCCGTCCTTAAGGATGGGAGGCTCGTCGGCATTATCACTGTAAGGGATATAGTTTACCGGGCCATCTCCAAAATGAATCTGGAGAGGCCCGCATCTGACTATATGAACCCGAACACGATCGTGATCTGGGATGGAACCCCACTCCAAGCCGCGTTGGAGATAATGGTGCTTTCGAGGTCTAGAGCATTACCAGTCATAGACGAAAAAGGTAATTTGGTTGGGATAGTGGACGACTCAGACATTGTAAAAGTCAGCGACGTCGAAACTGAGTCAAAGATGAGCCATATGGCTGGCCGCACGGAAGGCGACAGCTGGACTTGGGATAGTGAGGATAGGGTATACATCACCAAGAGAAAACTGAAAGTCCCGGACAAGCTAGTTAGGGACATCATGGAAAAAAATCTAATAACGATAACACGCAAAACCTCGGTCAGCCGATGCGCTGAACTGATGAAACAGCACAGGATAGAGCAGACCCCTGTGGTTGGGGCTGACGGCAGGCTAGTAGGCGTTGTGCACGATGCGGATCTTTTGCGAGCCCTGATTTAATTTTAGAGGATTTTTTAATGCAAAATCCCTGAAATATTGCGGTGGGTTCGTGAATCAGGATAAACATGAGAAAGTGATGAATATCGCCCTGCGGCGCGGTTTCATCTGGCCATCTTTTGAGATCTATGGGGGGCTGGCGGGGTTCTTTGATTTCGGCCCTCTAGGGACGCTTCTTAAAAATAAAATAATCCAGAAATGGCGGGAGTATTACGTCTTGAGGGAAGGTTTTTTTGAGATAGATTCGCCGAGCATAATGCCAGAAGAAGTCCTGAAGGCAAGCGGTCATGCTGATCATTTCATAGATCTTATGATTGAATGCAAGAAATGCGGCTCCGCATTCAAGGCGGTTGACGTGATTAAAGATGCTATAGGTAGAGATGTTGAGGGCATTTCGAAGGAAGAAATAGGGCAAATCGTCATGGAAAATAAAATTCGTTGCCCGGAATGCGGGGGGGAGCTTGGGCCGGTTTATGAGTTTAACGCCATGTTTCGCACCACAATTGGTCCGGGCGGAGGGAGGGTAGGTTTTCTCAGACCGGAAACAGCACAGGGGATATTTGTAAATTTCAAAAGGCTCCAACGTTATGCTCGAGGCAAACTCCCGTTCGGAGTGGTGCAGATAGGCAAAGGTTACAGAAACGAGATATCCCCTAGGCAGGGGATAATAAGGCTCCGAGAATTCACCATGGCGGAGGCAGAAGTGTTTTTCGATCCAGGGAATCCCCACCATCCTAAATTTTCATCAATTTCTGAGGAGATATTAAGACTATGGAGTGCTGAAGACCAACAGAACGGCAGAACGGATCTAATTGAGGTCACGGCTGGACAAGCCGTAAATGATGGGATAGTTTGCAATGAACTCATGGCTTATTACATCGCGCTAACAAAACTCCTGCTCCAGGACATTGGGATCCCAAATGACGCTATCAGGTTTAGACAACAAACCCCTGGTCAGCGCGCCCATTATTCGTCCGAGACCTGGGACGCTGAAGTTCTAACACAGCGATTCGGTTGGGTAGAGGTTGCAGGTCTTGCATACAGAACTGATTATGACCTTTCACGCCACGCGAAATCAAGTGGCGAAGACCTGTCCGTGTTCTTGCCTGATCAAAATAAGAAGGTCCTCTGCCATGTTGTTGAGCCCTCCTACGGCATAGATCGTCCGCTTTATTGCTTGCTTGAACATTCATTTGTTGACGATGGAAAAAGACAATATTTCAAATTTAAAAAATCCATGTCGCCGATTGAGGTTTCCGTTCTGCCTTTGCTCAACCGAGACGGGCTTCCGGAGAAGGCTATTGAAATTTATGAAAGATTAAGGCGCGAAGGATTTATGGCGGAGTACGACGACGCAGGTTCGATAGGCCGCAGATACGCTAGGGCCGATGAAATAGGCACCCCTTACTGCATAACGATTGATCATAAAACAATGAGCGACGATACCGTCACCATAAGGGATCGCGACACGACTTCACAGATCAGGGTTGAAACTAGCAAACTTTCCTCGGTTTTACATCAGTTACTCGGCGAAGGTATAAAGTTCGAAGAAGCAGGAGCGCCTATCTGATTGCGAAATTTCGAAAATTTGCAATTTCTTTAAATATTTCGAAAAATTAAAGGAAGCTAAGATCGCAGAGAAAAACTCAGAATGGCATCAAGGTTAGCACGAGCGGCACGACAAGAAAGATCGACACAAAAGTTAGGTAGAAAACTAGGGCGCCGTAGAGCTTAAGGTCCAATCCGAATTTTTTTGCTAGGATCAAGTTAAAAATCGCAGGAGGCATGGAAGACTGGATCATCGCGCTTTTCCTGAGTTCAACAAGCCCAGGCCCAAGAAGCATTATCCCCACAAATGTGATTACCGGACAAACAAAAAATCGAATGATCCCAACTACGGTAAGAGGTAAAGCGTATTTTTTTGGCTCCACCAATCTCAACTGATAGCCGACGAGCAACAACATCAGAAACGAGGACGGGGCGGCGATATAATCCAAAATGCCAAACACCTCATCTGGGGGCCGCGCCTTGAAGGCTACAAAAATCAGAGACGCGATTAACGCAAACGCGGGTGGAAAGGTTAACACCCCTTCAACCACCGATTTTAGGTTCACCCTTTTCTTTTTAGCTGATGCGGAGAGGATCGTTCCGAATGTTAAGTGAAGAATCCCCACCGCCATCGCATAGAATGTTGCCGGCATAAGCCCTGCTCTCCCCATGATTATGTACACCATCGGAAGGCCTAGATAGGTGACGTTCATAAATGATGCGTTTAAGACAATCGCTATCGTGGTTTTTCTGTCTAAATCGATAAGCGTCGATGAAAGAACCGACAATATCACGCATGCCCCCAGCCCCAAAAAGGCCAAGACGATGATATTCCCAAAGCTTATGATAATTCCCAATGTTCTGCTTGCGATAGAGCTAAAGACCAAAGCTGGAAACATTAACCAAAGCACTACTCTGTCTATTACTTCAAATACAGGTTCGCTGAGTCTTGTTCGTCTGGCGGCCATCCCAATTGCAAGCGGGATTAGAATGTTTAGGACTTGGACTATTGCCTGAAGCTCTATCGTCTTTTTCACCGATGTATCTTTGCGGTTAAGATTTAAATTTATTTACTGCGCGAAATAGCTTGTGCCCTTAACGGCCATTTATTTTTGCACATCTTTATTTCTCATTAATCGCAAGCATTTCGTGACAATTCCCCCATTAAGGAGTATTTTGAAATACTCCAAAGTGGATATATCTGACGATTAAATGACAAGTTATACCTTTGCTCGATGGCGCAGTCAAAATCGAACCCAAATGACCCTAACGATGGCCTTCTCCATAACAATCGCCATGGCGGTGATCGAAACCGTTGGAGGGATTCTCAGTAACAGCCTTGCCCTAATAGGGGATGCTGGCCACATGTTTATGGACTCATTCGCGCTGGGGCTGAGCCTGTTTGCTTTTGAAGTTGCACAAAAACCTGCTACACCGAGCAGAACCTATGGTTACCGCCGGGCTGAGATCTTAGCGGCTTTGGTGAACGGGATTGTCTTAATCTTGGTTGCAATTTACATTTTCTATGAGGCTTATTCGAGGTTTATCAAGATGCCCGAAATACGGGGGTCGCTTATGCTTATAGTAGCCCTCGTCGGGTTTTTCGTGAACTTAATCGTGCTGTCTTTACTAAAGAAAGTGGGGCACGACAACCTCAACATTAAGGGCGCGTTCCTTCATGTGCTTGGAGACACCATGTCCTCCATAGGCGTGATCATAGCGGCATTAGCGATATCATTTACGGGCGTGAAGTTGGTCGACCCGCTGATGAGCCTCATTATCGGAGGAATTATACTAAGAGGAGCAATTGGGTTGGTTACGGAATCGGGGCGCGTTCTTCTTGAGGCCACCCCCAAAGGAATAAATGTAATCGACATCATCAACGAGACAAAAAAGATTGAGGGAGTTCGAGACCTCCACGATCTACACGTTTGGACCATCACCTCAGGCTTGCACGCAATGAGCGGCCACTTGTTGATCGAAGATCAAATGGTGAGTAAGGCATCAGAAATCTTAGCAAAAGTTAGTGAGATCCTGAGGAAAAAATTTGGGATTGCTCATGTAACAATTCAAGTGGAATGCGAGAAATGTGAGGATCCGTTCATATGTAAGCTAGAAGCCTAAAGCAACTATCTGCTTACGAAAAAGAAAAAAATAAAAAGTAAAGTTAGTGTGCCTTTTTCTCGACCTCAGAGAGCACTTTTTCGAATATCTCTAATCCCATATCAGCCTGCTTTTCCGTTAATATCAGCGGCGGTGCCAGCCTGAGCGAGGATACACCTGCACCGAGTAAGATGAGCCCCTTCTTAAATGCCTCAAAGAGGAGGTCGTTGCGCTCCTTGGTTGCTGGTTCCTTAGTCTTCTGGTCCTTTACTAGTTCTATCCCTATCATCAGCCCTCTCCCCCTGACATCACCTATCAGGCGGTGCTTCTCCGCTATCTCTTTGAACCTCTTAAGCAGGTAGCCCCCGACCTTTGCAGCATTTTCCGCGAGTTTTTCCGATTTTAACACTTCAAGTACGGCCAAGGCGGCAGCACACACTACCGGGTTTCCACCCAATGTGTTTTCATGCGCGTTTGGTTCCCAGTCCATTAGCTCTGCTTTGGAGATCGCCGCACCGCAAGGCAGCCCTGCGGCAATCGCTTTGGACGCTGTCATTATGTCCGGCTCGACCCCTGAGTGCTCACATGCCCACCATTTCCCGGTCCTGCAGAAACCGCTCTGGACCTCATCTATGACCAAGATGATATTGTTCTTTTTGCAAAGTTTGGAAAGCGCTGGAAGGTAATCATCGGGAGGAACAATGTAGCCACCTGCACCCTGTATCGGTTCGACGATCATACACGCCACGTCCTCTGGTGGCACCACTTTTTTGAGGATGATGTCCTCGATATACCCAACACACCACAGTCCGCAGTCCGGGTACTCCTGTTTGAAAGGGCACCTGTAACAGTAAGCGTATGGAACATGATAGGCGCCTGGCATCATGCCTTTGAAGTGGCGCCTAGCGCTCACGCCGGTTGTCGTCAGCTGAAGTGAGCCCATAGTGCGGCCGTGGAATCCCCCAATGAAGGCGATGGTGTAATAATTTTTAGTGTGCCACTGGGCGATCTTTAATGCGGCCTCGACAGCTTCTGTACCGGAGTTGCCGAGGAACGCGCGCTTTTTGAATTTGCCCGGCGTCACCTCAAATAGCTTCTCTATCAGCTCCACCTGCGGCAGCGTGTAAAAGTCGCAACTGTTTATGAATATCAGCTTTTCCGCCTGCCTTTTTATAGCTTCCACGACCTTTGGATGTTTGTGCCCAATGTTTGTCACTGCAATGCCGGAACTGAAGTCCAAAAAGACGTTCCCGTCTATATCTTTTACCCATACGCCTTCCTCCTCAACCCCTACCAGCGGGGCAGTCCTCGTCAGCGAGGGCGAGGTAACAGCGTGGTCCCGGTCTATGAAGGCCTTTGCCTTCGGGCCAGGTGGTGTAACGACAATTTTAGGACCTTCCATTTCTTCACCCGGACCGAATTAAAATTTTTAGTTCATAAATCTTTCGGTCCTCTCTCTCTATGCTCTTTACAAATAGTATACCTAATCTTGAGCAATTGACTCCCTATTTTTTGGTAGTCTATATTATATACTGAATTTGCACCTCGTGTCAAACAGGCAAATGTGGACACTCGCCACGTTCCAAGACCATTATGTTGTTCGAGGGATAAGATTTTACACGGCGCAGTTGGGGCCTGATCCCTCTATTTTCCCTCACTTACACAATTTCTTGAATTTTTTCGAACTTTCTAGGACTAATAAAGATTTTACTATTTTTTGTGTCATAAAAAATTTATATGTAAAAATCAAATATTTTAAAAAATATTTTATTTTAAATTATATGATTTTTACTAATATTTGTTTTTATATAAAGTATAACGTAATTCTTATATGCTTCACGGGCAGATGAAGTAAAAGGGCGATTAGATGGTCGAACCAGAATGGATTTTTCTACATGAAACTCCGTGTAAGATCCTTAAATTGCTCAGGCAAACTAGTAAACCAATATATCCCACCATAGTCTCAAAGAAAATAGGCATTACCTATGCCCACGTATTCAATGTACTTTTGAGATTGGAGGAAATTGGATTCGTCAACTTTGAAAAAAAGGGGCGTATAAAATTGATACAGCTCACGGAGTCCGGGCATAGGGCCTCTGAAATTTTGGACGATTTTGTCAGTCTAACCAAGCTATCTCACGTTTGGGCGGGAATTCAAAAGATCAGCAGCGCGCCTGAAATGAAGAATAGTAAGGAGGCAACAAGACTTCTAACCAAGTACGAGAAAGAGCTGAATAATCTGAAAGAGAGCAAAGTTCAATGGGTCAAAGACACCGCTGAGAAACTTTTGGCGAAGATCCAGGAACTCAAGCAGTAGATTGCTCTCCCCTCCTTTTCGTCAAATTTTCAATCGCATCAACATATATAGTATCTATCCGCACGTGAAATCCCTTGGGGTTTAGCAAATACGCCCGGGTTTTTGCGTCAAATTCTATAAGTCGTAACCCCCTCATCTTGGTGATGTAGTATCTTAACTGCTTCTCGTTAAAACCAGTTTCACGCATTAATTCGTCAAGTTTACACGACTTGCCACCGTAGAAACAGTTTAGCAGCCTTAACACTTGTGAATGCCTTTTCAAGGAGATCAGCCTAGCAACGTCTTCAAGCGCCATTTTCTTCCCAACAATCATGTTGCGGAATATTCTTAAATATATTTTAGATTGTTTAAAAAAGAGGCGTTAAAATGCCTTTTCTACGCTTTACCGGCGTGCCGGAGGAGTACAGAGTTCCAAATTATGTTTTGGAATGTAGTATTTGGGCCCCCTCAAATGGCAAAAAACTACGAAGTTTTTGTATAACATATGTTCTTTAAAGAGGAACGAGTCAGGCTTGAGATTTTACTAAAGACAATTATGAATTTAAAATAAGTAACTAGGGATCTTATGTTTATTTTATGCCCTCCCTCAGATTTCATTTGGAAAAAAGAAAAGCATGAGAATTTATAAGAACTAAAAAACTCCTTTCTATCTGCCCCTCTCGGATCATGAAGATGATTTTTATAACCGACCTCAAACCAGAAAATTCTAGGTAGGCATAAGCTGTGTGCCATCGCTACTTTGCTCGAACCAAGCTCAATAGATTAAGAAGAACTAAATGCGGATTGTTATTTCTTTCAGTATATATTTTTTCAGGAATTTTTTTTATATTGTATTTTTTTATTTATAAATTTTAAAGTATAACAAATTTCTTAAGATTCGTGATTAACATTCTTGAACTTTATCTTGATTTTTATCTTTAAAAAATTTATAAATTTAAAATTTTTATTTTTTAAAAGATACAAAAAATTTGTGTTTGAAAAAAATGGAAAACTTTTTTCATTCGCACTAAAAATACTTTTAAAACACGTAAGTGAAAAAAATGGTGGGCTAAAAAATGAGAGCAGAAACAAGAACAACTTATTTTGATAGACCGGGGCCCATCAACACGGATGAAACGATAGAATTGGCTAAAAGAAGAGCGTTTGAACTCAACATTAAAAAAATAGTTGTGGCCTCTTTTTCTGGAAGAACTGCAATTAAAGCTTTGGAGGGGTTTGGAAAGGATTTCGAAATAATCTGCGTTACGAACCCTGCGGGAAGAGTTTTCCCGATATCTTCACTTGAGCGTTGGGCCACATACAAAGAAATTCCCGAACTGAGGAAGGCGTTGACAAGATGGAAGGAGGAAGGGAGAACCGAGCTTCAAACCAGCGTCACCTACGAGGCAGAAGAATCTCTCAAAAAAATGGGGATCAAGGTGGTGCGCGGGACGTCTCCATTCCAAAGCATTCCACATTCCGCGGCAAAAACTTTAGGAGGTTTTTCGCTGGGGGATGTCATGCTCTTGACGTTAAGAGTAACTGTTCACCCTTTCGGAAAATGACCGAAAAGCTCAAGCCAAGTTCTTTCGAATAAATTATGGGTGGCTGGACCAAGGGGTGGGGGAAGAGGGTCCAGCACATGAAGGAGGATCAGCACATAGAAATCCCCGATGTCGTCAGGAAATTGATGGATGAGCATCCGCAGCTCAAGCTCTTCGTTGATCTTTTGGTTGGTCGGATAGAGTCGTTGGAGAAGCAGAATCAAGAGCTCAGGGAGCAGAATCACGAGCTGAGGAAGCAGATCCGCAGGCTCGATAAGGTCCTTGGAGAAGTCATCGGTCCGGAGATTGAGGAACGGAAAGAAAGTGGGACTTACATTCGGGTCAGGCCAGCTCAGAAGGGCCGGAACGGAGATCGGAACAAGACAAGTGGAGCGCACCATGGGGGCGTGGCAAGGCAGGTGCCTGAAAGGGTAGATGTCGTCTCGAAGGTCACAATGAAGAAGTGTCCGGGCGGCCACAACCTTCGCGGCCCGCTATGGTTCGAGGAGCGCTACGTGGAGGACATTGTTCCCGCAAAGGTCGTGAAGAAGAAGTACCTTATTGCGGTCTACTGGGATCCCGTATGCAGGCGCAAGGTGCGAGCAAAGCCAAAGGATGTCCTCCCTCACGAGCGCTTCGGGATCAATTTGATGTTGCTTGTGAGCTTCATGCGAGTGCTTGGGATAACCACGAAGCGCATCAAAATGCTCCTGATGGAGCTATATGGCCTAAAACTCTCAAGATCCACGATCCTGCACATGGAGAGCAGGATAGCCGAGGAGTTCGGCGATTACTGCGAGAAGCTGAAGGACGAGATCAGGAGAAGCGAGGCTGTGCACTACGATGACACCGGCTGGCCAGTGAATGGTGTGAACAACTGGCTCTGGGTTTTCGTGGGCAAGGCTGCGGCGTGGTACACAATCAAGGACACGCGGCGCGGGACTGTGGTAAAAGAAACCCTGGGAGAGGGTTATGAAGGCGTGGCTTGCTCGGACTTCTACCCATCTTTCGACAAGCTTCCTTACAGGCAGCAGAAGTGCCTGATCCACCTGCTGAAGGACCTGCGTAAAGCTTGGAGGAGGGGCAGGGTTCCCTCGCTCCAGTTCAGGAGGTTCGAGAGTAAAATACGAAGGATAGTACAGGACGCAGTGAGGGTGCACGAGACGGTAGAGGACGAGGGCACAAGGCTGAGGAGGAAGAAGTTACTCGAAAGGAGGGTCCTCTCTATCTGCTCGAGGAGATATACTGATAGAGACTGCATCAGGGTGTGCAAATTGCTTAAGAGGCATAGAAAGAACCTATTCACGTTCCTGGAGGAGAAGGAGGTGCACTGGAACAACAACGCGGCGGAGCGGGCGATAAGGCCGAGCGTGGTCGTCAGAAAGAACTCTTACGGGAGTAGATCGAGCGCGGGAGCATTGAACCACGCGGTTCTCATGACGGTGAACGAGACGTGCAGGATGCGAGGGATGAACTTCATGGACTTCGGCAGAAGTTATCTGGAGGCAAGACTGGACGGTTCCGGTTTGCCGAAAGGGTGAACAGTTACCGTTAAGATTGCTCTCCCCCGGACTAGCAGTATGCATAGAGTGTGCAGTTATGGCCGCGGATGCAGGCATTATCCCGACCGATGAAGAGATAATAGCGATCGGAGGGACTGAGCAGGGCGCAGATACAGCAATCGTGTTAAAACCAGCGACTTCTATTAAGGTTTTTGATCCTACGGATGGATTAGATGTCCGTGAAATAATCTGCAAACCAAGGAGTATGGCTGGCGAGAGCGGGTTTCTCCTTGAAAGAGAAGTATGAGTCTCCTCAGCTCATTTTTCCTATAAGGTAGTGAGATAATGCCGAGATGGCGAACGCGGGCAAGCTCGCACCTATCTCAGGGTATTGGGTGTAGATAAAGAAATAAGTTGCAATTCCTATTAGCCATGAGATTATCGCCCTGATTTTGACGCCCGTGGCGTTTTCATAAAATTCGTCTATCGAATAATTTTGCTTTCTCAATAAAATATAGTCAGAAAAAACCACGCCCAGCAAGGGGACGAAAAGCGCGCCTATCATAAGCAGAAAGACCTCATATTGCGCCAGAGGAAGGCTCATCGCCAAAATTATTCCCGCCACATCAATCAAAACTATAAATTTCCACTGCTTTGTCTTCGAAAAAATATTTTGGAAAGAAACTGCTGCAGAATAAATGTCGGCGAAAGCGTTGTCAGTTTCATCAACTAAGATTAGAACCATCGCGAGAGATCCGAAAATCAGCCCCAAAATCGAGGATATAATGTCCCTTGCCCCGAGGATAACTATCAACGCTGCACCTATAAAATAAAACCAAGTGTTGGATAGGGTGTATCCCAAGAATGTCCCTGTGAACGCGCTTTTTTCCTCCCTCGAGAATCGATTGAAATCGGAGATCAAAGGCCACCAAGATATGGGCATAGCAATGACCAAATCGAGCGCCAATAGAAACGGGATTGATCCATCCCCTGGCCTAAAAATTAAGTCAGCCACATTCGGGCTAGAGAAAATTTGGTACGTTATCCAAATTGTCAGACCATAAATTATCCAGACCGCAAATTTCTCCAACCAATGCCTGATTACGATAAGCGGCCCCCCTATAGCAAGCAGCCCGCAGAAGACGCCAAACACAATCACCCAAAAATGATTTGTGAACCCACCAAAGATTGGGCCAGATATGCTTGTCGCTGCCTGGCTCATTATCATTATTTCGAACGCCGTCCAACCAACCAGTTGAATGATGTTAAAGAAGGTTGGCACGAAGGAACCTTTTTTACCCATGATCGCACGCAGGCTGACCATCGTGGGGATTCCGTATTTGCTCCCTATGAGCCCAGCTGAAGCCAAGAGTAAACTCCCCACAACCGAGCCGGCTAGCGAAACCATAAAAACTTCAAACAGGCTTAGCCCGGGAACTAGCAATGACCCCGCCAAAAATACGAGCAACCCTACCCCCAAGCTAGACCACAAAACGAAGTAATCAAGAAAACCAAGTGTCTTTATCCTCTCTGGAACAGGCTCAGGGCCCCACTCAGGAGGAAGCTTGATAAAATTTGTGCGAAATTTTACATCTCTTTCTATTGGTATATTTTTCTTCATCAAGGCATCCCTCCGCCGGCATTACCCGGATCAGGTTCAAAGGGTCGATGACGATCGTCATCCTCTCAGCCGGGATCCCCCAGCTCCCCTTGCCCCTTTAAAATGGAAATTTTGGCTCTTATAAATTTTCCCACAGCGGGCGGCGGGTGATGGGCGATGGAAAAAGATAGTGTCCAAATCTAATTATTTCGCCTTTATCAAGTTTTGGGCACTCATTTTTTCATATCGAAATAGCTCCCTTTCCATTTTTACAATGGAGACAATCTCGCTGGCCAGCCTCTTTTTGGTTGAAATGTCTTTCATAAGTATATCCAAAAATATTGGTTTAATGCCGAGCTTCGCGATATCCGCCCCATAATTTTTATCTGCGGAATCGACGACAAGTTTGCTTGCAACTTCTTGATAAATTCTTGCAACGCCTGCAGGACTTACTTCGTAATTGAGCCCTCGCATCAATGCCCCTGCTGGCCCGCTGACCGCAGAATCCCCGATGATTGGGCTAACAGCGATAACCTTTTCACGGTTTAGGATTAAGGCTTCCTTTATTTTTTTAATCGACAAAATCGGGCCAATGCTGGTTATTGGATTGCTCGGGCCTATTATAACTGCCTCCGCTTTGCTGATCGTTTCTAGCACCTCAGGGGCCGGTTCTGCGTTTTCCGCGCCCACATATTCAACCCCTGTTACCACATCCTTAGCTTGCCTCGCGATCAAAAATTGATGAAACCACATCGGGCCTGCTTCCGTGTGTATCAAAGTTCTGACCTTATCGTCACTCATTGGCAACACATTCGCTTTAATGCCAAACCTCGAACACAGCGTCTTGGTAACCTCAGAAAGTTTTACTCCCCTCTCCATAAGCAGCGTGCGATAAATGTTAATTGCTCTGTCCCTGTCTCCCAACCGCAAAAGCTCATTCTCCCCAAGAAGCTTGAGAAACTCATTTGTTATGAAGCTATCCCCCCGTATACCCCACCACTTTTGCTCGTCTATTATCCCTGCAAGAGTATACATCACGCTATCTAGGTCTGGAGAAACGTGCAATCCGGAAACCTCAACATCCTCCCCCGTATTAACTATGATCGATAAGTCCTTTTGATCAACCACGCGCATAAAGCCCTGGAGAAGTTTTGGCGTGCCAGTTCCGCCGGAAAGCACGGCTAGCGTTTTATCACCTGAAAAGATCCAACTCTTGAGGCCTTACCAATTCCTTCGCAGCCCCGTTTCCCCGTTGATATACTGCATCTTTGACCACGATCACCGGCGTGCCTTCGTCTGCTTCCCCCATAACGGACACCGCGGCCGCTGCGATTGCGTCGGCAGGCGAGGTAACCGTAACCTTCAGCTCCTTGCCGTAGAGATCGCGTTTTCCCCTGCAATCAAGCAATGGGAGCATTCCAGCTACCCCGACTGCAACCCCTATCACGCCCTTGCGGAATGGCCTCCCCTGCGTATCGCTTATAATTACGGCGACGTCAGCGCCTATCTTTTCCTTTATCGTTTCCCTTATCCGCGCAGCGCTTGCGTCGGGATCGATGGGCAATGTCGTAACGTGGTCAGGATCGACGTTTGAGTGGTCCACACCGGCATTCGCACACACAAAACCGTGTTCAGTACGAACTATTAACACGTGCCCCATTCTAACTATTTCTTTAGCCTGCCTGAGTATTACTTCGACTTCCCTAGGGTCTTTTTCCAATCTTAATGCTATACGCCTCGCTAGATCGCTAGGCTCCACAGTCCTCAGATCGACCACGGCCCCTTCCGCCTTAGAAACTATGCTCTGTGCGATAACCAACACGTCCCCGCTTTCAATTTCAACGCGTTGCTCTCGAGCAGCTTTTATTATAAGCTCACCAACATCATCCCCGTACTTCACCAGAGGCATTCCCCGAATAGGGATTAATCTCATTGGCTCACCGTAGAAAGCATGGCAATGATTTTTTAATGAGACATAACTATAAACATTTCGTCGATTTCGTAAACAAAAAACATAAAGCTCTAAAAGCTCCTCTTTAAACATGTTTAAAAAATTGACGGGGGATTGAATTGAAATTCGGCGTTGAGCTTGTTCCCTATTTATCGATTGATAAACTCGTAGATCTTGCTAAGAAGGTCGAGCTTGCCGGTTTTGACCACATTTGGGTATGCGATCACTACCACAATCGTTATGTTTATTCGGTGCTAACCCAGCTAGCGCTGGTTACAAGTAAGATAAAGCTTGGGCCGGGGGTAACAAATCCATACGTCGCCCATCCAGTAGTGGCAGCAGCCGCAATTGCAACATTGAACGAGATTTCGAAAGGAAGGGCGGTGCTGGGGATTTCGGCTGGAGAACCAATGTATTTGAAGACGATCGGGATCCAACACCACAAACCTATAATCGCAGTGAGTGAAGCCGTTAAGATAATCAGACTTTTGCTTGCGGGAGAAAAAGTTGATTTTTCAGGGAGGGTCTTCATATGTCGCGGTGCAAAGTTAAGGTTTAAGACAGCTAGCGAGGTGCCAGTTTACATAGGGGCGCAGGGCCCACAAATGTTGGAGCTGGCAGGGAAGATCTCTGACGGCGTGCTCATAAACGCATCTGACATCGGCGATCTCGAAGAGGCTATCGAGCATGTGAGGACCGGGGCGCAATCAGCTGGCAGGGATCTAGATAAAATAGACTTGGTCGCTTACATGGCTGTATCGGTAGATGAAGACTTAAAAAAAGCGAAGGATGCTGTAAAAAGGATAGTTTCTTTCGTAGCCTCTTCTGCCCCGCCCTCATCGCTGAAAAGGCATAACATCCCCGTTTCGGATGTGGAAAAAATTAGGAGGTATCTAGAAATTGGTGACATACAAAGAGCAGCGGCGGCGGTAACAGACAGAATGATAGAAGCATTCTCACTTTGTGCGCGTCCGTCTGAACTTCCCTCAAGAATTGATAAACTGAGAAGAATAGGGATAACTCAAGTGGTAATTGGATTCCCCATCGGCCCAGATCCGCTAAGGGCAATAGATCACGTAGTGCACAGTTTATTTAAATTTCAGGGCTAGGAGACACGCTCCGTGGAGGCAGGGGTTTCCCAGACAATCGAAGTTGTTCCAATTCCTTTTGAGATGAGCTTTTCTTCCTTTCAGAGAGTCGCCTCACAGATTTCATGCCGGGCTTGACCGCATCTATTGGCTGGATTTCAAGCACGTTTGCATTTCTTACCTTCTCAAATGCCTCGATCCCAATTGGGGTGCGCAAAACAACTGTAGAGTAACCCGGTGGAGAGCCAGTAGAACCTACGGATATATCCGCAAGCTCGGCGCAAAAGTCAGGGCAAATCCTGCAGGACTGAGTGACAAATGGATCAAGCTCCTTTATCGAAACCTCTCTAGATGGCTTATCTTTCACGCTGACGATCAAAATTCCCTTTTTTATATCAATCTTGGTGATCTCGTTGGGATCGATACCAAGTTTCTTCTCAATAAAGTTGGTGAAAAAGTCTTCATACGAGTAATTCTCCATGCAGAATAAACCTATGGTCAACTTTATCGAGTCTGATATTCTATCGTTTTTGAACGGGGCGAATCTCATCTGCCGCATCGCCTTCATCTGGCAGGGGAGTCCTACTATGGCAAGCCTCTCCTTGGAATACATATCTGTAGCATCCTTGAGCCCGAGAAAAATAGGCGTAAGGGAGTATTTTGACCCGGCGCAGTTAATTATTTCTGCCTTATCTTCTGCAACCTTAGCCAAAGGTTTCCAAGGGCCATTTCCAACGCCCATCACGATCGCGCCATCAATATAATTCATCTCTAGCAGGCTAACAAGCAGTGCAGTCACCGCCCCGCCATCTTGGGCGCGATTTCTTATCACCTCATCTTTTGCCCTAACAGAAAAAACATTTGCAAATATCCCTGCGGGTTCCTCTGGGGGCGCGTTTTTACCAAAAACGATCTTTTCTACTTCCTTTTGATCATAAACCAAAGGGCACTGGAAATAGCAAATCCCACAGAGCTCACATCTTTTCTTTAAAGCGGGTTTTTCATTCTTTATCTCCAAACAGTCGTATGGGCAAGTTGCAACACATGCGCCACAGCCTAGACAGTATCCTGGCATTATCACTTCTTTCAAGAGATGGGCGAAAATCTTTTTCTTAATCATCCTTTTTCCTCGCGTACCCGTACTTGTTTGGATCATAAAATGGAAGCGAAACCACTTCTGCCTCTCTTGGTTTCCCATGTATCTCTATTTGCAGCTTGTCCCCCACCTTTACCTCCGGCGGTACGTATCCCATAGCTATTCCCACATTCAAAAGCGGCGAAAGTGTACCGGAAGTGACGACCCCTATCTCTTTTCCACCCCTTAGCACTTTATAACCATGGCGAGGGATCCCTCTGTCAAGCATGCGCATGCCCACCCTAGTCTTGGAAACCCCGGCAGCCTTCTGCGCGAGAAGGGCTTCTCGCCCTATGAAATCGCCCTTCTCAAACTTTACCACGAACCCAATCTTGGCTTCGAGAGGAGTTATGTTTTCATCGATGTCATTCCCGTAAAGCACGAGTCCAGCCTCCAGCCTTGTAGTATCTCTCGCGCCCAAGCCGCAGGGTTTAACGGAGAAAGCCTCGCCCGCGCAAAGTATATCGGTCCAGAGTTTTTCCGCGCGCTTTGGATTTGAGCGGGTTTCGTTCAATAAATAAAGCTCAAATCCATCCTCACCGGTGTAGCCGGTTCGGCTAGCGAGAACGCGGGTGCCGTTGAACTCCACCCAGGCTGCGTTAAAGCGCTTAATGCTTGAAAGATCAAAGCTTGTGAGCTTCTGCAAAACCTCTATGGCTTTTGGCCCTTGGAGGGCGAGCATAACGGTTGTCATGGTAATATCAGAAATCTCCACATCTCCTCGGCGATGCTCAACGAACCAGTTATAGATCTTTTCCGTGTTTACCGCGTTCGCCACCACCATGTATTTGTTTCTCTCAAGCATGTACACAAAAATATCGTCTCTAATTCCGCCTCTTTCGTTTAAAGCGGTTGAGTATTGAGCCCCCACGACGCCTTCGGCAGATAGTTTGGAGACATCATTTGTCGTCATCCATTGGAGAAAACTCATCGCGTCTTTTCCACGAATTAAAATTTCACCCATGTGGCTTATGTCAAAAAGTCCAGCTGCCTCTCGTACCGCCATGTGTTCCTCTGCTATGCTTGAATAAACGACCGGCATCTCCCAGCCAGCGAAAGGGACCATCTGGGCCCCTAGGGACTTATGCAAATCCTCAAGCTGAAGTCTCTTCAATTCCATAATTTCGCCCTCCTCTCATTTATTCATCAAGGTTTTAAAGTTTAAGGGATATCTCAATTTCAAGGTTTTGGCTCGTGATAAGATGACGTCGGCAGATCTTGCCGGAATAAAAGTTGGGGATGATATCCCGGCAGTGGTTGTTGGAGCGATAAACCTCAGCCCGAACTCATTCTATGCTGAGTCCTATGTTAAGACTCCAGAGGGCGCTTTGAGAAAAGCACTGGAAATGATCGAGGGCGGGGCTGGGATAATAGATATCGGGGCGATGTCAACAGCACCTAGGACTAAGCCAATTTCGGAAAGAACGGAGAGACAGAGATTGATCAGAACGGTTAAATTTTTGTGCAAAGAGATTGATGCACCAATTTCCGTGGACACTCAGCGTGCATCGATAGCTGAGGAGGCGATCAGTGCTGGGGCTCAGGTTGTAAATGATGTTAGCGGACTAAAGGCAGACGAGCGGATGGCAGGGATAATATCCCGTCTTGGATGCTCGGCAATAATCATGGCGTGCAAAAATAAACCAGGCGATGCAAAAACGATCGAAGAGGTCATAGGTGCACTTAAAGAAAGTCTGAAAATTTGCGAAAGAGAAAAAATTGATTTGCAAAAAATCGTCATAGACCCAGGAATTGGGTTTGGAAAGGGGACAAAATGGGACCTACACATACTCTCTAACTTGGAGAAGCTTTCAATTCTAAAAAGGCCAATTTATGTAGCTGTCTCACGCAAGACATTAATCGGTGAGGTTTTGGGCCTTAAAAATCCGGCTGATAGACTTTTCGGCTCGCTCGGCGCAACGGTAATTGCCCTGCTAAAGGGGGCCAGAATAATACGGACGCATGACCCCAAGGAAACACTGCAAGCCATAAGGGTTGCGGAGGCGATCATGCGGACAAAAGTTTAGGGGTTGATATCATGCAGCTGATAGGACTCAAAACGCCAATAATAAAACCCCATGATGACATTGCGGACATAATTTTGGAATCTGCTAAGGGGGTTGGTGGACTGAAGGATGGAGATGTTGTAGTCGTCTCATCGAGCGCTGTCTCAACGGCCAAAGGAAGACTGAAAAAACTCTCAAGCGTTAAGCCTTCGATTAAGGCAATAAAGCTTTCCAAGGCCACAAATTTGGAACCGGAGTTTGTTGAGCTCGTTTTGCGAGAAGCGGATCATGTTTTGGGCGCCGTGAAGGGAGTCGTACTGACCCTGAAAGACGGCTTGTTATGCGCCAACGCATGCGTGGATCATTCAAACGTGCCCCCGGGCTATGTCTCACTGCTACCCAAATCGCCCAACAAAATCGCCAAGGAGATCCTTAGAAGGCTCAAAAGAGGTTATGATGTAAGGCTTGGAGTCGTTATTTCTGATAGCCACATCCAGCCCCTGAGGCTTGGGACGATTGGCGTGGCCATCGGCGTCGCTGGCGTTGAGCCGGTGATCGACTGCAGAAGGAAGCCGGACATTTATGGTAGGCGTCTGCGCATAACTTATCGCGCGATCGCCGATCAGCTGGCAACTGCTGCCCAAATTTTAATGGGGGAAACTAATGAGCAGACGCCTGCTGTAATCGTGAGAGGGGCAAATGTAACATTCGCTGAAAAAGTTAAAACTTCTCCAAAGATTTCACCCAAGCGGTGCATGTACGCCGACGCGCTGGGGATCAACAAGTTAATCCACGGCAAAAGATAATTTGAAAAATAGAAACTAAAGAAGGTGGAAAAGTGGAGGAAGAACGAGGGGTTGAAAATCAGGTAGCGCGAGTGGCGAGATTGGTAGACTTGGTCGAATATCAGGAGGGCTCTGTAGTCAGCAGGACTTTAATAGACAAAAAGGCGGGAACAGTTACGCTATTCGCATTCGATGAGGGACAGGGATTGAGCGAGCATACGGCACCGTACGATGCGCTGGTGTACCTCGTTGACGGTGAAGCAGAGGTTACCATCTCGGGCAGAGTCTATCGACTTAAAAAGGGTGAGATGATCATAATGCCTGCCAATCAGCCACACGCATTGAGGGCCGTAAAGAGGTTTAAGATGGTTTTGACGATGGTAAGGGCATAGGTTATTGATTTTAGAGCCTAAGTTTTGCGTTTACGAATGAGCTTTAAATAGAAGAAACAATAACTAAACGGGGATAGGATGCTGTACGCTTATAGTCTGATCTCCGCTGAACCCGGTAAAACCATAGATGTTTTCAAAAAGGTTAAAACGATTAAGGGCGTTAAAAAAACGGACGCAGTCACTGGACCCTACGATATAGTTGCCCACATCGAAGTCGACTCAATGGAGGAGCTAACCAAAGTTCTTTTCGGTGAGATCAGAAACATACCTGGCGTAGCGAACACCATGACATTAATAGTAGTTGAACTTTGACGCAAAATTTTGAGTGCGTTTCGAATTGCAGGCAATGTTTAAGTGTCCACGATTACATAAGGGGGGGAAGAAAAGCTGTGATTTAATGTGAAAAAGAAACTTCCTCCATTTTTATTGCTCGCGATCATATCCATCGTTGTAGTTTTGGCTATCACACTCTGGATTGTTTGGTTGCGACCTGCAGGTGGGGAATATGTCAAATTGCGAGGTGAACTGCTCGCGGTGTCTATACACGTGGCCCGACCATATACTATCTACCTGTCGAGGGCTTTGAGCATCTCATTCGTCTAGACTTCGAAAAGATGGGGACACTTGATGTTGGCCCATACATTGGAAAGCAAATAGAAGTTGAGGGATACATCCACGAAGAATATGAACCTCGGCAGTTGTGGATGGATGTTAGGGATTTCAAACCGGCCGGCATTTAAATCGCCCGACCAATCTCTAACATAATTCTCAAGCTATTGTGCATAGATCGTGATACACCTGTCACAGTAAAAAAGTTCGGGATATATCTTTTCTCTCGACGCTTTTTGAGACGATGTGGTGGGCCCGCGGGGATTCGAACCCCGGACCTACAGTGTGTGAGACTGTCGTCATAACCGCTAGACCACGGGCCCGATTAACAATTATCTCAATCCGATAAAAGCATTAAACTCTGAACCTGAGCCTAAGCGCGAAACTGAAAAATTTAAATAAGAGCCAGCCCCTCTAAAGATTGGGGTGAAAAAATAAAAAAAGGAGATAATAGAGAGAGGGGCATTTCCACCGCAGTAATCGTAGGGATCATAGTGATAATCATAATCGTTGCTGCAGCCGCTTATCTTGCAGTTCAACCAGCACCCACGCCAACGCCCACACCTACTCCGACTCCAAGCCCAACACCTACTCCCACTCCAACACCCACGCCAACGACTAAACCAGTTAAAAATCCGGACACGCTAATTATTGCAACCATAGGAGAACCGGAAACGCTTGACCCGGCTTGGGCATACGACACCGCTAGCGCGGAGGTAATCCAGAATGTGTATGAAACTTTGCTGTTCTTCGATGGTGAGCACACGGACAAGTTTGTCCCGATGCTTGCGGAGAGCTGGGAGATCTCATCTGACGGTCTGACGTACAAATTCAAGATAAGAAAGGGGGTTAAGTTCCACAACGGCGATCCACTGACCCCTGAAGACGTGGAATATTCGTTTGAGAGAGCCATTGTCCAGGACAGAGATGGGGGCCCAGTTTGGATGCTCCTTGAGCCATTGTTCGGAATAGGGGTTAGTTCAACTAGAGATGAAGAGGGAAATATTGCGATTAAGTTTGAAGACATAGATAAGGCAGTAGAGGTTGAGGGTGATTATGTCGTGTTCCACCTCAAGCAGCCGTATCCACCGTTCTTACAAATTCTCGCTCAGAGCTGGTCTTCAATAGTGGACAAGGAATGGTGCATAGCTCAAGGAGATTGGCCCGGGACGGCTGAAAATTGGGAAAAATACAACAACCCAGAGGTTCCACCGCTTCAAGAAAAAATGAATGGCACTGGGCCATTCAAGCTGGACAGATGGGAACACGGCGTGCAAGTTGTACTTACAAGAAACGACGCCTACTGGAGAGCGCCTGCAAAACTTAAAAGCATTGTTATAAAGAGGGTTGACGAATGGACCGACAGGAAGCTAATGTTTCTCGCTGGAGATGCGGACCTAGTCTATGTACCTAGGGCCAACATAAAGGAACTGGAAGGCGCGGAGGGCGTAAGATATGTGAAAGACCTGCCGACCCTCGCAGTTGATGCGATTTTCTTCACGTTTGAAATAGATCCAACAAGCACTTGGATAGGCTCAGGTAAATTAGACGGCAAGGGTATCCCACCGGACTTCTTTAAGGACAAGGATGTTAGGTTAGGATTCGCTTACTCTTTTGATTGGGACACTTTTATAAGAGACGCTGTACTTGGCGAGGGTATTCAGCCAGCGAGCCCTGTAGTCGAGGGGCTGCCGTTTTATAACCCGAACCAAGAGAAATACTCCCTTGACCTCAAAAAAGCTGAGGAGCACTTCAAAAAGGCATTTAACGGTGCGCTATGGGAAAACGGATTTACATTGACTATATTGTACAACACTGGCAATGAGCCTAGAAGGATCGCGGCGGAAATTTTTGAGAAAAACATAGAAAAATTGAATCCAAAATTTGAAATTGATGTCGTGAACAGAGACTGGCCTGTTTACTTGCGAGAGATGGTGAGGAGCAAGCTGACGATGTTCATTATCGGCTGGCTCGCGGACTACCCTGATCCGCATAACTTTGTACAACCCTTTATGCACAGCGGTGGCGCATATGCTGCATTTCAGCACTACAGCAATCCCACTGTAGATGAGCTCATCAACAAAGGAATCGCGGAGACGAACCCAGAAAAAAGGCGCGAGATATACTACGAGCTTCAGAAAATATATCATGAAGATGTCCCAGGAATTCCGACAGTTCAGGCGCTAGGAAGACACTATGAGCGTGATTGGGTACAGGGATGGTACTACAACCCAATTATCCCCGGAGAACCCATGGGGGGTTACTACTATCCAGTATGGAAGGGTTATTGAGTCCCTTCCCTTTTTTATTTTTTAGAAATAATCGTTGCAAAATTATTAATATATGCCCCAGTAGTAAATAAGAGGGTATCCTTTGGAAATGAGAAGCTACATAATACGAAGGCTCCTACTTCTCATCCCTGTTCTACTCGGCATTATCTTTCTAATTTTTACGATCTTACAGCTCTTCGATCCAGTGCAGAGGGCTGCGCTGTACGTCAGGGATCCAAAGCAATTGAGAAGCGTTCAAAGCATAATTGAAAAATACCACTTGAATGACCCTGTTTATGTCCAATTTTATTACTGGATAACTGAAGTCCTGCAAGGCAATTTGGGATATTCAAAGTCCATAAATATGCCAGTGGCTGATGCCCTCTTTTACTTTCTCCCTGCGACCATCGAACTTTTTATTTTCGCCGTGCCCATCACAATCTTCATAGGGATCCGATTAGGAGTAATTTCCGCCGTAAATCGAGATAAACCTGTTGACCACGTAACAAGAAGCCTGGCTATAGCGGGCTACTCCCTGCCGACATTCTGGCTTGGGTTAATGCTGTTAATGATATTCTACGGCTTTTTTACAGGGCTTTTCCCGCCTGAAAGATTAAGCACAAGCGTGGATGCATTTGTAAATTCCACAGCTTTTATAAGGTACACAAGAATCAACACTTTAGATGCGATCCTAAACGGGCAGCTTTGGGTTCTAATGGACGCTTTAAAGCATCTTGTGCTGCCGGTGGCGACGTTGACGGTCGTGAACATAGCATTCGTCATGAGGATCGCCCGCTCCAGCATGTTGGAGGCTCTTGGAAAAGGCTATATCATGGCAGCCCGCGCCAAGGGTCTTGATCAGAAAACCGTCATCAATAAACACGCGAGAAAGAATGCAATGATCCCAATCATCACTGTCGCAGGTTATTTGGTCGCCGGTTTGCTTGCTGGGGCCGTCATCACCGAGACGGTCTTTAATTATAAGGGATTGGGGTGGTGGTCAGTTAATGCCGCAATTCAACTTGACATCCCCGCAGTGCTTGGATTCGTCCTTTTTATAGGGACCGTTGTGGTGATCACAAACCTCATCGTTGATTTGCTTTACGCGTATATCGACCCAAGGGTAAGACTAGGGTGAGTTTATGAAAAGGCAGACCAGATGGCAGAGGTTCAAGACGAACATCCAGCCTAGGATTAAAGAGCTCAAATTTTCATTGAGGAGGATCAGGGGAAGTCCTCTGTCCATCGTTGGGATAGCCATAATCCTCTTCTTCGCCATAATAGCCATTCTAGCGCCAGTTCTCGCGCCTCCCGAGTACCCAGATAAACCTTACAGGATTCCAAGGGACGGGTTCAGCCCGACTCCTAGGCCTCCGAGTGAAAAGCATCAGTTCGGCACAACTGAGGGACAATTTGACATTTATTATGGGGTTATCTGGGGAACACGAACCGCTTTCACGGTGGCCTTGATGGTGGTAGGAGCAACCGTGGTCATAGGCATAATATTGGGAAGCATAGCCGGATACTATGGAGGAATAATCGACGAAATAATTATGCGCATCACGGACATATTTTTTGCTTTCCCCCACCTCATTCTTGCTATGGCCTTCGTCACGGCATTCGGCGCAAGTTTGGACAGCGTGATGAAAGCGTTGATCTTAGTCTGGTGGCCAAGCTACGCTAGGCTGATCAGGGCCGAGGTCTTGACTGTTAGAGAGGAGGACTATGTTGAGGCGGCGAAGTCTATAGGGAGCTCAGACTTCAGGATTATTGTCAAACATGTCCTCCCAAACTCAATATATCCCATCTTGGTCATGGCTTCGCTAGATATGGGTGCTGTCGTGCTTGTAGCTGCAGCGTTAAGCTTTCTCGGACTTGGGGCACCAGTAGGTTACGCAGACTGGGGACAAATGGCGAGCTTTTCAAGAAACTGGATTGTGGGGCCTCCAGGTGAGCCATTGGCCTATTGGTACACGGTGGTAATCCCCGGGCTCTTCATCTTTTTCTTCGTCCTGGGCTGGAATCTGCTAGGCGATGCATTCAGGGACATCTTGGATCCAAAGCTGAGGAGGAGATAAAGTTGCCAAAACTTGTCGGCATTAAAGATTTGATCGTAAGGTTTTATACGTACGAGGGAGTGGTCAAGGCTTTGGAAGGCGTTAACCTCGACATAGAGGAGGGAGAAACGCTTGGGCTAGTGGGTGAAACCGGCAGCGGGAAATCCGTCACCGCATTTTCGATAATGCTCCTTGTCCCTCCCCCTGGGAAAATAGAAAGTGGGAAGATCCTATTCAGGGAGCAGGGAAAAATGCTAAACCTAGTTGAACAGGGCGAGGAATTCATGAGGAAAATCAGGGGAGATAGCATTTCAATGATTTTTCAAGAACCTAGCGCGGCTTTGAATCCAGTTTATACCGTTTATGACCAGATCTCTGAATCATTCTGGATCCACAGGCGGGAGGAGCTAATAAAGGAAGTGTTGAAAAAGCTCGAAAGCGAGATTGAGGATGCAAAAAGGAGGAGGCAGGGCTTCAGAAAGTGGGTTTTGGAACAGGAGGTAAAAATCTACGCGAAGATGTTAAAAAATCCTAGCTCATTACAGGTTAGAGCATGCCAAAAAATCCCCTTTATAAAGAATTTTAGAAAAAGGCTTGAAAGCGAGATGAGGAAAAGAGTTGTCGAAATTCTTAGGGATATGGAAATACCTAATCCCGAGGGCGTCGCCGATCGATATCCGCATGAGCTTAGCGGAGGGATGCAGCAACGCGTTGTTATTGCCATGGCCCTTGCGTGTAGCCCAAAGCTCCTGATTGCGGATGAACCCACAACATCCCTAGATGTAACTGTAGAGGCACAGATATTAGACCTTATAAGAAAATTGAAGAGGGAATATGGCTCCTCAGTGCTTTTTATCACCCACGACCTTGGCATAATCGCTGAGATGTGCGATCGCGTTGGGGTAATGTACGCGGGCAATATAGTTGAGCTGGCAAACGTGAGAGAAATTTTCGAAAATCCTTTGCACCCATACACAATAGCCCTGCTGGAGGCGATCCCAAGCCCAAGAGCCAAGAGGCTAAAGCCGATTGAGGGCACCATCCCTAGCCTCGTCGATCCCCCTCCAGGATGCAGGTTTCATCCGAGGTGCTCAAAGAGGATGGACATATGCTCTAAGATAAAGCCTGAGTTAAAGGAGGTAAGGAAAAAGCACTGGGTAGCATGTCACCTGTATTAGGCGATAACATGAGCGTCCTGATGGAAACCCAAAGGCTTAAAAAATATTTCCCGATCACAGGGGGCGTGTTCAAGAGGAGAGTAGGCGATGTCAGGGCTGTGGATGGAGTAAATATAGCCATAGATAGAGGTGAGTGTTTCTCTCTAGTGGGCGAATCAGGCTGCGGAAAAACCACCCTCGGCAAAACGATGATAAGATTGCTTGACCCCACCGAAGGACACATCTTTTTTGATGTTCCTGAAGATATCAAAAATGAAATCAGCAGGCTTGAGAACTCAAACGGCGGCCAGGAGAGATTAAAAGCTCTGCTCCATCAATATGACCTCGCAAAGCTAAAGGGAAAAGCATTGAGGAAGATGAGGAGAAGAATGCAGATTGTCTATCAGGATCCAACTTCCTCCCTTAACCCGAGAATGCTCGTCAAGGACATCGTTGGCGAACCTCTAATAGTCCACAAAATCTCAAGCGGGGCTGAAGTTGAGGAAAGGGTTCTCCAGTTACTGTATAAGGTCGGACTTACCGAAGACCACATGCTCCGCTACCCGCACGAGTTCAGTGGGGGCCAAAGGCAAAGGATAGCCATCGCAAGGGCGCTTGCCACGAATCCGGATTTTGTCGTTTTGGATGAGCCCACCTCCGCCATAGATGTATCTGTACGGGCACAAATCCTCAACCTACTTCAGGACTTACGGAGGGACTTTAATTTGACCTATCTTTTCATCACCCACGATCTAAATGTTGTAAGGTACATCGCCGATAAGGTAGCAGTAATGTACCTAGGAAAAATTGTGGAGATGGCCGAAAAAAAGGAAATGTTCAGGAAAACACTACATCCTTATTCTCGCGCGCTCCTCTCATCGATTCCAGTTCCGGACCCAGAGGCCAAAAGGAAAAGGATAGTGCTTTCCGGAGAGGTGCCCAGTCCAGTTAACCCTCCCCCTGGTTGCAGGTTCGAGCCGAGATGTCCTTACGCCAAAGAAAGGTGTAAAAAGGAAATGCCCCCTCTGGAAGAGATGAAGGGCGGACATTTTGTGGCGTGCTATTATCCTCTAATGTAATTTCCAAAGAAGAGATCTAAATGAAGCTTTACTATGAAAATGCGTATATGAAGGAAATTGAGGCAAAGGTCATTAGGATAGATGGAAAGAATATAATTTTAGATAGAACAATTTTTTATCCGCAAGGAGCTGGGGAGCCAGCCGATACGGGAGTTATTGACGAAATAAGCGTTATAGACGTAAGAAGCGTGGGGGGCGAAGTGGTTCATGTCCTTGACAAGGACCCGACGTTTAAAGAGGGGGATGTGGTCAAAGCGAGAATAGATTGGCAAAGGAGATATAGGCTAATGAGAATGCACACCGCCCTTCACCTTTTGTTCAGCGTTTGCGGGAAAATTTTGGGTCAGAACATTCTTGTGGTAGGGTCAAATGTAGGTGAGGAGAAATCTAGGGTGGACATCCATCTCAACGGCTCAATTAATGCTAAGCTTAGGACCAAAATAGAGGACGAATGCAATGAGCTTATCGAGAAGGGGGCGGAGGTAAAAATCTGGTGGGATCCGGATAAACCTAATTTTAGATGGACGCAAATCGACGAGATGGTAAAAATTCCATGCGGCGGGCTACACGTGAAAAACATAAAGGAAATCGGGAGGATGAAAATCGTGAAAAGGGAGAGGATAGGGAAAAACAAGGATAGAATTGAGATAACGGTTGCGTAAGTTTTCTCCGATCGACTGCGCTCAAGCTTGAAACTAAGTAAAGAAGCTCCCCTTCAAGAATATTGCCCCTAAAACTAAAAGAAAACCCCCGCACGCAAGCAGTATTATCCTGTACGTTTTGGCCCCCATTAATTTTTTGCCCCTAGAAACGCATAGCGAGACAAAACTATACCAAGATAGATCCGACGCCCAGTGACCTAATGCAAATGCGATAACCCCTGCCAAACCTACTGCCATTCCCCTCACAAGCAATGAACCTCCAACTGTCGCCCACCATACAAAAAAGTATGGGTTGGAGACGCTAAGGATTATGCCTCCTAAAGCTGTGGTGTACTTTTTGCTCGGGGGTTTATTTTCACACGTGAGCTCAACTTGTTTTTTAAAGGAGGTGGTGACGAGCCTAAGGCCCATCCACACGAGCATGAGCCCCCCAAAAAAGCTTATGATGATGACCGTGGCCCCAGTATTTAAAATTGGCCCCAAGCCTAAAATTAATGCCACAATCACGATTGCTTCAATTATGATGTGGCCAGCCACTATAAGTGGCCCAGCGATGAATCCTATTTTTACGCTTTCCGAAACGGTTAACGCAAAAACTGGCCCTGGGACTATAGCCCCGGAAAAGCCAACGATTAACGACGTAATGGCGAGCAAAATTAGTTCGATCATGGAAACACTTGTTCAAATTGAACCAATAAAAGAGAATATCCATAACGTTCATTTACCGCATTTGAGCTTCGATTGAACTCCACCATGACTAATCGCCTTCCAGATCTTTACCCAAATCCAGCTCCCCCTCTGTCGCAAATACATTTTCAATTGCACTTATGAGTTCTACAACGCCTTTGAAATCAAGGGCAGATACCGGAATGAGCTCCCCAACGAATCCGACTTTTTCCACCGCATGGAGTAAATTCATGGCGGTTTCCCTGCTGAGAGGGTTTGGTTCCTGTGCCACATCCTCAAGCAGCACGTCGCGTCTGCTGGCCCAGTTAATAGCTCTTTCTATGCGCTCGGGGTCCAATGTATCGACCTTTGTTAATACATTAATTTGGGGGGACCTAAATCTAGTTAGCACGGAAGTTGCAAGCATAAGCATAGAAATAAAAGAGCTTGCCCTCCTAGCAAAAAAAGAATCTATCAGAAAAAGCACAAGCGAACTTCCGCCCGGGTTTAAACTGTTCATGACCGTTGGGCCTGTTTCCCTGAAGGCGAAGAGTTCCATTTGTCCCGGGGTGTCGACGATCACGTAATCTGGGCGCGATGCATTGATAAGTTCTTTTAGATGCGGAATGTGGTTGACCACAAGATCTACTGCCACCACCAGGGCTCCATTTGGCCCGAGCTTAAACTCCCTCATGACCTCCGAGAGGGAGACGTGAACACGGATGTCAATTTCGGGCGTGTAAGGAAGCCACTCCGCCCCAGGATCTAAGTTTACGACGAGGGAATTGATCTCATATGATTTTAAGGCGTCGAACAAAACTGAAGTTAAAGTCGACTTCCCACATCCCGCCGGCCCGATAAGATAAATGAAGTTGGTCATACGCATCTTTTTAATTTAGCGAGCGTAGGAGATAACCTTTTCTGGAACGGCTTGGTAACTAAAACTTCTTTTAAAAAATCTAATTACAGCTATCCAACAATTTCAACCGTGGCTTCGTCCGCATTGACCCTTACCCTATCTCCAGTCTTTATCTTCTCTATATCTACGCCGTCAACACACGCAATGCCCGCCAGTATTGCGCCTGTCGCGACTATAGTCTCCGTTTCCTTGTTTACAATAGCCGCAGGTGCGACTCCGTTCTTCATCAACCCATAAATCACGTATGAGCCCACAGTTGAGCCCTTTCCATGGGGAAAAACCAAGATTTTGTCCTTTATGCACTTTCCCTCAAGCTCATGGCCCCTCTCTATCACAATCCCAGTCTTTGGGTCCACCCCGCCATAAAACCCAATGGGCTCCTTTGAAACTAGGGCCTCGCCCTCGGCTTTACCGGGACTTATCATCCTCCCCCTCATAAAACAGCCTCCCTTATAAGTTCATCAACGCTCTTGAATACTACGGCCTGCTTGCAAAATCCGGGCAGATAATTTGCGGCCTTCCCGGAATCGACCCCCACTGTCTTGAATCCCATCCTCTCAATTGGTGAGACTACCATGCAAGTATCTGCAACGACTCTTCCTCCTGCTTTTTCAATAATTTCAACCAGCCCCATTTTTTTCGCAGCCTCCTTGGTAAATCTTGAGGTACAAATCCAAACTCTTTTTTTCAATTTTTTTCCCTTGAGCTTACCGGCGAGAGAGGATATCTCCCTAAGCGATGCATGAGGGCAGCCTAAAATGATTATGTCTGGGTCATTTCCAGTGTTCAGCTTTTCATATGTCTCTTTAAGCTCTTCTTCTCCGAACTCAATTGTCTGGAGTCCGCTGATATCCATAAGTCTAGCTTCAGGTGTTATGCCATCCACATGATAAAGCGCGACCGCCCCAGACGCCGCCATCGCTGCACCGAGGGATTTTAATTGATCGACATCAGCATTTTTTATCCCTCGGAAATATGGGATCCCGTTTTTGACGATATTTCCCACGTAACACCCCAGCGCGCCAAAATCAGAGTTGCTTTTGAGTTCCACGCTCACTTTTACCAAAAAGTTGGGCTTTCTGTTCTCATCTAAGTGAAGACCATAATTTGGTGTGAGCCCGCATATGGCGGAGGCGAGAGCAGATGGACCTCCCTCCCTATTCGTTCTTGCTCCAATCACGGAGTTTGCGAAAGAAACCGCTGAGGACTCTGACCAAGCAATGTGCTCCCCAAACCTTGGCAAGTTACCGACTAGATAAGGGGTACAAGTCGCGGTCAACATGACGCCCATCTCCCTGAATGCGTCGATTATCCTCATCTGTTTTTCAGCGAAGTCAGCCGGGATCCCAAAATCTTCCCAATCCTCTAAGTCCATTCCCGGGGGATTCAGCGTGGTCGGGACCCTTACCCTCGCCCCCTTGCTAGCATAGTCCTCTAAAAATTCCAGGCCAGGATCCCCAATTGATTTATAGGAGACTCCAGCAACTTGGACTGAACTCACTGGAATCATTCGATCGGCTCCATAAATTTCCCCTAACCTCACCAGAAGCCTGAATGACCTCTCGATAACCTCTCCGTACTCTCCCCTGAGCATTTTTTCCTCTTCCCTAGTAAGATACAAAAATCTCACCCCAGATATTCTTTAAGGTCAAGCCTCAGCGGGGGCTGGGGCTTTTTGAAATCTTTTGGATCTCGATCCCAAGGTATAGTTAGATCAAAACCCATTTTTGTGGTCATCCTCGTTTTAAGGTCAGAGGAAGGATCAAGCGATGAGCCCGGCTCCCTCTTCATTACGATGTCTCTATCACCCTGAAACCTGGTTGCCATCGCCCACTCAACTTCGTGGGGATTGTGAATATCTATATCTTCGTCTACCACCCAAACGTGCTTAAGCGATCTGTGCCCCCTGAAGGCAGCCTCTATTGCCTTTTTGCCGTCTTCATGGCTCCTTTTCCTTATGCTAACTACAGCATGCAGCCAAGAACAGCCACCAGGGGTTACGTAAACGTCCTTGCACTCGCAGACTTTGTTTACCTCCCTAAATATGGTGGGCTCCCTAGGCATACCCATTAAAGTCTTGTGCTCAAGTCCTCCCGGGAGCAGGGCTTGATAAACCGGATCCTCCTTCACAAATATGCGTTTTATCCTCGCCACCCTCTGCTTTCTCACGATATCTGGAGTTTCAGTCAGGTCGAGAAATGGCCCCTCATCATGTAGCTCTTCGGTCATCTCAGCTATCATCACTATTTCAGCCTCTGGCACCCTGTGCCCGCCGAGCTCGATCAAATTTGTCTGTGAGAGGGTGTTAGCAATGCCAAGTTCATTTACCCCTAAATCAACTGAAACAGCGGCGGCAAGGAGGACTTGTATGGGGTTGCCAATGCATACCGCAAACTCTTTGTTTCCTCTGTTTAGAAATTCCTCGAAGTGTCTGGGTAGAATTCTGACAGCGACCTTATCTTTTTCAATAACCATCATCCTGTGGTAAGACGCATTTATCCCTAACTGTCTATCGCTTGCTATAACCACCCCCGAACTTATGTAAGGTCCGCCATCAAAAGGGTAGTGAGTCAAAATCGGGAGCCTTGAAAGGTCTGCGTCTATCTCCTCATAACCACTTGCCTCCACCACCTCAGGCTCAGTCGGGTGATCGATCGCCTCTGTCAATTTGCTAAGCAGATCCCCTTCTTTCACGCCCAAACCCAATGCGATGAGCCCGCGCGATGAACAAAGGTTTGCCGCCACGGGAATGGAGAATCCCCTGACATTTTTGAAAAGAATCGGTCTACCGTCGAGCATTCGCATTAAGGTGGAGATCTCATACTTTACATCCACCTGCTTCTCAATTTTCAAAAGTAGCCCCTTTTGATCCAAAAGCGATATAAATTCTTTAAAATTCATGATACTACCCCAATTCTTGTCCTTAATGCTTCGAACCCCTCCTTTTCGATGGCTTTGGCCACCCTTTCTTGGAGATCTTCACCCGGGGTCAGAGCCACCATGTTACCACCCAACCCTCCTCCCGTCATCTTCGCCCCATATGCTCCATTCTCCCTAGCCAGTTCGACCAAAAAGTCCAATTCTCTGCATGAAACTTCAATCTCCTGTAGCAATTTGTGGTTCTCATCCATTAGCCTCCCAACCTTCCTGAGATCATAATCAATAAGTGCTTTTCTCGCCGAGTAAGCCAATCTCTCTGCCTCTCTGAAAATTTCGTCGTATTTTTCAGTGTACTTCTGTTTTCTCGCGCGCACTCCCGCCACGGCTGCTTCGGTATTAGCAACGATCCCCGTGTTCCCCATAACTATCTCGACCGGTTGTTTTATCGAAATTCGTTCGATGGGCTTCCCGCGTACAAACCAAAGTAGCCCCCCATAGGTTGCAGCGGTGTTGTCCACACCGGATGGAGTCCCATGATACGCGCGCTCTCCCTCGTATGCTATCTCGTTAATTTTTTCGTCCGAATATCCTAAACCGAACTCGTCCGAGAGAGCTCTAGCAATAGCGACGCACGATGCTGCACTCGCCCCTATTCCGCTCGCAGCTACAAGGTCTCCGCCCAAGATTATCCTGATAGGAGTTTTCAAGGGATCTACCCCTGCAGCCTTAAGTATTTTGGCGATTGATTCTCGCTGTTGCTCCAGTTTTTCCTTTTTGTAACCAGGGGTTTCGGGTCTGCGGTCTTCCAAGGACCATCCCGGCCCATTTCCAATTTCTACTAAAGCGGTGGTCTTCTTGTCAATTGCTGAAACTATGGAAGGCAAACCATAAACGACAAAATGTTCCCCGAAAAGGATAACTTTCCCAAATCCTATTCCAAAGCCCATTTTCGCGCCTCAATGACTACTTGCCCAATGAATTTTTATCTTTACCGTCGGGAAGCTCCTCATGAAATGGAGATGCGGCGAACCTTTTGAAGACATTTTCGCTGAAAAAGGCGATCGCCGAAGGGACAATGGATAAAATGCTAGGCCCTCGCGAAGGCTGGAGGTAGTTCACTCAAATATCCAGAGCTCTTCTTCGTATCTCCTGCTCTCGTAGAGGCTTCCCGGGGGTAAGCGTTGCACTTTTCTTTGGGAAAGATATTTCACAAGTTTTTCATTTATATCGATTAAGTCACCCTCCTCAAGCCACTCTATGGGGACATCTACATGCATGGGTCTCGCTGGCACCACATGTCTCGTCGTCTTATGGGCGAAGACATTCCCGGAAATGCCAGCTTCTATTACTTCTTCCTTCTTTACCGCAGGCATCATGAGTACAGCATCCGCCTCTTTTCTGGTTAACATATTTTCAGAGTCGGCCTCTGTTTCGTAGGAGATCTTCAACCCGGATATTCTGAGCGTTTTTTCGATTTCGCCCACCCAATTATAGATTTCCCTTATTTCGCGCGCGTCGCTTTTTAGCGCATAACAGGAATTTTTAGTTCTAAAGGCTGCGGTGGTGTGCCTGAGCGCAAGTGCATTTAAAACTTCTTCAACAGAAGATTTTTCAACTTCGAGTCCGAGATTTTCGAGAGCGTTTAAAGTCTCTTCGGCGTCAAATTTTCCTTTAATAACGCGATACCAGCATCCGACCTTGATCTTTGGGCTTTTGTAGTCCACCATGCAAACCGGGATGTACTTGAATCCAAGTTTTTCGAACGCTGCTATCCTGTGCATCCCGTCTAGGGCAACGAGTGTGTCCAGATCGACCAAGATGGGGTGCTTTGCAATTTTATCTGACTTTATCGCCTCAACAAGCTCCTCGAGCATCTTCGGTATTACCTCTTCATGGATCCGGATTTTGTTGAGATCTTCAAGTCTCAGCCTTAATTCCAGCTCCGGCGTTTGGAGACTGAAATACATTTTTTCAACCTCTGGATATTTCGATTCAGTCAAAGATGAACTGCAGTTTATAAATTATTTATGGTCGCCGAGTCGCCGATTGGAGGTTTTTATAATTTTCGGAGTCATGATTGAATGTCAAAGCGAACCTGCAAGAAATTTTCCCACGGGTTTTCAATCAAAGCCAGGTGAGCTGAAGCAATAAATGTGCCACGAGAACTGCTATCACCGAGAAAGGCAAGCTAATCTTTAAGTACTCTTTCAACTTTATTCTGTATCCTCGTTTTTCTAACATGCCACACGCGATCACGTTGGCCGTTGCACCAACTGGCGTGATGTTCCCCCCTATGCCAGTCCCGATAAGCATGCCAAATAAAAACGGAAATGGGCTGACCCCCATTGCGGAGGCAAGCTCGGTGCACACAGGGATCATCAGAACGGTGTAAGGCACGTTGTCTATGAATGAGGAAAGGGCGACCGACACCCAAACCAACACCGCAAGGACCAAGCTTGAATTTCTGATACCTAAACTAGCGAACCAGTTAACAAAATCGCTCAGGATGCCCGTTATCTCCAGCGAACTTATTACGATAAATATGCCCACGACGAAAAGGATAGTGTCCCAGTCGAACTCTAAACACATTCGCTTGAAAATTTTCCTGCCAACTAACAAAGATATCAGACCGATAGAAAGACCCACCGCGCCAGGAGATAATGGAGCAAAGGCAAGAGCGAGTATTCCAGCCACAAAAAGCATGGTTGGGGCATAGGTAACTTTAATTTTCTCCTCTTCAATTTCAACATTTTTTCTCATGTTTCTAAACTGAAATAGGAGCATGAGGAGAGCGGCTATGACGCCGAACAAGGATATCGCCCCGAGACCTATTCTTCCCTTAAATAAGTAAAAATCGAAAAACTTCATGCCCGTCTTCATCGCCAAAATTATCGCGGGCGGATCTGCAATCATTGTCACGGTGGTCACCACGTTAGAGCTAATCGCTAAGGAAACCAAGTATGGGAAAAGAGATGACTTCAAACGATTCGCAATTTCAATGGCGATGGGTGCGAGCATGATGACTACGACGGGATTCGGCATGAAACTTGACAAAAATGCCGCTAGAGCGGAAATGTAAAATATTGCATGCCGCTCATCCTTTGCCCGGTGGATTATTTTTATAGCTATGAGTGCAGGGACCTTGCTCTCGCTTAGAGCTATCGAGAGCATCCCAAAGCCCCAGTAAATCCCCAACACGTCCCAGTTAATTGCTTTAAAAAATGCTTCTTCAGGGGTCACAATTCCTAACGCTATTAAAGTCGCGGCCGACGCTAAGGATACGTAGGAAATTTTAATTCTTCTTAAAAGTATTAGAAAAAAACAGACGCTAAAGATTGCCAGTGCTATTAATTTTTCAAGTTCAGCCGTAAACATCCCCCAATGTCTACCCCGCTTATTTTCTCTCATTTAAGTATTAATCGCACCGGTGGGATGCGTGGACCGCTTGCCCTGCGGATATGCATCCGCCCCCAGGGGCAAAAATTCGTGCATTACACAACTC
>Ga0080004_1131967_pt1 | contig 35566 bp, 31 predicted proteins | sample WasSprMetagenome_FD_69207 | JGI IMG/M metagenome (GOLD analysis project Ga0080004, IMG submission 69207) | Sulfidic aquatic microbial communities from Washburn Spring, Yellowstone National Park, USA - WS (SPADES assembly) (version 2) | ecosystem: Environmental > Aquatic > Thermal springs > Hot...
AGATTCGTTGGAGAAGGAATTGAAGACGGGAAAGCTGAGCACTACAATTCTAAAGCTTTCATGCGGCGGATTAAGCGTTTTGTGCGAGCGCCTCAGCATATTTTTGAAATCGTTGTGCCTCCTCAATGGATGGAACTTTGTCGCACTGAAGTTTCATCGCTCGGTTATGATCTTCTCGCCGAAGATACTTCAACAGACTATGTCGCTTTGAAGGGAAGAATCTGGGACTCCTACAGACTTTGCCTATGGCTTAGGACGGCAAGCCGTGTAATTATCCGTCTGGGACAATTCAGAGCCTCCTCTGTTAAAGTTTTTCAGAAAGGCATTAAAGATATTCCTTGGGAATTGTGGCTTAATCCAGATATTCCTTTGCGGCTTTACTGCAACGTAGAATATTCTAGCCTGAGGCATGAAGGGATGGTATGTGAGGAAACGGTAAAGGCTATTTGTCGTCGGTTTAACGAACAGGGATTGTCCATCTCCTGGGAATCTATGTCCATACCATCAGAAAGCCGTCTTGATGAGTTTTCCTCTCCCAGATGCAGACTATGGGTCAACTTGATACATGACATTTGCACAGTAAAAATGGACCTTACGGGTGCTCACCTTCATGAGCGCGGCTATAGGCTAGAACCCGGCTATGCTCCTTTAAGAGAGACTCTCGCCTGTGCAATGCTTAAGCTTCTGAAGTGGAATCCAGATCAGCAGCCTCTCATTGACGCCATGACAGGATCGGGAACTTTAGCCATTGAGGCTGCTCTGATAGGGCGGAATAAAGCTCCAGGGCTTGAAAGACCTTTCCTTTTTGAACATCTTCCCTTTTTCGACGATGCTCCATGGCGTTACGAAAAAAAGACAGCGATAGCGTCCATAAAGGAGTTGTCCCAGCCCGTAATAGCGATAGACAAAGACGCTCGCCAGATGGAGCGAGCCAGACGAAACGCCGAACGAGCCGGCGTGGTGGATAGCATTTTATGGATACAGGGAGACTTTTTTTCGTTTGTTCCCGACAACTTCGGCGTAAAAACTTCAGGAGCCATTGTCATGAATCCACCTTACGGCAGAAGACTTTCCATATCAATTCGTGGGCTATACGCACGGATAAAAGATCACTTAGAGAAGCATTATCAGAACTGGGCTGTAGGGCTTGTTTTGCCTGATGCGAATCTGCTGAACATGTTTCAACCCTACAGTCCCGCTGTTTTCCGACTTCCTCATGGTGGATTGTGGATACATTTTGCTGTTTTCAGAGTTTCCGGGAATTGATACGATATCGAACGATGCGGTAATTTACCCTCACAAACTGTTTGTGTTTTTTGATACAACGTTTGCGGATGTTGGTTTTATTTTTCGATCTAGTCGAGGCTCTATGGAACTTATAAAGAAAACCCTTGAACCGCTCTCCAGATTTCTCCTGTATGTTAACGCACTTTCGCATTCCTTATCTATCACGGTTACACAAATAAGCTTCTTGCTGGCCTTTCCTTATCTGGTAGCTAAAGCTTTCAGGCGAGAACTTCATAGGAATGTTCCTTTGCTGATACCCTTTGGGTTGTGGATTGGATGGATCGTTTTAGGGAGTTTTTTCATTTCCGACTATGTTCGGCCTCTCAAGCAGATGTTAAGCTGGTGGCATGTGTTGTTCTTTCTGTTTAGCTACTTTGCCGTTAGACTTGGCGAAGATGCTTTAAGGCTTTGCGCTTTCGCTATTGTCGGATCGTTAGCACAATCTCTTTACGGTATATTCCAGTTTGTTTTATCAGGAGCTGATCGAGCTTTAGGCGTTTCAAGTAATGCTCTGACCTATTCCAACGGTCTTGCTCTGACAGCAGTTGGTATTGTTTCGTGGCTACTGTTCAATCAGAATATGTCTTCAAAACAGCGTTTTACCCTGACTGTTGCCGGCACTACCATTGTAATAGGTGTTTTTTGCTCTTTAAGTCGTATGGTCATTTATGGGATGCTTCTTGTTATTGGCGCGCTGGTAATCCTTCGGTATCGGCTGAAGGGGCTTTTAGTCTTGAGCACTCTGGTCGTTTTTTTGTTTGCTCTTACCTTCCATAATCCCAGGTTTGAACGCCTCTATAACCGCGGATATACCGTGATCATAAGCGACTCAACTCGGCTTGTCCTCTGGAAAAGCGCAGTTGCTATGATAAAAGATCATCCCGTATTCGGGATAGGCGTTCATGTGTTCCCAAAGTTGATTGATCAATACGCCAAAGGATTTCCACTTGACGCCAAAGGACATGCTCATAACGCCTATCTTCAAGCGGCAATAAATTACGGACTTCCGGGGCTTTTCCTGCTCCTTGCCGTGTATGTCGCGCTGGCTCTAAGGCTTTTTCAAAATTTTCGAAGAACCGGTAGCATTTGGGCTTTTGCAGGGCTGACAATATTGGCTATGTATATGCTCGAAGGTCTGACTGAAGACAATTTCGGTGACGCCGAAGTAGCGATGTATTTCTGGTTTTTGCAAGGATTGATTTTGGGGCAAATAGTTGAAAACGATGAAAAGAGTGTCTCTAGGACGGCGAATTCGCTTCCATAGTTCGATCCCAATTGTGGGAGTACATCTAAACTGGCACGAATACGATCAAAAAAGTCAGGAACTTCTTCGCGAAGCCGATTTTATCTGTTATCCTTCAAGACTTTACGAGCAGTTTTTCAAAGCTCTGGGCAAAAGGATTTTTCCGAAAAACTGCTGTGAATTCATCGGCAACAAAATCCGTCAGACTCTCCTGTTTGAATGGCTTGATATACCTCATCCTCGAACTTGCATTTATTACGGAAAATCCAGAATGGAGAAAATTCTTCAGGACTTTTCCTACCCATTCATTGCTAAAAATCCTGTGGGTAGTTCTCAGGGACGTGGAGTCTTTCTGATTTCTTCCGATGAAGATCTTGAAAGATACCTGGAAAACCACAATCCTGCTTACATCCAAGAGTATCTTCCGGTTGACAGAGATCTTAGAATAGTAATCTTCGGTTCAAAGCCCATTCATGCCTACTGGAGAATTGGAAGGGCAGGGGACTTTAGACACAATGTGTCTCAGGGGGCTGAAATTTCTTTCGATGACATTCCTGAGAGTGCTTTAGATTTTGCCGAGGAAGTCTCAAGGCGCTGTGGTTTTGAAGATGTAGGACTCGACGTGATTGTTTTTGACAATGCTTTTTACGTTATAGAAGCCAACATGGTTTACGGTCAGGAAGGATTCCGAAGATGTGGGAAAAGAGTGGATGAAATGATTGGCAAAATTAAACTGGAAGAAATTCTTTGAGGTTTATCCTGGATTATTCTCTCTCCTTGGGCTATTTTTAAGCCTGCTTTTTATGGGAAAGGAGGAATTTGAAAGTCAAAATGGCTGTAAAACCCTGGCGTATAGTATCCACAAAGTCGGAAAGGAAATGTGGGCTTTTTCGAGTTAGGGTTGATGAAGTAGTAATGCCCACGACGGGAAAGCTTTATAGTGTTTACGCCCTTGATTTTGCTCCCTGGGCGAACATTATTGCGATCACGCCGGATGATGAGGTGGTGATGGTTAAACAGTACCGTCACGGAATTCGTGATATAACCCTTGAACTTCCAGGAGGAGTAATAGACGAGCGGGATGATCCTCAAAGCGGGGCTCGCCGAGAACTGCTGGAAGAAACGGGTTACGATGCTCAAACCTGGGAACTTCTCGGAGTGCTTCACCCTAATCCTGCTATCCAGACCAATGTCTGTTACACTTTCCTCGCTCGGAATGCCTACCAGGCAACTCGTCAGCATTTGGATGAGCTTGAAGATATCGAAGTGGTTCTTCATCCAATACGGGAAATACCCAGGCTTTTGAAAGAAGGTGCTATTTCCCACGCTCTTATTGTGGCAGCTTTCGGCACTTTTTTTCTTAAGTATCCAGAATACTTGAAATAGGAGAAAGCCCCACTCGATGGGGCAATGGTTACTCTGTGAACCTAAAGCCTCCCCCCGATTCAGGAAGTAGGAAGGGGAGGCTTCAGCTTTGTCAAAAACTTACTGAGCCACTATGTCCCACGATTTCAGGCTAGTTCCGTTCATAAACCACATTGTGACCATACCAGTAGAGTTGTTACGCCAGAGGATATCAAAGTTCGAATCAGCATCGAATTTGCCGGTCCCTGTTATATTCCAGGCCTGGTTTCCATTCCCAACAAGTACTGCCCAATTGGTCATCCTCGTTCCGTCCATGAGCCACGTGGTGACCATGCCTGTGGAGGTGTTCCGCCAGAGAATATCTGCTTTGCCATCGCCGTTAAAGTCTCCAACTCTTGCTACAGTCCAATCAGTATTTCCAGCACCTACAATAGGTGCCCAGCCTATCATTCTCGTCCCGTCCATAAGCCACATAGTGACCATACCTGTAGATGAGTTTCGCCAGAGAATATCCGCTTTGCCGTCGCCGTTAAAATCTCCAACTCCTGCTACAGTCCAATCGGTATTTCCAGCACCTACAACAACTGCCCATCTTGTCATATTTGTTCCATCCATAATCCACATGGTGACCATACCTGTGGAAGTGTTTCGCCAGAGAATATCTGCTTTGCCATCGCCGTTAAAATCTCCAACTCCTGCTACAGTCCAATCAGTATTTCCAGCACCTACAATAGGTGCCCAGCTTGTCATATTTGTTCCACTCATAAGCCACATAGTGACCATGCCTGTAGATGAGTTTCGCCAGAGAATATCTGATTTGCCATCGCCGTTAAAGTCTCCAACTCCTGCTACAGTCCAATCAGTATTTCCAGAACCCAAAATAGTTGCCCAGCTTGTTATATTTGTTCCATCCATAAGCCACATAGAGACCACGCCTGTAGATGAGTTTCGCCAGAGAATATCTGATTTACCGTCGCCGTTAAAATCTCCAACTCCAACTACATTCTCCTGTAGAGGTGAATAGTAACAAACCTGCCCTGGTGATACAGTTGTAATTTTTATAGTGGCATTGCTTGTACCCGGCTTTACACTGGTGCTGGTTACTCCAGCAGATGAATTGACCCCGCTGAAATTAGTTGTACTTGTAGGCATGTAGTATAAGCTCCTCTCTTCTGTAGAGCAGTCTGGAATCTTGCCATTTGAATCAAGCTTCAAGACCCAGACATCAGCATTGCCTGTGCCAGAGGACTTAGTGTAACCTGCCACGATGTAGCCACCATCTGAGGTCTGCTGGATGGAGTTAGCTGAATCGTTCCGGGAGTAGGTGAAAATGCCCCCAGGTTCACATCCATATATCTTCTGCCATTGAACATTACCACTTGCATCAAGCTTCAAGACTTCAGACCTGACTGTGCTGTAAAGACCAAAGTTACCATAACTTGCCACGATGTAGCCGCCATCTGAGGTCTGCTGGATGGAGTTAGCTGAATCGTTCCGGGAGTAGGGGATAAAGTCCCCAGGTTCATATCCATATATCTTCTGCCATTGAACATTACCACTTGCATCAAGCTTCAAGACCCAGACATCAGCATTGCCTGCTATAAAGGACTTAGTCACACCTGCCACGATGTAGCCGCCATCTGAGGTCTGCTGGATGGAATTGGCATAATCGTCGTATGTGCCGCCATAGGTCTTCTGCCATTGAACATTGCCGTTTGCATCAACTTTCAAGACCCAGACATCAGCATAGCCTGCACCAAAAGAATAAGTCCAACCTGCCACGATGTAGCCGCCATCTGAGGTTTGCTGGATGGAGTTGGCATAATCGTCTCTCGAGCCGCCATAGGTCTTCTGCCATTGAACATTGCCGTTTGCATCAAGCTTCAAGACCCAGGCATCAGTACCGCCTGCACCAAAGGAATCAGTCCAACCTGCTACGATGTAGCCGCCATCTGAGGTCCGCTGGATGGAGTTGGCCTCATCCCAACCTGAGCCGCCATAGGTCTTTTGCCATTGAACATTGCCGTTTGCATCAAGCTTCAAGACCCAGACATCAGCATAGCCTGCACCAAAGGACTCAGTGTAACCTGCCACGATGTAGCCACCATCTGAGGTTTGCTGGATGGAGTAGGCATAATCATCGCTCGAGCCACCATAGGTCTTCTGCCATTGAACATTGCCGTTTGCATCAAGCTTCAAGACCCAGGCATCAGTACCGCCTGCACCAAAGGAATTGGTGTAACCTGCTACGATGTAGCCACCATCTGAGGTCTGCTGGATGGAGTAGGCATAATCATCGCTTGAGCCACCATAGGTATTTGCCCATTGGGCTGCAGCAACAGGTAGTACCCACAAAAGCATAAACACCATCAAACCAACGAAAGAAAGCTTCTTGTTCATAAGTTTCCTCCTTCTAGAATGACTATAATCCTACTCACCCACCCCATTTGGTTTTCCCCAGATTTTAAATCATATTTTGAAAACACCCCAGTTAATTTCTCACCGCTCACCATCATTGCATCATTTCCACGATAATTTCCCCGAATTTAGAGCAGGAAACCTCTTCGGCACCTTCCATCTGCCGTGCAAGGTCGTAGGTTACTCGCTTTGATTCAATAGCCCTTTCCAGTCCTCGCTCGATAAGGTCGGCTTCTTCCTTCCAGCCCATGTACCTGAGCATCATTGCACCTGACAGAATCAAAGAGCTGGGGTTAACCTTATCAAGCCCGGCGTATTTCGGTGCGGTGCCATGAGTAGCTTCAAAGATTGCGCATTCGTCCCCAATGTTTGCTCCCGGTGCCATGCCCAAACCGCCGACCTGAGCTGCTAGAGCATCAGAAAGATAGTCTCCATTTAGGTTTGGTGTGGCGATAACCGAATATTCCTCGGGTCTAAGGAGAACCTGCTGGAACATTGCATCGGCAATTCTGTCCTTTATTACAACCTTTCCGGGAGGAACCTTACCGTCGTGCAACTTCCACAGGTCATCTTCGGTTATGGTTTTGTCCCCGAAGTAAGACGCTGCAAACTCATATCCCCAGTTTCTAAAGGCTCCCTCCGTGTATTTCATAATGTTTCCTTTATGGACAAGAGTTACAGAAGGGAGGTTATTTTCGATGGCATATTCAATAGCTCGTTTTACGAGCCTTTCCGTGCCTCGTCGGCTTATGGGTTTAATCCCTATGCCGGCGTCTTCCGGAATATGAATTGAGAAGGTATCCTTAAGAAAAGTTGCCACTTTTCTGGATTCTTCCGATCCAGCGGGCCATTCTATGCCGGCGTAAACATCTTCGGTGTTTTCCCGGAAGATAACCATATTGACCTTTTCTGGATTCTTCATCGGAGACGGCACTCCACGGATGTATCGAACGGGTCTGACACAGGCATATAAATCCAGCACCTGCCGAAGTGTTACATTAACACTGCGAAAGCCTCCACCAACCGGTGTAGTCAAAGGTCCTTTAATGGCGATCTTCAAAGAACGGATTTCTTCTATGGTTTCCTGAGGAAGCCAGCTTCCTGTTTCCCGATATGCCTTTTCTCCCGCTAGAAGTTCTTTCCACTGAATCCGCCTCTTTCCTTTAGATGCCTTTTCAACGGCTGCATCAATTACCATGCGGGTTGCTCGCCAAATGTCCGGTCCCGTTCCGTCACCTTCAATGAAACCTATGATTGGTTGATCCGGCACAATGACTTTACCCTGCGAGACTTCGATTTTCTGAGCCATCACGCATTCCTCCGTTCCAAAAAGTGTTTTTTCCGAACCGAATTTGCTTTATGGAGGGATAATCTCCATGGTTTTTCTGTCCCTCACGATGTACTCTACCACAACTCTTTCCGACATACCTGGTGCGATTTTAACAGACGCCGGCATTACTATGACCGGCACGGAGATATTGCCAGAGCTTTTGATGGTATCGAGCGATATGGGAGCTGTATATATGGTTGAGAGATTGTTGAGAATTGACTTGCCTCCAATGAGGACAATAGTTGGGGGTGAAATTTTTACCTCGCTAAGTATTAGTCTGTCGTCAAGATGCCCCTTCCAGTCAACCTGAACGGTTACCTCCTTTGACGTGATAGTGTCCAGAGTTACCTCAACAAAACTTGGTTCAACTCGATTTATTAAAATGCCGGGTGGAACAAACACGTTATCCTGAGTAATCGGCATAATGTTTTTACCTTCAGAAGCCCTTTTTAAGTCGATTCGAACTTCTATCTGCTGTGGTCTTATGGATTTCATGAGAGTGCTGGATCCTGCAAGGTGGAGAGTGACCTGGGTGGGGTTAACTTCTATGATTTCGTAATTCAACGGTCGGTTAAGAAACTCTATTGGAACTTCAACCGACATGACAACGTCCTTGCTTCTTGTAAAGGCAAACCATGCTCCCGAAATGATAACAAAGGAAGCAAAAGCTGCGAAGATGGTCTGAAGACGATTTTTATCCCACCATCGCACCCGTTCTTGTGAAAGAGGCTGTACATGTTCTGTGATGGCTTTGTAAAGAACTTCCGGATCAGATACCACCTGGAGTGTGCCGTTTTTGGCTATGGAAACTCGGCCTCGCTCCTCTGAGACGACTATAACCAGTGCGTCACTTCTTTCTGCCAGTCCCAGAGCGGCTCTGTGGCGTGTGCCGTAGAAGCTCGGCAGATCCGATCTCTGAGAAATGGGAAGAAGCACCGCCACTTCTTTGATTTCATCTCCATCAATAATTATTGCACCGTCATGGACTGGGTTATTAGGCCAGAAGATACTTACTATCATCTCCTGGGAGACCTTTCCATGCCACGGTATGCCGCCGTGAACCAGCTCCGAAATATCTTCCCTGCCCGGAATAACAATAAGCGCTCCGATTCGTTTTTTACCCATCTGCATAGCCGTTTCGGCAATGATTTGTGCCGGAGTCATGACATTTCTGGAGGGCCCTCCCCAGAGGAAACTTCTCAGGTTCTGCACCTGAAGGGCCGAACGAAGTTCGTTTCTGAAGACCACAATAATTATGATGGCTGCAAGAGCAATGACCGCCTGGAGAATCCAGCTTGTTATGACGAGTCCCAGACTTGTCGCAATTTTCTGGAATACCCACAGAATTCCAATGCCAATGATGACTCTAAAAGCGTTCGTCTGGCGGAAAAGCACGTAAATTCTGAAAAGGATGTAACTGTTAAGCAGTATATCTAACACATCCTGCCATCTGACAGTTTTTAGAAAGGCTAGAATAGTCTTCATGGTTTATCAGTCTGTTATGCTAAACCTCAGAGTTTCGTATATACGTCCCGACTCATCCACTATCTCTATCTGCCACGGTCCCTTGTCAGCCTCTCTAAGCTGAATGGAGCTATATGTTGCCCAGCGTGGAGGCTGAAGTTTCAGTTTCACCTGAGTGGTTAATTCGCCTCGATGATACCAGCGGTGATAGATAATTCTGGGGGCAGTAACGTTTTCGAATAGAGTGTAACAAAAAGCTTGTTTCTTTTCTACCGAAAGCACCACAGTTGGTCTTTCGCAGGTGCCGTTCTTTACCATTTCGCACACCAGAGCTGTTTTCAATTGAGGCATTTTCTCTTCGGATGGTGTGGTTTCCTGCGATTCCGATGGCGGAGAAGCCTCGTCTTCTGCTTGTGCTATGGCTGAGCCACATATAATCCAAAGAACAAGGGTTACCCATAATAAAGTTGACGCCAACGTTTTAGCTTTTGGCAACATACTTTCCTTTGCTCCCGAAAGAGTTAAAAAATTATTAAGAAACTCATAGATCCTACACCTCAATCGAAAGCCAGATTATAAATCCTTGGTTATCTCTTTGGAATATTTTTTGACAATTTTCGAGTTTCGGATTATCTTCTGAGCGAAACTTTGCATGAAGCAAAGCGAGAAAGCCACGAAGGCGTGCCAAAAGGTGCGGAGGTATCTGCGTTCGTGGCATTTTCTTTTTTTCAAGACAGAATTCATGGAATTTCTCACCACACCGTGGAATATCAGCCATCTGCTTTTTTCAGGAAGGCTGTAGCCAGGAAAATCTGGTTACTTCTTGCTCTTGCCGCTTTGTGCTTTCTGCTTGTGGTTGTGTCGCTCCTTGTTGGAGCATACCACCTTTCTCCACTTGATGTGTTGAAAGCTCTTCTGGGCGCAAAGTCCGGAAAACAGGAAATTCTTATCTGGAATATTCGTTTTCCCAGGACAGTGGCTTCACTTGTTGTTGGTGCTGGTCTTGCCGTTTCAGGTCTTGCTCTCCAGTCCATTCTTAGAAATCCTCTTGCATCGCCTTCAACTCTCGGGATTAGCCAGGGAGCAGCCTTCGGGGCGGCTGTGTCGGTTGTGGTATTCAAATTGAAATATCTTTCTATAGCCGTTTTTGCTTTCGGAGGCTCTCTATTTGCCGCCATGGCCATTCTTTTTCTGGGACGTCTCAAAAGACTTACGCCTGAATCCATCATTCTCGCCGGGGTCGCTCTGTCATCCCTTTTTTCTGCTTCCACCGTTCTCATTCAGTATCTTGCAACAGAAACTGAGCTGGCTGCGATTGTTTTCTGGACCTTTGGGGACGTTGCAAGGTCTAGCTGGCGGGAGATTGGCGCAACCGCTTTTGTAACCGTTTTTGCTCTGGTCTTTTTATACCTTAAGGCATGGGATCTTATGGCGGTTGAATCGGGAGAAGAAGCGGCAAAGGGGTTGGGAGTCTCAGTGGAAAAACTTCGATGGCAGGGAATGGCCGCAGTGGCGGTGGTGGCTTCAGTAGCCACGGCATTTCATGGCGTAATTGCCTTCGTGGGTTTAATAGCTCCTCATGCAGCAAGGCGGATTTTCGGAGCAAACTATACTCTGCTTGTTCCGGCTACAGCGTTACTGGGAGCGTTGCTTCTCCTCGGAGCAGATACGGCGGGGCGAGCTATCATTGGGTCAGGTGGGCTTCCTGTTGGAGTAATTACGTCATTTATGGGTGCTCCACTGTTTCTGTACCTTTTAATGAGAGGTTACAGGTGATAAATGGTTGTTAATTGAGAGTGGGAGAAAGCAATGGTCATCAAAGTTAAAGACGTTCATTTCAGCTACCCATCCAGAAAAGGTGTTCTGGAAGGGGTGACCTTTGAGGTTCGCCGTGGCGAATGCGTTGCTCTTCTTGGAGTCAACGGGGCAGGGAAGTCAACTCTTCTTAAATGCATGAACTCTATTCTATCTCCCACTAAGGGAGCGGTGTTTGTTGGAGGTGAGGACATATCCGAATGGAGTCGAAATCAGATTGCTCGCCGAATTGGCTATGTGCCTCAACGATCTCACGACTCAGAATTGACCGTTTTTGAAATGGTCGCTCTCGGAAGAAAGCCTTACATCAACTGGTTTCTTAGAGAGCGCGACTACGAGATTGTTGACGATATCATGGCGGTTCTTGGCTTAAAAGACTTTGCAATGAAAAGAGTTAGCGAACTAAGCGGCGGGGAACTTCAAAAAGTTATGATCGCTAGAGCGCTCGCTCAAACTCCCGACGTGCTACTTTTAGACGAACCTACAAGTCACCTCGATATGAAAAACCAGCTTGAAGTTATGAGAGTTATTCGGGACCTTACTAAAAAGCGAAAACCGTCGGTTTCTACCATAGTTTGCCTTCATGATGTGAATCTTGCTTTACGTTTTGCCGATAGGCTTATTTTTCTTAAGGACGGTATTATTTGGGCGGTTACAACTCCTGAAGGACTCGATCCGGAGATAGTCAGGGATGTTTACGGAGTTCGAGTCCAGATAGTTCGAGTAGGCAGGCATATTGTAGTGATCCCGGTAGATGATGAGGAAGGAGAGTATCATGAAGAAAGCGATCATCTGGTGGCTGATATGTCTTTTTACAGGGGTAGGGTGGCTGAGCGATGTTTATAGCGAAACACCGAATGGCAAAATAGTCGTTACCGACGGGGTCGGGAGAAGTGTTGAAATTCGAGGTGATGTAAAACGCATTGTATGCCTTGGTCCTGGAGCGTTGAGACTTATCAGCTATCTGGAAGCGGTGGATCGAGTGGTTGGAGTGGAGGAACTTGAAAAGCGGGCTCTTGGTGGGCGTCCCTATAGATTGGCTCATCCTGAACTTGCCAATCTTCCATCCGTAGGTCCCGGTGGTCCGGAAAGTATCAACAAAAAACCCAATATGGAGGCTCTGCTTGGCGTTTCTCCGGACGTTATTTTCATAACCTACATGGAAGCAGCCCTTGCGGATGAAGTCCAGAAGGCTCTGAATATTCCCGTGATAGTGCTTTCATACGGGCGATTTGCCACTTTCGATGAATCTTTGTATTCGTCTCTCAAGGTTGCCGGTAAAGTTCTCGGTAAAGAAAACCGTGCAGAAGCGATAGTTAACTTCATTGAGAGCGTTCGTAGCGACCTTAATAACCGTACAAAAGATATCCCACAGGAGAAAAAACCTCGAGTCTATGTTGGAGGAATCGGCTATCGAGGTTCTCATGGGATTGAAAGCACCGAACAGCATTATATTCCTCTGGAGTGGACCAACTCGATAAACCTTGCCAATGAGATCAGCGCTAAGGTGGGTTCTCACGTTTTTAGCGACAAAGAGGTAATCCTTAAGCTGAACCCGGATGTGATCTTCCTCGACGGAGGTGGACTGGATCTGATTCGTCAGGACTATCAGAAGAAACCGGATTTTTATAAAAGCCTTAAAGCTTTTCAAAACGGCTCCGTATATGTGCTCTTCCCTTTCAACTACTACGCCACGAATGTAGAAACAGTCATAGTGGATGCCTATGTTGTAGGCAAAGTGCTCTATCCGGATAAATTCGTTGATGTGGATATAGAAAGCAAGGCTCGAGAAATTTACAAATTTTTCCTTGGAAAAGACGTTTATGATGCGATGAAAGATCTTTACGGAAAGCCGGGAGAAAGAGTAATCTTTGATGGAAAATGAAGCGAAAGATGGAGGTTTGGTTATGAATCACGATGAAATTAAAAAGTATGAAGGGTTTAAAGAATGCGTGGATTTTCATGGTCATGTTTGTCCTGGCTTATCGTTAGGCTATAAAGCCGCAAAAGTTGGTATCGAAATGCTCAACGAAGTGCGAGCAGAAGATGAGGAATTGGTCGCCATAGTTGAAAACGACTCGTGTTTTGTGGATGCAGTTCAGGTTCTAACCGGATGCACCTTCGGCAAAGGCAATCTTATTTACAAAGACTATGGAAAGATGGCTGTAACTTTTGCCAGCCGTAAAACGGGCAAAGGGATAAGGATTAGCCTTAAGGGAGGAGCCTTTAGACCTCAGGATAGGCAGGAACATTTTGAGTTGCTACAGAAGGTGCTAAATGATACGGCTACGGAAGATGAACGTAAGCGCTTCTGGGAACTTCATCTCGAGCGAAGCAGAAAGGTGCTGGAATCCAGCCCCGAGGAACTTTTTAACATTGAGGAAGTAAAGATTGACCTTCCGCCTAAAGCCAGAATTGTGCCGTCGGAAGTGTGTGCTGAATGCGGTGAAGCAACTATGCAAACGAAAATGGTGGAACATGATGGCAAAAGGCTTTGTCGAGCCTGTGCCGAAAGGAGAAATTAAAAATGATGCTCGAACCACATGATTTCAAGCGATTGCTTCCTCTTCCTCTTACTTTGATTACAACAATTGATGCTGATGGCAGGGCGAATGCGGCGCCCTATGGATGCGTTATGCCTATTTTGAGACCCTTGGATTTAATAGCCATCGCATCAGCTCTTCCTAGAGATACTCTTCGGAACATAAGACAAACTCAGGAGTTTGTAGTGAACGTTGTTGTTCCGGCATCTTTCAGGAAAGCGATGCTTTGTGCCAAAGCCTATCCTCCCGGCGTTAACGAACTCGAAGAAGTCGGGCTAGAATCGATTCCTGCCCGCAAAGTAAAGCCTCCTCGTGTGAAGGAATCTTTGGGATGGATTGAAGCAAAGCTCGAAGAGGAGATATTAAAGGATAACTATTCCCTGATTATTGGGAAAGTGGTTTGTGCCGAGATCAACGAAGCTTATATTTCCGAGGGAAGTCTTCAGGAATCTCCGGTTGTTATCTTGTTTCCGTTTTTTAAGAAGTTAGGAGATAAAGTAGGATCGCGGGATGAATTTGAGTCATGAGCCACTGATGTTACTCACTAGTTCCACCGAAGGCGGGAGTACGTGCTATTGCTCCACATGAATTATTTGCCTGTTCCGTTGAGTGGTAAATTCTATCCAGAATGCCGTTTATAAAAGCTGAGGAATCCTTGTCCCCAAAAATTTTTCCAAGCTCAATTGCCTCATTGATGGAAACTTTTGGTGGAATTTCGGAACAATACAGCATTTCAAAGACCGCCATACGCATAATGTTTCTGTCAACTATCGACATTCTGTAGATCTTCCAGTTTTCTGAGACGCTTTCTATAATTTTATCCAGCTCTTTACGATGTCTGCAAACACCTCTTACAAGAAATTCCATAAAAGCTCTGTCCCAACTCCCGGAACTAAGGTTTAAATCAGAGTCATGTTTGGAATCTGTGTCTATCTCTCCTCCGAAACTTTCGTAAAATGAAGCTATGGCTTCGTCCGGGGCAACATTTCTGATATCTATGGCATAAAGAATCTTCAGCGCTACGGCTCTGGCTCCTCGCCGTCCCTTGAATACAATACGATTTTTAGGAGGCATACTATAGAGTCCCCTCTATCTGCTTCAAAAGATTTGCCATTTCAATGGCAGCGATTGCCGCATCCCAGCCTTTGTTGCCAGCTTTAGATCCAGCCCGTTCTATGGCTTGCTCCAGGTTGTCGGTCGTCAGCACACCAAATGTGACGGGTACTCCCGTTTCTAAACTGACCGTGGCAATGCCTTTTGAAACTTCATTTGCTACATAATCAAAGTGTGGTGTAGCTCCACGAATTACTGCCCCCAGACAAATCACAGCATTATACCGTCCTGAACGAGCAAGTTTTTTAGCAACAAGGGGAATTTCAAAGGCTCCTGGGACCTTAAATACCTCCACATCCTGTTCCCTGGCTCCACTTCTCATCAGAGCATCGAGGGCTCCACCAAGGAGCCGTTCCCCTATGAAGTCGTTAAACCGACTGACAACGATGGCAAAACGCAGTCCTTCAGCAATGAGTTTCCCTTCGAAAACTTTCATCTTTAGCTCTTCCTTTCCTTCTTTTCTAACCTTTCAATCCTCAGCAAATGCCCCATCTTGCTACATTTGGTTCGTAGATAGTTAAGATTGCATTCGTTAGGCGGGATCTCTAACGGGACTCTCTCCGTGATTGTAATTCCGTATCCCTGAAGACCGACAATCTTTTTGGGATTATTGGTCATAAGTCGCATCTTTCTAATACCAAGATCTACAAGGATCTGAGCTCCAATACCGTAATCTCTCAGGTCTTCTTTGAACCCTAGAACTTTATTGGCTTCAACCGTATCATATCCATTTTCCTGAAGCTTGTAAGCTTTGATCTTGTTAATAAGCCCAATACCTCGCCCCTCGTGATTCCTCATGTACAGAATGACGCCCTTTCCTTCACGGTCTATCTTTTTCATAGCCGTTTTTAACTGTTCACCACAGTCGCACCTCAGAGAACCAAACACGTCCCCGGTGAGGCATTCAGAATGCACTCGCACAAGCACTTCATCTTCTGGATTAATATCGCCTTTAACCAGAGCTACATGAACGTAATCATCTACCATGTTTGAATAGACAATAATTTTGAATTCTCCGGCAAAAGAAGTAGGGAGCCTAGCCTCGGCTTCTCTTTTTACAAGGCGCTCGGTTCTCATGCGATATCTAATAATATCGGCCACGGCTACAATTTTGATCCCGTGCTCCTGGGCAAAAATTTCCAGATCCGGCATACGCGCCATCGTGCCGTCGTCTTTCATGATTTCGCATATAACGGCGGCAGGACGAAGACCGGCAAGCCGAGCAAGATCAACGGATCCTTCAGTCTGTCCTGCTCTGACAAGCACCCCACCTTCGCGGGCTCTCAAGGGAAAAACATGACCTGGCGTAACGAGATCCTCAGGCTTAGCATCCGGCTTCACTGCCGTAAGGATTGTGTGAGCTCTATCGTAAGCACTGATACCGGTTGTTACACCATGGCGAGCCTCTATGGATACGGTGAAAGCTGTGCCAAAGCGGGAAGTATTGTCCTGAACCATCATGGGTAGCCTGAGTTGATCAACAATTTCAGGAGCAAGAGCCAGACAAATAAGCCCTCTTCCATATTTAGCCATGAAGTTTATTGCTTCAGGTGTTACTTTTTCTGCAGCTATACACAGATCTCCTTCGTTTTCCCGATCTTCATCATCCACAAGGATTATCATCTTTCCCTGCTGGATATCCTCAATCGCCTCCGGAATAGTTGCAAGCGGCATGTTTCCTTTCCCTCCCACACAAGGCTCTCCAAAAGCCTGTTTTTTAAACTTCCGCAATTTCTATAGCACGGTGGTTAGATAATATCAAGGCATCGAGGCGTCCAATCTTTTAAATAAGATATTGCTGCAGATCTTTCGCTTTTGTAGCTTTACTTTAAGTTGACGATAAGTTGTATGTGTTGTAGATGTTACTTTCTGAGCAGTTAAGCATTTTGGTCCAAGACAGAGGATACAATGGTCGAGGAAAAAACAGAAAGACGGGAATATTTTAGAGTAAAAGATGTTCTTCAGGTTGCAGTTAAGAAGCTTCCCCCTTTCTCGGTCCTACCTTCATCAAGAGTGGTAGGATATCCAGTGTCAATCGCTTCGGATGTTGTTGTAGCCCCTGAAACAGTAGATCCCTTTATAGTACGTCAATTTCAGGCGATCCATCAAAAACTTGATGCAATCCTTGAATATTTATGCTTGGACAAGCTGGGTTTCGTGGATATGGAATACCAGGAAGTGGATTTGAGCGCAGGAGGGATTAGATTCAGTTCACCAGAGAAGTTCGAAGAAGGGGATATCGTGGAAATCAAGCTAGTGTTACCAACTGCCCCACCTTTTTATATCATTTGTTACGGTGTAGTCAAAAGATGTACAAATTGTGCCGAAAAAAGCGAAGTCGCCGTTGAATTTACCAACATGAGCGAGGATATTAGATCTATCATTATGAAGTACGTTCTCCAAAGGCAGCGTCAGGATATTAGGAGGTAGGCGTTGTTTGCTATTATCGGATGCGTTGTCGTTCTTGTGGCGGTCGTTGGTGGATACCTCCTGGAACATGGAAACTTGCATGTGCTTTTCCAACCAGCAGAGGTGGTTATCATATTCGGAGCGGCAACGGGAGCCCTTCTTATTTCTTCGCCAGGTCCGGTTTTTAAGGCTGTAGTTAAAACTTTTCCAAAAATCTTTTCATACAAAGGACTTTCGAAACAAGATTATGTGGATTTGTTGGTTCTGCTTTTTAAGCTCTTTCAGAAGATGCGAAAGGAAGGACTGATTTCGGTTGAAGAAGAAATTGACAATCCCGAGAAAAGCAAAATCTTTTCGGCTCACCCACAGGTACTCAAAAACCATCACGCCATTAGTTTTATCTGTGACAGCATTCGTATAGTGATCACCAGCAATATGCCTGGCCATCAACTAGAAGATCTCCTGGAACGAGATATTGAAATTCTCCATCATGAGGCTCTCCTCCCGGCTCATTCTGTAGCACGTATTGCCGACTCTCTCCCCGGCCTTGGAATTGTTGCGGCTGTTCTCGGAGTTGTGTTGACCATGGGTAAAATTGATCAGCCTCCTTCAGTGTTAGGACATAGCATTGGTGCGGCTCTGGTTGGGACTTTCCTTGGAGTGCTCGCCTGTTACGGTTTTGTCGGTCCGATGGCCGCAACCATGGAACACATGGCTCGCGACGAAAAAGAGTATCTCGAAGTGATTAAAGCTGCCCTTGTTTCATACGTCGATGGAGCCGCTCCGCAGGTGGCCATAGAAGTGGGGCGAAGAACAATTCCTGGTGATTTCCGCCCGTCGTTTATAGAACTTGAAGAACAACTTAAGGCGGCAAAATGAAAGAACAAACACCGATTATCAAAAAAGTCAAAAAAGTTTCAGGTGGTGGACATCATGGCGGAAGCTGGAAGGTTGCCTATGCCGATTTCGTCACCGCCATGATGGCTTTCTTCCTTCTTTTGTGGTTGATAACTATGACTTCACCGGAAAAAAGAGCTAGATTAGCTACTTACTTTAAGTATTTTAGTATATTTGAAAAAAGCGGAACTTCATTCTTGGAAGGACAACCAGGCATGACGCCCTATCCTGGAACGCCTCATCAGGAACAAATACGAGAAGAAGAGCCTAAAAAGGAAGATGAACCTAGAGGAACCGGTCTGGAATCAAAGATTGAAGGGATCCCCAGGCTGAACAAAGGGGAACTTGCCGAAAAACTCAAATTCCTTGTGCAATACAGTTTAATGGAAGTTAGAGACCAGGTCATGATAGATGTAATTCCAGAAGGTGTTCGAATCCAGATAGTTGATCAAGAAGGCAGGCCTATGTTTGCTCCGGGAAGTGCACAGCTCAGCCCCGAAGCAAAGAAAATCCTAAAGGTAATCACTGATGCCATTAACGGGCTCGACAACAAAATAACCATTGACGGTCATACCGATGCAACTGGTCTCGCTTCTGGCAAATACACTAACTGGGAACTCTCAACTGCTCGAGCTTCAGCAGCAAGGCAGGAAATGGAGCGAAACGGGCTTAATCCAGATCGAATTGCCAGAGTCTCCGGATACGCCGCTACACAGCCTCTCTTTCCCGATAATCCCAACGACCCAAGAAACCGTAGAATCAGCATAACTATTATGTTTCCTGAGCAACCCAGGAAATAAAAAGCTACCTGTTTTCACCTCTTACCAGTATCCACAAAACAGGAAGTGCAAGTGCCTGAATGAGCACAGAAAATCCAATAAGAACAGGTAAAGATATGCCGTATAGCCAGCCCATTAAGGCGCTTCCGGCAAACCATGATATACCAAAAACGGAGTTGAATACCCCGTAGGCAGTTCCACGTCTATCGGGAGTTACCATTTTAGATACAGCCGCTCGCATAATAGATTCTTGAGCCCCCATTCCTATTCCCCATAGCACCATCCCCGCAAACACTTTGCCAAGAGACGGAGAAAACACAAAAAAAGGAAAACACATAGAAAACACTAACGGTACGAAGAGCACTCTTAATCCCTTTTGATCAAAGACCTTGCCTAGAATTAGCGCCGCAACGGCATCAACTCCCATAGCCGTAGCGTAGAGCAGAGGAATCCATTTAGGAGACACTGCTGAAGTCCGCTCGAAACTGTAAGCAATGAGCGGAAAGTCAACGTAACCGGCGGCTACCAGTGCCATGGCTACTAGGTAAAGCTTGTATGACCTTGAAAATCCTTCGGCCTTTAAAGTGACAGTCAAAGGTTCAAAACATTCGGGCGTAGGGTAGATAAAACGAGCCGTAATCAGAATTGCCAGGGCAATTACTGCAGGGATCAATAAAAAGGCAAAAGACGTACGGTAGCTGCCTCCCGTGCTAAGAACCAAGAGCACAATAAGAGGACCCACGATGGCGCCAATTTGATCAAAGGCCTCGTGCAAACCAAAGGCCCAGCCACGCCCCACTTCACAACTTGCATAGGAAAGCATTGCATCCCGAGAGGGAGTCCTTATTGCTTTACCAACTCGTTCCATCACTATAAGAATCGCCGCAATCCACCAATTGTAAACGATGGCAAGTAAAGGCACGGCAAGAAGGTTTACTGCATATCCCACCAAAGTAATTCTCCAATAGCGTTTTGTTCTGTCTGCCATATAGCCAGAAAGAAGTCGGAGAACATAACCGGCAAATTCGCCGAAGCCGGCTACAAATCCTACAACAAAAGCCGATGCTCCAAGAGTCTGCAAAAAGGGACCGGTGATACTTCGAGCACCCTCATAGGTGGCATCGGAAAAGAGACTCACTGAACCGATGAGCACTACAAAAATCAGAGCTTGCTTCTTCATCGTGTTTTCTGCCATGATGTTTCTCCTTTTTCGGCTAACAATAACCATGAAAAGCAGAGTGAGTTTCCTTTCACTCTATCCCAAGAGATAGATACGCAACGCCCATAACGCACTTCCGGACAAAATAACCCACATAACGTCAACAGAAGCCTGAAGAGCCGTGAAAGCAAGAAGAGCAAGCACGGCTCCGGCGAGATTCCATGATGTTTTTACAATCAGCATAGCCGCCATGGCGGTCATAAGCCCGCTAAGAGTTGCCAGGCTGGCTCTGAAGACGGCATGAGCTATCCAGTGATGAAGCCATAAATCACTCAAGACCATCGCCCACAAAAGTATGAGAAAAGATGGCGAGAAGGTTCCAAAGGCAGAAACTATCGCTCCCCAGATGCCATCCCTGTAAAATCCCACAAATACAGAGGTTATAACAATGGGACCAGGAGTTAACTGTCCCAAAGCTATTCCATCTAAAAGAGTTTCCATGTCCATCCAGCCTTTCTGGACAACAACGTGAAGCATTACAGGAAGTGCGGCAAATCCCCCACCAAAGGCGATTATGTCAATCTTCGCCATGGTCATTGCCAGAACTGCAAGAGATGGGCGAAGTTTTAATAGGCAGGTGATGATGGCAGCACAGCCCGAAGTAGCTACAAAGGGAGCCAGAATTTTTCCCAGAAAGTTTCTAGCATTTCGTGAACGAACAACTCCACCAGAAGTGTGGTGCCTGGCACCTTTGGCACTTTTCCTGAAAACAATTATCCCGACCGCTATTGCGCAAACTAAAACTATCGGTGGGGAAAGGTGAAAAGAAAAGGCAATAGCTGCAAAAAGAGCGATCAAAAGGTCTGAAAGGCTATGGGTGTATCGTCTTATAAAATCAATTGCTCCGTGAAGAACAATAGCCACGACGATTATTTTCAAGCCACTAAAGAGATTCACAACCCAGGCTACTTCTCTGTTACTAAAATATAGCCAGGATAGGGCAAGCATCATTACAAAGGCTGGGGAACCGAATCCAACAAAGCTGACAATTGCTCCCAGAAGCCCCCTTGTTTTCATGCCGACGTAAGCAGCAAGTTGCATTACCGTAGCGCCAGGGATCATCTGGCAGATAGCTATGCCTGTGCGAAAGTCTTCCTCGGTGATCCATTGATGCTTTAAGACGATCTTCCTAACATGGGGAATCATGGCGGGTCCGCCAAAGGCGGTAGCACCTACTCGAAGAAATCCGAAAAACAAATCAGTGAGCTTGACATAAGCGGTATCGAGCATCTATAACTCCCACACCAGCAAAGAACAATTGGGTAATGCTCCAAAGTGCCAGCCAATTCTATTGAGACAGTAAGGCACTTTCAAGGGAAAAATCGTTAGTAACACTCATACGGAGACTTTCCTTGACAGGGATTTCACAAGTTTTTAGAGTGCAACTTGCTGAGGATGGTCTCTATTCTCTACTGACTGAAAGAGGTGAGCGCATGTCAGAGGTGAAAAGACTTAGAAGGATCAGAAACATCGGTATCATTGCTCATATTGATGCTGGAAAAACTACCGTAAGCGAGCGAATCCTTTATTATACAGGCAAATCCTACAAAATGGGGGAAGTTCATGATGGAACTGCCGTCATGGACTGGATGGATCAAGAACAGGAACGGGGCATTACCATCACATCGGCGGTAACAACCTGTTTCTGGCGGGATCACGAAATTCACCTGGTAGATACACCCGGACATGTAGATTTCACCATTGAAGTGGAACGGTCACTTCGAGTGCTTGACGGAGCTATTGCCGTCTTTTGTGCCGTGGGGGGAGTAGAGCCTCAGTCGGAGACGGTCTGGCATCAGGCTGATAAATACAGAGTTCCCAAAATAGCCTTTGTGAATAAGATGGATCGTATAGGCGCCAACTTTGATCAGGTCATAGAACAGATGAAGGAAAAACTCGGCGCAAATCCCATACCTATTCAGATTCCGGTAGGAAGGGAGTCGGATTTCAGAGGCGTTGTCGATCTGATTTCCATGCGCCAGATCATGTGGAAAGATGAGACACTCGGCGCCGAGTATTACTACATCGACATAGAACCTGATCTCCTTGACCAGGCAAAAGAAGCGAGAGAAATCCTAGTTTCCAAAATCGCTGAACACGATGAAAGTATCATGGAAAAGTATCTCGAGGAACAACCCATAGAACCGTCTGAAATTATCTCAGCCTTGAGAAAACTCACGCTGGAACTGAAGGCTGTTCCCGTGCTTTGCGGTTCTGCCCTTAAAAATAAAGGTATTCAGCCTCTCCTTGATGCTGTTGTTGATTTTCTGCCTTCACCGCTCGATATTCCTCCTGTGGTTGGATTTCATCCCGAAACCGGCGCAAAGGAAGAACGTTTTGCAAGCTCAAAAGAGCCTCTTGCTGCACTTGCCTTCAAGATTTTCATGGACGAGGGCAGGAAACTCACCTACGTCCGTATTTACTCCGGCAAGATGGAAGTCGGTTCAGAAATCTATAACGCTACCAAAAAGACTCGGGAAAAACTTTCCAGAATTTTCTCCATGCACGCCAATAAGCGTGAACGAAAGGATAAGGCAGAAGCTGGTGACATTGTAGCAATTATGGGCATGAAGAGCGCAACCACAGGGGATACCTTCTGCGATCCATCTCGCCCCATTCTGCTTGAACCAATAGAAATTTACGAGCCAGTTATTTCAATGGCGGTAGAGCCTTACTCAAGGGCGGATCAGGATAAGCTTATCGAAAGCCTCAGCCGTATTGCCGAAGAAGACCCAACCTTCAGATTTCATGAGGATCCTGATACTGGACAGATCATAATTCGAGGCATGGGTGAATTGCACCTCGATGTCTTGCTAACCAGGCTTGAGCGGGAATACAACGTAAAGGTTAATGCCGGAAAACCCCAGGTTGTCTATAGAGAAACGATCCAGAAAAGCGCCGATGGAGAAGCTGTATTCGATCGAGATATTGGAGGCGTCAAGCATTTTGGCTCTGTGGCTGTTCACATCGAGCCAAGAGCACGCGGGCGAGGAAATCTCGTTTCGATTGATGTGCCACCTGAAGCCGTCCCGGAAACCATGCTTCCCCATATTGAGCAGGGTATTGAAGATGCGCTCGCCAGCGGAGTCATACTGGGATATCCTGTTGCTGACGTAGAAGTAAGGGTGGTGGATGCAAAATGTGATTTGCAGAAACCAAGTGACCTCGCTATGCGTGTTGCTGCCAGTATGGCCGTTAAAAATGCGTGCTCCAAAGCCGACCCCGTTCTGCTTGAACCTTACATGAAGGTGGAAGTTACCACTCCTGAGGAATTCCTCGGGGATGTGATAGGAGATCTAAACGCCAGAAAGGGGCGAGTGGAAAGTATTATTTCACGCCGAGCGGTTCAAGTGCTTCAGGCGACTGTGCCGCTTTCGAAGATGTTTGGCTACGCCACGGTTCTAAGATCCATGAGTCAAGGGCGAGCAACCTTTACAATGCAGTTTTCTCATTATGACATAGTAACAAACTGAGCTATAGCGGAGGGAAATCAAGCTACATGCTGTATAAATATAAGGACGACTGATCCTCCGATACGATGGAGATTGGAAGGGAATTACGCTAAAAGAGAAAGAAGGGATAAACATGAGGGAAATTACATCCTGCCAGAATACCAATGTCTTTATGCTAGGCAATGAAGCCATTGTTAGGGCAGCGCTGGAAAGTGGTGTTCGGTTTGTTTCGGCATACCCGGGAACTCCTTCATCCGAAATTATTGACAGAATGTATGAAATCAGGCGGGAAACGGGAGTTCGAGTTGAATACGCCGTCAACGAAAAGGTATCAATGGAAACGGCTGCTGCGGTGGCTATATCTGGGGCAAGAAGCCTGTGTTCAATGAAACATGTTGGACTGAATGTAGCAGCCGATGTTTTCATGACTCTTGCTTACGTAGGGGTTAAGGCTGGTATGGTCATTGTCACCGCCGATGACCCGTCTCTTCATTCCAGCCAGAATGAGCAGGACAACCGCTTCTACGCTCGCATGGCTCTCGTTCCCATGCTCGAGCCGGCTACGCCTCAGGAAGCTTACCTTATGATCAAAGAAGCCTTTGAGATTTCAGAACGTTATGGAGTTCCCTGCATTGTTAGAACTACAACTCGAGTCAATCACGCTCGAGGCATCGTAAGGGTAGGGGAGTACCGAGCTATACAAAACGCTGAAAAGATTAGCGGCTCATTTGCCAAAGATCCCTTCCGTTACGTTGTGGTTCCTATGGTTGGTAGAAGGCTTCGAGTGGAGCTTTTAAACCGTCTGAAAAAGCTAGAAGAAGCAACAGAGCAAAGCTCTTTTCAGATTGTTAAAGGCGATGGGAAGCTTGGGATCATCACGAGTGGAGTCTCGGTTTTATACGTAGAAGATGCTCTGAGGGATCTCGATATAACCGACAGAGTGAAGGTCCTAAAACTCGGCATGACCTTTCCCCTGCCTAAATTACTGATTAAAAACTTCCTGGAATCGGTGGAAAGTGTTCTTGTCGTGGAGGAACTGGAACCGTATCTTGAAGAAGCAGTTCGAGCTATTGCGCAGGAAGCAGGCTGGGTGGGCAAGATAGCTGGTAAGGACTATGTCCCCAGAGCCTTTGAACTCAATGTGCCTTCGGTCAGAACGGCAATAAGTAAATTCTGGGGAATAGCCTACGAGCCCAAATATGAGCCGATTCCGCCTAATGTTGTGCCGTCCGACCTTCCTCAACGTCCACCAAACCTCTGTCCAGGGTGCCCTCACAGAGCCACCTACTATGAGGTTAAGAAAGTGTTTGGTCCGGAAGCTCTTTATCCCACCGACATCGGTTGCTACACGCTTGGCCTCCTTCCGCCACTGAGCATGGCGGATTTTCTTATATGTATGGGTTCAAGTGTTTCCACTGCCGGCGGATTCAGCATAGCTCAGGAGAGACCCGTTGTTGCTTTCATAGGAGATTCTACCTTTCTTCACGCAGGCATTCCCGGCCTTATCAATTCTGTCTTTCATGACCATCGTTTCCTTCTTGTAATCCTCGATAATTCCACCACGGCTATGACAGGGCATCAGCCTCATCCTGCGGCGTCAATGACCAGAGAAGGACTATGCGAACCCAAAGTAAGGATTGAAGATATTGCTAGAGCCTGTGGAGCAAAGCGAGTTGAAATTGTAAATCCGATACAGGTTAACAGAACAATTGAAACGATCACATCGGTTTACGAAGATTTGAAAAGGGAAGCGGGTGTGTATGTGGTTATTTCCAGAAGCCCCTGTCCTTTGCTAGAAAGGCGAGTGGTCAGGAAGCCACAGAAGATTTTCTTCCATGTTGACGAATCCTGTGATGGTTGTGGCAGATGCCTCGAAGAGCTTGCCTGTCCGGCATTTTATCGAGAAGACGGCAAAGTTCAGATCAACCGACTGTTTTGCATAGGATGCACCGTTTGTGCTCAGATATGTCGTTCAATCAAACCGGTGCGGGTAGACGGTAAATAGGTCAGGAGTGGAGGCGGACAAGATGGAAAAGAAAGATATGCTTCGAATGTTCTTTGTTGGAGTAGGAGGGCAGGGGGTTCTTCTGGCAACACGGCTCATAGGTGAGGCGAGTCTGCTGGCGGGTATTTCGGTATCGATGAGCGAAGTTCACGGTATGGCTCAGCGCGGAGGAGTGGTAGAATCGGCAGTGGTGCTGGGCAATCGAGCAAGCAATGTGATCGGTGAAGGAGAAGCCGATGTAATGGTCGCCTTTGAACCCCTGGAAGCAGTTAGATCTCTCACCAAGTGTCATCGTGGGAGCCTTGTAATAACCAATACGGCTCAGATCCCGCCTTTTTCTGTCACTCAGGGAACTTCTAAGTATCCGCCACTGAACGGCATCATGACAATTTTAGCACGCGAAGTTGGCAATTTTTATACCGTTGATGCTCTGGATATTGCATCAAAGGCAGGATCTGAACAGGCAGTAAATGTGGTGCTTGTCGGATTTCTGACGGGCCTTATGGAAAATCTCGGGAACAAAATTTTCCCCTCTTTGGATTTTTTTACCAAGGCGCTTGAACTAATAGTTCCCCAAAAGCTTCTTCAGGTTAACCGCCGTGCTTTTGAAATGGGTTATGAGGAGAGCAAAAAAAGTAATGCCCAAAAATAAGCCTTGTGTCTGCATTTTTGGAACTTATTTTGCTTATCTTAAAATTGCTCTTGACCGACGAAATGTATTGGGAGTAAGGATAGATTGAAGCGATGGAGGCGTCAGGGGCTGATCGGTAAGATCAGAAGAAAGAATAAAGCTAGCACCCACAAGAGTAGGGGAATGCAGCTCATGGAGAGCTGACTATGAGGATCAATCATGTAGAGATCCTCGAAAAGGTATGTAAGGATGTGATCGAGACAATCCTAATGTGTCTTGATCACGCAAATAAGGGAACGGTCTATCTGGTAGGCCCTTTGCCAGAGCTTAGAGTGGTTCGAGTTACGTCGGGTATTCGAGCTGACGGCAACGGGGAACTAAAATGGGGACTACCTGAAGTATCCGACTACAATCCTCCTGGAAAGACATGGCTTCAGTACCGTGATGAACCTGGAAGACCTCTTGAAGCGATGGCCTGGTGCGTGGAGCACCAGAAAAGCTGGACGGCGGATAATCCGTTTGAGGATGCTCGTAGTGTGAGGAAGCAACTGATGGGAGAACCGGAAGACTATCATCACATGGAACCGGTGCTCCTTAAGAAGAGCGAAATTTACGAACATCCACTGACCATTGATGACTATCCGACCACATGGGACGGCAAACCAATCTGGCAAGACACGGATTACGCTGTTGTGGCTGTTATAAAAATACATTTCGTTCCTAATAGCATCAGGCGTGGCGATAGATCAACCAAGCTTATTAAGCAGCTTGCCAGACGATTCGGATCAGAGCTCCTATCACTTCATCTTCGTGAGTTTTTCTATGAAGCAAGACGTCAGCTCGATCAGATGCGCATTGAAAGTTGTAATGTTCTGGCTCACGATCTTCGTAATCCAATAATGAAGCTTGGTTTTATCGCATCGGCTATTAATACCGAAATAGCCTTTTTCAGGGAATTGTGGGAAGACTATCTCGTAAGCCATGTGCCAGGCCTTAAGTCAAGGAAAGAGATTTTACAGAAACTAAATCGTCTGGCTCTGGAAATCCAGAGCAGAATAACACCTGATCAGCCTTCTTACTCTGCGTTACATCAAATTGTTGAGCATCAGCGAGATCTTGTTGTCTCTAACTATTTGCCAGAAAAGGCAATAGATAAGATTGATCGTACCATCGTGCCTCTCTGGTCAAGCATTTTGGACGATCTTATGCCCAGAGGGATGATTTCTCCGGAAGAATCGAAAGCCGTTATTGAGAACCTCAATCTTCTTAAGGAAGCAGTTTACTACGGAATAAGGGATGAAATAATCAAGTCGGTCAACCATATTCCGGAAGATTTCAAGGAAAAGTGGGTAGATCTTGCTTACAGAGAATTTTCCTTTGATAACATAGAAATTCTTAACGAGTTTATAACTCTTCTTGGTAATGCTCCTATTGAAATTCCGCATCATGGTCATATCCGCAAAAATCTATTCTATCTGAAGACTCTTGCAGAAGTCGTACAGGAGTTAAATTCTCGCGTGGCTACCATTATTGAGACATTGAAGAATACTAGACCGGTCATATCATGGATGATGGAACCGACTAACAAGGATTCTTCCGAGCCTGAGAAAAACCGGTGTTAAAACCTATCGAGTGGGGTATTTTAATCCCTCGTTCTGCGGGACTCAGCACTCTCATACCGAGCGTAAGCGAGGCATCCCATAGAGAGCCCCCTAACTGCGTCGTTCAAGGTGACGGATAGGTTTGTAGGGCGCACGGCTGTGCGCCCATGTTGTTTCTTTCTAAGACCGTTTTTTCAACACTGTGATTTGAGCAAGCCTGAAGTCAATTCAAGAAGTTGAGAACTCTCCTCGTAAGCTCTAGCACAAAAAGAACCAAGATGATCTTTGGTTCTATCAAAGTCATCCACAAAAGCCTGAAGGTCTTTGTTTTTTAGCCATTGTGAGTATTCTCCCAGAATTTCTTGCATAAGCGCGACTATTCGGGGCGTATAGGGATTCATCTGGGATATAGCACCGTAGAGCCATCCACTTTGAGCAAACATACGCCCGAGAATGCTTATTTCCATTCTGTAAACAGGGCTCGTGTATTTAAGAGTTTCTTCGATGTCAATCCCAAGTTCCCTAATGACCCTTCCCTGGATCATAGTGCTAAGATGGAACAGTACTTGAATGATTGCCATTAGTTCATCGTGTCTTTCGGGTGAACATTCCCTAACAACCATTCCTTCTGCTTCAAATTCAAGCTTTAACCGCTCCCAGATAGATGGATCAACACGCACAGGGCAAGCGATTATTGTCTGGCCTGCAAATGAGGAAATCTTCCCTCCAAACATTGGATGTAATCCCACAACAGACGCCCTGCTTTTTAACATCGCCTGGATGGGTTCAACCTTAAGACTGGAGAGGTCCATAACGAGGTGATCACCGGTTAGATGGTCAACATGTTCTTCGATGATTTTTACGGTCAGATGGAGAGGAACAGAAAAAACCACCACGTTGGAACTTTCGATTACTTCTCGAGCTGTTTTCGGTGTGTCCAGGTCGGCGATTTCAACATGATAGCCTCGTTTTTCGAAGAAACGTCGAAACAGTCGTCCCATTTCGCCTTTTCCGCCAATGATGCCCAGTCTGGCATTGGGAGGAAACCAGGCATTGTTATCAGAAGTTTTCATACAACATCCCTCTCGGCTCTTTGGTTAGATTTCACGGTCCAGAACATGAGCGATACGGCGGAGATCATCCATAAGTCTGGCAAATTCTTCCGGTCTAAGGGATTGGGGACCATCGCTTAAAGCTTCTTCTGGCTTGGGATGAACCTCAATGAGAAGCCCATCTGCTCCAGCTGCTATAGCTGCTCTCGCCATAGCCGGCACGAGATCTGCACGGCCGACTCCGTGACTGGGATCGACAATAACAGGCAGGTGAGTAAGCTGTTTCAGCAGAGGAACGGCGCTCAAGTCAAGAGTGTTTCTGGTTTCCGTTTCAAAGGTGCGGATGCCTCTTTCGCAGAGAATAACTTTTTCGTTGCCTTGGCTCACAATGTATTCCGCCGCCATAAGAAATTCTTTGATTGTGGCGCTCATGCCGCGCTTAAGAAGAACCGGTTTTTCGATATTGCCTACCTCGGTGAGAAGCTTGAAGTTTTGCATGTTCCGTGTGCCAATCTGAATGATATCGGCATATTTGCAAACAAGTACTGTGTCTCGGGGGTCCATAAGTTCGGTTACTATCATCATGCCGGTTTCTTCACGAACTCTGGCTAGATATTCTAGAGCCTGTTTTCCCAGTCCCTGGAAGGAATAAGGCGATGTGCGAGGCTTGAAGGCTCCACCTCTCAGGAAGTTTACTCCCAGAGCCCGTAGGGATTTTGCAACTTCTTCGAGCATTTCTCTACTTTCAACGGCGCAGGGGCCGGCAATAATCTGAATTCTTTTACCGCCAATTGTATATCCATTAACCTTGATGACAGTGTCTTGAGGTTTAAACTCACGGCTTACGAGCTTATATGGCTTAAGGATGGGCATTACCTTTTCCACACCTGGCATAGATTCCAGAGGGACTTCCTGAAGAATTTGCTCATCACCTATAGCTCCAACAATGGTTCTGTGCTCGCCTTTAGAGATGTGAGCTTTTAATCCAAAATCTTCCAGACGTCTTACGACCTTTTGAAGATCTTCCTGGGTGTGATCTGGCTTCATGACGATAATCATTGGCTGTTACCTCCTTTGAATTATGGTTTGATTTTGTAAAAGCCTGTTAAGAAATAAAAAAGCCGTGGGCTCTTCGGTATGCCCACGGCTTTTTCGGTTCTTCCGTAGATATGAGGCAGCTAGCGCATACCTGGAGCCCCTCCTCCCCTATGGTAGGAGCAATAATAGTAGTAATAATACAGATACACAGGCTGCCAGGTATTACGACTCATAACCTCTTTCTTCTCCTCTTTTGAGATTTCTCCTCCCTACTGCCAGAAAGAAAGGCATATTGTCAAGCATTTTCTGGAATGACAGAAAGGGCTGTCACCCCGATCGTTAGCAAAGGCTCTCCTCATGGGATGCCTCGCTCACGCTTGGCATGACATGTAGGGGCAGGCCTATGTGCCTGCCCTGATGCGGGCAACCATGTAGGGGCAGACCTGCGTGTCTGCCCGACAAACCTGTGCCTTGGAATGACAGGAAGAAGGATGCCGCGGTAGAGGCATTTCCCGCCATGGGCAGGACAGGTTGCGATTGGCATAGAAAATGCGGGTCTTGTTGATGATACGCTTCGCAAACATACAGAGCTAATCAATGCCTACAACCAGACCATAGAAGGGTGGGGATCGGCGCTGGCTCTGAAAGAGGAGGAAACAGCCGATCATAGCCAGCGGGTGACAGAACTGACCGTCAGAATTGCCAGAGCTATGGAGATGAAAACGGTATTATTTCCTCACCACCACTCCCTTAAGCCCTTCTTTTTCATTGAACATAGCCATAAATCGCACAGCGGCTTCACGATTATCGAAATTCCCCACCATCACACGATACCACGTCTCGTTTTTAATCAACGTCTCCTGTCTTGATACCATGTATCCCTTTGCTCTAAGCATTTGTTCCAGCCTTCCAGCATTTTCTGGGCTTTTGAAGGATGCCACGAGCACAGTGTATTTTTCGCCAGTGCTCTCTATAGTGGTTGTCGGCGTTGGAGTCATATCTTCCAGCTTTGGATGTTCCTTTTCTTCCTTTTTTTCCTCCTTGGAGGGAGGGGGTGGAACATTAAGGTTTGAGGTCTCTTTCGTGGGTTGATTCTTGGTTGTCCCAACAGGTTGTGAAGTAGAAGACGGTTTAGATGTAGAAACAGGACGACTCGTTAAACCGGGAGCCGGCCTGGAAAGCTCTTTGTGATAGGTAAGGCTTAATTGCATTTCGCCGGGAGAAGGCACTTTATCCTGATCGCTTTTCTCCTCGGTAAGTGTCTTCTTGCCGGAATTGTAACCCATAACCAGAGCAATTTTTTGAAGCAAAGAAAGTTTTTCCTTGTCTTCAGGAAATTGCTTTCCAACCGTAACCCCAAGGCAGAATATCCATGCAAAGCTTAGAAAGAAAACTACAATGATGGCAAAGGACTGCAGAGGAGTAAGCTCAAAGGAGATAGTTCTTCTTTTGGGTGAGCTCCTCATGTTTTTACCAAAGGATGGCTCCTCTCGAGCCATCCTCCGATAGTAATTGCTCGTGTTCCAACGGTGTTCTCTTGGATCCATTACATCTTGTCCGGTGCTGAAAGTCCTATAAGCTTCAAAGCATTTTTGAGCACAATATGTATAGCTCCGGCAAGAGCCAGTCTTGCCTGAGTTAGGGCGTCATCATCGGTAAGAATCCTGTGATGATTGTAATAGGCGTGGAAAGTGGAAGCCAGTTCGTGGAGATAGTAAGGAATGCGATGAGGCTCAAGACACTCAGCACTCTTTTTGACCACAAAGGGAAATTCTCCGAGAATTTTTGTCAGTTGAATTTCCTGAGGCTCTTCGAGACGGTCGAGATGTTTAAAGGCTGTTTCTACATCGAGCTTAACTCCCCGCTCGGCCGCCACGGCAAAAAGGCTACTTATTCTGGCATGAGCATACTGGACGTAATAGACTGGATTCTCACTGCTCTGAGCCTTTGCCAGTTCAAGGTCGAAGTCGAGAGGACTGTCGGAGCGCCGAGTTAGGAACATATATCTGGCAGCATCCACGCCCACTTCGTCCATGACCTCCCTGAGAGTTACAAACTCGCCGGCTCGAGTTGACATGGCTACCGGTTGTCCACCTCTGAGTAAATTCACTAATTGCACAAGAATAATGTTTAACTTCTTCGGGTCGAACCCCAGAGCCTCAACAACTGCCTTGATTCGCGGCACATAGCCGTGATGGTCTGCTCCCCAGATGTCTATTATCGTGTCAAAGCCTCGTTGCATTTTGTTCCAGTGATAGGCGATATCTGCAGCAAAATAGGTTTTGGCTCCGTTGCTCCTGACTATTACCCTATCTTTTTCATCACCAAAAAGCGAACTCTTGAACCACACCGCACCGTCTTGTTCGTAAATGAAGCCACGGCTTCTAAGTTGGTCAATCGCACTTTCTACCATCCCTTCACGGTGAAGCTTTTCCTCACTGAACCATTCATCGTAGGTTACTCGAAAGTCTTCCAGATCCTTTCTTATGCCGTCGAGTATCTTCTGGGCAGCATATTTGGAACAGACCGGAACAGCTTCATCTTCCGGAATATCAAGGTATTTGGTGCCCACTTCCTGAAGGAAATCCCTGGCGAGATCTTTCATGTAATCACCACGGTAATGATCTTCTGGAAATTCTATCTGCCTTCCTAAAAGCTCCAGATAGCGCAGATAGAGACTTCTCCCGAGAATGTTCATCTGCTTACCAACGTCGTTTATGTAGTATTCCCGGTGCACTCTGTAACCACTGGCTTCGAGAATCCTGGCGAGCGCATCTCCCACGGCAGCGCCACGGCCATGACCTACATGTAAAGGCCCTGTTGGGTTCGCACTCACAAACTCCACTTGAACAAACCGTCCTTTACCAACATCTGTTTTCCCGAAGTTTTCTCCCTGTTCGAAAATCATCGGAAGAACTCGCCTGAAAGCTTCCTTTTTTATGAAGAAGTTTATAAACCCCGGACCTGCAATTTCCAGGCGGTCAAGAATGTTCGCCCCCAGAGAAGTTATAGGTTCGCTGAGTTTTTCAGCGATTTCTCTGGGATTTTTCTTCAGACTTTTAGCAAGAACCATCGCTGCGTTGGTTGCATAATCTCCATGTTGAGCAAGAGAAGGAATCTCCAGCTCTGGTTCAAAATCTTCAGCGATTCCAAATACATCCTGCAAGGCTTTCCGAACGATAAAAGAAAGTTCATCTCTTACCAGTGCCATTCTATGTGCCTCCGCGTTGTTATGGAATATTAAAAGTCACACCCGTTTGCGTGATTGAGGTCGGCAGAACATCTTTCCTGCCAGTCATCCCGAGCCCTTTTTGTCACCCCGAGCGTTAGCGAGGGGACTCCTCAGGGAAATCCTCGGCACTTCGTCCCTCGGAATGACATGAAGAAGGTGCCTCGGAATGAAAAAGATCTTCTTCCACCTCAATGTAGCGCTTTACTGGATTTGAACCAATTCTACAATAAATTTCGTAGCTAATTGTTCCGGCATTAGATGCAAGTTCGTCGGCGCTAATTATGCTTCCCTTTTGAGCCCCCAGCAGAACAACTTCATCACCTTCAGATGGTGGCTCAGAAAGTCTGGATACGTCAACGGTTATCAGGTTCATGGAGACTCTTCCCACAACGGGGCAACGTTTTCCATGAATCAGAACTTCAGTCCTGTGTGTGGCGGCATTAGAACTGGAAAGAGCTCTTGGATAGCCATCGCCGTAGCCAACAGAAACCGTGGCAATGAGCATAGATTCAGGAGCAATGAAGGTTCTTCCGTATCCTATCGGAGTTCCTGGAGGAACAGCCTTTACCTGGAGAATGCGAGCTTTAAGGCTCATGACAGGCTCGAAATCTTTAGCAAAACTCGTTGGGCCATAAAGGACAAGTCCGGGTCGAACCATTGTAAAATGAGATTCCCGATACCGAACGGTGCCAGCGCTGTTGGCAATATGAATGAAGGGGGGAGAATGATTCAGTGAATTTTTCAGGAGATTCAGGAAATCCCTGAATCGAGCAAGTTGCACCAGGGGAAATGATGATTCCTCATCGTCTGCATCGGCAAAATGTGACATTACTCCGTTAAGGCTAATCCATCCAGAGTTCTTAAGCTTCGAGAGCAGTTCCGGGAAGAACTCTTCCCTAAACCCCAGTCGCCCCATTCCAGTATCGATTTTTACATGAATAGGGAAGGGCATACGTCGCTTTTTGCCAGCGGCTTCGCATAAACTCAACTGTTCCATGGTATAAACGGCGGGAACTATGGATCTTGCCAGAGCCTCATCATATTCTTCAGGAAGAAGACCGGAAAGCACGAGAATTGGCGTTGTGATACCAGCATCCCTCAGGCGTATTGCTTCCGAGAATTTACTGACGGCAAACCATTTCGGCTTGAGCCTAGCGAGAGCCTTCGCAACCATAATCATGCCATGTCCGTAAGCTTCGGCTTTGACAACAGGGGCTATCGAAACATCCGGACCCACAATACTTCTTATGCGCTGGTAATTTCTCTTAAGAGCACCAAGATTGATTTCTACCCAGTTATGCAACGTCTATGTTCCTTCTTTCAGATAAGGGTTGACACATTAAACCTCTGGACAAAAGCCCAAATCATGTGTTATTTATTCTTTGGGTCGGGACGTGGCTCAGCTTGGTAGAGCGCTGCGTTCGGGACGCAGAAGTCGCTGGTTCAAATCCAGTCGTCCCGACCATCGAAAAATCGAGAAGTACCCATTCGTTCATTACTGTTGAATCTTTCCAAGAAAGCCCCGCCTGCTCAAAGGCAATTTTAACATCCTGAGCCTGTTCCTTCAAAACACCGGAAAGCACAAGTCTTTTAACAGTTTTTTTCGCCAGAATCGGAGCCATGTTAATGAGAATATTCGCCTGGATGTTAGCAATGGTTATGTCGAAGGTACCCTCAACGTCTGAAGGTTCGGCCACCAGGAAGCGTATTCTTTCATGCACTTTATTTTTTAAGGCATTCTCCCGGGCTACATTTATCGCTTCAGGGTCATTGTCTATGGCGGTAATGGACCCGAAACCAATAAGAGCAGCAGCTATAGCAAGGATTCCCGAACCAGTTCCTACATCCAGAAAAGACATTTTATGGAGGTTTTCCTTGTAATCTAGAGCGAAGCGATCAATCCATTCAAGACATAATCTAGTGCTTTCATGATGTCCAGTTCCGAAAGCCATTCCCGGGTCTATGTTTATGACAATCCGGTCTTTAGCATGAGGAGGTGGAGACTCCCAGGAAGGGCATATAAGAAAACTCGAGCCAGCTTCGATGGGCTTTATGTATTTTTTCCATTCCAGTTCCCAGTTTGAATTGTCATAAGGCTCGATTGAGATCTTCACAGGGCGCGGGAGTAAAGAATTGGAAGCGGCGGATATGGACGCCGAAACGAAAGATTGTTCCTCAGGGGAGATGGATAATTCAAGGATGTTAGGCGCAATTTGAACCACGGGACGTTCCAAATTCATGGCGATAACCGAAGCAAATTCCTCGATAAGAGCTTCGTCCATGTCAGAATCTATGTGCACCTGGAGTTTGAGATTATTGCTTTTGTTCATCAATTCTGCTCCTTTTTGGGGAATTAATTGTAGGGATACACGATAGCATGTTCCTACAGCACCGGAAGATAACCCAAATGGAATCGTTTCGGAAGGGGGTTTATGTGGTTTAGGTTCTAGTTGAGATCGAGGCCACCCACAAGTTTACATAATATACATTATCGGAAGTAGTGCAGAAATCAAAATGCAGGGGCGAGCGGCCGGTCGTTCCCACCTACACCCCCCACAGGCGGGGCAGTTTTCGAACATTTCCCAATCCACTCCCTTGACCTCCGCCCACCAAAAAAGTAAAAACAGCCTTGAAAACAAAACTCATGGAGGTCGCTCAAAAGATTGGAAATCC